>SXGQ01011253.1_pt1 | contig 15751 bp, 15 predicted proteins | sample 3178371 | NCBI WGS metagenome assembly SXGQ01 (sample SAMN11356859, study PRJNA531348) | freshwater metagenome | isolation source: freshwater sample F1-20 | place: China: Fuxian Lake, Yuxi | collected 2017-12-25
CATGGGAAATTGGGTTTGGATTTTTCTGTGGAAGGAGATAAAATTGTTTTTGAGAATGGAAAGGAAATACTTTTTGTGAAAGAAAAAAATCCTTCCGCAATTAATTGGGCGAAATACAATGTAGAGACAGTTATAGAGTCAACAGGGCTGTTTTTAACAAAAGAAGAAGCAAGTAAGCATTTAGAAGGAGGAGCAAAAAAGGTTATTATTTCAGCTCCATCGAAGGGCGATGATGTTAAAACGGTAGTTTTAGGAGTGAACGATGAGTTATTAGAATCTGATGATGTAGTTGTTTCAAACGCTTCTTGTACGACGAATTCAGCAGCTCCAATGCTTAAAGTATTATTAGGTATTTGTAAAGTTGAAAATGCATATATTTCTACAGTACATAGTTATACTTCTGATCAACGACTTCATGATGCGCCTCATTCTGATTTAAGAAGAGCTAGAGCAGCTGCAGTTTCGATTATACCTACAAGTACTGGAGCGGCAAAAGCTTTAACTAAGATTTTTCCAGAATTAGAAGGTAAAATGGGAGGTAGCGCGTTCAGAGTGCCTGTGCCGGATGGGTCAATGACAGACTTAACTTTAATTGTAGATAATCCTCCAACAGTTGATGAAATTAATCATGCAATGAAAGTTGCAGCAGAAGGAGAATTAAAAGGTGTTTTGAAATATTCTGAAGAACCATTAGTCTCAATTGATGTTGTTGGGGATTCAAATAGTTGTATTTTTGATTCTGAATTGACAAGTGTTACAGGAAATATGATAAAAGTTATTGGTTGGTATGATAATGAAGCTGGCTATTCAAATCGATTAGTAGATTTAGCTATTCGATTATAAATTAAACTTAAATTATCGTTTAATAAAAATGAAAAAATTTAAAATGGCTATAAAGTATTTAATTGTTGTTCTGTTTATAATTGTAAATAGGACTCCCTTTTTTGCACAAAATACTTTTGGGTCAATAAATAGTAATTATTCGCCCACAAGTAGTGTGTTAATAAACCCATCAAGTATTTCAAATTCTAAAACTTTTTTAGATATTAATTTAGCTGGAGCAGGAATCTACGCTAATAATAATTTACTAATGATCCCTAACAGCAATTTTTTTAACATACTGACTACTGGTACCACCATTGATAGAAAAAAAGATTTATTTTATGATCAATATACTTTAAATCATAAACAAACTATTAATTTATTTTCAAAAATATTCATCGCAGGACCGGGCTTTATTATTACTCAAGGAGATCATTCAGGCGGATTATCGTTTAACAATAGAAGTTATAGGGCAATTCAAAATATACCCTATTTTATTGGAAGTTTTGCTGAACGTGGTCTTACAGATTTCCCTAGACAACAAGGAAAAGATTTCGAGGCTAAAAATATGCGCTATGCAGCCTTTAATTTTTCTGAAATTAAAGCAAGCTATTCTAATACGTTTTATAAAAAAGATAAAAATATTATTGCTGCCGGAATTTCTATAAAGAAATTTTACTCTTTAGCTGGTTCAGCAGCTAATATTAATGATTTATCATTTAATGTTCACAATGACACTGCTTTATCTATTTATAAATTTGATGCTGATAGAATGAGAACGGATGGAGGTTTATACCGAAAAGGAGGTATGGGAATAGATATAGGTGTAACGTATCAAAAAATGTTAGTAAATTCTACCGGATATTTACCTCACATGGTGAAATCTGGATGTCGATACGTTCCTTATAAATATAAAGTAGGACTTTCAATAATAGATATTGGATCTGTTAAATTTGATCAAACTAAAGAAACGTATTATGGATATAATTATAAAGATATTGAGATCAATGGATACTCTAATATTACAACTAATCCAGATAGTGTTGCTAGTATTTTTTCAAGTCAAGATGATTTAAAAACAGGGCTTGTTAAAAAAACGAATAAAATTATGTTGCCAACCTTTATTTCTGCCCAAGTCGATTATAATATATGGGCGTCAGCACTTTATGTAAACGCAATGATTGTTCAGGGAATTTCTCATTCAGACAAAAATTTTGGGATTAGACATGCAAGTTCAATTTCGATTACTCCAAGATTTGAAACAAGAATAGTTGATTTTGCATTACCTTTTAGTTTGTATGAGTATTCAAAAGCTCAATTAGGAATGAGTTTTAGAATAGGTCCTTTAACTGTAGGATCTGATAAATTTATAAATTGGATTATTAATTCAGATTTATATGGCGGAGATATTTATGTTTATTTTAAAGTGCCAATTATCTACCATCCACAATGTAGAGAAATGGTTTTAAATAGAAAAAGAAAACAAAGTGATTGGAAGAGTAAAATAAATTGTGCTTTCTAGTCAATATTGGTTGACTATTATTTTGAAATCAATCAATAAGTGATATGATTTTTTCAGAAGCTCCAGTTTGTCTTTGAATAAAATTTTCTGTTTTTGATTTTAATTCTACCAAATTGGTTTTAATTAAATCGTACTTTTCTTCAAATTCACTTTGAGTTGAAATAGAAAAACCAATTCCATCTTTAATAAACATTTCTCCTTCTGGAAAACGTGAATGTTTTGGTCCAAATAGTACAGGAAGTCCAAAAACAGCTGGTTCTAAAATGTTGTGTAAACTTCCACTAAAACCACCTCCAACATAAGCTAATTCTCCATAAGAGTATACATTTGCTAGGTGTCCAATTGTGTCTAAGATTAGAACTTTCTCATTTTTGTATTGCATCCCTAGTTCAAGATTGGAATATCGAACAGTTGGTAAGTCAAGTAATTTAAGAATTTCGTTTATATGATTTTCAGAAATGTCATGAGGTGCAATAATTACCTTTTGCTTCCAGCTCTCATTGTTTATCAATGGCAAAATTAGTCTTTCATCTATGGGCCAAGTACTTCCTAAAATGACTAATTTTTTTCCTTCAGAAAATTGATCTAGTATTTCATTCTTTGTAAGGTTGTTTTTGTTTTCAATTACCCTATCGAACCTTGTATCACCAGTTATAGTATAATTGACTATCCCAATTGATTTTAATAAATCAGCTGATATTTGATTCTGTGTAAAAAAATGATCAAACTTGAAAAGTATAGATTTGAAGAAAGTATTGTTTTTCTTAAAAAATCGTTGTTCAGCTCTAAAAATAGCACTGATTGAATATAATTTAGCCTTTGTTTTTTTAATTTCAAAAATATAATTAGCCCAAAATTCATATTTCACGAAGAAAACTTTCGTTGGTTTAAAATGATTAATGAATTTTTTTGCGTTTTTAGGAGTATCTAATGGTAAATAGCAAACATAATCAGCCTGATGTTTACGTTTATGAAAATGAAGATATCCTGAAGGAGAAAAAAAAGTAACAAGAATAAAAACATTAGAGTTAGTTGACTTTAGTAGATTAATTACTGGTAATGCTTGATCAAATTCACCTAGAGACGCGCAGTGAAACCAATGGACATTTTCTTGTGAAACGAGTGGCAAATTTTTAAATAACTCTTTTCTTCCATTGACCCATTGTTTCGCTTTTGGATTAAATGGAGAAAGTAACTTAATTAATAAACCGTAGGAGTAGATCCCTAAATTATATAATAAATGCATTAATCGATGTAAAAGTCTTTAGGTTTACGAACATAAAAGGGAATAAACCATCCTAATTTAGCTCCCACTTGAATATCAATCATTGTTTTTTTAGAAACAGGAACATCAGGCGTATTGTAAAATACCGTTCTCATATTTTTGGTGAAGCCCTGTTGTGCATAGAAACCACCATAAAAATTGATTAATCCGTGATTCGCCATAAAAGCATACCCTAGAAATTCGTGAAAATTTGGCCCCATTGAAAGTTGATCATACCCTTTTCTATAATTTAGTTCAATTTCGGGAACTACTTGATCTTGTGTGTCTATTTTGTATTTATGAGCTAATAAACCGACACCACCGTGCATGTATATTCCAGAATTAGAATTAGGACTAAATACCGGAAATACTTTTCCAATAGCAATATTTGCGTTGAATCCTCGAGCAGTTACAACCACTTTAGCAATGTCTCCATTTATATCGGTTATAGTACCTTTCGAATCAATTAAATTTGAGAACATATTATTCAAATGAACTTGATTTCCAAAAATAAAGTTTCCATCGAAACCATAAAACCAATTTTTTTTTGTTTTATATCCAGCCATTAATCCAATGTGATTTAAAAAGCCATATTTATTTGCAAGATTTTGATGAGGCCAGTTTACACCGTAATTAACTGCAATCCAAGGTGTACCAATAATTGAATCTTTCACATTTCTTTGAGCTTCTATTTTCGAAGAAACAAATGTGAAAAGCAATGTGAAACAAATAATTTTTTTCATACAATTCAAAAGTAAGTCCTTTTTTCGTAAACTGATAAAAAATGATGTTAAAATTTAGTGTGTTTTGAAATTAGATTTAGGTTAATGATGATATAGAGAAATGGTATTTTCATCGATTGTGATAGAAACACCATTTTTTGATAATTTTTGAGATTGTGAATAAAAATTGAAAAATCTAACTTCATAACCATTTTAATTCGGCGTATATTTGTTAGACTTTAAAAATGTACAGTATGTTAACGCTTGATCCAAAAACACTTCCGATTCAAAAATTACATCAATATTTATTGGGAGCTGTTGGTCCTAGACCAATTGCTTTTGCTTCGACTATTGATTCTGAAGGAAATACTAATTTAGCTCCTTTTAGTTTTTTTAATGTTTTTAGTGCAAATCCACCAATTATGATTTTTTCACCAGCAAGAAGTGGAAGAACAAATGAAACGAAGGATACTTATAAAAATGTTAAATTGAATCCAGAAGTTGTAATCAATGTTGTTAATTATGATATTGTTCATCAAATGAGTTTAGCAAGTTCACCTTATGCTCCAGGTGTAAGTGAATTTGAAAAAGCAGGTTTTACAGCTTTGAAATCAGATTTAATTCGTCCGATGAGAGTTGCTGAATCTCCTGTTCAATTTGAATGCAAAGTAAACGAAGTTGTTGAGTTAGGTCAAGAAGGTGGAGCTGGAAATTTAATTATCTGTGAGGTTGTTAAAATTCATATAAATGAAGAAGTTTTAGATGCGAATGGAATGATTGACCAACATAAAATCGATTTAGTTTCTAGAATGGGTGGGAATTGGTATTGTAGAGCTGATCAAAATTCAATGTTTGAAATTACTAAACCAATTACGACTTGTGGAATTGGCTTCGATCAATTACCAACTGATTTAAAAAGTAGTAAAATTTTGACAGGTAATGATTTAGGTCACTTGGCAGGAATCGAAGAATTACCTAATGAAACGGATGTTAACGAATATAAATTGTTAGAATTGAGCGATTTATTTGTTTCATTAGAAAATGAACCAGTGAAATTAGAGGAGTCTTTACATTTGAGAGCTCAGGAATTATTGAAAGAAAATAAATTAAATGAAGCTTGGTTGACATTGCTTTCTTTTAATAATTAATTATAAAATACAATAAAATAAAAATCAATAGTATGTTTAAATTAAATGGAATCGTTAAAGTTGTGAACCCTACGGTTCAGGTAAGTGAAAAATTTGCAAAAAGAGAATTTGTTGTTACTGATGCGTCAAGTATGTATCCTCAAGATATTATGTTTCAATCTACTCAAGACAAATGTTCTTTATTAGATAGTATTCAAGTAAATGACCAAGTTGAAGTTTCTTTCAATTTGCGTGGTCGTGAATGGACAAGTCCTCAAGGTGAAGTGAAATATTTCAATACGTTAGAAGCTTGGAGAATTGATAAAGTTGGAGCAAATGGTAATGGTGGTGGAATTCCTCAAGGAGGACCAGCAGCAATGAATTTAGATCCAATTTCAAATGTTACAGCTGCTCAAACAAATGTAGAGGCTGCAGATGATGACTTACCTTTCTAAGTTTTAAATTTAAAACGTTTAAAATGGTGAATACTTTGTGTTCACCATTTTTTTTTAATCTTATTTGATTCTAACTTTTCTGTTTTTCCAACTTGGTTGATATACGAATATCAATATGGATAATACAAATAGATAGATTGGTTGAATCAGTGAGAAGACAGGAAGAGTAATCCAAGTTTTTAATCGGTTGATTTTCATGAAATAAGGTAGGTAAACAGTTTGGTCTATAATTGATTTTAAACTAAAAAACAGAATAACTTCCACCCATTCCGATTGGAATGCATAAAACAATAACAAGTAAATAAATAATAAGTTGAATGTCAGTGATAAAATGGCCAATGAATTGCTTAATTTATCGTTTACTTCTTTCCCTTTTCCAATCCAACGTAAACGCTGATTTATAAACTCATTAATTGTTTTAGGAGAGCGTGTTGTTACGGTTAAATCACAATCAGTTATTAAATCAATTGAATTCTTATTCTTTCTAAAATCACGAAGTAAGAATAAATCATCTCCAGAAGCTAGATGTGAATGACTATCGAATCTATCAGCTTTAAAAAAACTTTCTTGCTTAAACAATAAATTGGCACCACTTGCTATAAAAGGTCTTTTCCAACCACTAATTGATGTGTTTATTGCATTTGTGATTGCGTGATCAGATTCAAAATAATTTTCTTTAAAATTTTTACCAATCATTTTAATGGGTAAGATGTAAAGGTCCGAATTTGGAAGTTGTTCAATCTTTTTAAAATAGTTTGTAGGAACTTCAATGTCAGCATCCCATGTTAAATTATAGTCACATTTTAGGTGATTTATACCAAGACGAATCGCTTCTTTTTTACCTTGTTTCAATTTTGGTAATGATAGGATTTCATAAGGAATTCGAGAAGAAAACTGTTTTATTTGATTGACTGAATTATCAGAAGAATGATCATTAACGAATAGAAAATTCGAAGGCAAAATGGACAGATTCTCAATAGATTTAATTAATTTATCTAGATTGCTTTCTTCATTTCTAAACGGAATGATTACTACCAAATTGTTCAATTCTATGTTCAATTCTTGAGATAAAGTGTGTTTTATTTCTTTTTTAAACTGGAAATAATAACCAATTAAAATTAAAATACCAAAGATGAAGTATATTGAATAAAGTATGTAAATAAAATTATTCAACCTCAAATGTTTTTTGTTTACAAATGGTAATCCCTATTAATGAAGGGATTACTAAGTTGAATATCCAAATTAAAATAGAGGATGTTAAAATTTCTACTTGACCAAAACCAACACTTCCTAGAACCAAAAGCGCTATTGATTCTCTAATTACCAACTTTCCAAACCATAAAGAAGGAACTAAAGTCGTCCACAAAAAGATTTGCCAAATCCATAAAAAAGTATCCAAATTTAGGGCATCTTCAAAAGCATTGAACATTAACCAAAATTGAAAAGTAAATACAAAATGACGAATCAAACTGATAATTAGTATTTTAAACCTATAATTTTTATCATTTTTTAATAAGTGTATTATTTTTAAATATACTTTTTTTCTTTTAACATTTTTAAAATTAAGTTTATCAAAGAAAAAATAGAATGCCAAAATAGAAATACAAAATGCGATTAGAAAAAGATTAATTGCTTTTAAATCAATTCCCCAGGGTGTTTCTTTAATCAACAATAAAGAAAGAAGTCCAAAAAAGATACTTGCAAAAAATTGAGAAAAATTCGCTAATAATGTCATTAAAATTATCGAAGGTCTATATTCACGATGGTAATAATAGATACGACCTATAAAATTTCCTAGCATATTAGGCGTAATGAGGCCTGTAGCTACTCCTGCTAAATAGGCTAATGTGTTCGTTTTTTTTGATGAATATGTATTTATTAATTGAATTGTTTTTTTCCATTTTAACCATTCAAGTCCTTGATTAAGAAATACTAATAAAACACTTAAAATTAGAAATAAGGGACGTTTTAATTCTAGATTCAACCATTCTTCAGTTTTTACTCTAGAAAGTTGTAAAAACAATAAGTACGACACTCCTCCGAGAAGAATGATTTTTATAAAAAGGAATAAATTCGCCTTATTTTTCATAGTTTTATACAATGAAGTTTAAATTCAATGGTTGAAGATAAAATAATTCTTGGAATTGACCCCGGAACAAATGTATTAGGTTACGGATTAATTCATATTAAAGGTAATAAATTATCTTTAATAAATTTTGGTGTCATTCAATTAAGTAAACTTCCAACGCATCCTGATAAATTAAAAAAGATTTTTGAACGACTAGATGCTGTTATAAAAGAGTATCGTCCAGATGAAATGGCTATTGAAGCACCCTTTTTTGGTCAAAATGTTCAATCTATGTTAAAGTTAGGTAGGGCCCAGGGTGTTGCAATTGCAGCTTCACTAAGTAACAATGTGCCATTTGAAGAATATACTCCAAGAAGAATTAAACAAGCTGTTACAGGGAATGGAAATGCGTCAAAAGAACAAGTGGCAGCGATGTTACAAACACTTTTGAGTTTTACGGATATGCCAAAATATTTAGATGCAACAGATGGTTTAGCTGTTGCTGTTTGTCATCATTTCTCAAAAGGAGTGGGGGAACATAATAAGACGAAAGGAAATAAATGGGAGTCTTTTTTAAAAGAAAATCCTGAAAGAAAATTGAGGGGTTAGATGAGTAAAATAAAAAGTAAAAAGAAAAATATTTTCAAGGATTTTTTAGAGTCTGAGAGAATAGGGGGGAACTTATTAATTTTTGCTACCATTTTATCTTTGCTTTTGACGAATGTTTTCATAGGAGAAAATTTCTCAAAGATTTGGAACATTTCATTTGGTCATTTTTCGATAGCTCATATTGTAAATGATGGTTTAATGACTGTTTTCTTTCTTCTAGTCGGATTAGAACTGGAAAGAGAAATTTATATAGGTGAACTTTCTAATATTAAAAAAGCACTTTTACCAATTATTGCAGCAATAGGAGGGATGTTTGCACCCGCTTTGATTCATTTTTGCTTTAATTTTGATACAAATACAGTTGCTGGAGCTGGAATCCCAACTGCTACCGATATTGCCTTTTCTTTAGCGATATTATCATTGTTTAGTAAGAAAGTTCCCAATTCATTAAAAATATTTTTAACAGCACTCGCGATCGCAGATGATTTAGGAGCAATTTTCGTTATTGCTATATTCTATACGAAAACGATTTCTTGGTTTTATTTGTTAGGCTCATTATCGGTTTTCGCTATATTATTGATAATGAATCGATTAAAAATTAAGATAGTTGAAGCATATTTGTTGGTAGGTGCAATTATGTGGGTGTTGATGCTTAATTCGGGGATTCACGCAACGATAACAGGGGTAATGTTGGCTTTCGCAATTCCTTTTACAAAAGAACAGAATATCTCAATTTCATTACAAGAAAAGTTACATAAACCCGTAGCGATGTTTATTCTACCTATTTTTGCTATAGTAAATACGAGTATTTATTTAGGTGAAGATCTTTTTTCTCATTTGCTTTCTAATAATAATTATGGAATTTTCTTCGGTTTGGTTTTTGGAAAACCAATTGGGATTTTACTATTTACTTCGATTGCAGTGTTATTGAATATTTCAAAATTACCTAATGATTTAAAATGGTCACATATTATTGGTGCAAGTTTTTTTGCAGGAATTGGATTTACAATGTCAATTTTTGTATCAGGTTTGGCATTTGATGACACGATTTTGATTCAGTTTTCACAGATAACTGTTTTGATTTCATCACTTGTTGCTGTGATTTTAGGTTCTGTTTGGTTTCGTTATTTTGTAAAGTGATTTTATTTTGAAGTTAATTCAGTTATTTCTCTATTTACTGAATCGATAATTTGCGATTGTATTTCCACCATTAACTTTTGTTTTGAAACATAATATGTCATAGAAGAATTAAATCGGGCTGTATCAATTTTGTATTTTTCAAAAATTAGCTTACTTGATTTATTGACTGTTTTATGCGATTGATGAATTGTAGGATATTTCAGTTGTATGTGTGATTCAAGAATGGTTAAATCCTTTAAAAGCATTACAAAGGTATCTTTTGGAATAACATTTTTAGGCTCACTAACTGATTGTAATTCAGTAGAGCAACTAAATGTAAATAATACAGCAAAAAAGTATACTTTTTTCATCTACGAGTGAACAAAAGTCTCGATCCAGAACCGTTTTCAATAATTTGTCCATTTGAATATACTAATTTACCATTAACAAACGTTTTTTCTATTGAGTTGTTAAAATGATTTCCTTCAAATGGTGACCACCCACATTTGCTTAAAATATTTTCTTTTGAAACTGTAAAACCTTCAGATGGATTTACAATTACTAAATCAGCGTGATATCCTTCACGAATATAACCTCTTCCTTCAATTTTAAAAAGTATAGCTGGTGAATGTGCCATTTTTTCTACCACTTTTTCTATTGAAATTTTACCTTCTTTTACTTTTTCTAGCATCGCTAACAATGCGTGTTGAACTAATGGTCCCCCAGATGGCGCTTTAAAATAAGATTGATTTTTTTCTTCTAACGTATGTGGTGCATGATCTGTTGCAATAACATCAATTCTATCTTCTAATAATGCTTTCCAAATTGCTTCTCTGTCAGTGGCAGATTTAACTGCAGGATTCCACTTGATAAAATTCCCTTTTGTTTTATAATCTTCATCAGAAAACCATAAATGGTGGACGCAAGCTTCAGCAGTAATTAATTTTTGCTCTAACGGAATTGAGTTATCGAATAAAGCGATTTCTTTTTCAGTTGAGATATGAAGAATATGTAAACGAGTATCATATTTTTTAGCTAAATCAACTGCCATTGATGAAGATCTATAACAAGCTTCAGTATTTCTAATCAAAGGGTGACATTCAATAGGAACGTTTTCCCCGTATTTTTCTTTAAATATTTTAATGTTTGCTTGAATCGTAGCTTCATCTTCACAATGAGTCGCTATTAAGATAGGAGGTACTTTTGAAAATAAATTTGTTAGTGTTTTTTCATTATCTACCAGCATATTACCAGTAGAAGAACCCATAAATATTTTTACTCCACAGACATTTCTTTCATTTGTTTTTAGAACCTCTTCAATGTTGTCATTTGAAGCTCCCATAAAAAATGAATAGTTTGCAATTGAATTTTGAGATGCAATTTTATATTTATCTTCTAACAAGTCCTGCGTTAATGTATTTGGAACTGTATTAGGCATTTCCATAAATGAAGTAATTCCTCCGGCTACAGCTGCTCGCGATTCAGTTTTAATTTCAGCTTTATGAGTTAATCCTGGTTCACGAAAATGAACTTGATCATCAATACATCCTGGAAGAATGTATTTTCCTTCAAGGTTTAATTCTTCAATTTTATAGTCAACAGAAATAGAAGGTGCGATTTTTTCTATTCTTCCGTTTTTAATTAAAATGTCGGCAACAATTTGTTTCCCTTCATTTATAATAGTTCCTGATTTTAATAATATTGAATTACTCATAATTTCATATTACGCATTTTCCAAACGCCGAAAAATGCTTCTTTAAAGATTCCTGAATTCATTTTTGAAACTCCATACAAACGATCTACAAACGTAATTGGAACTTCAGTTATTTTGCAACCGTGTTTCAAAGCAGCATATTTCATACATATTTGAAAAGCATATCCTTTGAAAGTTACTACATCTAAATTAATTTTCTCTAAAACTTCTCTTTTGTAGCACTTGAATCCAGCTGTAGTGTCTTTAATTCCTATAAGTAATATTAAACGAACATATACACTCGCAAAATAAGACATTAAGATTCTTTTTAATGGCCAATTTCGAACCTTTCCCCCTTTACAATAGCGAGAACCAATACTAACATCTGCCCCATCTTTTGAGCAAGCATTGTATAATCGAATTAAATCTTCAGGGTTGTGAGAGAAATCACAATCCATCTCAAAAATATAGTCGTATTTATGATTTATTGCCCATTTAAATCCATGAATATATGCAGTTCCTAAACCTAGTTTTCCTTTTCTAGTTTCTAAATGAATTTTTTCCGGGAATTCAGATTGTAGTTTTTTAATAATTTCACCCGTTTTATCAGGAGAAGAATCATCAACAAATAAAATGTGATATTCTTTTTCAAAAGACATTACCTTTCGAATCATATTTTCAACGTTTTCTTCTTCGTTGTATGTTGGTATAATAACAATTGAATCTGACATTCTTTATGAATTGTTTTGCTAAATTAAATATTATTAATCAATCTAAAAATCAATCGTTTGAATAATTGAACACAAATTCAAATAATAATGGGTTTTTTACAAATTCTATTTAGTAAACACTTCATTTACAGCATCTGAAGTCAAATCTGATTCATAGCCTTTTGATTGTAAAAAACGGAATGTTTTTGCTTTTTTATCCCAAAAATCTCCTTTTTTTAATTCAAGTTCGTTTTTCTTTTTATTCGCCAGGTAAATTAATGTTTCCCAGTATTGGTCTAAATCAATTTCTTTTAACCCTTTTTGGATGGAATAATTCGAGATGTGTTTTTGTTTAAGGTGACTTGTGATTTTTAGTCGTCCCCACTTTTTAATTCTAAATTTACCTGAGACAAATGCTTCAGCAAAACGTTGTTCATCGATAAATTTATTTGAAATTAAGTGGGCAATTAATTGATTTCTTTGGTCTTCAGGGAATTTCCAAGTAATTAGTTTTTGATCGATTTCAAACTGACATCTTTCTTGATAAGCGCACAATGACTCAAGTTTTGCTTTTGCTTCTAAGAAAGTAAGTGTTGATTCTTGCATTTTTTAGATAGATTTCTAATCTAAAAGGATTTAAAATGAAGATGTTGGATTAAAAGATTATCCAACATCTAACATTTAAATTTATTAAAGAGTAATTTCTTCGTTGTTTTTGTTTACAAATTTGTATTCAAGTAAGTTGTTATCTGTTATACCTCTCACTGGAATCCATTTTTTGTATTTCCATAACCATTTCATTTGCCTAGAAAAAGTTCCATTTTTAAAATAAGCTTCTAAGTAAGGATGAACTAGAAGACTTACATTTTTTTCTTGGCGTTCTTTAACTAAATAATTAAGATTACTTTCAATCTCTTCAGCATACAAAATAGATGCCTGAACTTCACCTGTTCCGTTACAAGTTGGGCAAGCTTCAGAAGTATTTATATCTGTCTCAGGACGAACTCTTTGTCTTGTTATCTCTACAACACCGAATTTAGAAGGAGGTAAAACATTGTGTTTTGCCCTATCAGTTATCATATGCTCCTTTATCTTTTCATAAAGTTGCTTGTTGTTTTCACGGTCATGCATATCAATAAAGTCAATACAGATAATGCCACCCATATCGCGTAATTGTAATACACGAGCAATTTCTTCAGCTGCTTCTAAGTTTGTAGAAAGCGCATTACTTTCCTGACCTTCAGCACCTTTTCTATTCCCACTATTCACATCAATTACGTGCATAGCTTCGGTGTGTTCAATAATCAAATATCCTCCACTTGCTAGAGGAACTTTTTTACCAAACAATGTTTTAATTTGTTTTGTAATTCCAAATTTTTCAAAAATATTGATTTTACGGTCATGTAATTTCAATATTTTCTCTCTTCCAGGAGCTATATCTGTGATATATTCACTCATTTCTGTCATTAAAATAACATCATTGATATGAATATTAGAAAAATCAGCATTCAATAAATCTCTTAATATTGAAGATGTTTTATCTAACTCACCTAAAACTCGCTTAGGAGGTGTTGCTGTTTTTAAATTAGCATACATAAACTTCCATTTTTCAAGCAAGTTTTTTAAATCTTGATCAAGAAGTTCTACTTTTTTATTTTCAGCTACTGTTCGAATAATAACACCAAAATTCTTTGGCTTAATATTATTCATTAATGTTTTTAAACGATTCCTCTCTTCAGGATCTTTTATTTTTTGAGAGATCGATATTTTATCTGAAAATGGCACCAAAACGAGGTAACGTCCAGCAAGTGTAATTTCAGCACTTAAACGTGGACCTTTACTTGAAATAGGTTCTTTAGCAACTTGCACCAATATTGGCGAAGAGGAAGAAACAATTTCATTGATTTTACCGTCTTTTGGAATATCTTTTTCAGCTTTAAAATAAAGAAGATCTGCTACGTTTTGCCTGCCATGCAAAGTGTCACGAGTAAACTTATTTAGCGAGTTGAATTGTGGACCAAGATCTAAATAATGCAAAAAAGCATCTTTTTCAAAACCTACATCAACAAACGCAGCATTAAGACTAGGTACAACTTTTCTTACTTTACCAAGGTAAATATCACCTACAGCAAACTCAGTATTGCCCTTTTCTTCTTGCAACTCAATAAGCTTTCCGTCACGTAACAAGGCAAGCCAAATACCATTAGGTCTGGCATCGACAACTAGTTCTAAACTCACGAAAGACTGTATTTAATTAAAATGTTAGAAAACAGAAAAAACTTAGCAAGCAATTGCTCACTAAGTTTTAAACTTTGAGTAACCTACTGATTACTTTTTCTTTTTGTGACGATTTTTTCTTAGACGTTTTTTACGTTTGTGAGTCGCCATTTTGTGACCTTTTCTTTTTTTACCGCTTGGCATAATTGTATATTTTTAATTGATTAAACTCTAATTAACTTCTTGAATGTCAGGAGTGGAATTGTATCCTACAGAATTTCAAGAGTGCGAAAGTAGTAAATTTAATCGGATAAATTGCAATGGCTTATTAAAAACCAGTTATTATTTTACTTTTACACTAGTTTTAACCTCGTCAACAAACGTTTTAGCCGGTTTGAATGATGGGATGTTATGTGCAGGAATAATAATTGTTGTGTTTTTTGAAATGTTTCTTCCTGTTTTTTCAGCTCTTTCTTTAACGATAAAACTTCCAAATCCTCTTAAGTAAACATTTTCTCCTTTTGATAAAGAAGATTTAATAGAGTTCATGAATGCTTCAACAGCTTTTAAAGCTTCTACTCTTTCTAATCCTGTTTCTACTGCTATGTCAGCAACGATGTCAGCTTTTGTCATTTTTGTGTGTATTTATTATTTATATCAACTTTTTGATTTTCAGGTTGCAAAAGTATAGCTCTAAAAGTTATATTTTTGCATTTTATTAAAATAATTTTTAAAAAAATGCCTTAATGATTGATTTTCAACGATTAATAGCGGATTGGTATAGATTAAACAAACGAGATTTACCATGGAGGAATACCAAAAATCCATATTTTATATGGTTATCTGAAATAATTTTACAACAAACTCGAGTTGCTCAAGGTTTAAGTTATTATTTAAAATTTATTGAACATTATCCAACTGTTAATGATCTTGCAAATGCTTCAGAGCAAGACGTGTTGAATGATTGGCAGGGTTTAGGTTATTACAGTAGAGCAAGAAATTTGCATGCAACAGCTAAAATTATTTCAACTGAATTTGGTGGTGTTTTTCCTAATAATTATAATCAAATTATTGATTTAAAAGGGGTTGGTGAATATACTGCTGCAGCTATTGCTTCTTTTAGTTTTGACTTGCCTTTTTCAGTAGTGGATGGTAATGTATATAGGGTTTTGAGTCGTGTATTTGATATTGATTTACCTATTGATTCGTTAGTTGGTAAAAAGTATTTTGCCAAACTAGCTCAGGAACTTTTATCAATTGAGGATCCTGCAATTCATAATCAAGCGATTATGGAATTAGGAGCTATTCAATGTGTACCATCTAATCCTGACTGTGAAAAATGTCCTTTAAATGTGAATTGTTTGGCTTTAGCGAAAGGTACCATTTCTGAACGTCCAATTAAATCAAAGAAAACCAAAGTCAG
>SXGQ01023164.1_pt1 | contig 15751 bp, 17 predicted proteins | sample 3178371 | NCBI WGS metagenome assembly SXGQ01 (sample SAMN11356859, study PRJNA531348) | freshwater metagenome | isolation source: freshwater sample F1-20 | place: China: Fuxian Lake, Yuxi | collected 2017-12-25
AGTGCCTGGAGATGGTGCGCGTCGTCGCCGCCTGATGGCCGGCTGATCGTTCCGCCTCACCGAGGCCCTTGAAGGCCGTGGCCGCTGCGCAAGCGGGCCACGGCCTTTTTGCTGGGCCACGCACAAAAAAAAGGGGCAGCGCCAAATGGCCTTGCCCCGTCAACGCCGCCGACACCTCACAGCGGCGGCATGGAGATCGTGTGATGCGCGGTCAAGCAGCGCTGGCTGTTGCCCCCCCGCCAGCACCTGGAATGGCCTCCAGCTCGCCGGACTCGCGCGCCTTCTTGCCATAGAACAGCTCGAACAGCGGCGTGGCCATCATGGTGGTGACGACGGCCATCAGCACCAGCATCGAGAACAGTGCCGGGCCGATGATGCCTTTCTGCAGGCCGATGTTGATGATGATGAGCTCCATCAGGCCGCGGGAGTTCATCAGCGCACCGATGCCCAGCGCCGTCCGGTTGTCCTCACCGGCCAGGCGTGCGGCCAGGTAGCACGCGCCGAACTTGGCCAGCACCGAGGCGACGAGGATGCCCAGCGCGATGAGCAGCAGGTCCAGCGAATTGATCATGTCCAGCCGCGTGTTCAGGCCTGAGTAGGTGAAGAACATCGGCAGCAGCAGCACGACAGCCAACGGCTCCACCTTCTTCTTCAGCTCCTCGGCGAACAGGCCGCGCGGCATGACGGCGCCCAGGATGAAGCCGCCGAAGATGGAGTGGATGCCCACCGCGTCCATGATGAACGCCGACAGGCAGAACAGCGCCATCGTGATGCCCAGCACCGTGCTGCTCATGTGGCCCTCGCGCTCCACCATGCGGCCCAGCGGCGCCAGCAGCTTGCGGCCGAACAGCATGATGAACGCCGCGTAGATGACGCCACCGCCGATGGCCAGGATGGCCACACCCGGGCCAGCGCCGAACGCCGCCAGCACCAGCGCCAGCACGCACCACGACACCGCGTCGTCGAACGCGCCAGCCGTCAGTGACAGCGTGCCCAGCGACGTGTTCGCCAGGCCCCGCTCGTTGATGATGCGCGCCAGCATGGGGAAAGCCGTCAGCGCGATGCAGGCGCCCATGAACAGCGTCGCGTTCGTCTGCGAGATGCCCTCGGCGAACAGGCCCGGCACGGCCACCAGTGCCGGCGTGATCAGAAACGCGATGAAGAACGGCGCCGTGATGCCCGCCACCGACACGCCGATGGCGCTCTTGGCCTTGGTGGCGAAGTGGTCCAGCCGCAGCGTGGTGCCCACCAGGAACATGTACAGGCCCACACCCAGCTGCGCGCCGCAGTACAGGACGTTCTTCATCTCCTTGGGGAAGATGGCCGCCTGTGTCTCAGGCGCCAGCATGCCCAGCAGCGACGGGCCCAGGCACACGCCCGCGATCATCTCGCCCACCACCTGCGGTTGCCCCAGGAACTTCCGACCGAACCAGCCCACCACACGGCAGGCCAACAGGATGATGGCCAGCTGCAGGAAGAAGTGGATGCTGAAGTCGGCCGGCGAGTACGTCTGCGCCACCGCCGGCGCCGCCGGGCCGTGTTTCGCGAACACGTCGGCCAGCGTGGCCACGAGATCGAAGTTGCTGAGATCCATGCGTTCCTCGTTGTGTCTTTGTCGTTGCCTGGCGCCACGGGCGCAGCAGCTTGTCAACGTTGTCTCCTGAAAACGCTGAAAGCGCTCTCAAGCTGGTGATCACTGTGCCAGTGCGGTTTAGGCTGTCCATTGGGTCGAACCGATCTGGCACGATGTACCTACATCCCAATTGCACCACTGAAGGTACGTAGGTACATTTCCAGCACCATGAAGCTCCTCTCCAGCCGCGAGTTCAACCGCGACGTCAGCCTCGCCAAGCGCGCGGCGGCCAGCGAGCCGGTGCTGATCACCGACCGCGGCCAGCCCACGCACGTGCTGATGAGCATCGGCGAATACCGCCGGCTGACCGGCGAAGGCGAAAGCATCCTGGAGTTGCTGGCGCTGCCCGAACCCGTGGCACTCGACGCGGCAGACGCCTCCGCCGACGGCGCCTGGGACCACCGCGAGGACCTGGCCTGATGTTTCTGCTGGACACCAGCATCGTGCTGGAACTGCGCAAGGCCCGCTCGGGCCAGGCCGACGCGGGCCTCGCCGCCTGGGCCGGCGGCATCGCGCGGCAGAAGCTGTTCATCTCGGCGCTCAATCTCCTGGAGATCGAGAACGCCGCCGCCCGCCTGGCCCGCCGCGACCGCGCGGCCGGGTTGGTGGTGCGTGACTGGATCGACAACCGCGTGACGCCGGCCTTCGAAGGCCGCGTGCTGCCGGTGGGCGCCGCCGTGGTGCGCCGCCGCGCGCAGCTGCCCTACGCCAACACGCGCGACGGCCTGCTCGCCGCCACGGCGCTGGAGCACGGCCTCACCTTCGTCACGCACCGCGTCTCGGCCTTTCGCGCCGGCCGCGTGAAGCTGCTCAACCCCTCCGGCTACGTGGCCCCGCCCAGCGAGGAGGATGAAGACTGGGCACACGGCACGCAAACGGGCCACCAGTGGCTGAAAAACCTGTACGTCCGCGCATGAACAAACGCCGCATTCTCATCGTCGGCGGCGGCACCGCCGGCTGGCTCACCGCCGCGTACCTCGCCAAGGCCCTGCGCCTGGCCGAGCGGCCGCACCTGGACATCACGGTGCTGGAGTCGCCCGACATCGGCACCGTCGGCGTGGGCGAAGGTACCTTCCCCACCATCCGCAGCACACTGCAGTTCCTGGGCATCGACGAGGCGCACTTCATCCGCGAGACCGCGGCGACGATGAAGCAGGGCATCCGCTTCGTCGACTGGGCCCACGCACCGCGCGACCGGCAGCACCACGAGTACTTCCACCCCTTCGAGGCGCCCTTCTACGCCGAAGACCTGAACCTCGTGCCGTACTGGCTGCTGCAGGACGCCGCCACCCGCCCGCCGTTCGCGCAGGCCATGACGCTGCAGCAGCGCGTGGCCGAGGCGCAGCGCGCGCCCAAGCGGGCCGGCGAGGCGCCCTACGCCGCGCCGCTGAACTACGCCTATCACTTCGACGCGCTCAAGCTCGCCAAGCTGCTGGCCGACCGCGCCCGCCAGCTCGGCGTGGCGCACGTGCAGGGCACCGTCAGCCACGTCGCACTGGACGCCACCGGCGCCATCGCCCACCTCGACACGACCGACCGCGGCCGCTTCGAGGCCGACCTGTACATCGACTGCACGGGCTTCCGCGCCGAGCTGATCGGCAAGGCGATGGGCACGAGCTTCACGTCCGTACGCGAGCAGCTCTTCGTCGACCGCGCGCTGGCCTGCAAGCTCCCGTTCGACGGGCCCGACACGCCGATGGAGAGCTGCACCATCGCCACCGCGCACGAGGCCGGCTGGCTGTGGGAGATCGGCCTGAACGGCGCGCGCGGCATCGGCTGCGTGTACTCGAGCAGCCACATCAGCGACGAGCGCGCGGCCGAGATCCTGCGCGGCTACTGCGGCGCCGGGCAGGAGGACCTGCCCATCCGCAGCATCCCGTTCGCGCCCGGCTACCGCGCGCAGCAGTGGGTGAAGAACTGCGTGGCCGTGGGCCTGTCCGCAGGGTTCCTGGAGCCGCTGGAATCCACCGGCCTCGTGCTCATCGAGGCGGCGGTCGGCATGATTGCCGAGATGCTGCCGCACAGCGGCCCCATCGCCGCGCCGGCCCGGCGCTTCAACGAGCTGATGACGGCCCGCTTCGAGAACATCATCAACTTCCTGAAGCTGCACTACTGCCTCAGCCAGCGGCCCGAGCCCTTCTGGCGCGACAACACGCAACGCGCCACCATCCCCGATCGTCTTGCCGAGCTGCTGGAGGAGTGGCAGCTGCGCCCGCCCGGCCGGTTCGACTTCGTGCTGGACACGGAAACGTTCGCGTTCTTCAACTACCAGTACATCCTGTACGGCATGGGCTTTGGCACCGACCTGAGCGCCGGCCGCGACGATTTCCCGCGCGCCGACGACGCCACCAGGCTCTTCGCCAAGATCCAGCGATTCGCCGATCGCGCCGTGGCGGATCTCCCCAGCCACCGCTCGCTGATCCAGCAGATCAACGCGCTGAAGTAGGGCCTGGCGATTCAGAGGTGGCGCAGGCCGAACTGCTTCTCGGCAAAGCGCCACACCATGCGCGACGCATCGGGCCCGTTGGCGTCGCTGAACCGCTGACGCGCGGCGCCGCCGCTCCACGCATGGCCCAGGCGCCCCACCTGCACCAGCGTCGCCACCACGCGGCGGGCGCGCTTGAACTGCGTCACGCGCATCGGGTAGCGCTGGCCGCGTTGCTGCTCGCGCGGCTCGCCCTCACGCGCGCCACCCGCCTGCGACCACAGCTGTGCGGCGGCCCCAGCGTTGCGGGCGGACACCACGCCATCTTCGTCACCATGGATGACCATCAGCGGTGGCCATGGCGCATCAGAGCCGTTGGCATCCAGCGCCTGCGGCACCCGATGGCCCTGCATGGCGCTCACGGCCGACGCCGATGACGACGCCATGCCGGGCGGGATGCCTGAATGCATGGCCAGCGCCTTGAACACCTGCGGGTAGCGCGTGGCCAGCAGCGCCGCCATGCTGGCGCCGGCAGACAGGCCCGCCACCGCCACGCGCTCGCGATCCGCTGCGTACAGCACGCTCACCTGCTCGATGGCGCGCAGGATCCACGCCGCTTCGGCATAGGCGCGGCCCGACTGCGTGTCGAACCAGTTCCAGCAACCTTGCGCATTGGCCAGGCGCGGCTGCTCCGGGTACATCACCAGGAAGCGTTCGCGCGCCGCCACGGCGTTCATCCGCGTGCTGTCGGCAAAACTCTTGGCGTCCTGGTGGCAGCCATGCAGCATCACCATCAGCGGCAGGCGTTCGCCAAAGCGCACGCCATCGGGCCGGAACAGCCAGTAGCGGCGCAGCCCGGCGGCGGTGAGCACGCTGCCCATCAGCCAGTTGCCCGCCCCGGCGGGCGGCGCCCGCTTCTGCCGCAAGGGCCGGGCGGCCCGCCGCCACAGGGCAGCCTGGCGGCCCAGCAGCGTCGCCCACGAGGGCTGCTTCATCAGTCGCCCGCCTGCTCCAGCGCCTCGGGCGTCGGATGCTCGCGCAGGGCGGCGTTGAGCTGGTCGATCTGCCCCGCCCAGTCGCCACCGTCGGCATGCCATTCCTCTCGCAGGAACTGCACCTGGGCGGGCGTCCAGAACGGCGCCTCGGACAGGTTCAATGTCTGCGGCAACGGGCTGTGTTGCCGGATGAACGCGCGGATTTCGGCCGGTGAATCCGGCAGGCCCAGCTGGGCGAACAGTTCGGCAAAGCCGTAATGCGTGGTGGTGTCCATCGGTCTTCCTCTTGACGCCTGCAGTCAGGCCCCCTGACCTTAGGCAGCGCCGACCGCTGCCCGTGTCAGCGGACACCTCATCCGGCGCGTCAGAGGCGCGCCCGACGTGCACGGCCGGCTAGAAGATGTGCTCCGCATGCGCGGGTGGCACCACCCAAGCGTGCATGCGCTCTTCGTAGACAGAGACGGTGGGCGCGGGAAAGCCAGGGGCGGCGAACGCGCCGACGGGGATGGCCAAGAACTCGGGCATGTCCTCGGCGGCGTAGTAGACCGTTGCGCCGCATGTCGGACAAAAGTGGAACGTGACACGCGAGCCTTCATCGCCCACGCGTACGTAGGCGGTCGAAGCCCCCGACAGCACCACGTCTTCACGCCGGAACCGCGCCTGCTCACCGAACACGCTGCCCGTGCGGCGCTGGCACGCCAGGCAGTGACAGATCGACACACGCACCGGATCGCCCGACACGCGGGCCGACAGTTGCCCGCAACTGCAGGCGGCAAGGCGGAAAGACGGCATGAGTGGCTCCCACGGGATGACGATTCAAGACGCCCCAGTGTGAGCGCGCACGCGGCCGCAGGCTGTCAGCAGGGCCGCGTCGGCCCCTCACGCGGCCAGCTGCGCCAGCGCAGCCGCCACCGCGGCGGCACTGGCCGGGCGAACGACGCGAGCCACTTCCCGCCCGTCCTTCAACATCACCAAAGTGGGCCACAGCTTGATGCCGAACGAACGCCCCAACGGTCGGCCGCGGCCGTCTTCGATCTTCAGGTGGCGCACCTCCGCATGCGCCGCCAGCGCCTCGGTGATCGCAGGCTCGGCGGCCTGACAGATGCCACACCAGTTGGCACCAAAGTCGAGCACGGTGCTGCCGGCCATCGCATCGACCACCGCGCGCGCGGGCTCGTCACTGGAATAGGGTGAAGACACGCTCATGGAACTCTCCTGCGTTGTGCTGATGGGATCAACGGCAAATGTGGTGCCAACCCTGCGTTGCCCTGCATTGCAACTCATCCCACGAAATCTACGGTCTGTCGCGCCGCGCTAGGGCGCAGCCCTGGTGGGCGATATGGTGTGCTACATCAGCAACACACCCGGAGCGCCCATGACTCCCACCTGGACTGACCAGGCGCCGATCTACCAGCAGCTGGCCGACCGCCTGGCCGTGAAGCTGCTGGACGGCTCCCCCTCGGAAGGCGAGGCACTGCCCTCGGTGCGCGTACTCGCCAGCCAGTACGTCATCAACCCCCTGACGGTCACGCGGGCGCTGCAGGCGCTCAGCGACCACGGCCTGATCGAAAGCCGGCGCGGGCTGGGCATGTTCGTGACGGCGGGCGCGCGGGAGCGGCTGATGCGCCAGGAGCGCGAGCAGTTTCTGCAGCGCGACTGGCCGGCGCTGCGCGCCAAGCTGAAGCGGCTGGGGCTGACGGCCAAGGATCTGAACTGGGAGTCGACATGAACCTCATCGAAGTGAAGAACGCGACGCTGCGCTATGGCAGCAAGACCGCGCTGAACGATGTGTCCATCACCGTGCCGGCTGGCCGGGTGGTGGGGCTGCTGGGCCACAACGGCGCCGGCAAGACGTCGCTGAGGAAAGCGCTGGTGGGGCTGCAGGCCGTGCAGGGCGGCGAGGTGACGGTGCTGGGCCTGCAACCCCTCAGCAACCGCCAGAAGCTGCTGGAGCAGTTGAGCTACATCCCTGACGTGGCCGTGCTGCCGCGTTGGGCCAAGGTGCACGAGCTGATCACGCTGATGAGCCGGCTGCAGCCGAAGTTCTCGGCCGAGCGGGCACGGGCGCTGCTGAAGCGCACCAGCGTGGGCGAGAACGACAAGATCAAGAGCCTGTCCAAGGGCATGGTGGCGCAGACGCACCTGGCGCTGATCGCGGCCATCGACGCGAAGCTGATGATCCTGGACGAGCCGACGCTGGGGCTGGACGTGGTGTCTCGCAAGAGCTTCTACGAGATGCTGATCGACGAGTGGTGCGACGGCGAGCGCAGCGTGCTGCTTTCCACGCACCAGGTGGAGGAGGTCGAGGCGCTGCTGAGCGACGTGATCATGCTGGACGAGGGGCGCGTGGCGCTGGCGATCAGCCTGGAGGACATCGACCGCCGCTTCGTGGCGCTGAACCACGACCCGGCTGCGGCCGATGCGATGGCCGCCGCCCACCCGCTGCTGCGCTACCGCGAGCAGGGCCGCACGACGTCGCTGTTTGACGGTGCGCCACCCGAGCACATCACGAGCCTGGGCCAGCGCGTGCGGCCCAGCCTGGTGGACCTCTTCATGGCGCTGACCCGCAACCCGGCGCTGAACGGCAAGCCCGCCGCCTGAGCCTCAAGGAGACGATGCCATGCACACCCATTTCCCTACCCTGCTGCTGCGCGAATGGATGCAGCACAAGCGCGGCTGGCTGATCGCCGCGCTGGCGCCGCCGCTGCTGTTCCTGGCCATGCTGCCATTCGGTCAGGTGAACGGCCTGCCCACCGAGAACGCGGAGCTGATCTCTTTGGCCATCGTGATGGTGAGCACCTGGGTGGTCTATGCCATCTGCATGCTGGTGGCGCTGGTGCAGTTGCCGGGCCTGGCGCGGCGCGACACGCAGGACCGGTCCATCGAGTTCTGGCTGTCGTTGCCGGGCCGGCCAAGCGAGAGCGTGATGGCCACCGTGGTGGCGCATGCGTGGCTGGCGCCGCTCGGCGGTGCGCTCATCGGCGCGGTGCTGGGCGTGCCGATCGCGCTGGGCGTGTTCGCCAGCAAGACGGACATGGGCAGCGTGCTGGCCGTCAACTGGGCCGAGGTGATGACGGCCGCCGCCCCGCTGCTGGCACGCGGCCTGGTGGGCACGGTGCCGCTGATGCTGTGGATGGCGCCCGTGATCTTCACGTTCATGGCGGCCTCGGCCTGGCTGAAGCGGCTGGGCGTGCCGGTGGTGCTGGTGGGCACGGGCGTGACGACGGCGGTGCTGGACAAGGTGTACGGCATCACCGCCCCGGCGCAGGCACTGCACGGCCTGGTCAACCAGATCGGTCACACCCTGATCAACAACGCCGCGACGCTGGAGGCCGCGCTGCGCAGCGACCATGTGAGCCTCTTCAGCTGGGCGATGACGGACCTGGGCCAGACGCTGGCCGAACTGGCCTCGCTGCAGTTCCTGGGCTGGATGGCCGTGGCCGCCGCGGGCTTCGCCCTGGTGGTGCTGAAGCGGGCGGGCGGCGGCTGACGACGCGGGCACCCGCCACAACGAAAAAGGGGCCCGCGGGCCCCTTGCTTCATGGTGAACGGCGATCAGGCGGGTTTGCCCACCAGGCCGCCATCGGCCGCGGGGGGCACGATGCGCGCAGCCATTTCCTTGCGGAAGCGGTTCAGCTCCTGGACGGTGGCGAAGCTGCGGTCCATCAGCAGGCTCATGTTGTGCAGGATGCGCTCGACGACCTTGTTTTCCCACACGGTGTCGAACTGGATCTGCGTGTCCAGCCAGCGCTCCAGCCATTCGGGGTCGGGCAGGCGGCTCTGGATGGTGTCGCGCGGGAACAGCTTGGCGTTCACGTGCAGGTTGGTGGGGTGCAGCGCCTGTGCGGTGCGGCGGGCGCTGGCCATCAGCACGCCAACCTTGGCGAATGCAGCGCGCGCTTCGTCGCCGAACTTGGCCATGGCGCGCTTCATGTAGCGCAGGTAGGCGCCGCCGTGGCGGGCTTCGTCGCGCGAGAGGGTTTCGTAGATGGCCTTGATGACCGGCTCGCTGTGCCACTCGGAGGCGCGGCGGTACCAGTGATTGAGACGGATCTCGCCGCAGAAGTGCAGCATCAGCGTCTCGAGCGCGGGCGCGGGGTCGAAGTCGAAACGCACCTCGTGCAGTTCGGCCTCGGTGGGCACGAGGTCGGGGCGGAAACGCTTCAGGTACTCCATCAGCACCAGGCTGTGCTTCTGCTCCTCGAAGAACCAGACGGACATGAACGCCGAGAAATCGCTGTCCTCGCGGTTGTCGCGCAGGAACATTTCGGTGGCGGGCAGGGCCGACCACTCGGTGATCGCGTTCATCTTGATCGTCTGGGCCTGTTCATCGCTCAGCAGGCTGGCGTCGAACTTGTCCCACGGGATGTCGCGGTCCATGTTCCAGCGCACGGCTTCGAGTTGTTTGAACAGTTCGGGGTAAAGCATGTCAGGTCCTCGTTAGAGGGGTCATTCTAAAAGTTTGCGACGCCGCGACACTTCTGGTGTTAAGGAAGTAAGGCCATTCAGGCAGACCACGCCCTCCGGGCCGCCGCCCGACAGCCGCAACGCCCGGCTGGCCACGGCCCAGATCTCCACGTCCGCCGGCAGCAGCCCACGCAGCGCCGCCAGCCCATCGGCCACCGCGCGCGCCGAGAGCAGGCCGCCGAAGCTCAGCACCACCACGTCGGCCCGGTGCATGGCCGCAGCCGCCGGCACCTGGCCCAGCGGCGTCTGCACACCGAGCGACAGGCAGGCCGCACCCTCCAGGCTCAGCAGCGCCTCGGCCATCAACAACCCCAGCGTGTGGGGCTCGCCGGGCAGCGTCGTCAGCAGCATGCGCAGCCCGCCGGGCGCCTGCGCCGGCAGCGCATGGATGGCCTGGCGCAGCACGAGCTGAAGTGACTCGCCGTACAGGTGCTCCTCGAACACCTGCAATCCACCGCTCAAAGCCAGCTCGCCGATGCGGCCGGTCAGCGGCGCGAACACCTCGGTGATGCCGCCCGCGAGCCCCCGCCGCAGCACGGCTTGTGACAGCGCACGGCGCAGGCCCTCGATGTCGTGCCCCTGCAGCAGGGCGACGCAGGCGGTCACCTCGGGTGCCAGATCCACCGCCACCTCCAGGCCCGCGGCGGCCACCGGCGGCTGCAGCAACGTGGCCAGTTCGTGCGGCGCTGCCGCCACCACGCGGCCGGGCCGGTGGCCGCCGTCTAGCAGCCGCTTCACCAGGCGCAGCCGCTGCACCTGCTCAGGCGGGTACAGCCGCTCGCCGGCAGCATCGCGCCACGGGTTCGGGAAGCCGTAACGGCGCTCCCACACACGCAGCGTTTCCTTGTTGATGCCGGTGTCGCGCTCCACCGCCGCGATGCCGACGCTGCCCGCCGGCGCGCCCGCATCCGTGCCCTCGCCGGGCGCGTAGATCGTGGAATCGGTCACAGCAAGGCTCCCACCACTGCCCGCAGGCAACGAGGCCGTTCAAACATGAATTGTCCTGGACAAAATTGAGACAACATCGACTTATTGACCTAATATAGACCCGCAACGACCATTTGCACAGGACAAACATTCCACATTACCGTTCACCACTCCCAGCGGGCAAAGCGTTAGCGCTACTGTTTGTAATCTGTAGCCGGGGATGGGGAAGCAGCGCCGGACAACCAATCATGACGACAACAATCGTCGCCCGAACCGGGTACAGCGCCGCCAAACCGCGTGCGGCGGGGGGCTGCGCAGGCTACACAGCCAGTGAAAACCCGAGCAGCGCTCGCCAGGAGGAGCTTTCACCCCCCACCGAATTCAGGTCGTGCAACCTCTCTGATCGTTCCGATTCCAGAGCAGCAATCTCGAAGCCGTTCTCCTCCTCCTCCCTCCCTCCCTCGTTGGCTTCGGGGCGTTCCGCGACCGCTTTTACAACCCGGGCCCGTGTCGACAGCGACGCGGGCCCGTCTTGTTTGGGCGCCGTGGATGCCCATGCGGCCCCGGTGCTGGACCTGCTGCGCGGACGCGGCCACCCCCGCGCGCCCGGCGCCCACGTGCACCGCCGTGTCGCAGTCGTCGGTGGTGGCATCTCGGGGCTGTCGGCCGCCTGGGCATTGAGCGACCGCGCTCACGTCACCCTGTTCGAGGCCGACGCCCGCCCCGGTGGCCACACCCACACGGTGGACGTGACGCTGCCCGGCGCCGACGGCCGCCCCGTCACGCACGGTGTGGACACCGGCTTTCTCGTCTTCAACGAGCGCACCTACCCGCTGCTGATCCAGCTCTTCTCGCAGCTCGGCGTGGCCGTGGCCAGGAGCGACATGAGCTTCTCGGCGCAGGTGCCGGGCGACGATGTGGAATGGAGCGGCAGCAACCTGGCCACCGTGTTCGCGCAGCGGCGCAACCTGCTGCGCCCGGCGTTCTGGGGCATGTTGACGGACCTGCTGCGCTTCAACCGCCTGTGCACCGAACTGGCCACACGCGGCGAGGAGGCCGCGCTGGCCGAGCCCATCGGCGCCTTCCTGGACCGCCACGGCTTCGGCCGCGGCTTTCGCGACTGGTACCTGCTGCCGATGGTGGCTTGCATCTGGTCGTGCCCCACGGCGCAGATGCTGCAGTTCCCCATCCGCACGCTGATCCGCTTCTGCCACAACCACGGCCTGCTGCAGGTGAACGACCGGCCGCAGTGGTGGACCGTGACCGGCGGCGCGCGGCACTACATCGACGCCATGCTGCCTGCGCTGCACAGCCTGCGCCTGGCCACGCCCGTGCAGGCAGTGCGCCGGCGGCCTGATGGCGGCGTGATGCTGCGCACTGGCGCCGGCGAGGAGCGCTTCGACGCCGTGGTGATGGCCGGCCACAGCGACCAGAGCCTGGCGATGCTGGCCGAGCCCACCGCCGCCGAGCGCGAACTGCTGGGGGCCATCCGCTACCAACCCAACGTGGCCGTGCTGCATACCGACGCCGCGCTGCTGCCGCGCCGCCGCGCCGCCTGGGCCGCGTGGAACTACGAGAGCGGCGGCGGCGGTCAGGACGTGTGCCTGCACTACCTGCTCAACCGCCTGCAGCCGTTGCCCTGGCAGCAGCCCGTGGTGGTGTCGCTGAACCCCATCCGCCCACCCGACCCGGCGCGCGTCATCGGCCGCTACGAGTACGCGCACCCGGTGTTCGACGACGACGCCGTGCGCGCGCAAGCCCGGCTGCACGGCATCCAAGGCGTGGGCGGCGTGTGGTTTGCCGGAGCGTGGACGCGTTATGGCTTCCATGAAGACGGCCTGCTGTCCGGCCTCACCGCCGCGCAACAAGTCATCGAACAGGTGTTGGCATGACCCACGAGCGGCCGGTCGCACAGCTCGGCATCGGTCAGGTGCGCCACCGCCGGCTGCGCCCGCGCGAGCACCGGTTCGCCTACCCGAGCTACTTCCTGTGGCTGCCCATGCGGGCACTGCGCGAGGCCGCCTCACCGGCGCTGAACCGCAACAGCCGGGGTTGGCTGAGCTTTCATGACGCCGACCATGGCAATGGTGGCTCCGACGCACTCGCCTGGCTGGACGCCTTGCTCGCCGCCGAAGGCATCACCGATGCCGACGGTGAGGTGTGGCTGCAGACCTACCCGCGCGTGCTGGGCTATGTGTTCAAGCCGGTGAGCTTCTGGTTTTGCGAGCGGGCAGACGGTGCGCTGGCTGCGGTCGTCGTCGAGGTCAACAACACCTTCGGCGAGCGGCACTGCTACCTGCTGCGCGGCCCGCAACTGGCCTGGGGCCGCGAGCAGACGGCGACCAAGGTCTTCCACGTGTCGCCGTTCTGCCGCGTCGAAGGCGGCTACCGCTTCCGCTTCCTGCGTGCCGGCGAACGGGTCGTCGCGAGGGTGGACCACGACGACGCCCAGGGCACCCTGCTGCAGACCAGCCTCAGCGGCGCCCTGCAACCCCTCACCCGCCGCAGCGCCCGCGCCGCCTTCTTCGCCATGCCGGCGCTGACGCTGATGGTCGTCGCCCGCATCCACTGGCAGGCGCTGAAGCTCGCCTTGAAGCGCCTGCCCTTCTTCTCCAAACCCCAGCCGCCCGAGCGCTTCGTGACGCGCTGACCGCCATGACGACCACGACCACTGCCCCCACCCTCGCCGCTCCCCCGCCCCGCGACGCGCGACGCGTGCTCGCGCTGCTGCAGCACCTGCAGGTCGGCAGCCTGGACCTGCAGACGCCCGACGGCGAGATGCTGCACTTCGGCATCCCGCGCGCGCAGCCGCACGCCGCGCTGCGCATCGCCGACTGGCGCGTCTGCACCGCGGCGCTGAAGTCGGGCGACGTCGGCTTTGCCGAAAGCTACGTCGACGGCCACTGGACCACGCCGGACCTGCGCGCCCTGCTGGCCCTGTTCATCAGCAACCGCACCGCACTGGAAAGCCTGGTGTACGGCGGCTTCTGGGGCGGCCTGCTGCACCGGGTGCGCCACCTGCTCAACCGCAACACCCGCACCGGCAGCCGCAAGAACATCCACGCGCATTACGACCTCGGCAACAGCTTCTACCAACTGTGGCTGGACCCGACGATGAACTACTCCAGTGCGTGGTTCGACGGCCAGCCACACACGCCGCTGGCCGACGCGCAGCAGGCCAAGATGCGCCGCGCCCTGGCCGAGGCCGGCGTCACACCCGGCAGCCGCGTGCTGGAGATCGGCTGCGGCTGGGGCGCCATCGCCGAGGTGGCTGCGCGCGACTTCCATGCCTCGCTCACCGGCGTCACGCTGTCCACCGAACAGCTCGCCTGGGCGCAGGACCGGCTGGGCCGCGCCGGCCTGCACGCCGACCTGCGCCTGCAGGACTACCGCGACATCGCCGACGAGCCTTTCGACGCCCTCGTCTCCATCGAGATGTTCGAGGCCGTGGGCCGTGAGTACTGGGACGGCTACTTCCGCACCGTGCGCGACAAGCTCAAGCCCGGCGGCCGCGCCTGCATCCAGAGCATCACCATCCGCGACGACCTGTTCGACCGTTACGTGCGCTCGACCGACTTCATTCAGCAGTACATCTTCCCCGGCGGCCTGCTGCCCAGCCCCAGCCAGTTCCGCCGGCACGCCGAGAAGGCCGGCCTGCGTGTCATCAACGAACTGGCCTTCGGCGCCGACTACGCCGAGACGCTGCGCCGCTGGCGCGAGGACTTCCTGCGCCACGAGGGCCCCGTGCGTGGCCTCGGCTTCGACACCCGCTTCATGCGGCTGTGGGAGTTCTACCTGGCCTACTGCGAGGCTGCCTTCGAGGCCGGCAACACCGACGTCATGCAGTTCACGCTGGTGAGGGCCTGAGCATGCACCGCCGCATCGTGCTCGCCCTGTTGGCCACCGCGTCGCTGGCCCATGCGGCGCCCGAGCTGGGCGGCCTGACGAAGCGCAGCCAGGCCAACTTCCGCTTCTTCGGCATGTCCATCTACAGCATCCGGCTGTGGTCGGCCGAGCCGGTGTCGCCCGAGCGCTGGACCGAGCAGAAGCTGGCGCTGGAGCTGGAGTACGCACGGGCGCTGTCGGGCCACGAGATCGCCAAGCGCTCGCTGAACGAGATGCGCGGCCAGGGCGCCATCGCCGACGCGCAGGCCAACGCGTGGCTTGCCGAGATGCAGGCGGCCTTTCCCGACGTGAAGGCCGGTGACCGCATCAGCGGCGTGTACGAGCCCGGCGTCGCTGCGCAGTTCTTCGTCAACGGCCAGCCACGCCGCCGCATTGCCGACGCCGAGTTCGCCAGGCGCTTCTTCGGCATCTGGCTGAACCCCAGCACCTCGGAGCCCGCGCTGCGCCAGCAGTTGCTGGCCGCCGCCCATGACGGCCCACGCTGACGCCCGCGCGCCGACCCTGCCCACGGTCGATGGCATGCGCTACGGCGCGCTGGGCCTGCCGCTGGCCTTCGTGGCGCTGCCGCTGTACGTGCACCTGCCGGCGCACTACGCCACACAGTTCGGCGTGCCCCTGGCCAGCCTCGGCGCGCTGCTGCTGGCCGCCCGCGCGCTGGATGCCGTTGCCGACCCGTGGATCGGCCGTCACTGCGACCGCGCACTCGGCCGCGCCGCGCTCACCTGGCAGCTGCCGCTGGTGGCGGCCCTGCTGGCCGCAGGCTTCGCGGCGCTGTTCTTTCCCGCGGTGCGCGCACCCGCCGCCTTGCTGGCCTGGGCGGGCACCGGGCTGGTCATCACCTACCTGGCCTACAGCGTGCTCACGGTGCTGCACCAGGCCTGGGGCGCCCGCCTGGGTGGCGGCGTGGCGCGGCAGAGCCGCGTGGTGGCCTGGCGCGAAGGTTTCGCACTGGTGGGCGTGGTGGCGGCCAGCGTGCTGCCGTCAGCCGCGGGGTTCGGCGTGACGACGGGTGTGCTCGCCGTGGCCCTGGTGGCGACGCTCGCCCTGCTGCGCACCGCACCCCAACCCACCCTGTCAACTGCTGAACCCGCACCATTGGCGCTGGCCTGGCGCGTGCCCGAGTTCCGCCGCCTGCTCGCCGTGTTCCTGCTCAACGGCATCGCCGCGGCCATGCCGGCCACGCTGCTGCTGTTCTTCATCGACGACCGGCTGCGCCTGCCCGGATCGCAGGCGCTGTTCCTGGCCACCTACTTCGTTGCGGCAGTCGCGTCGCTGCCGGTGTGGCTGCGTGTCATCGCCCGCGTGGGCCAGGCGCGCGCCTGGGCCCTGGGCATGGCGCTCGCGGTGGCCGCATTCGGCTGGGCCGCCGCGCTGGGCGAGGGTGATCGCGCCGGCTTC
>SXGQ01146279.1_pt1 | contig 15749 bp, 5 predicted proteins | sample 3178371 | NCBI WGS metagenome assembly SXGQ01 (sample SAMN11356859, study PRJNA531348) | freshwater metagenome | isolation source: freshwater sample F1-20 | place: China: Fuxian Lake, Yuxi | collected 2017-12-25
CCAAAAAAACGCATGATGTTTAATCCGGAGGAATCAATTGAGTTAACAGGAAATACAGGGCCTTTCATTCAATATGCACATGCGCGAATAAATTCTTTACTCGCAAAAGCTGGAGAAATTAACGGATATGAAAATGCCTTGTTAGGAAACGAAGAAAAGGAATTAATAAAGGTTTTAGCACAATATCCAACTGTGATTCAAGAAGCCGGAAATTCGTATTCACCTGCTCTGATTGCTAATTATTGCTTCGAATTAGTAAAATCGTTTAACCATTTTTACCAATCCGTACCAATGTTAATTGAGGAAGATAAAAGTGTGCGCGATTTACGATTAGTAATCAGTAGGAATGTATCTAAGGTTATAGTTAATTCTCTATTGTTATTAGGTATCGAAACTCCTCAGAAAATGTAGTATTAAATATTAACCATCCAAATATGGCGAAAATTAATGTTACGATTAAATCTCCAGACAATACAACTTTTACAATCGTTTATGGGGCTTATGGAACATATACAGGAGCAAACTTCACAAATACTGTAATAACACAAATAAATTCTCCTTTATCTTTAAATTCTGGAACGGCTCCTTTTACGGGTAATTTTAGAACGAGTGATTTAAGTTTTGATTTTTGTAATGTAAATAACAATGCTAGAATTGGAAATGGAACTTGGCAAATATGTGTCACAAGCGCTATATCAGGTGGTGCAGGTACCTTTGTAGATGCTAGTTTAATCTTTGGAGTCAATGCGCCATCAGAATATGGTACTGGTATAGCAGGAGAATCTCCAGCACTTGCTCCGTATAAATGTGATATTTCTTCATATTCTGGATGGACAAGTGATTGTTACGATGGGGCAGATACAACAGGCACAAATTTAGGTAATACTTCTGTTGTTCCTTTTGCAATAAATAATAATTCTTGGTTGAAGTTAATTCCTCAAGGAACCACTATGAATATTACTTTTACTGTGAAAAATTGTAAAAAATCAGGAGCTTCAAGTGGTCTACAGTTGGTAGTTTTAGATGCTTTAAATTCAGGTTTAACTCAATTTAGAGAAATCCCAACTAGCTCAGGAATAAATCCATATGTTGCTGGTACTTATTCTGAATCTATTTCGGGATTAGCTCCAGGTTCGCCAGTTTATTTAATGTTTGATGGATATGCAGGTGATGTATGTGAATATGATGTTATAAGTTACAATTATAGTGGTTCTTCAACTTTATTAGCTCAAGCAAATCCGGCAGCAATTTGTTCTGGTTCTGGTTTGAGTTCACAAATTATTACAATTAATATTCCAACTGCATCATACGTTTGGACTCCTACTTCTGGATTAAGTGCCTCGAATATTTATAATCCTATAGCTACTCCAACAGTTTCGACATCCTATATTGTTACTGCAAATGATCCAGTTTCAGGTTGTGTTTTTAAAGATACTGTTGATATTGTAGTAAATGCATTACCTACAATAAATGCAGGTAATGATTTAGCTATTTGTGCTGGAGCTTCAACCTCACTATCAGCTAGTTCACCTGCAATAGTATCTGCTGGAATAGTAGAATTTACGAATAAAACAGATGTATCAATTCCAGATAATTCAGTAACAGGAGGAACTTCAACAATAGCTGTTTCTGGAATTAACCCTTCAACTTATTCAACAGCAAGAATAAATAAAGTTTGTATGAATATAGATCACCCTGATATTCATGATTTGAGTGTTCAACTTACTTCTCCTGGGGGATCTACTATATCATTAAAAAATTATTCAACTATTGGTACTTCAGGATTTGGCTCAGACTTTATTAATGCATGTTTTGTTGTTTCTGGAGGGATTGCTTTAAGTTATAATTCGCAAGGACCACTCTGGACAAATTATGCACCAGCTGGAGCTTTTACTGGTATTACCTCAGGATCAACTATTAATGGTAATTGGACATTAAAAGTTACGGATAATTATGGAGGAAATATAGGAACATTATCAGATTGGACACTGTTTTTTAATACTACTTCACTATACAATTGGACCCCAACAACAAATTTAGGAACACCCTCATTAGCAACTACTTCTGCTAATCCTGTTTCAACAACAACCTATACCGCTTCAGTTAAAGATGGAAATGGTTGTAACTCTAACGCAGATAATGTTGAAGTAACAGTTAATCCTATAAATACAATTACATTAACATCTGGATTGCCATCAACTGCACAATCAATTTGTGTTGGTTCACCAATTTCAGTTATAACTTATACAACTTCAACAGCAACTGGAGCAACAGTTTCAGGATTACCAATTGGTGTTTCAGGTACTTGGGTAGCAAATGCAATTACTATTTCAGGTACACCTTCTGCAGTTGGAACCTATAATTACACTATCACATTAACTGGAGGTTGTGGAACTGTTACGAGCACAGGTACAATAATCGTTAATCCTTCACCAACACCTTCAGTAGCAAGTGTAACACCTTTTTGTTTAGGAGGAAATGCAACATTGTCAGGAACAGTTGGTGGAGCAGCAACTATTGCAAAAACATTTACTAATAGTTCAACTTATTCAATACCCGAAGGTGGGGTTACATCTACATGGACAGGCACAGGTAGTGTTTTTGCTCAATCTGACATTGCTGTATCAGGATTGTTAGCAGGTTGGAATTTCACTTCAGTTTCAATTAATACTACTTATAATTATGATGGTGATTTAATTGCTTACTTATTCAATCCATGTGGAGATAAAATTCAATTATTAAAATTAAACGGAGGATCAGGAGATAATTTTACAAATACAACTTTTTCACCAACTGCTTCAACTTTAATCACATCGATTGTAGCTGCAGGAGCACCTTTTACAAATACGTATGTTCCTTTCGGAGGTGCAACGGCTTTCAATACATTTATTACAGCGAGTAAAGCATGCGCCTCTACAAATGGAACATGGTCACTTAAAATAGGTGATAATTATGCTGATGCTGGAGCTGGAGGTCGAATTAATAGTTGGACATTAAATTTAACAAATACAGTAGCTCCAACTTTTTCTTGGTCACCTACTACAAACATGACAGGTTCAACCACATTAACACCTACTGTTACACCAACTGTTTCAGGAACAAATACTTATACATTAACTGAAACTAATTATGGTAATTGTTCAAATACAGCAACTGTAAATGTAACAGCAATTGCTCTTCCCGTTGTTCCAGCAATTTCCGGAACAGCGAATGTATGTGTTGGTTCTACTACTACTTTAGCAAATACCACTTCAGGTGGAATATGGTCAAGTGCTGCAACAAGTGTTGCAACAATTAACTCTTCAACAGGTGTTGTTACTGGTATTGCTGCAGGTACAAGTTTAATAACTTATACGGTAACTTCAGGTGGTTGCACTACTACTGTTACAGCAACAGTAAATGTATATGCAATGCCTATTGTTGCTAACATTACAGGAACTTTAACTGTTTGTCCTACAGTTACTACTCAATTGGCAGATGCAACAGGTGGAGGTGTTTGGTCTAGCGCTTCAACAGGTATCGCTACAATTGATCCATCTACTGGATTAATAATGGGTGTTAGTTCAGGTACTAGTGTTATTTCTTATGCCGTTACTATTAATGGATGTACAACAACCGTTAACACTTCAGTAACAGTAAACCCTTTAAATACCGTAGTTCTATCTTCAGCAGTAGGTACAGATGCTCAAACACTTTGTATTAATACACCAATTTCATCAATAACTTACACAACAACTGGAGCAATAGGAGCAGGCTTTTCAGGTTTACCAACTGGTGTAACAGGAAATTGGTCAGCAAATTCAATTACTATTTCAGGCACACCAACAACTTCTGGTTCTTTACCTTATATAATAACTTTGACAGGAGGTTGTGGCACTATGACAACTACAGGTACAATTAATGTAACCCCAATTAATTCTATTAATTTAAGTTCAGCAGTTGGAACGGATGCTCAAACAGTTTGTATTAATTCAACTATCACTGCAATTACTTATACAACAACAGGAGCAATTGGTGCTACTTTCTCTGGTTTACCATCAGGTGTTATCGGAGGTTTTTCAGCAAATACGGTTACCATTTCTGGTACATCTTCAATATCAGGTGTTTTTCCATACACAATTACCTTAACTGGTGGATGTGGCGTTGTAACTAAAACAGGAACTTTAACAGTTTCTCCAAACAATACCATTTTATTTACATCTGCTTTAAATACAAATGCTCAAACGGTTTGTATTAACACACCAATTATATCAATCACTTATTCAACAACTAGCGCGACAGGAGCAAGTTTTTCTGGTTTACCTTCAGGTGTTTCAGGATCTTGGTTAGGAAATGCAGTTACAATTTCTGGTACTCCAATTGTTGCCGCTAATTTTTCTTATATCATTACATTGACAGGTGGATGTGGAACAATTACTGAAAATGGAACAATCAATATTACACCAGTTAATTCAATTTCACTTACTTCAGTTGTTGGATCAGATGCTCAAACAATTTGTAATAATTCTGCATTAACAAATATTACTTATTCTACAACTGGTGCAACAAATGCTAGTATCTCAGGTTTACCACTTGGTACTTCTGGAGTATGGTTAGCTAATACATTTACAATCTCAGGAACCCCTATTGCAGCAGGAACTTTTCCTTATACGATTACTTTAATTGGGGGTTGTGGAACGATTACTACTACTGGAACAATCGTTGTTACACCTATTAATACAGTAAGTCTTTCTTCTGCGATAGGAACAGATGGTCAAACTAAATGTATTAATTCTCCGATTACTAATATTACGTATACTACTTCAGGAGCAACCGGTGCAACAGCGTCAGGTTTACCAACTGGTGTTACTGGGAATTGGTTAGCAAATGTGTATACTATTTCGGGTTCTTCTTCAGTTTCAGGTAGTTTTCCTTATACAATTACTTTAACAGGTGGTTGTGGTATTACAACTATTTCAGGCACTTTAATTATAACTCCAAATAATACATATACTTTATCTTCAGCTTTGTCTACAGATGCTCAAACACTTTGTATTAATACAGCTATCACTCCAATAACTTATACAACAGTTGGAGCAACAGGAGCAACATTTTTAGGATTACCAAATGGAGTTACAGGAAATTGGTCAGCTAATACTGTTACCATTGCAGGAACTCCAAGTGAAGGAGGTTCTTTTCCTTACACTGCAACGTTGACTGGGGGATGTGGAATTGTAACTATTAACGGGACAATTACTATTACAACAGTTAATACTATCTCATTATCTTCAGCAGTTGGAACAGATGGTCAAACAATTTGTTTAAATTCATCTTTAACTTCAATTACCTACAATATAGTAGGAGCAATAGGAGCAACAGTTTCAGGATTACCTTCTGGAGTTAGCGGTAATTGGTTAGCTAATTTATATACGATCTCAGGAACACCTTCTCAATCAGGTTCTTTTCCTTATGCAGTTACTTTAACAGGAGGGTGTGGAGTTGCAACAATTTCAGGAACTATTAATGTAACTCCAGATAATACAATCACACTTTCTTCGATCATAGGTTCTGATAATCAAACTATCTGTAATAACACTCCATTAACTAATATTACCTACACTACTCTAGGTGCAACAGGAGCAACCTTTTCAGGTTTACCAGTAGGTGTTTCAGGTTCTTGGTCTGGAAATACAGTTACCATTTCTGGTACACCAACAGTTTCAGGAACTTTTAATTATACAATTACATTAACGGGTGGTTGTGGAACTATTACTCAAAAAGGAATAATTAATTCAACACAAGATAACTCAGTAACTTTAACATCTGGAGTTAATACGGATGCTCAAACAGTTTGTGTAAATAATTTATTAACTGATATTACCTATTCAACTACAGGAGCAACAGGAGCAAGTTTTTCAGGTTTACCTAATGGTGTAACAGGAAATTGGTCAGCTAATCAAATAACAATAACTGGAACTCCGATTGTAGCCGGAAATTATCCTTATACTGTTTCACTTACAGGTGGTTGTGGAAATTTACCAGTTTTGGGATCTGGTACAATTATTACTGGCAATACAATTACTTTATCTTCTACAATAGCAACAGATGCGCAAGTTATTTGTGAAAATATTCCTTTAGTTACTATTACATATGCAACAACAGGAGCTACAGGAGCAAATTTCTCTGGTTTACCAGCTGGCATTTCAGGTAATTGGTCATCAAATACAGTAACAATATCAGGAACACCTTCAGTTATTGGTTCATTTTTATTTACTGTTAATTTAACGGGTGGATGTGGAGTTGTTTCAACTACTGGAACAATTCAAATTAACCCAAATAATACAATTTCGTTATCTTCAAGTCTCGGTACTGATGCACAGGCAGTTTGTATAAATTCTCCAATCGCTAATATTACCTATGCAACTACAAATGCTACGGGAGCTAATTTCTCAGGACTTCCTTCTGGTGTAAATGGTATTTGGTCAGGTAATACAGTAACAATTTCAGGAACTCCATCTGTTTCAGGTAATTTCACTTATACTGTTTCATTAACAGGAGGGTGTAGTTCTATTAGTGCGACTGGAACGATTGATGTTTCTCCTCTGAATACTGTATCATTAACTTCTGCTTTTGCTACAGATAATCAAACTGTTTGTATTTCAAATTCGGTTATACCTATTACCTATTCAACATTTGGAGCAACAGGAGCAACATTTACAGGTTTACCAAACGGTGTAATAGGCAACTGGAATGCAAATGTAGTTACGATTTCAGGCACACCGATTTCATCAGGCACTTATAGTTATACAGTAAATTTAATAGGAGGTTGTGGTACAATTTCAACTATTGGAACAATTATCGTTTCACCAATTAATACTATTTTATTTAGTTCACTAGTAGGAACTGATAATCAAACTGTTTGTATAAATACTCCAATTACAAATATTACATATACAACTACGGGTGCAACTGGAGCAAATTTTTCTGGACTTCCTGTGGGAGTTTCTGTTAATTGGTCGGGTAATGTTGTAACAATTTCTGGAACATCTTCTGTAAGTGGTGTTTATCCTTATGTGATTACATTAACGGGAGGTTGTGGTTCAATTACTTCTAATGGAACAATCACTATGAATCCATCAAACACTTCCGTTTTAACATCTGCATTAAACTCTGATGCTCAAGTTATTTGTATAACGGATGCAATAAATACGATTACCTATACAACAACTGGAGCTACAGGAGCAAATTTTGTTGGATTATCTGCTGGCGTTTCAGGATCATTTTCAGCTAATACAATTTCAATTTCAGGAACACCAACTTCAGCTGGAGTAAGTAATTATACTGTTACTTTAATAGGAGGCTGTTCGGTTGTTACCTCAACAGGTTCTGTAACAGTGAATGCAGCACCTACTTTAGCTATAACAAATCCACCATCTGCTTGTATGCCAGCAACAGTTGATTTAACAGATCCATCAGTTACAACAGGTTCTTCTTTAGGTACAACTTTAACTTATTGGATTGATGCAGCTTGTTCTTCTACTCCTTTAGTAGGTGAAAATGCAATTTCAGTTTCAGGAACATATTATATTAAATCAACGATTGGAAATTGTTTTACAAAAGCTCCAATAACAGTTGCGGTAAACGACTGTTCTTGTCCTGTTTCTCTTGCTATAACTAATCCTTCACCAGTTTGTGCTCCAGGAACAATTGATTTAGCAACTACTTTTATTGAAACAGGTGGGGGGGTAATTTCTTATTATATGTCGGATGGTACAACTCCTCTTGTAAGTCCAAATGCAATAAATTCAAGTGGAGTTTATTACATTGAAACTATAGATGTTTCTTTATGTTCAGATAAAAAACCAGTAACAGTAACAATTAATCCAATTAATACGATTTCTCTTTCTTCAACTGCAGGTACTGATAATCAAACAATTTGTTTAAATACAGCAATTGCTCCGATTACCTATTCAACTGCTAATGCAACTGGTGCGTCATATGCAGGATTGCCTACTGGAGTTTCAGGTTCATTTTCTTCAAACACTGTGACAATATCTGGTACTGCAAGTTCAGCAGGAACTTATAATTATACGGTTACTTTAACTGGAGGATGTGGTTCAATAACTGCAACGGGAACAATCATCGTTACAGATAACAATACAATTGCTCTTTCATCTGCATTAGGAACAGATAATTCGCAATCAATTTGTGTATCAACTCCATTAACAGATATTAGATATGCTACAACAGGAGCAACAGGAGCAAATTTCTTAGGTTTGCCAACTGGTATATCAGGTTCATTATCAGGTAATGTTGTAACTATTTCAGGTTCAACTACTATTGTTGGAGTTCATAACTATTCCATCTCTTTTACAGGAGGCTGCGGTACAATTTCTGAAATCGGTTCATTTACAGTAGTGCTTAATAACACAGTTGTACTAAGTTCAGCTATTAATACAGATGCTCAAACGGTTTATATTAATTCTCCAATCACTTCAATTAATTATTCTACAACAGGAGCAACGGGAGCAACTTTTTCAGGCTTACCAAGTGGAGTAAGCGGATCTTGGTCAGGAAACTCTGTATCGATTTTTGGTACGCCTTCACAATCTGGTGTTTTTAATTATACTTTGACATTAACAGGAGGATGTGGTTCAATTGTTTCAAACGGAACTATTACTGTTTTACCATTTAATACAGTTTCATTAACTTCAGCTTTAGGAACAGATGTTCAAACGGTTTGTATTAATTCTCTGATTACTCTAATTGAATATACTACAACTGGATTTACAGGTGCAAGTTTTGTTAATCTACCTTTAGGTGTTTCAGGTAATTTTTCAGCTAATAAAGTTTCGATTACAGGAACTCCAACTTTTAGTGGAACTTCAAATTATACTGTTAATTTAATCGGTGGATCTGGACCTTACTCTGTTACAGGAACAATTAATGTTACACCATTAAATACTTCTAATTTAGTATCTGCAATAGGTGCAGATAATCAAACGAAATGTATTAATACACCAATAACTTCAATAAATTATTCTACATCAGGTGCAACAGGAGCTAATTTTTCTGTTCTACCAAATGGTTTAACGGGAAGTTGGAATGCAAATTCTGCTCAAATATCAGGTACTTCAACATTAGCGGGAGTTTATCCTTATACAATAACATTGACAGGAGGTTGTGGATCAATTATTTCTAATGGAACCATTACTATTTCACCTGATAACACTATTTCAATGTCTTCAGTAGCTGGAACAAATGCTCAGAGTTTATGTATAAACACACCAATAATACCAATAACTTATGTTACAACTGGAGCTACTGGTTCATTGGTAACAGGATTACCTTTAGGTTTAACCGCTAATTTAGTTTCAAATACGTTAACTATTTCCGGTACACCATCACAATCAGGAAGTTTTACCTATACTGTAAATTTAACAGGAGGTTGTGGTAACCCTACTTTGACAGGAACTATAAATGTTTCGCCAAATAATACAATTGCTCTTTCATCAGTTCTAGGGTCTGATATTCAGTCTGTTTGTGTTAATAGTCCAATGGTAAATATTACTTATTCAACAACTGGAGCTACAGGAGCGAACTTTTCTGGATTACCATTAGGTGTGACAGGAAATTGGAATTCAAATTTGATTACAATTTCAGGATCACCTTCTATCGTAGGAACAAATACGTATTCAATTATTTTAATTGGGAATTGTGGATTGATATCTGTTGGTGGTCGAATTGATGTTGTATCAGGAAATACATTAACTTTAATATCTGCTGTAAATACTAATGATCAGACATTATGTGAGAACACTGCTCTAACTAATATTACTTATTCTACAACTGGAGCTTCAGGAGCATCTTTCTCTGGTTTACCATTAGGTGTTAATGGATTATGGGCTGCTAATACTATAATAATATCAGGTACACCTACTATTGCAGGAACTTATAATTTCATTGTAAATACGACTGGAGGATGTGGAATTGCAACGTTAAATGGTGTAATTACCGTAAATCCAAACAACACGATTTCATTAACTTCTGGAGTTGATTCTGATAGACTAACACCATGTATAAACACAGCTAATTCAGTAATTACATATTCAACAACTGGTGCAACAGGAGCAAATTTCATTGGTCTTCCAAACGGAATATCTGGGAATTGGAATAATAATCAAATTTCAATTTCAGGGACACCAGTTAGTGATGGAAATTTTGTTTACACCATAAATCTTACTGGTGGATGTGGAATGATTTCACAAACTGGAACTATTACAGTAATTCCAAATAACACTGTAAGTTTAGCGTCTTCTGTAGGTACAGATTCTCAAGTTATTTGTCAAAATACACCTATTACAAATATCATTTACAATTTAAGTGGAGAAAGTGGTGTAACTTTAACAGGGTCATTACCAACAGGTGTTACTGGTCAATGGAATGCTGGGAATTATATAATTTCAGGAACCCCATCTGTTTCAGGAACATTTAATTATACTTTAACTTTAATTGGAGGATGTGGAATTGCAACAATTAGTGGTTCTGTAACAGTAACTCCAACTAATACAATTAGTTTAACTTCTGCAATAGGAACAAATGCTCAAACTATTTGTGTTAATAATTCTATTTCAAATATTATTTATTCTTCTACTGGAGCCTCTTCTGTTTCAGCGTCTGGTTTACCAACAGGTGTAAATGCGCTACTTGTTGGAAATAATGTTATAATAGCTGGTACACCTTCAATTTCAGGTAATTTTAGTTATACCGTTACTCTTACGGGTGGATGTGGAACAATATCATCATCAGGAACAATCAATGTTACGGGGAATAATACAATAACTTTAACATCCTTAAATGGAACTGATGCACAAACAATTTGTCAAAACACATTGATAACTCCAATTACATATTCTACTTTAGGTGCGACAAATGCAACAATTTCAGGATTACCTGCAGGTGTTGCTGGAAATTGGTTAAATAACACATTTACAATTACAGGTACACCAACTGTTTTTGGAACTTTTAATTATACTATTTCTTTAGTTGGCGGATGTGGAACAATAACAAAAACGGGTTCTATTACAATTAATCAAGAAAATGTTTTTACTTTATTGAGTTCAACAAAAGATCCAGTTGTATGTGAAAATAATGCTCTTTCTACTATTATGTTCTCAACTAATACAGCGTTAAATGTTAATTTCTCAAGTCTTCCATCAGGAGTATCTGGAACATTTGTAGGAAATACTGCTATCGTATCTGGAACTCCAACAATAGCAAATAATACGCCTTACAATTATACAATCACAGCATTAGGAACTTGTCCAGGGTTGCCAGTAACAGGAACAATCACTGTTAATTCAGTACCTACGATGAATAATATTGTATTTAACAATCCAATTTGTGAGGGTACGCCAATTACATTAAACGCAATTTCAAATGCCCCTTTAACTTGGAATAATGGAATTACAAATAACGTATCTTTTAATGCTTCTGTAACAACTCCATATACAGTTACAGCGAATAATGGTAATTGTACAACAACACAAACTGTAAATGTTGTTGTGAATCCAAAACCAAGTAAACCTACAGTAACATCATCTGTATCATATTGTAAAGGGGAAATAAATGTACCATTATTGAATTATATTCCTACTCCTTCTGGTGTAACAGGTATGACAGCTGTTTGGTATGATGCAAATGGTAATATAATGCCTAATGGTGCACCTGCTCAAAATACTTCTAGTGTTTTAACCACTCATTATTCTGTAGCTCAGATGAATTTAGCATCAGGTTGTATTGGAGATACGGCTAGAATAAATGTAACTGTTAAACCATCTGTTGCTCCGAAATTTTTAGATGCAGATCTTTCTGTTTGTCAATTTAAACCAAACCCGCCATTACCGTTATGGACTATTAATAATCCGATTGTTAAAGGTACATGGACTAGTATAAACACTTCTGTAGCCGGAACAGTACAAACAACTTTTACTCCAACCAATATAAATGGAAGTTGTGTTTCTGATACTACTATAACGGTAGAAATCCACCCTTTACCAATAGCTAGTTTTAATGCTTCACCTGAGGTTTTTTATAATTCAAATCCAACATCAAGTTTTCAAAATAATTCTACGGGTGCAGTTAATTATCTTTGGGATTTTGGAGATAATCGGTATGATTCATTGTCAGTTAATCCAACACATACTTTCCCAGATTCAATATTTGGTGAATACTTGGTAACATTAACTGCTATTTCGGAATTTGGTTGTAAATCAATAGCTACAAAAGTTGTAGTTGAAAAAGAAGAAGTGATTTATTATATTCCTAATTCATTTACTCCTAATAATGGTGATAATTTGAATAATACTTTCCATCCTGTTTTCACTTCAGGAATCGCAACTGATCGTTTCAATTTTATGATTTATAACAGATGGGGTGTATTAGTTTTCAAATCTTCAGACCCAGATTTTGGTTGGGATGGTTCATATGAAGGAATTGACGCAATGGTAGGAACTTATACTTGGAAAGTTGAATTCAAAGAATCATCAACTGAAATTGTAAACATAAAAGTTGGTCAGTTAAATTTACTTAGATAAATAAAATAAACCTCAACATAATATATTGAGGTTTATTTTATCAATTTTTTCGACGATTTCTTTCTTTTGTTATTAAGTTAAGTTCTCTGCTTGTTTGACCTGCAACAGAAGTGTTTTCATCAGCTCTTCTTAATAAATAAGGTAAAACTTCCTCAATCGGACCATAAGGCACGTATTTAGCAACATTATAGTCATTAAAAGAGAGATTATAAGAAATATGATCACTCATCCCTAAAAGTTGAGCAAAATAGATGCGTTTATCGTTTTTGGAAATACTATTTTTTTTTAAGTAATTGAGTTAAGAAATCAGAACTTTCTTCGTTGTGAGTTCCAGCACAAATAGAAACATGTTCGATTGAGTTGATCAGTAATTCTAATGCAAGATTGAAATCTTTATCAGTTGCTTCTTTGGTTGGTTGAATTGGAGAAGGATAATTGTTCTTTTCAGCTCTTTCTCTTTCTTTTTCCATGTAAGCTCCACGAACCAATTTTACTCCAAAGTGATAATTTAATTCTTTTGCTTTAGTGATTTCTGTTTTTAAATATTCATAACGATCATGACGATACATTTGTGCAGTAGTATAAATTAGTGCATTTTCTTTGTTGTATTTCATCATCATATCAACAGCGATTCTATCAATTGTATCTTGAATCCAAGTTTCTTCGGCATCAATAAAAACAGGTACATTATTTTCAAAGGCACTTTTGCAAATTGAATCGATACGATTAAAAACATCGTTTAATTCGATTTTTTCTTTTTCAGAAAGTTCATTTTTTAAATCGTTTGCTTTTTCAAGTATTTCAAAACGAGCTATTCCCGTAACCTTGAAAACAGCAAATGGAATATTATTTGAATTTTTCCCTTTCAAGATAGTAGAAATAATTTCATTTGTTGTGTGATTAAAATCTTCATCAGAAGTTTTCCCTTCAATTGAATAATCTAAAATTGTTCCAATTCCAAATTTACCTAAAGTCTCAATCGTTAATGAACATTCATCGATTGTTTCTCCTCCACAAAATTGTTTGAAAATTGTTTTTTTAATAATTCCCTTAATTGGTAATTTATTTTTTATTGCAAAATTAGTTGCTGACTTTCCAAATTTCACCATACTTGGATTACCTACGATTTTAAAAAGCCAATAAGCTCTCTGTAAATCTTTATCTGATTTGCTTTTAAAAGCAATTTCTGTATTTTCAAAAGTGTTCATATTTACAAAAATAGATGCTTTTTGAATATGTTGCATCAAATGTTCTTACGAATATTTACATTTGTTAATTAATAAACATAATTACGTTAAAAATGAACCAAATTCAAGCTAATAAATATACAATTGAAATAGGAAATCTAGCAGAATCTACTTTTCAAACTTTATTAAGTACAAAATATGCAACTTCTAAAAAAGTTATTTTAGTAGATGAAAATACGCATGACTATTGTTTGGAATATTTACTGACTAATTTTGAAGAATTGACAGACGCTGAAGTGATGCTTTTGCCTGTTGGTGAAGAAAATAAAGTAATGGCTGTTTGTTTTCAAGTTTTTGAGGCATTAACAGAATACCAAATAGGAAGAAATGACGTTATTATAAATCTAGGTGGTGGATTAGTTTCTGATATGGGAGGTTTTGTAGCTTCTATTTATAAAAGAGGTATTGATTTTATAAATATACCTACTTCTCTTCTTGCAATGGTCGACGCGTCAATAGGAGGGAAAACAGGTATCGATTTAGGGCCTTACAAAAATCAATTAGGGACATTTACAGATCCGATCTCTTTATTTATAGATATTTCTTTTTTAGAAACTTTACCTGAAGAAGAAATAATGAATGGATATGCCGAAATGTTAAAGCATGCATTGATTTTAGATGAAAATTATTGGAATGAGTTAACAACTTTGGGTTCTTTAGATGATTTATTGGATGAAAATTTAATACTTCGATCAATACATTTAAAAAATGAAATTGTTAAAGATGATCCTTTTGAAAAAAATATCAGAAAAAAATTAAATTTCGGGCATACTGCTGGGCATGCTTTGGAAGGGTTCTTTTTAGATTCTACTCCTATTTCTCATGGACATGCTGTTGGTATTGGAATGATAGCAGAAACTTTTATTTCTTATAAAAAAGGACTTCTAAGTGAAAAAGAATGGGTATTGATAGAAGAAAAATTAGTATCTATTTTCCCTTTAATTACATTTCAAAAGGAAGATATCCCAACTTTAATTCAATTAATGAAAAATGATAAGAAGAATTTTGATGGAGCTATAAAATGTTGCTTATTAACCTCCATAGGTGACTGTAAAATAGATCAAGATATAACTGAGGCTGAAATAAAAGAAATGTTTTACTATTTATTAGCTATGATTGATTGATAAATGGTTATCTAACTTTTTTGAACGAGATATATTTCTGGGTTAAATAACTAAAAATGACAATTATAACAGTTGTTAGTATTTGGCTTGGCATAGCCCACCAATTTAAGTAATCTACAAATAATTTCAGTAATGCATAGTTTAAAAAAGAGGCAAAAATGAAAAAATTTATGTGTCGGAATAATTGTTTTTTACCAGACAATGTGCTGTCACTCCAAACAATGTATTTAGTCAAAATAAATCCAATTGGAAATGTAATAAAAGAAGTTGTAAAAAGTGCTGCAATATGTGCATGTATATGTAAAAAACCTAAATTAAATACTTTAATATCAACAGTATGTTTATGAAATATTTCGTGGTATGAATAGTAATATAAAGTAAGTCCTAAAATCGTATTTCCTCCACCGCATGCCAGATAATGATACGTTTGTTTATTAAAGAAAGGCTTAAAAAGAGGATAAAAGATATCCAAAAACCTATAAATAAAATCTCTAATTTTCCTCATAATTAGCAACAAATATAGTTAGAAACTGATAAGATTTAATTTAAAATAGATAATAAATTATTTTTCAATTTGTTATAATATTTAATTAATTCGTTCGTTTATGAATTATATAATCTAATATTATTTGCGTATGATAAAAAATTACCCTGAAGTAGCTCAAATCAAAGAGGATAAAATAAAACCTAAAAACTCAACAATCAATGCTATTTTAAACTATAGTAAATCTTTAAAAGTTGAGAAGGTATGCGATCAAAAAATGATGATCAATTTGAATTAATATAAAACAAAAAACCGCTTA
>SXGQ01512448.1_pt1 | contig 15748 bp, 13 predicted proteins | sample 3178371 | NCBI WGS metagenome assembly SXGQ01 (sample SAMN11356859, study PRJNA531348) | freshwater metagenome | isolation source: freshwater sample F1-20 | place: China: Fuxian Lake, Yuxi | collected 2017-12-25
CGTCGGTTTCGGCAAGACCGAAGTCGCGGTGCGCGCTGCATTCAAGGCGATCCAGGACGGCAAGCAGGTCGCCGTGCTCGTACCTACGACGCTCTTGGCCTCGCAGCACGGGAACACCTTCTCCGAGCGCTTCGCCGGTTACCCGATCCGCGTCGAAACTCTCTCGCGGTTCCTCACCCAGGGCGAAGCCAACAAGGTCGTGGCCGGATTGGAGAACGGCGAGGTCGATTGTGTGATCGGTACGCACCGCCTACTCGCGTCGGGGGTGAAGTTCAAGAATCTCGGTCTCCTGATCGTCGACGAGGAGCAGCGATTCGGCGTCCATCACAAAGAGGCGATGAAGCATCTGAAGACGAACGTCGATGTCCTCACTCTGTCGGCCACCCCCATCCCCCGAACCCTCGAGATGAGCCTCGTGGGCATCCGCGATCTCAGCCTGCTGCAGACACCACCGGCCGACCGTCAGCCGATTCTCACCTTCGTGGGCGAATACGACGAGCGGGTCGCGGTGGAGGCGATTCGCCGCGAGTTGCTGCGCGAAGGCCAGGTGTTCTGGGTGCACAATCGCGTGCAATCGATCGAGGAATGCGCGACACGCCTGCGCGAACTGGTCCCCGAGGCCCGGATCGCCGTGGCGCACGGCCAGATGGACGAAGGAACGCTCGAGCAGATCGTCGTCGACTTCTGGGACGGCCACTACGACGTTCTCGTGTGCACCACCATCATCGAGAGCGGCATCGACATGCCGACCGTCAACACCCTGGTGGTCGAACGCGCCGATCTGCTGGGTCTCGGCCAGATGCACCAGTTGCGCGGCCGCGTGGGACGCAGTGGTCAACGTGCCTACGCCTACTTGTTCCATCCGCGCGACAAAGCCCTGACCGAGGACGCCTACGAACGGCTGCGAACGATCGGCGAGTCGACCGATCTCGGCAGCGGATTCAAGATCGCCATGCGCGATCTCGAGATCCGTGGCGCCGGCAACCTTCTCGGTGAAGCCCAGAGCGGTCACATCGCGGCCGTCGGCTACGATCTCTACTGCCAGATGGTCACCGAAGCGGTCGGCGAGATGAAGGGCGAACCGATCGAACAACCCTCGGAGATCAAGATCGACGTTCCGACCGACGCCTTCCTGCCCGCCGATTACGTACCCAAGGAAGCGCTGCGACTCGAGGCGTACCGTCGTCTGGCCACGGTGACGACCAACGCCGAAGTCGACGACATCTTGAAGGAATGGCTCGATCGCTACGGCCCGGTACCGCTCCCGGCCCAGATGCTCCTCGCCGTCGGTCGACTGCGTGCCGAGTGCCACCGCATCGGTTTGCGCGAAGTGGTCGTGACCGCTTCACAGGCCCAGATGTCACCGGTGGTTCTGAAAGTCTCCGAATCGATGCGACTGCAACGTCTCTCCCGCGACTCCATCGTCAAAGAAGCTCTGCAACAAGTGATCGTGCCCATCCCCCGCGGCCAAGAACCGGTCCTGTACCTACTGGGCCTGCTCGGCGAGTTGATTCCGCCGCCCGGGAGCAAGTAGCCCGACGACCAGCCACCCGAGTACATCGAGGTCGGACGACTAGTTTGAGTCCGTGACCACGTCGCTCGACTCCCCCGCCCCGACATCCCGTAACACGAAGATCCGGGCCGCCGCCCTGGTCGCCGCTCTCGTCATCGGTGGTGGATCTCTCCTCGCGTCCTGTTCGAGCGTGCGCACCGACGCCGCAGTGGTCAACGGCGAATCGCTGTCACGCGACACGTTCGAGACGCTCCTCGACGGATACGCCGATGCGATCCCGACTTCGCGGCGCGACAACGGCGCCGTCGACATCTCCATCGCGCGCGGCCTGATCACCGACTGGGTCACGACGCGCGTACTGATCGTCGAACTCGCCGACGCGGGCCGCGAGATCTCCGACGACGATCTCGACGAAGCGCGCGCGATTCTCGAACCCCAGGACGGGTTCGCCGTGGCCGGACCCGAAACTCAGGAGTTCTACGTTCTGGCCACTGCGGTTCGTCGGGTGTTCAACGACACGTTCGGAGTGTCGGACGACGACGCCCGCGAGGCCTACGACAACGGACAGACCGAGATCGTGTGTCTTCGCGGCATCCTGACCGACGATGCCGCGGCGATCGACGCGGCCGCCCTGCGCCTCGCGACTGGTGAGGACTTCGCCACCGTCGCGGCCGAAGTGTCGACCGACTCCACCAAGGACAACGGTGGCATCCTCTCGGATCAGCAAACCGGAGCCGAGTGTTTGTCGCTCTCGTCGCTCACTCAAGGCGCTCCCGAACTCGTGGCGCCGTTGTTCGGTGTGCGACCCGGCGCCAACACCACCCCGTTCGAGTTGTCGACCGGTGGTTGGGCGATCCTGCACGTGCGGCCCTACGACGAAGTGGCGACCGAGGTACGCGACAGCCTGGGTTCCCAGACCGCCGACGATGCACGCATCGCTGCGGTCTCCCGAGCCGACGTCTCGGTGTCGGGCGAGTACGGCCGCTGGGATCCGACCACCGGCACCGTGACCGCACGCTGACGCGAACGCCACTCACCGTGAACCGTCCCGTCGTCGAGATCGTCGGACTCGGTCCGGGCGGCGACGAATACGTCACGCGGCACACGCTCGACCGCATCGACGCCAACCCGATCCGGATTCTGCGTACGGCGCAGCACCCGAGTGCTCACCTCGTGCGCACCGATGAATCTTTCGACCACCTGTACGACACGGCTGCCGACTTCGACGCCGTCTACGAGGGGATCGTCGACGAACTCGTGAATCTCGCCCACGAACACGGCCACGTCCTCTACGCAGTGCCGGGTTCACCTCTGGTTCTCGAACGAACAGTGCACTCACTCATGGCCGATGCACGAGTGGAGACGATCGTGCATCCGGCCATGGGATTCCTCGATCTCGTCTGGAGTCGTCTCCGAGTCGACCCGATCGATGCGAACGTGACCCTCGTCGACGCTCACGAGTTCGCCACGCGCGCCGCCGGGTCGGCCGGTCCGCTGCTCGTCGCCCACTGCCACGCCAACTGGGTTCTGTCGGAGGTGAAGTTGGCCGCCGAGGACACCATTGACACGACCAACGACGACGCTCGGGTGATCGTTCTGCACCACCTCGGACTTCACGACGAGCAGGTCGTCGAGACGACGTGGGCCGAGATCGACCGGGCCGTGGAAGCCGATCACCTCACGTCGCTGTACGTGCCGAGACTCGCCGCGCCGGTCGGTCGCGAACTCGTCGGTTTCCACGAACTCGCCCGACGCCTGCGAACCGAATGCCCTTGGGACCATGAACAGACGCACCGGACCCTCATCACCTACCTCTTGGAAGAGACCTACGAGGTGGTCGACGCGCTTCTCGCGCTCGATCCCGACGACCCGGCCACCGACGAGCATCTCGTGGAGGAACTCGGAGATCTCCTCTACCAGATCGAGTTCCATGCAGCGATCGCCGAACAGGAGGGGCGCTTCACGATGGCCGACGTCGCGCGCGGCATCAACGACAAACTCGTGCGTCGCCACCCGCACGTGTTCGCGAAGTCGGAGCCCGACACTTCGCTCGACGATCTCGTGAGCGATTGGGAACGAATCAAACGCGCCGAGAAGGACGCCAAGGGCATCGTCGACGGACCCTTCGCGGGCGTGCCCTCGGCCAGCGGCGCCCTGTCGTACGCGACAGCCGTGCTGAAGAAGGCGGCCAAGGCGGGGCATGCCCAGCCGACCCGACCACCGAACGATCTCGAGTCCTACGACGATCTCGGACACTTCCTGCTCGCGGTGGTCGACGAGTGCCGACGTCGTGGGATCGATCCGGAAGTCGAGTTACGGCGGGTCGTGACCGATGTCCGAACCGCGGTCGAACGCCGGCTCGGCGACGCCGGCAACCGGTAGTCGACCCGTCGGGGCCGCTGACTAAGTTGACGACATGACCACGATCGTGAACGTCATCGGACGCGAAGTCCTCGACTCGCGTGGCAACCCCACCGTCGAGGCCGAGGTGCACCTCGCATCGGGTGCACGGGGACGGGCCATCGTTCCGTCGGGCGCGAGCACGGGCGAACACGAAGCCGTCGAACTACGCGACGGCGGCCGCCGCTTCGCCGGCAAAGGAGTGGCCAACGCCATTGCCTTCGTGAACGGTGAGATCCGTTCGACCCTGACCGGCATCGATGCGCTCGAGCAGCGTTCGATCGACACGAGCCTCATCGATCTCGACGGAACGCCGAACAAGTCACGGCTAGGCGCCAACTCGATTCTCGGTGTGAGTCTGGCGGTGGCGCGCGCCGCCGCCGACGCACTCGACGTGCCGCTCTGGCGTTACCTCGGCGGACCCAATGCACATGTGCTGCCCGTTCCGATGATGAACGTGATCAACGGTGGTGCCCATGCCGACAACACGATCGATCTCCAAGAGTTCATGATCATGCCTGTCGGTGCTCCTAGCTTTCGCGAAGCGTTGCGCTGGGGAACCGAGACCTATCACCACTTGAAGAAGATCCTCCACGACCGCAGACTCTCCACCGCGGTGGGTGACGAAGGTGGATTCGCCCCGAACCTCGCCACCAACGAGGACGCGATCAAGATCCTCGTGGAGGCCATCGGGGCCGCCGGATTCACGCCGGGATCCGACATCGCCATCGCTCTCGATCCGGCGATGAGCGAGTTGTACCGCGATGGTCGGTATCACCTCACCGGTGAGGGCAAGGTGTTGACCCCCGAGGAACTCGTGGGTTACTGGACCCGACTCGTCGACACCTACCCGATCGTCTCGATTGAGGACGGCATGTACGAAGACGACTGGGATGGCTGGCAGGCGCTGACCGCGGCGCTCGGTTCCCGAATCCAACTAGTGGGTGACGACCTCTTCGTGACCAATGCCGATCGTCTCGCCCTCGGCATCGAGCGCAAAGTGGCCAACAGCGTTCTCGTGAAGGTCAATCAGATCGGTTCACTCACCGAAACCCTCGAAACCGTCGAACTCGCCACCCGTCATCGGTACACGAGCGTGATGAGCCATCGCAGTGGCGAGACCGAGGACTCGCCCATCGCCGATCTCGCAGTGGCCACCAACTGCGGTCAAATCAAGACCGGCGCGCCGGCGCGAAGTGACCGTGTGGCCAAGTACAACCAACTCCTTCGCATCGAAGAAGAGTTGGGCGAAGCAGCCGCGTTCCGCGGTCGTTCCGCGCTCGCACCTCTCCACTGACGAGCGCGCTCACGACTTCGCACGCTGGTCGCCGCGCGCGGGCTGCCACCCACTCACGTGTCGGAGTCGGCAGAATGGAGGCATGGCGCGCCCGAAGAAGAAATCGACGCGTGTCCGGCGCGCCGCCAAGCCCCGCCCGGATCGGCTCGTGCCGCGGTTCATCGGCCGGCTCGCGCTCGTGATCGGTGCGTTCGTGATCGTCGGGTCGTTCGCCAACTCGTTTCTCGTTCTGCCCGTGCAGTCGTGGTTCGGCCAGCGCACCGAGATCGGTGACCGCCAGGAGGAGCTCGATGCCCTCAAAGAGGCCACCGATCGGCTGCAGACCGAGGTCGACCGCTTGAACACCCCCGAAGGAGTTCAGCAAGCGGCACGCGAGGAACTCGGGTTCGTCATGACCGGCGAGGACCGACGCGTCGTGGTGGGTGATGTGGACGCCCCCCTCGACCTGCCCTCGGGCTGGCCCTACGACATGGTCGAGCAGATCGTGAGGGCACGGGAGATCGAGGCCGCCGGCATCGACCCCAATTCCGCGACCCAACCGTGACGATCGACCGTGACGATCGACCGTGACGGCCCGACCGTGACGACTCATCGGACCGAGGACTAAGGTCAGGGCGGTCGGGAGCCGTTCCCGACGAGTCGATCGATCGTCCGACGGGGGTCTGTTGTGGCTGGTGGAAGCATTCTCGGTAACCGTGTTCTCCGTAAAGAGGACCCGAAATTCCTGACGAGCGGCGGCGAATACGTCGACGACATGCTCGACGAACCGTTGCTCGCCGGCGCTGCGCACGTGGTGTACGTGCGGTCGAGCGTGGCGCACGGTCGCATCGTGTCGATCGACACCAGCGATGCCGAGTCGATGCCCGGAGTCCTCGGCGTCTACACGGCGGCTTCACTCGGTCTGGCCCCGGTGCCCGCACAGTTCAACCCGATGGTCGCGCGCACCCTCCTCGCGAGCGACAAGGTCCGGTACGTCGGTGAGCCAGTCGTTGCGATCGTGGCCGAGACCCGCGAACAGGGCACCGATGCCGCCGAAGCCGTGCTCGTCGACGTCGAAACCCTCGACGCCCTGATCGACCTCGAGCAAGCGATGGCGTCGTCGACCCTCATCTACGAATCAGCCGGCAGCAACGTCGTGTTCGACACCACCGTGCTCGGCATGCCCGAGAACACCGGCGACGATTTCTTCAAGGACTGCGAAGCCGTCGCGTCGGGTCGGTTCCTCAATCAGCGCGTGGCTCCGTGCCCGCTCGAGGTCCGCGGTGCCGCAGCTGCCTGGGGTTCGGACGGCCGCCTCAACCAGTGGCTCTCGACTCAGCACGCTCAAGGTGCGGTCGCCCCTCTTGCGGCCGCCAACGGCGTGGAGCCCGAGAAGATCCGTGTTCGTACGCCGGACGTCGGCGGCGGATTCGGCGCCAAGATCGGTACCTACGCCGAAGAACTCCTCCTCGGCGTGTTCGCTCAGAAGCACGGTCGTCCCATGCGCTGGCGCGAGACTCGCAGCGAGAGCATGGTCGCGCTCGGTCATGGTCGTGCGCAGTTGCAGTACGTCAAGATCGGTGGCAAGAAGGACGGCACCGTGACCCACTACCAGTTGTGGGCCATTCAGGACTGCGGCGGCTTCGCCGACATGGGCACGATCCTCGCGCCGTTCATGACCCGTCCGATGTCGAGTGGCGTGTACGCGATCCCGAACATCGAGTGTCGCACCACCTCGGTCGTCACCAACACCACGCCGACCGTCGCCTACCGCGGCGCTGGCCGTCCGGAGGCCACGGCGGCCATCGAACGCGCCATGGACCTCTGGGCTCTCGAACTCGGCATGGATCCGGCCGATGTGCGTCGCAAGAACCTCATTCCGAAGTTCCTCGAACCACACACCACGGCCGTGGGTCAGACCTACGACGTCGGCGACTACGCAACGGCGCTCGACAAGGCTCTCGCCGCGGCCGACTACAAGTCGTTGCGCGCCGAGCAGGCCAAGCGTCGCCAGAGCGGTGACGTCAAGCAGATCGGTATCGGCGTCAGCGTGTACGTCGAGATCACCGGTGGCGTGGGCAACGGCGAGTCGGCCAAGGTCGAAGTCCTCGAGGACGGACGCGCGATCGTCTACACCGGGACCTCACCGCACGGTCAGGGTCACGACACCGCATGGTCGATGCTCGTTCAGGAGCAGACCGGCATCCCGATGAACAAGATCGAACTCGTCTGGGGCGACACCGATCTCGTTCCGATCGGCACCGGCACGATGGGCTCACGTTCGCTGCAGCAAGGTGGCAACGCCGTGTTCCAGGTGGCGGGCACTCTGGCCGAGAAGGCCAAGTCGGTTGCCGCTCGTCTGCTCGAGGCCAACGAGGCCGACGTCGTCCTCGACAAGGATCGCGGTGTGTTCCACGTGGCCGGCACTCCGGCCGTCTCCAAGTCGTGGGCCGATCTGGCCGTGGCCGAGAAGGCCAACGGCGGACTCGCCCACAACGACGTGATCAACGTGGCCGGCGCAACCTTCCCGTTCGGTGCGCACGTCGCAGTGGTCGAGGTCGACACCGAGACCGGTCAGGTGAAGCATCTGCGCCAGGTCGCCTGTGACGATGCCGGCAAGGTGCTCAATCCGATGCTCCTCGACGGTCAGATCCACGGTGGTATCGCCCAGGGTGTGGCTCAGGCCCTCTACGAAGAGGTTCTGTACGACGCCGACGGCAACCCGACCACCTCGAACCTCGCGGACTACGGCTTCCCGTCGGCCGCCGAGTTGCCGAGTGTGGAAGTCGTGCACATGGAGACCCCGACCCCCCTCAATGCCATCGGCGCCAAGGGAATCGGTGAGTCGGGCACGATCGGCTCCACGCCGGCTGTTCAGTCGGCCGTGGTCGATGCGGTTTCGCACCTTGGTGTGAAGCACATCGAGATGCCGTGCACCGCTCAGCGCGTGTGGTCGGCCATCCAGGCCGCGAAGTAATCCGCTCGCCGATCGACCGGACATCTCTCATCACGTCCACGGTGTGATTGACGTTCGTCCGACAGTTGGTTGTAGCGTGCAACCTTATGACGTCGGCCCCCATCATCGCCCACGGACTGGTTCGCCACTTCGGCTCGGGTGACAACACCGTCCGCGCCGTCGACGGCGTGGATCTTCAGGTCAATCAAGGTGAGATCTTCGGATTTCTCGGCCCCAATGGTGCCGGCAAGAGCACCACGGTCCGTGTTCTCACGACGCTGTTGAAGCCCTCGGCCGGGTCGGCCACGGTGGCCGGATTCGACGTGGCCACGCAAGCCGATCAGGTGCGCCGTTCGATCGGCGTCGCTCTCCAGGACGCGGCGATCGATCCGCTCATGACCGGGCGCGAACTCCTCGATCTGCAGAGCGTTCTCTACGGCATCCCGAAAACCCGGGCGCGCGAACGCGGCGAAGAACTCCTCGAGCGCGTGGGCCTCACGGCGGCCGCCGACCGCCGTGTGGGAACGTACTCGGGCGGTATGCGTCGTCGACTCGACCTCGCTCTGTCGCTCGTCCACGAACCTTCGGTTCTGTTCCTCGACGAACCGACGACCGGTCTCGATCCGATGAGTCGACTCACGCTTTGGGAAGAAGTCCGACGTCTCAATCGCGAGGGAACCACCGTTCTGCTAACCACGCAGTACCTCGAAGAGGCCGACCAACTGGCCGATCGCATCGCCATCATCGACCACGGCAAGATCGTGCGTGAGGGAGTACCGCGAGATCTGAAGTCGGCCGTCGGTGCTCCGACTCTGTTGATCGACGTCGACTCCACGCATGCCGAATCGGCCCGGTCGGTCCTGGCTCGCTTCGGAGATCTGCGTCCCACGAGTGAAGGAACTCTCGGCGTGGGCCTCGCCCAAGGTGCCGAAGCGGTCGCCAGCGTGATTCGCTCACTCGACGAGGCCGGCGTTCACGTCAGACACCTCGAGCTCAACGAACCGAGCCTCGACGACGTCTTCGCCGAGGCGACCGGTTACCGGCTCGAAGGTGCCGAGACCAAGAGTGACGCGCCGGCCGCCGGCGCGCGCCGAGGACCCCGATGACCGCCGCCACCGTCGCGACGAATCATGTCGCGCCTCCGCGATCGTTCACGACCGCGGTGCATCACACGCTTCGCCTCACTCAGCGCAGCGTGCTCGGTCGTCTTCGTCAACCAGCCGCCCTCGCTCCCTCGTTTATCTTCCCGTTGTTCTTCGCTGCGCTCGGTTCGGCAAGTTTCCAACGCATGTCGAAGCTCCCCGACTTCCCCGCATCGTCGTTCCTGAACTACACCGCAGCCGGGGCGATCGTGCAGGGCGTGCTGTTCGCAGCCACGTCGTCGGCCGGCGACCTCGCCACCGACATCGAGCAGGGGTTCTTCGAACGCCTGCTCGTGTCACCGGTGACGCGAACCGCCATCGTGATCGGTCGACTCGGAAGCGCGATGGTCGTGGCCATCTCACAGGTTTTCGTCTTCCTCGGAATCTTCCTCGCTTTCGGCGCTCGCATCGAGACCGGTGTAGTGGGCTTCATCGGACTCACCGTGAGCGGCGCACTCCTCGCTCTCGCCATGAGCGGACTCATGTCGGGCATCGCCATCCGGTCGGGAAGTCCCGAAGTCGTGCAGGGTTCGTTCCCGATGGTCTTCGCGTTGTTGTTCCTGTCGTCGTCGTTCTTTCCCCGTCAATACATGACCGGCTGGTACAAAACCGTCGCCTCGTGGAATCCGATGTCGCACGTGGTGGAAGGAATGCAGGGATTCATGAACCAACCCCTCGACGTCGATCAGTTCCTGCGGGCCTGGCTCATCCCCCTCGGAATCGCCACCATCAGCATCATGTTCGGCCTGCGTGCTCTGAGCAATCGATTGGCGGCCCAGTGAACACCTCTCTCGTGAACGACACTTCGCGTTCGTCCGTCGTCGATGGACACGGCGGGCGCCCGCTCAGCGTGTCGGGTGCCCTCGTGCGGCGAACGCTTCTGCGCGTCCGCCGCATGCCGGCCGCTTTCGTGCCGTCGATCGTGATGCCGGTCTTCCAGCTCATCGCCTTCAGCGGCGCGTTCGGTGCCGCCGTCCGTCTGGCCGGCGTGAAGAACGCCATGGACTGGTACGTGCCGCTCAACGCAGTCCAAGGTGCGAGCTTCGGCGCCATGGGTGTGAGCTTCGGACTCATCAACGACATGCAGACCGGGTTCTTCGATCGGCTGCTCATGGCCCCCACCAAGCGCTGGGCCCTGATCGTCGGGCCAATGGCCGGTTCGATCGCCCGGGCCGCCTTGCCCGTGGCGCTCGTGATCGTGATCGGATTCCTCGGTGGCATGAACGTTCCCGGCGGTCCACTCGCCATCTTCTACGTCGCCGTAGCAGCCACGGGCATCGCTCTCGTGGCCTCGGCCTTCGCGTTGGGCCTCACGTATCGAATGCGCAACATGGGCGCGGCGACTCTCACCCAGTTCGCGATCTTTTTCACGATCTTTCTCTCGACCTCGCAGGTTCCGCTCTCGAACATGGCCGGCTGGTTGCATGCAGTGGCTCGCGTGAATCCGATGACGAACGTGCTCCGACTCGCCCGTCAGGGTCTGCTCGGTGACATCACGTGGAACGACACATGGGGCGGATTGCTGGCCATCGCCGTGATGCTCTTCGTCTCGTGTTGGTTCGCTCTCAGCGGACTCAAGTCGCTCGAGAAGTGACCTCGGCTCCGGCCTCACTCTCACACGTCGCCTACTGTCACCCCGTGCGCATCGTTTCGCTTCTGCCCTCGACCACCGAGATCGTGTTCGAACTCGGACTGGCCGATGATCTTCTCGGTGTCACCTTCGAGTGCAACTTCCCGGCCGAGGCTCGCGTCGGGCGCGAAATCGTGGTCGGTGGCATGGACACCAAACATCTCACTCCACTCGAAATCGATCTCCTCGTTCGTGAACGACTCGCACGCGGTGACGAGCTCTACTCACTCGACGAAGCCGCATTGGCTCGTTGCGACCCCGACCTGATCCTGAGCCAGGACCTCTGTCGCGTGTGCGCGGTACCGAGTGGCGACGTGGACGAAGCAGTGGCCCGACTCAATTGCCGCGCCGAAGTACTGCAGATCGACCCCCAGGCTCTCGACGAAGTCATCGACTCGGTCCTGGTTATCGCCCGGGCCGCCGATGTGCTCGAACGCGGTCAGGCCCTCGTGGCCTCGTTGCGGAAGCGATTGGTCGACCTCGAAGCGAAGGTCGATGCGCTCCGGGGCCACGCACCTCGGCCCACGGTCTTCGTCCTCGAATGGGCCGATCCACCCTTCGTCGGAGGTCATTGGGTCCCCGACGTCGTTCTCGCGGGCGGGGGTCAGCCGGTTCTCGCCCGCCCGGGCACGAAGTCGGTACCCACGTCGTGGAACGAGATCGCCGACACCGACCCCGATCATGTGATCGTGTCCCCGTGCGGCTTCGGACTCGATGGAGCCGCCGAGCAGGCCGCCACGATCCTCGATCACCTTCCTGACCGGGCGACGGTCTGGGCGATCGACGCCGATGCCGTGATGGTCCGACCCGGCCCGCGTCTGGTGGACGGCGCCGAGGCCATCGCGGCCGCTATCCACGGTGTGGGACCGCTCCCCGCGCACCTGATCCGCCGGGTCCGCTGACCTGCACCCGTCCCGCCGAACGCCCGGGTCCGTTTAGCCGGGGGGTCGTTCATCGGGCAGAATGGGACCTCATCGGCACGAGCCGAATCCGAAGGGGGTAGCGGTGGAAATCCGTGTCACTGTCAATGGCGTCGAGCACAAGCACGACGTCGAGCCGCGCACGCTGCTCGTTCAGTACGTCCGCGAGCACCTCGGACTCACCGGAACCAACATCGGTTGCGACACGTCGTCGTGCGGCGCATGCAGTCTGCATGTCGACGGCGAGGCCGTGAAGAGTTGCACCATGCTCGCCGTACAAGCCGACGGCGCATCCATCACCACCATCGAAGGAATGGCCGGCAAGGACGGGTCGCTGCATCCGATGCAGAAGGCCTTCATGGAGAACCACGGCTTGCAGTGCGGATACTGCACACCGGGCATGGTGATGGCGGCCACGTCGCTCCTGAAGGAGAACCCGAACCCCTCGGAGGACGACGTTCGTATCGGCCTCGAAGGAAACCTCTGCCGCTGCACCGGCTACCCCCACATCGGCAAGGCCGTGCTGGCCTGCGCCGGAAAGTGAGTCCCCGATGATTCCCGCAGCTTTCGACTACGTCCGAGCCGGATCGGCCGCCGAGGCCCTCTCGCTCATCAGTGAACACGGTTCCGACGCCAAGTTCCTCGCCGGTGGCCACAGTCTCCTGCCGCTCATGAAGCTCCGCCTCGCGCAGCCCTCGGTGCTCGTCGACATCGGACGAGTGAAGGATCTTTCGTACATCAAGGATGCCGGCGATCACATCGCCGTCGGTGCGCTGACCAGTCACATGGACGTGGAGACCTCGAAGGTTCTCGCTCAGCACGCCCCGCTCCTCGCCCACGCGGCCGGACACGTGGGCGACCCGCAGGTGCGCCACCGCGGCACGATCGGTGGATCGATCGCCCACGCCGACCCGGCGTCCGACCTTCCGGCCACCACGCTCGCGCTCGGTGCGACCTACGTGGTGCAGGGCCCCAAGGGCACCCGCGAGATCGCGGCCCGCGACTTCTACAAGGGCTTCCTCGAGTCCGCCCTCGAAGCCGACGAGATGCTCACCGAGATCCGTGTTCCGAAGATGAACGGCGCCGGTTGGAGCTTCCAGAAGTTCAACCGTCGCGCCCAGGACTGGGCGATCGTCGGTGTGGCCGCCTGGCGCCGTGGTTCGGAATCGGGTGTCGCGCTCGTGAACATGGGGCAGACCCCGGTTCTCGCGTCGAGTGTGAGCGCGGCGATTTCCTCGGGCGCGTCGGTGGCCGACGCCGCCCAGAAGGCCGTCGCCGAGGCCTCGCCCACGGCCGACAACAACGCGAGCGTCGAGTACCGCGAGCACCTCGCCAAGGTCCTCGTACGTCGCGCCCTCGAACAAGCCAGCGCCTGATCACCTCGACGGCACAGAGTTAGCCTCGGCGTTCGTGCGCGGCTGGGCTCTCGTTCGCAACACCGGGCTACTCGCCTACGCGATCGCATTCGTCTGGTCGTTCGCTTACAACGGACTCCCGGTCGCGCGTCTCGCCGTACTGGCCTGGGTCGGTGGCGCATTCGTCGTCGGCAACATCGGCAAGTCGTGGCGTCTGCAGATCCGGATGGTGCGGGACCTCGTTTTCTACGCACTGATGTGGATGTCGTACGACTACTCGCGCGGCATCGCCGACACCTTCGGCTTCCCGCTGCAGGTCGAGGCCCCGCGCAACATCGACAAGGTTCTCTTCTTCGGCCACGACTCGAACCAACTGATCCAGGACCTCCTCTATCGCCGGAGCACACCGTGGTACGAGGTGATCTTCTCGATCGTCTACTTCACGCACTTCCTCGTCCCCGTCGCGGCATCGGTGTACCTCTGGGTACGGAATCGCGACGAATGGATCCGGTACATCCGAAGGTTCGCCACCGTGTTGTTCGTCGGGGTCGCGTGTTTCGTGGTGCTACCCACGGCACCGCCGTGGATGACCGCGAGTGATCGACATCCGTACCAGATCATGGAGCAACTCTCGCGAACGACCGCGCGCGGCTGGTCCGAACTCGGCCTCGACACCGTCGGTGTGCTCCTGATCCGGGGTCGCGAGTGGGCCAACCCCACGGCCGCCCTGCCGTCGTTGCATGCAGCCTTCGCCCTGTTCCTGGTGCTGTTCTTCTGGAACAAGATTTCCGACCGTCGAATCCGGTGGGCCACCGCCCTCTTCCCGGCCCTGATGGCGCTCAGCCTCATGTACTTCGCCGAGCACTACTTGGTCGACATCCTCGCCGGCTGGTTGTTGGTGATCGGGTCGTTCCGATTCTGGAACCGCTGGGAGAAACGTCGCACCGGAACATCGGATGGTCCCGCCGAATTCGCCGTCCGACCGGGGGGATGACCGAAGTTCGCTCCTGACCCCGACTACCGTCGTTGCCGGAGAGGTGAGACCAGTGAGCAGCGTGGGAGACGGCGACGAGTTCGACCCGTTGAGCCTCGAGGCAATCGCCGACGCCGACCCGTACCCGTATTGGTACGAGGATGCGGACGAGCCATTGGCGAACCCGACGCTCGTGCGCACCGAGACCTGTGATCTCTGCATCGTCGGAGGTGGCTACACCGGACTCTGGACCGCGATCATCGCCAAGGAACGCGATCCCTCGCGCGACGTCGTTCTGATCGATGCCCACGAAGTCGGCTCGGCGGCGAGCGGACGCAACGGTGGCTTCATGGAGGCGTCACTCACCCATGGCGTGGCGAACGGACAGGCTCGCTTCGGCGACGAGCTACCACTGCTCGAGGAGCTCGGTATCGCCAATCTCAACGAGATCGAAGCCGCCATCAAGCGCTACGGCATCGACTGCGACTACGAACGCACCGGCGTGATCGACGTCGCCTCCGAACTGCACCCGGCGGGTTACACCGACGAACTACGCGACGACTACCAGCAATTGCGATCCCTGGGCCAACGCGTGACATGGCTCGACCGCGAGCAGATGCGCGCTCAGGTCGACTCCCCGACCTACACCGGTGGCCTCTGGCGACACGATCTTGCAGCCATCGTCGACCCCGCTCGATTGGTGTGGGGTCTCAAGGCCGCGGCGGAGTTTCTCGGCGTGCGGATCTACGAGGACACCAAGGCCACCGCGATCGAGAAGGACGGCGTCGGCGTTCTGGTTCAAACGCCACTCGGTCGCGTGCGTGCCGGCAAGGTGGCCCTCGCCACCAACGCCTTCAAACCGTTGCTCAAGCGACTGAACAACTACGTCATCCCCGTCTACGACTACTGCATGGTCACCGAACCGCTGACCACCGAACAACTCGACCGCATCGGCTGGAAGAACCGGCAGGGATTGAGCGACATCCCCAACCAGTTCCACTACTACCGGCTCACCGAGGACAACCGGATCCTGTGGGGCGGCTACGACGCCATCTACTACTTCCGCGGCAAGATGAACTCCGAACTCGAGAGTCGTCCCGAGAGTTGGGCCCGACTGAGCACGCACTTCTTCCGTACCTTCCCACAGTTGTCGGACGTGAAGTTCTCCCACATGTGGGGAGGAGCGATCGACACGTGTTCGCGCTACTGCGTGTTCTGGGGACGGGCCATGGGCGGCCGGGTGGCCTACGCGATCGGATACACCGGCTTGGGCGTGGCCTCGTCACGTTTCGGAGCCGAGGTCATGCTCGATCTCATCGACGGTCGCCGGTCGCGGGCCACCGAGACCCGATTCGTCCGTGAGAAGCCGATCCCGTTCCCTCCCGAGCCCATCAAGTTCTTCGGGGTGCAGGCCACCCGTTGGAGCCTCGACCGCGAGGACCGAACCGGGAAACGCAACCTGTGGTTGAAGACGATGGATCGCCTCGGCCTCGGCTTCGACACCTGAAGTCGGTCCCGACGCGGGACTGGTCGATCAGAGCCGTTCGATGATGGTGACGTTGGCCTGACCGCCACCTTCGCAC
>SXGQ01770998.1_pt1 | contig 15748 bp, 13 predicted proteins | sample 3178371 | NCBI WGS metagenome assembly SXGQ01 (sample SAMN11356859, study PRJNA531348) | freshwater metagenome | isolation source: freshwater sample F1-20 | place: China: Fuxian Lake, Yuxi | collected 2017-12-25
ATCACTTGGAACTGCTGCAAATTTGGCAGTTGGTGATATTGTAAATCTTACTGCTGTAACAGGTCCTGCAGGGGCAGGTGGAGCAGGAGTTCGTAGAGATTCTAGCACACAATTAACAATCTTTACGGGTGAGGTTGGAACATTTACTGCAGATATCTATGCAACCGTCAAAGTAAATGATTCAGAATCAGCAACAAATAATCGTAGAACAAAAACCATCCGTGGCAATGCAGCGATAACTGCACTCCGTTCTACAGATGCATATACAAACGGAACCGCTGTTACTGGCGCATCTACCGTTTATATTGATTCTTCAAATGGATTTGTTTGGTTCTCAAATGCAAGCCAAGTTAACAAAACTCCAGGCGGCAATAACTCGCTCTATATTCCAGACGTATTTAAAATCGTAAAGATTTATGATTCTGGAAATACATCGTTCCAACCAAATACAACAAATGCAATCGACGTAACAAATCGTTACTATCTTGACTCTGGTCAAACACTTGGCATGTACGATCATTCTAAGATCGTACTAAAACCAGGTGCAAATGCTCCAAGAGGTCAGACGGTCATAATGCTTCAATACTATGAGCATTCATCAGCAATCAATGGTTACTTCGACGTTGACTCATATCCTGCAGCTCAATATGCAAATGGAACAATCCCAACGTTTGTAAATTCAGACGGTAATGCATATAATCTAAGAGATGCAATTGACTTCCGTCCAACACGCGAGATCGGTACTGCTGCAAGCGTTGCTTCATACTTCTTTGTTGGTATGAAAAACCCAATGCCAGAAGATCCGTTTGAAGTTACATATTCATACTACGTTCCACGTATTGACAAACTTATCCTCACAAAGGATGGCGAGTTCAAGACACTAACTGGTGTTGCTGGTAAGTTCCCACTTCCACCAACCGACACTGAAGAAGGTATGACTCTCTTCAGATTGGACATTCCAGCCTATACCGCAAATGTAAACAGCGTTGTTGTTTCTAAGATTGAAAACAAACGCTACACAATGCGCGATATCGGAAATCTTGAGAATCGTATTCGTAACGTTGAATACTACACAGCATTAAGTATTGCTGAGAAAAAAGCAACAGATACAGCAATTCTCTACGAAGATAATGCAACTGAAAAAGAAAAGTATGGTATCGTCGCTGATAACTTTACTGGATTCAATGTTGCTGATACGCTCAATTCAGACTTTAAGTGCTCGCTTGAAAAAGGTAGACTATCTGCTTATAATAACTTGAAGCAGATTCCTCTTAGTGTGAGTACGATCGGTGCAAATACACAACGAAACAAGAGAACTGTTTCCCTCAACTTTACAGAAGAAGTTGTAATTGATCAATCAACAGCAACCGCAAATGTTTCAGTACAACCATATTTGTATGGAACATTTGATGGTCAGTTAACATTGACTCCACAAAGCGATGCTTGGTTCTCAGAAAGACAAGCACCAATTTCGATCAGTCCAATGTCTGTTGTTCCAACAGTAACTGCTCCAGTGCCTGTTGTGAGCCCACTGCTCTCAATAGATAACACTGACATTCCAACATTATTTGGATTTGCTCCAGAGTTCTTAACAAGAGACAGCTGGTTTATACAAGAAACTGGGATGGATCAAAGCAGAAGAAATCCTGGCGAACGTGGCATAAGATTCAGAGAATAATAGGTTAAAACATGTTTGAAGAATTTAATTTAGCACTCTTTAATCAGAACATATTCGGATTAAATGGATTTAATTTGGGTTTCGATCCAAATGCGTTCACTCCTGCAACAACTACAAACGATCCAAATATCGTCACGCGATTTATTCGTGCAAACGAAGTTGTGTTTGTTGGCACTTCTCTGACTCCAGATAAAGTTCCAAACTATTTTCTAGATAATACATCAGTTAATAATTTCGTACAGAAATCAAATCGTCTTCAACTTGCTAATGGAAACAATGCAAGCATCTTTGTTCAAGGTGAAGGTATTGTTGACATCACAACAAATGCATTTGCAAGAGTTTTGACAAGTTCAAACAACATTCTTTATTTGAATCAAAACTTCTTAACAGTCAATATTGCTGCCTTCGGCGCAAATACTTTAGCAGCAAATAACTATTCTGTTGACGATGTTGTTACGCAATTAGTCAGTGGTGTCACAACGTTCCAAGGTCGCGTTCAATACTTCGATAGTTCGAATGGTATTCTTGCAATCTCTCCAACAAGTGGTGTGATGAATGCACATGGTAACGTTGTGAATAGCGTTATCACGAAACTCAATAGTACAGTTCTTTCAAATGCGGTTTCGTTTGTTCGTGGAAATATTTTCCCAGCCAATGGTAACATTCGCAGTTCAACAAACGTAACAAATACCGCACAAATTGTAAACTTCACTCACGCTTCTGGTGTATATACTGCAGCAAATGGTGCAAATACACTTACGATCGTTGTTCAGGCTAATTCATCAGGTTCTGTCGGTAACACACTCACGATTACGTCAGGAACTGGCGAAAATACGATTCGTACAATTGTTGCTGTCACGAACAATAACGAATTGGTGCTTAACGCAACCATTTCAACATTGTCTTCAAACTCTAAGTATACTTTCGGACCTCACGTTGTTGACGAGTTCGGTCGTATCACTGGTATCTTCAATATTCCAGAAACTGAATCAAATCGTTTCCCAGCAGGTGAACGTGTATTCACGATTACTGATACTGAAGGTGCTCAGAATAACTTCTTCTCAATGCGCGCAACTGCAACATATAATGCAACTGGTGCGCCACCACCTATCGTTCGCCCAGTATTCATTCCACCACCAGTACCACAACCACGCCGCGATCCATTGGCTCAAACATTCTTTACGCCAAATGTGAACGTTCAAATAGACGGTGCACCAAAGTTCAACTATGGCATTTATGTGTCATCAGTTGATCTATTCTTTGCTGGCAAACCAATTCTTGCTGATTTACAATTACCTGTAAGTCTCGAAATCGTTACAGTGTCTAATGGCATTCCAACACAAAATGTAATTGCTGTCAAAACTGTTGAGTGTAAAGACGTCAAGACTTCAACTGTTCCAGATCCAGCAAATACAAGCACGATCACGAACTTCAAGTTCGACGATCCTGTTTACTTGGAACCAGAAACAGAATATGCTCTCGTAGTCAAATCTGACTCACCAGACTACTATGTCTTTATTTCTGAGTTAGGTGGAAATATTCTTGGTGCATCACCACCACGTCGTGTTTCCACTCAGCCATACGTTGGTTCATTGTTTAAATCGCAGAACTCTTCAACATGGACACCAATTCAGAATCAAGACTTGATGTTCCGTATTAAAAAGTGCGTGTTTACTGCAAACACTGGCGGAACTGTATTGTTTAAACCGCAAAATCAGTTTGCAAATGTAAACATTGACTCTATCTTGTTGCATACAACGTTGTTAAATCAAAAACCAACGTCAAGCAACTTTAAGTTTAAGTCAAACAATGTTTCTGGAACACAAGACGCGCAGTTTAGTTATGTTCCAGTAAATTCTGTTTACAGTTTCGGTGCAGATCTTCTCACCTCTACTGCAACATCAAACCGTCGTCGTAGAATCGTCGCTGGTGATGCAAACTCCTTTATCGCTGGTGTTGATCTAAACACGACTGATACGGATATGTCACCACTTGTGAATATTGAGCGCATGAGTTTGGTTGCTTATGAGAATAACATTAATGATGGTAGCATTTCGAATACTGACATCAGTGTAACTTCTGTTGGCAATCATATTAATGCCGCAAATATTACAGTAACAATCTCTGCTCCAGATTTGTCAGATGGACTACAGGCTAATGCCTATGTCTTTACTCTTTCTGGAAATGGTGTTGCAACGATTATCGTCGACACTGCAGGATCAGGTTACATTACGACACCAACGATTACGCTATCTGAACCAAGTGCACCATCAAATGCAACAGCAGTAATTGCTGGCGAAACAAATGCATCTGGTGGTAACATGAAGGTCCGTTATATCACGAAGCAAATCACTCTTGCTGATGGATTTGACGCTGGTGATCTTCGTGTTTATCTTGACGCTAATCGCCCACGTGGAACGAATATTCATGTCTATTACAAGGTTAAGTCTGGTTCTGACCAAGAAAACTTTGAAAGTAAGAAGTGGAAACTGATGAACAAAGTCCTTGACTTGTATTCAGCAGATCAAAATCAAATCGTTGAACTCGAGTTCCGTCCAAATCTAGAGAAAAATATTTTGTCCTATGTTGAAAATGGAGTAGTATATCCTCTCGGTGGAACGTTTAAATACTACGCGATTAAGATCGTAATGTCTGCTGCAGATTCAACTGTTGTTCCAACTGTTCGAAACTTTAGAGCAATTGCTACACCATCAGGATAATATGAAAGTAAAAGTTAAAGACAGAAATGATCTTGTGCGTGATATGCGCACAATGGCAATATTAAATGTTGATGCAGCGAATCTTGGTAAAGATCGTTTGTATAAACAAAAAATGGATAAAGATAAAAGAGTTGACGACGCAATAAATAAGTTGGAAAGCGAAGTCACAGAAATTAAAAGTAATCTTGATAAGATACTTCAGATATTGGAGTCTAGAGGTCCGTAATGGCTAATGCAAATATATCAGCAATTGTATTAACAAACACATTTAATGAGTGGCGCGTCGCTACAAACGACCTCATCACTGATCGCAATACACTTCGTAATAGCAATTACGTTAAAGATAATGGCGATCTCACAATATCAAATGGATCTGTTATAATTTCTAAAAACGGTGGTGGCACCGTTCTCACGGTTGCAAATGATGCGACCATTTCTGGAAATACAACCATCAGCGGCAATATTGTAATTTCTGGTTATGGTGTTGTTGTTGCTTCTAATGGAAAATGGTTGGGGCTTTCCTCTGGATTAACAGGTAACACAGGTCCACAGGGTCCTCAAGGTCCTGCAGGTTCGAACGGTGCAGCAGGTCCACAGGGTCCTCAAGGTCCAGCAGGATCAAATGGAGCAGCAGGTCCTCAGGGTCCACAGGGTCCTCAAGGTCCTGCGGGTTCAAACGGTGCAGCGGGTCCACAAGGTCCTCAGGGACCACAGGGTCCACAAGGACCACAAGGCGCAGCAGGTGGTACTGGTCCTCAAGGTCCACAGGGTCCACAAGGCAGCGCAGGACCATTGTTAGCAAACGTTTTCATTCATAGAACAGCAACATATGACAGCGCAAATGTATACATCTCAGCCACAGCACCTGCAGGTGGAAATGTTAAAGGTGACATCTGGATTCAGTTCTGAGGTGATCCATGGCAATTAAAATATGGGATGGTTCAAAATGGGCTATGGTATCCCAACTTAAAACGTGGGATGGCTCTGCATGGCAAAATGGTGCAAATGGTAATGTTCATATTTGGACTGGAAGTGCATGGCAAAAGATCCATCCAGGGGCTAATTTAGATTCCTCTTATTTTGTTTCTGCATTAGATGCTTCTGGATCAGGTGCACAAGCACAAGCCGAATTGACATTGTATTCGAATGGAAAAATTCAAACTTTCGAATCAACAACCACTTCAGGAACGTTGAGACTTTCTAGTGCAGATTGGTTACTTACTGGCGCAAATAGTGATTATGATGTTTTTGTCACCAATTTTATTGGAGATGTGTTGGTATTTTCTTCTCGCACAGATGGAGAAAGAGATCCATTGAGTACATCGCAAACTTATAGATTAATAGCAGATTATCCTGATAACAAAAACTGCACATTTATCTTAAATATTTGCTCAAATACAGGTACTGGAACAGTCATTCAAAGTGCAACGGTCTCATTAACTGCAGAGGCAACCATATAATAAATGAGTAATCCTTTACAAATTAATACCGCAGGAATATTATTTACTGACGGATCATATCAATTAAAGAAAGGAATATCAGAGGATTTTGATTTTGGTGGCGTAACAACAACGACCATTACGAATCCTCTACAATATTTTATTATGCAATCAATTAATTTTGATTTCGGTACTATATCTGCTCCTCTAAATATAAACGTAGATTTGGCTGCAATTAATACAACTGCAGAGTTGACATAACTGGGGTAATAGATGACTCTTAAGATTCGCAGAGGTACAAACGCTGAAAGATTAACAATCACTCCTGAAGAGGGTGAGTTAATCTACACCACAGATACTAAAAAAGTATTTGTTGGTGATAATACCACTGCTGGTGGTATACTCGTCACAGATTCTGGTAATGTGAGTATTGCTGCAAACGGAACAACGTCAAATACCAGTACTCTTAATTTTATTAATACTGCAACCATTGCAGTCACAGTAACAGCAAACGGCGCTGGATATAATAATATTGCATTTAGCACAATTGGTGGTGCAGGCGATGCATATAATCAAGCCAACACTGCTCGAGGCACTGCAAACGACGCCTATGGTCAGGCAAACACCTCTCGTGATCAAGCAAATACAGCCAGAGCTCAAGCCAATACAGCGCGCAATACCGCAAATGCATCTTATGCACAAGCCAATGGTGCATATGATCAAGCCAATACTGCTCGTGATACTGCAAACAATGCTTATGCTGCAGCGAATGCTTCAAGTGGTGCTGCAGCCTATGATCAAGCCAATACTGCTCGTGATCAGGCTAATACTGCAAGAACTACTGCCAATGATGCTTATGGTGCAGCAAATGCGAAACTTGCGCTCAGTGGTGGAACATTAACTGGAACATTGACATCCCAACATATTCTTCCATCAGCCAACGTCACTTATAATATCGGATCAAGCACCGCTCGCTTCAATGACATTTGGTTATCTAATTCAACAATTCATCTTGGTGAAGCAAATCTAACATCAATTGCAGATGAAGTTTACATTTCAAAATTAAATGTAAATGTATTGAGCACTGCAAGTGGAATTAATATTGCTGCTCAGGCTGCTGATGGATATGCTCAAGCCAATGCTGCTCGTAATCAAGCAAACAATGCGTATGCTGCCGCAAATGCTGCTGGTGGCGCAGGTGTCGCTGATGCGTATAACCAAGCAAATAACGCTCGCGATCAAGCCAATTCCGCAAGAGGTCAGGCAAATACAGGCTATGCTCAAGCGAACGCTGCATATGAACAAGCAAATAACTCACGAGAGCAAGCAAATGGTGCTTATGATGCGGCAAATACTGGGAAAAATACTGTTAGAGTTTCTCAAAACAATCAAGGCATCTTATCTGATAAGCAATTAAACTTCGTTAATACTGCAACAATTACCATTACAGTTTCTGATTCTGGTAATGGCAATGCAAATATTGAATTTACATCAGTCGGCGGCTCATCTACAGATGCATATAATCAAGCAAACTCAGCAAGAGATCAAGCCAATACTGCTCGTTTAACTGGCAACAATGCATATGCTCAAGCAAATACTGCAAGAGATACGGCAAACAGTGCTTATGCGGCTGCTAACAGTGCAAGTGGTACTGAAGCAGCAAATACAGTTGCTGTTTATGCAAATAACTCATTGAGATACGCTAACTCGAATGTAAACTTTAATAATACTGCTACGATCAATGTTTCTGTAACGCAAAATACGACAAACAAGCGCGCAAATATTGAGTTTAATGCAAATACAACAAATGTTGGCGCAACGATACTTTATACAGCAAATAGTTTTAGTGACGTTTCTATCGCTGGAGCAATTTCTAACAGTGCTACATCAACTGTTAGAACATATCAAAGTAAATTGCGAGATTATGTCAGCGTTGCCGACTTCGGTGCAGTTGGTGATGGTGTCACAGATGACACTATTGCAATTCAAAAAGCACTAAACTATTGCAAACAATTGGCAGCAGCGCATTGGAATTATGGTTTAAGCGGTGGAAATAATCAATGGCCAACTCTTATATTGACAGGTCGTCATCTTGTTGATGAGAGATCATTATTTGTAGACCATCCAATTGATGCGCCAGCTGGCGACAACAAATACACAAACGTTTTCACCATCATGGGTTTAGGTGATGCTGCTGGATTCTTGCTATCAAATGAGGGTGCTTGCACTCGATCAGGTCCACTTTTTACATCTTCAATTGCTGGAACTAATGTTGCAGGAAACATGGCGTTTGAAAATGTATTATTTGAAGCAAAAAATAGTGGGGCTGGAACTGGCGGATCGCCAACAAGAATATTGAGCGACAAAATGCTCAGAGTTACATTTCGTAACTGTTTCCTTGATGGCACTAAAATTATAAGTTCTTCAACATATATTCAATCTATTCATCTTATTGGATGTAGAATTTCAGGATTTTATAGAGATTCAAATTATCCTTCTATTGATTGCGCTGGTGCGTTTGAAGTCATCTTTGACAAATGTTTGATCAACAATACTGATACAATTATGAGATGTGTATCAGGGGCTTCAGATTCAAATAATATTCGAATTGTGAATTGTGATATTGAAGGATTATTAACAAACAGTGCATTTAGACTACACGCTACTGATGGTCTTGTTGTAAATGGAAATTATTTCGAAAATGATGTTGCTCCGATATTTGATTTCTCATCTGGATCGAGACCAGTAAACAGTGCATTATTCCAAGGAAATTGGATTTACACTAATAATGGTGGACCATTTGCTAAATTTGGATCTTCCTCTTTCGTTGCGAACACAGTAACTTCTATTGGCAACTTCATGATCGATGCGCTCTCACAAGGTGGAGGGACTCAAGATTATATGTTTGCTAATACATCAAACGTCAAGAATCTAATTACTATTGGCGACTATCATAGTTCTGGGCAGAGTTATGTTGCTGATAGTAATAGAGGCATCTTCATGTCGAAGAGCGGCAACTTTGAGTTGGGTGTTGGTACAAATACACCAACATCAAATCTTCATGTTGTCGGTAATGCAAATATAACTCTTGGTATTAATACAACGACAATGAATGCAACAACTGCAAACGTTGCAACATTGTTAACTCGCGGAGGAATCAATGTTTCTGCTCAAGCCGCAGATGCATACGCAGCAGCAAATACTGCCAACACAAATGCACTAAACGCTTACGGTCAAGCAAATGCTGGTTATGCTCAAGCGAATACTGCTCGCGGAACTGCTAATGATGCCTACGCGCAAGCCAATGCTGCCTATGCGGATGCAAATACTCGTGTATTGAAGTCTGGCGACGCAATGACTGGTACGCTATCTCTTACTGGATCTGGAACAACTCTTACAGTTTCAAATAACTTCACTGCTGCAAATGGTGCTATTGGCACTGCAGTCGGAATTCAAACCAATGTAAGACTTGTAGTTTCTGGAAATAATCAGACTGCAGGATATTGGACTCTGTATTCTTACGATAGCAACGGTAACGCAATTGTTGGTTTAGAAAATGATCGCCAAGTTTTTGCTCCTGCTCTTGGCACTGGCACAGGTACTGATCTTGTTCTCACTTCTGGTGGATATGTTAAGCAGAAATCGTCCTCTATTCGATTCAAGAAAGACGTAGAACCGATTGATATTGGTCTAAATTGGGTAAAAACTTTGAATCCTGTGAAATATAGGTTAAAATCAGATGATAATGAACAAGTTGGGTTTATTGCAGAAGACTTCCCAGACGCAAGATTGGTCAATATGTCACCTGTTGACGTAGATGATCCATCGAAGGGTTTGCAACCTCAATCGATTAATTATGCACAAATTGTTGCTCCTCTCACAAAAGCGATCCAAGAACTTGCTGCAAAAGTCGAAGAACTAGAGCGAAGACTGGGATCATAAATACAGTAAACTGGAATAGAGTAGAAGATGGCAAAGGGCTCAGATTTAAATAAAACATGGATACCATTATCGTCTAGACCAAGATCTCAGACGTTTAATTCGCCATCAAGCACAACAATTCCATATGGTCGCTATAGAGGTAAAGTCTCTGGGCGTGGTGGAACAGGTAATGATGCAGTAGCAACTGTCTATAGCATCAATTACAACACCAACTATAATGTTGTTTATCCGATCGCAAATCAGCCTGGAACAACATTCTCAATTAATTACAATACAAACTACAACGTTGCATATCCGATTGCAAACCAGCCAGCAACTGCGTTTACAATTCTCTATAATACCAACTACAACGTTGCGTATCCTATTGCAAATCAACCTGCGACTGCTTATACAATTCTTTATAATACAAATTATAATATTGCATATCCTATTGCAAACCAGCCAGAGTCGGGTCGACCAGCAAACGCTTGGAATACAAACTATAACGTTTATGTTGATTATCCTATTGCAAATCAGCCAGAAACTGGTCGACCAGTTAATGCTACTAATCCATCAACAAGTAATTTCAACTCTGTTTCTGTTTATTTGTATGACTTGTATAACAATCAAACTAAACAAAATCAGGCTAACTTCTTGTATCAAAACTTTGGTGTAGGTGGTGGTAGTGGATGTCCATCACCATTCACAGTTTATGTTGGATTTACTCAAGGTGTTGAATATAAGCAATTCGTGTATTACGTTGAATATCAATGTAGCACTACTCCAGGAAATCCTTCTGCGTGGAATATTGATTATACAACGAACTATAATGTTTATGTTGACTACCCAATCGCAAATCAACCAGTTTCTGCGTGGAATATTACATACAACACAAACTATAACATTGCATATCCAATTGCAAATCGCCCAGAAGCATCGCGTCCAGTCACTGCATGGACCACAAATTACAACATAGTTTATCCAATTGCAAATCGTCCAGAAGCGTCTAGACCTGCAACTGCATGGACAACTAACTATAACGTAATTTATCCGATTGCCAATCGCCCAGAAGCAAATCGCCCAGCAAATGCATGGACAACAAACTACAACGTAGTTTATCCAATTGCAAATCAACCAGAAGCAAATCGTCCTATTAATGCTTACGTTCCAGGTAATCCAGGAACACCAGCGACTGTTCTTGGTGTATATTTCCCAGGTGGTAATGTTGTTGGTGGCGTCGGACAACTTGCGCCATACATCAATCCAACAGAAGTTGTATACTGGTCTTTCCCTGATAATGCAAACTATCCAGTTGCAGTTCCTCCAGGTGGACAAATTATTGTTGATATTGAATAATTGAAAGATTGACTTTTTTAAAGAATTACGTTAGAATTGACTTTTATTATTGAGGTTTTTTATGCCATATCCTGTGCAACAATATTCTAGAATCTTAAATCGTTTTTGTGTTGCCTCTGGAGTCTTCACGCCAGAAGAAGTTGAGAAGATCCTTGATCTAGAAGATCTGCAAAAATTCCAAAAAGGTTCTGTTGGAAACGGAAACAAGGGCGGCAAAGTAGACAAGAATGTTCGTGATAGTGAGATCATGTGGGTATACCATGATCAAAATTGCGATTGGATGTATGCAAAGTTCTCTAGTGTTGTTTCAGCAATTAATTACGACCATTTTATGTTTGATGTTGAAATGTTCGAGAATTTTCAGTATACGAAATATACTGCAAAAGATAAACAACACTACGATTGGCATATTGACGCAAGCAATTTAAGCACTCCATACGAAAGAAAAATCAGCGCTTCAGTCATGCTCACCGATCCATCCAAATATGAGGGTGGTGAGTTTGAGATTGTTGCTAATGGTCGTGTTGACGAACCAATCGTATTGAAACCAAATATTGGTGATGTTGTCTTTTTTGCATCCTATATGCCTCATAGAGTTCGATCTGTCACCAGTGGTGTTCGAAAATCATTAGTATGTTGGGTGATGGGTAAGAATACATGGTAAACTTGAAGAAATTGAAGTTTTGGCAAAATGAGATTATTGAATTTTATTGCCACCCAGATTTGGAAGGCGTAATACCTGAGCCAAAACCAGCAGTAAAAAATCTTCCTGATTGGTTTAAAGATCTTCCACCTGTTTATGGTCCAGAAGATAAGCGTGATACATTTGGCAATCGCACAATGAGTGCAAAAAAGTGTTTGCCTCTTTTGGATGCAATGTCATATGGATTCACAATCCCTCTTTGCGGTGATGTGCACGTTCGATCAAATCATAACAATAGTCAAATTGAAGTCACCAATCCTCCAGGATTAAAGGTTTGTGAATACCATGAGGCAGATCAAATTGGTGGACATAGTGCCATCAAACCAAATCATGGAAATCCTTTAAAATTTATCAATTATTGGATTATTAAAACTGCTCCTGGTTGGTCAACTCTTTTTATCAGTCCATTAAATCATCACAATACAGCATTCACTTGTTTGAGTGCCATGGTTGATACAGATCGCTATCCGAAAGAAGTTAATTTTCCTGCATTGTTAAACATATTTGATGCAGATGAACACTTTCCTGCTGGAACTCCACTCATTACTGCGATTCCAGTGAAGCGAAATACTTTTGATAAAAAACCAAAAGTTCGAAAAATGACGAAAAAAGAATTAGACCATATTAATAAAATATCCCGAGTACAAAACCTCAGAACTCATCATTATACTTATGAATTGAGGGAGAAAAAATGATTTTTGATTTCTTTAAAAAAGACGATGATGACATCCAATTTCTTGACTCAACAAGAGCAGCGTATAATCATTATCCACCTGTTCTTGCTAAAACTCTAAAACCTTTAAGAGAATATCAAGAAAATAAATTTGGCAGTTACAATTTTCCTCAATGTCCAGGAATGTACGACTATGCTCGTTATGGATATATCATTCCAGCATGGAGCAACATTCACATTAAAGCAAATAAAGCAGGTGTTGTTGCATTCACAGGATCAAAGGGTGAAGATCAACAAAAAAGAAGATCCACTCCTTTTATGCAACCACTTCCCATGGACAAATCCATAATTGATGGAGCATTCGAATTACAAGATGATGTTCCATTAACTGTTTTCAACGTTGGAGGACCATGGAAAGTTCACGGAAAGGGGAATATATCAGGTCTTCTACTTCCTGCATATTATCACAACAATCTATTAGATAATTTGTACATGTACCCAGGAATTGTAGACTATAATGGATTTACTACGATTAATTTCATCTTCACCGCAAAAAGAAAATGTGAAATTACAATTAATGCGGGTGAGCCATTGATTCACTTTATTCCGTTTATCACGAATAAAAATATCAAAGCCAGTTATGGTCCGATCAACGAAACGAAAAAAGATTATGATCAATGCATCAAATGGTTTCACCAATTAAATTTCTATAGAAAATATTATATGATTCGAAAGAAATTTTCTTTAAGAAAGAATTATGAAGAATAATGAAAAAGATATTTGTTAATCTATGCTCGTTTAGAGACAGACTATGTCTTTCAACAATCGAAAGTCTGCTTGAAACTGAATCAGGTAGAAATGAGATCACTTATGGTATTTTTGAACAAACTAAATTAGAAGATAGTTTGTTGACAAAGAAACCAGAATTACTACAAAATAAAAAAATCAGATATAAAAGAATAGATCCGCAATATTCCGACGGTGTTGTTTGGGCAAGACAAATCAATGCATCGCAGATTTATGATGAGGAGTTTCAATATCAAATTGATTCTCACATGATTTTTGAGAAAGACTGGGATCATCAATTAATTTTAGATTACAATCAAGCATGTAAAGTCGCTAACTCTGAAAATGTAGTTTTGACGTCAGGAACTAAAAACTACGATTTAGATGGCGATAGAATCACATTACATAAACTCACTGATGACATCACAGTTAAATTGGGTTATTTTCAATTTGATAAAAATCTAAGATTGCACGCCCATGGTCCTTGGGTTCCAGCAACAAACGTTGTGACTCCATCAATCCATATCTGCGCTGGAAATTTCTTTGCTCCAGTTCAATGGATCAAAGATGTTGGATATAATACTAAAATATTCTTCGAAGGTGAAGAACAAGTAATGTCTTTGAATACTATATTGGCAGGATATAAAATCTTCCATCATAGAAAAATTAAAGTATATCATTACTTACGCTCAAATCAGCATGAAACAAAACAAACAATCAATGCTGTTTCTTCTCAAGAAGAACTACAAAGAAAAATACAAAGATCTCAAAAAGAACTAGTAAATTACATCTATTCCATCAGTGAAGACAAACTGGAGGAATACCGAAAGATCACTGGTGTCGATTATATAAATAGAAAATTGGAGAACAGAGCAATTTCTAGAAGTATTTCTCCATATCCTGGAGTCGTTAACGACTGGGAGATACCTGATAGGAGCGATTAATGGAACCGAGAATTAATGCACGGCTATTCGACGGCAGCGGATGCCGACATGAGAATGGCTGCACCATTACTTTTGACAGTGATGCATTTAATCAGCAATTACATTCAAAATTTCACTATTTTTTAATTGATGGATCTGTCACGATGCAATACCGTGGCGAAATTGCTCAATTAATCACCTCCCCATACCCAGAATCTGGTGTAACAAATTATATTGATTCCTGGAATTATGGAGTTCCAGTTGAATTTACTGTAACTCCCTCTACTCGTCTCTTAAGAGTAGATCTACATGACGTTCACACTGAAGAACCAATACCGTTTACTTCAGTTGTTCACAAATTCACTAATGATACTGTAACAAAGAGAGTAAAACCACGATCCCATCTTGTGGTTTATGGCTCAAGTTACGTCATCGACGGTAAACTTTTCACCGATAAAGAGATCTTTTGTTTTTCTTTTCACGAGGAAAAAGACATAATTGTTTCTTCTACAGGAAAAGTAGCCGTTATCTACGTCGAAGAAAATACATAGATATAAAGTTTAATAAATACAAATTATAATCATTCGGTTTAGGAATTTATAAATGGCTCAGTTTGTAGAACTGGAACTAGATCAAGGATCAGATTTTAATTATGATCTTGATCTTTCAGACGATGATGGAGTTGCCATTAATGTAACTAATTTCACATTCACATCCTCTATTCGAAAGTCTTATTATTCAACAAATCCAGTAGCAAATTTAACTGTTACCGTTCTAAATGCTGCGAACGGTAACGTATTTTTTACTTTAAATGCAGCGACTACGGCTAACATTAAGGCTGGTCGCTATCTTTTTGACGTGAAGCAAGTTGATAATGTGAACACAACAACTCGCCTTATAGAAGGCATTATCACAGTTAATCCGCAGGTTACGAAATGACTATACTTCGCGTCTCTACAGGTCGTGGCTCACAAGGTCTAACAGGTCCACAGGGTCCACAAGGACCATCTGGTCCAGCTGGTGCATCAGGTCCTGCTGGCGGTCCACAAGGTCCGCAGGGTGCAATAGGTCCGCAGGGTCCATCTGGTGCAACAGGACCACAAGGACCAGCTGGCGTAACTGGTCCGCAGGGTCCATCTGGTGCAACAGGACCACAAGGACCATCTGGCGTAACTGGTCCGCAGGGTCCACAAGGCGCGACAGGTTCAACTGGTGCTGCTGGTCCACAAGGTCCACAGGGTCCACAAGGTGCAGCAGGTTCAACTGGTCCGCAGGGTCCATCTGGTCCGCAAGGTGAGCAAGGTTTAACTGGCGTTGTTGGTTCAACTGGACCACAAGGTCCTCAGGGTGCTGCTGGTCCACAGGGACCACAAGGTCCACAAGGTGTTGTTGGTCCACAAGGTCCTCAAGGTCCACAGGGTCCACAAGGTGCAACTGGTTCAACTGGTCCACAAGGACCACAAGGTGTTGTTGGTCCTCAAGGTCCACAGGGTCCACAAGGCGCTCAAGGTAATGCTGGTCCTCAAGGTCCACAAGGTGTTACAGGTCC
>SXGQ01563113.1_pt1 | contig 15746 bp, 15 predicted proteins | sample 3178371 | NCBI WGS metagenome assembly SXGQ01 (sample SAMN11356859, study PRJNA531348) | freshwater metagenome | isolation source: freshwater sample F1-20 | place: China: Fuxian Lake, Yuxi | collected 2017-12-25
GTTACTTGGTGTGAACTAGGGTGCGTGGCTCCCGTTCCTGATTTCACCTTTGATTTGCTTGCCTACGGAGTGCTGGTGCTCGGTGGATTTGGCTTATTCTGGCTTTATTACGATCGACGCGACCGGCAGTTTTACGACTCCAAGCGTCGAAAGATTACGTTCCATTGCATCCGCTGTGATCATCTTTACACGGAAAAGACGGGGACTGACTTGGCCCAATGCCCACGCTGCAACCATCGTAATACTCGCTTGAAATTCTAAGGGGCCGCGGCGGGGTTAGCAGCCGTCGCGACTTTTTGATTTCACTTTAATAAAAACTATTTTAATTTCTCCTATGGTGCAGACAATTGCTGTTCTCGATTTTGGATCTCAACTCACGCAGGTAATTGCCCGCCGAATTCGTGAGTGTCAGATTTATTCCAAGATTTATCATTTCAGCACCTCCGCAGAAAAATTGCGTGAAGACGGCGTGGTGGGAGTGATCCTCTCCGGTGGTCCGCAGAGTGTTTACGCAAAGACGGCGCCGCATCCGGACGCCGATATTTTTAAACTTGGCGTGCCGGTGCTGGGGATTTGCTATGGCGTGCAGCTCATGGGCTATTTTCTCGGGGGTAAGGTCGCGCTCAGTAAGGCCCGTGAATATGGGCTTGGTCAGTTAACGATCAAGCGGCCTGGAAAACTTTTCGTTGGTTTGCCGCGGCAACTGCGGATCTGGAATTCGCACGGAGACAAACTCACTAAATTGCCGCCGGGTTTTGTGGCAACCGCAGTGTCGGAAAATTCGCCCTTTGCTGGTATTGAAGACCGTCGTCGGGGGTTTTATGGGATCCAATTCCATCCAGAGGTTTTTCATACGGAGCGCGGGGTAGATATAATCCGCAATTTCCTGGTCGGTATTTGTCGCGCAAAGCAGGACTGGACGACCAAGGATTTCATTGTTCAAGCGGTTGCCGATATTAAGGGAAAGGTGGGTAAATCTCGGGTCCTGCTCGGTTTGTCGGGTGGAGTTGATTCCTCTGTAGCGGCAGCCTTATTGCACAAGGCTATCGGTCGCCAATTGACCTGTGTGTTTGTGGACAACGGGCTATTGCGTAAAGATGAGCGGGCCTATGTGGAGGCGCTTTATAAGAGAAATTTTAAAATCGATTTACGCGTAGTGGATGCTTCCGCTCTTTTTATTAAGCGGCTCAAGGGGATCGTTGACCCTGAGGCGAAGCGCAAAATTATTGGACGTACCTTCGTTGAAGTTTTCGAAAAGTCGCTGAAGTCCATTGGAGGCGCGGAATTCTTAGGGCAGGGGACTCTGTACCCAGATGTCATTGAAAGTGTTTCCATCGCTGGCAATCCCGCGTCGTTGATCAAAACTCACCATAATGTTGGGGGATTGCCGGACCGTATGAAGTTGCAACTGATCGAGCCGCTGCGGGCTTTGTTCAAGGATGAGGTTCGTCAAGTGGGGGCGGCGCTCGGTCTACCGAAGGAAGTTGTCTGGCGTCAGCCTTTCCCAGGTCCTGGCCTAGGCGTACGCGTAATGGGTGATATCACTGCCGAGAAATTAGCGATCCTCCGCAACGCTGATGCCGTCTTACAGGACGAGATGATGCGCTCAGGTTATTACTGGAAGGTCTGGCAGTCCTTTGCCGTTTTCCTGCCGGTGAAAACAGTTGGAGTTTTCGGTGACGAGCGCACGTACGATTACGTGATAGCCTTACGCATTGTGGAAAGTATTGATGCCATGACTGCCGACTGGGCGAAGCTGCCGCATGAGTTGCTGCAAAAAATATCTAGCCGGATCACTAATGAGGTGCGCGGAGTTAGTCGGGTGGTGCTCGATATCAGTTCCAAACCACCGGCGACCATTGAGTGGGAGTAAAGTGCCTGATGCAAAACTGGTGCCACAGACTAATTTAGCGGTCGCCTCCTGATTTAATGAACTGGCGGGTCCTTAAGCTTATACTGAGCGCAGTTGGTTTGCTGCCCGTGGTATTATGGGCCGAAAGTGCTGAGCAAATTATCGCGAAAGCCCGAGCTTATCTTGGGAGTGAAAGTGCGCTCCAGGCTATCCATACCATTCATTTCACGGGCGCTTTAGAAGTCGATGCGCATACCCGTTGGCCGGCTGACATAATTTTTCGGAAAGATTATCAGCAGCGAATCACGGTTAATTTTGAGAAATATATCGAGACGACGGCGCTTGATCATTATGATGCATGGCAGATGCGGGTTAATCCAGCTGAGCCGACGCGCTGGCAACTCGCCTTACTGGATGGGACGCAAGTAAAGCGTTTGCGCGCGAATACGCTAGAAAACCTGAGCTTTTTTTCAGGCCTGGAACGGCAGGGTGTCCTGATCCGAGTGAGCGGCGAGGCGGACGTCGATGGGCTAGCCTGCGTCAGGTTATTGTTCACTCACTCGAATAATATTAGCTTTCAGCGTTATTTTGATCAAAGGACAGGCCGTCTGGTAAAGACTGAGACGGAAAGCGGGGGAGAAATTCGCGAAGTAGGCGAAATCATCGTGCAAGGAGTTCGTTTTCCCGGGAAAGTTATAAACAAGGCGGCTAATGGTCAGACCACCAGCATCATTTTTGATCGAATAATTCTGAATGAGCCAATTCCAGCTAGTGAGTTTGCCGTGCCGGCTGTGCCCACGCCTTAGTATGGAGTCGGCGTGAGCGGACCTTGGGTGATACTATTTCTACCAAGGCCTAGGTGAAAATCTACTGCCTGTGAAACTGAGGTGGGGGGCGTGCGGCTTTGCTTTGCAACAGGACAAATTTCTGCTCTTTTATCTCTTTACCCATGTCAAAGACCGCCCTGCTCAAGATTGATGATAAAGAGATCTCCTGCCCTGTGATGATGGGGACAGAAGGGGAATTGGCCATCGATGCGCGTAATCTGCGCAAAGATAGTGGCTATATATTTTACGATCAGGGTTACGGTAACACTGGTTCCTGTGAGAGTGCGATTACCTTCCTCGATGGCGATAATGGCATTTTGCGTCATCGTGGTTACCCGATCGATCAACTCGCTGGTCGCAGCGAGTATGTCGAAACTGCTTACCTGATGATTTACGGTGAGTTGCCGACTCAGCCGCAGCGTACCGCCTTTGGTCAATTGTTGCGGGAGAATGCGGCAATCGAGACGCAGATGCAGAAAATTTTTGAAGGGTTCCCCAAGGATGCACCGCCGATGGCGATGTTATCTTCGATTGTGGGTTCACTGGCGGCGCATTACCCACAATTGGCCACCAATAATTTCGAGAAAGATCTGCAGCAATTTGACCTCGCGGCGGCGATGGCCATTTCTAAAATTCGTACAATCGGGGCGATGATTTATCGTCACTCGCGGGGCTTGCCCTTTTTGCACCCCAAGGATTTGCCGTTTTGTGATAATTTTTTGCACCTCATGTTTTCTGAGCCCTATCAAGATTACGTCTTGGTTCCAGAAGTCACTAAGGCGCTGAATCTCATTTTGCTCATGCATGCTGATCATGAGCAGAATTGCAGTACCTCGACAGTGCGGATGGTAGGCTCGAGCGGGGCTAATTTATTTACTGCGCTCTCGGCGGGGATCAATGCGCTATCGGGTCCCCTGCATGGTGGCGCTAACACGGCGGTCATGCAAATGCTGCAGTCGATTCATGATGAGCATGATGATGGCACAAGATTTATTTCTGCGGCCAAAGGTGGCAGTAAGAGCAACCGGCTTATGGGATTTGGGCACGCGGTTTACCGCAATTTTGACCCACGAGCGCAAATTATTGGCGAGGCTTGTAGTGGGGTGCTCGCCAAGTTGGGCAAATCTGACCCTCTGCTGGAGATTGCCAAAAATCTCGAGCAAGCGGCGCTGAAGGATGATTACTTCATTTCGCGGAAGCTCTATCCGAATGTCGATTTTTACAGCGGAATTATTATGCGAGCGCTGGGTGTCCCGACTAACATGTTCACGGTCTTATTTGCCATGGGGCGGGCGCCAGGTTGGATCGCTAATTGGCGTGAGGTTGCCTCGAATCCGAAGGGGCGTATCTACCGTCCTCGGCAAATCTATGTTGGTCCAGTGAAGCGCGATTACGTGCCGATTCAGCAGCGTGGCTGAGGCGGAGGGCGCGGCGAAAGTTAAGCGGCGGTATCGCCTTTGGGCGGCTGAATATTCTTGGGCGGTGGTGATTTAAGGATTTGGTCAAGGGTGAGGCCGGTGGCGACTTGGAGTCCCTTGAGTAGACGCCAGAGCGCATACATCATCATGGCCATACTGGGAATAGAGATCCCGAGGAGACTGACCCAATGCATGCGGGCTAATTCCTGATTAAACATTTCAGTGCCCGGTGCGCTCCGGATAATTAAGCGAGCGCAGCCGTAGTTCAGCACGGCGCTGAGTAAAAACGATGCCGCGAGCAGGTAGCTGGCCGCTCGCATTAAGCGCTGGAACTCGGGCTGCATGCCGCGTTCGTTCAGCGCGATCTCGACGCGCTCAACATCGATTACTTGGGGGTTGTAGAGCATTTCGTGGACGAGGGGCTGCTTCGCTTTCATGGAGGCTAGTACCGCGATCCCGATGAGGGCGGGCAGTGCACCATCTTTAACGGCAAACCAAAAACCATCGAGATTCATCAACCCGAATCCACCGGAAATTAGTACGCTGCTGAAGCCGATGATAGATATAAAATTCATCCGCCGCCGGCGAAGAAAATCATGGACGCCGTAGGCGAGAGGGAAGATGAGGGCGACGAGTAAGCCTGCTTTTGGTCCAAGCAATTGATCGCCGCTGCACCAGGACATAATCGCGGTGGGCAGGCCAAGATTGCAGATGAGATTCAGTAAGAGATTCTCGGCTTTGGGCTTAGCGGTAGTCACAGGCATGGGCATCAGAGAAGGGGAACGCGGTAAAACGGAAAGGAAGAAACTGCGCTCAAGGTAAATTTCCTGATTCCCAGCAATCTTAATTTCAGTATCATTTTTGTAGATGATTCTTCTGGGCGTAAATATTGATCATAGCGCAACTTTGCGGCAGGCTCGTTACCGGCAGCTCGGTGAGGCTGTGGGCGGAAATATTGAGCCGGATCCGGTCGCGCTGGCGTTTCGGTGTGAGCAGGCCGGGGCGGATGGAATTACGATTCATTTGCGCGAAGACCGGCGGCATATTCAAGAAAGCGATGTGCGGCGTTTGGGCGCAGTTAAAGGAACTCGCTTGAATCTGGAGATGGCTTGTACCCCGAGTATGACCAACTTCGCTTTGCAGTTGAAACCCCACTCGGTGTGTCTCGTGCCAGAAAGTCGCGAGGAAATCACGACTGAAGGGGGGCTCAATGTGGTAAAAAATTTAGAGCGGGTCGCGCGGGTGACGGACGCCATGAATGCGGCCGGCATTAAGGTGAGTCTCTTTATCGATCCTGATCTTGAGCAAATAGAGCTCGCGGCGAAGCTGAAGGCCACCTGGGTTGAGTTGCATACGGGGGCCTACGCCAACGCCTATTATAGTCCTGGGCGAGCGGCAGAGTTTGGACGTTTAATCGCGGGTGCTCAGCAGGCGCACGCGGCTGGGCTCATCGTTAATGCGGGTCACGGGATCAACTATATAAATATCACGGAAGTTCGGACCCTCCCGCATCTATGCGAATTAAATATTGGGCACAGCATAATTAGCCGCGCTTTATTTAGTGGGATTGATGAGGCGGTGCGCACGATGAAAGCGCTGATGAATCCGCGTCAGTAGTCCTTCGCCAGAAGCAAACTTTGTTGCCTAAACTTTCTATTTTTAGCGGTTAATTTATCCGCCAGCCACTTCTCTCCGACGGCGACTGCACCATGAATATTACCCTTCCTCCCGGCGGTACCTTGATTGGCCTTGGCTGTGACCTTATTGAGGTTGACCGCATTCAGGCCATCTTAGCGAAGCACGGGGAGCGTTTCCTTAAGCGAATTTTTACCGAAGAAGAGCAAGCGTACTGCAACACGCTCAAATATTCGCACAAACACTATGCCGCGCGCTGGGCGGCGAAGGAGGCGGTTTCGAAATGTTTCACTACCGGCATAGGTGAGCACCTCGATTGGACTTCTATTTCAGTTTATCATGGAGCGCGAAAGGAGCCGTTGGTGCGGCTAGATGCAAAAGCGACGGCGCTTCTCCAGGCGGTCGGCGCGACGCATGTGTGGCTAACTCTATCCCATACGGAGAGCCATGCGATGGCCGTCGCTGCTTTGGTGCGTAACCGTTGAGCACGGCAAGCTAGCCGCAATATTTGGCCGTGAGATTTTAGGGTGTAACTCAAGCCGAGGCGGTTAATTGCTTTTCGCTATGTGCGGGTATCGGTAGGATCATAGCATGGTTCAGCCGGCAGCAGTTCCTGTTTTGCGTAGCGCGCAGGCTCGGCGGTGGGAGGCGCGGTTGCTCAAAAATTACGAGCAAGAGTGGGCGGCCATGCAGGCGGCGGGCCTGGGTCTGGCGCGGGCGCAGGAACCTGCTGGCCTATTGCAGGCGTGTCGGGGGGGCTGGCATGGTCGGGCCGCTGATTTACTAGCTCGCCCTCACGGGCAAGTAGCCATAGAAACTACCCAACCTTTAGAGCAGCTTGGGCCAGCGCTCACTCAACTGCATGATTGATTTATTAACAGAGCGGCAGGCGTTCATGGTTTTGAATGACCTGCCAAATATTGGACCGATCACTTTAAATCGCCTACTCGAGGAATTCGGCGGTGATCCGCGCGCAATCCTCGACACAAATAAACGCCGGCTCGAATCGGTGCGCGGCGTGGGCCCGGAGACGAGTGCGGCTTTGCTCAGCTGGCGCACGCATTTTGATCTACCGCGGGAAGAGGCCTGGCTAGTTAAGGCGGAGGCATCTTTTATCACTCCGCGCGATGCAGGTTATCCGCGCTTATTGCGGGAGATTAATGATCCGCCGATCGGGCTTTATCGCAAAGGGAGTTATTTATTCGAGCAGCCCTGTATTGCGGTGGTCGGTAGTCGGCGCACAACGCTCTATGGGCAGGCCATCGCGAAGAAATTGGGGGCCCAGCTCGCGCAGCTCGGATTCTGTGTCGTCAGTGGATTAGCTCGCGGCATTGACACGGCGGCGCATGAAGGCGCGCTTTCCGTGGGGGGAAAGACCGCGGCGGTGCTAGGTTGCGGGATCGATATTGTTTATCCACCGGAGAATCTTGATCTCTATCGGCGGATTGCGGCGACCGGCGCGGTCTTATCGGAGTTTCCGTTTGGACGAAAAGCAGATCGGCAATCATTTCCCATGCGCAATCGCGTGGTCTCGGGAATGAGCGAAGGTGTCGTGGTCGTAGAAAGCGATGTGCAGGGTGGGGCGATGATCACGGCGCGCTTTGCGGGGGAGCAGGGCCGGTTAATTTTTGCCGTTCCAGGGCGCATTGACCAAGCGACGAGTTACGGGTGTCACCAGCTGATTCGCGATGGGGCAACCCTGCTCACCAGCGTGGATGATATCGTCTCGGAACTGAGTTACCTCAATGGGCTGCATCCCAAAATAGCTACGCTGACCGATGAGCCGAGTTTGCTGGAGCAGCTCCTGCCGCAACTGGATGCGTCTGAGCAAAAGGTGATGGAATCTTTTAAGGGAGGAGCGTTGCTTGGGATCGATGCGTTGACTGCCCTCACAAATTTCCCTACTCCCCTTGTGGCGGCAGCTTTAATGAGCTTAGAGCTAAAAAAGCTCGTTTCTAAACGAGCCGATGGCACGTTTGAAGCGCGCTAGTATAATTTAAATTAATTTTTTATATGAAAAATAAATGGTTGGGGTTAATCGGGGCAGCTTTATTTTTAGGGGCAGGCATCATTGGAGCTGCTGAAGCGATCAAGAAGCATGCCATTACTCATGAAGATGTTTGGTTGATGAAACGGGTCGGTGCGCCGATCCCGAGCCCTGACGGCAAGTGGGTGGTTTTTTCAGTGGGTGAACCTGCGTATGAGGCAAAAGAGCAGTGGTCAGATCTCTGGTTGCAGTCGCTGACTGACAAAATTCCGGCGCGGCGAATTACGTACAGCAAGGCCGGTGAAGGCGGGGCTAATTGGTCGCCAGATAGTCAGAGATTAGCCTTTGTGGCTAAGCGGGAAGGGGATGAAGCCGGACAAATTTACGTGCTTAATCTGGCCTCAGGGGGCGAAGCCGAGCGCATTACCTCGTTATCGACCGGGGCCAGTGCGCCCAAGTGGAGCGGCGATGGCCGCCATTTGCTTTTTGTGAGTAATGTTTATCCCGGGGCCGAGGACGATGCCGCCAATAAAAAAGCGGCGAAGGAGCGCAAGGATCGCAAATTTAGTGTACGGGCCTACGAACAATTTCCTCCACGTTTCTGGAATCAGTGGCTCGATGATCGGAAGGCTCATCTTTTTGTGCAAGAGGCGCGCGCGGGCGCGGTGGCGCGAGACTTGCTCGCCGGCACTCAGTTGGCGGCTAGTCCCGGCTTTGGTGGTTCGTTCGGCGATGATGGCCAGAATTTAGAGGCGGAGTGGACGCCCGATGGCTCGGCGGTTATTTTTACGGCTTTGATTAATCGCGAGGCCGGGGCGCGGGCCTCGGTCAATGCACAAATTTTCCAAGTGCTTCTTAGTGGGGGCGAGCCCCAGCGCTTGACCAATGATAATTATAGCTACGGTCAGTTGGGGTTTTCTCCCAGTGGCGATAAATTAGTCTGCGCCGTTGATTTTAATACCGCAGGTAAAATTTATGATCTCGTGCGCTTGGCCAGTTTTTCTTGGCCCTGGCAAAATGCAGTACCGAAAATTATCAATCAAGCGCTCGATCGCTCCATTTCGCGTTACGCCACGCCGACGGGAACCGATCGCATTTTCTTCACTTTTGAGCATGCTGGCTTGGATGAATTGTACTCGGTGAGCTATGCGGGCGGAGATGAGCGCGCTGAGACATCGCCCGTGGGCGGCAGCATCGGCGCGTTGCGGGCCGGTGGCACCGCATTAGTGGGGTTGTGGGAAAGCGCGACGAGTCCGGCCGAAATTTATTCATTTAATGGGTCGCCGAGAGCCCTCACGCAGATCAATGTGTCCCGGGTGGCCGCGATCGATTGGTTGCCGCTCGAGCATTTTACCTTCAAGGCGGCGGATGGCCGCGAAATCCATAATATGATCGTGCGGCCAGCGGGCTTTGACCCGGCGAAGAAATATCCACTCTTTGTGGTTATCCATGGCGGCGCGGCGAGTATGTGGCATGACGCCTTTGGGTTGCGCTGGAACTACCATTTATTAGCCCAGTCCGACTATGTCTTATTGCTGACGGACTATAAAGGCTCGACTGGCTACGGAGAGGAATTTTCTCGCGCGATTCAATTTGATCCGTTGAAGGGGCCGGCCGATGAGATCAATCAAGCTGCGGATGAAGCGGTAAAGCGTTATCCTTTTATCGATGGTACACGCCGGGCCGCGGGCGGAGCTAGTTATGGTGGTCATTTGGCGAATTGGCTGCAGGCGACCACCACGCGCTATAAATGTATTATTTCTCATGCCGGTGAGGCGGACCTCATGATGCAGTGGGGAACGAGCGACAGTGTTTTTAGCCGTGAGGTGAATAGTGGCGGGCCCATTTGGGGCGACAGCAAAGTATGGCGGGAGCAAAGCCCAGCGTTGCAAGGTGGGAATCACGAAAAGGGGACGGGCTTTACGTCACCAATTTTGATTACCGTGGGCGAACAAGATTATCGGGTCCCGATGAACAATGCGCTGATGTGGTTTACCTTGAATCAGCGCTTAAATGTCCCCAGCCGATTACTCGTATTTCCTGAGGCCGGTCATCATATTCTACGCGGAGAGGATAGTCGCTATTGGTATGGAGAGGTTCACGCGTGGCTGGCCAAATATCTGAAATAAGCCGGCGCGCCACCTCTGCTCCGAGCCCGATCGCTTAACCCGGTGGCCAAGCTAAGGGGCGCTGACCGAGTAAGTGGACATGCAGGTGTGGCACGCTTTCGCCGCCGTCACGGCCTTGGTTGATGACCAGGCGATAGCCAGATTCGGCAACGCCCAGTTGCTTGGCTACATTGGCAGCGGTGAGTAAAAGATGTCCCAGGAGAGCTTGATCGCTGGCGCTGGCATTACCGACGCGCACAATCAGTTGTTTGGGGATGACGAGCACATGAAGGGGTGCTTGGGGGGTGACATCATGGATCGCGATGCAGAGTTCATCCTCGTAGATAAATTTCGCAGGGATTTCACGCGCAATTATTTTTTGGAAAATAGTTTTCATGGCAAAGCCGTCGATGGCTCGTTCGTAGCGCGGATTTACAGGAACAGCAGGTTGAGCGTAGCGTGCCGTAATGAGCGCGCGGCGGCTAATTCACGAATGAAGGTGAGGGTTTCATCGTATTCGCGGCGGCGGCGCTCGGTCCAACGTTTGCTGGGTGGGCAATGGGCGGTACACAGATTAGTGATTAGCAGGGTCGATTCTGAGTAACCGGCGAGTTGTTTTAAGCCCTGCATGACGCTCGCACGAGTGAAGAGCGGGGTAGCGCCGGTGTAGTCAGCGCTGGCATCCCAGTGAAAGAATCCATGTTCTGACTGAGCTGAGCAAAGCCGTTGAAGTAAGAGGGCAGCGGCCTGAACAAAGGCGGGATCGCTGGGCGCTCGTTCCTCAGCTTCGCCGAGAGAGGTGCTGATGGCGTCATCAATTTGCTGCGCCAAGTAGAGGTCGTGCCCAGTCAGTGGGGCAAAGAGGGCGTTAAGAAAATGCAGCCGGCGCAGTTGCAGGGGGCGCGTCATTTCTTGGCTTTCACGGTCGCGGGTTGATCGTGGGGGCTAAGATTACTGATTTCATCGACGAATTCAGAGACATCGCGAAATTCTTTATAAACTGAAGCAAACCGCACGTAGGCCACTTGGTCAGTCTTGCGGAGGCGCTGCATGACATGCTCGCCGATGGCGCTGGTCGGGACTTGATTGTCGTAGAGGGCTTCGACGGCATCGAGCACATCCTCGATGAGCATGGTCATTTGCTCATTATCAATCGGGCGTTTATGGCAGGCGGCGCGGACGGCGCGGAAAAGTTTATCGCGGTCAAAGGGCTCTTGGCGGCCATCGCGCTTGACCACCACCATGCTGTCGCGCACGAGCGTTTCTGAAGTGGTATAACGATTGCCGCATTCGAGGCATTCCCGTCGGCGCCGGGTATTGTTGCCGTCGCGAGCAATGCGCGAGTCGATTACTTTATCGGCAATAGAAGTACACTTGGGGCAGCGCATGACTTTAAGGCAGGGCGAGGAAGTTTTGAAGAATCCGCATACCGCCTTCGGTGGCGATGGACTCAGGATGAAATTGGACACCGTAAATAGGGAAATGTTTATGGCGTAGGCCCATTATCTCTCCTTCGGCGGTCTCAGCCGTGATGGTTAGGCAATCTGGCAAGCTAGCGCGCTCGACTAAAAGGGAGTGGTAGCGAGTCGCCGTGAAAGGTGAGGGCAGCCCTTTAAAAATATCAGTCCCGCGGTGCGTGATGGGGGAGAGTTTGCCGTGCATCTGGCGATCGGCACGGATGACTTTTCCGCCGAATTGCTGGCCGATGGATTGGTGGCCGAGGCAGACGCCGAGAATCGGTTTTTTACCTGCAAAAGCTTTTATCAGATCGAGACTTACACCTGCTTCGGTCGGGGTGCATGGTCCCGGAGAAATCAGGATGCGGTCGGGGTTTAGTTTTACCGCATCGGCGACCGACAGCTCATCGTTGCGGAAAATGCGCATAGGAACACCCAGCTGGCCAAAATATTGGACCAAATTGAAGGTGAACGAATCGTAGTTGTCGATGACCAGCAGCACTTTTGACCAATCTACCCCGCAATTGACAGAGGGTCAAGACCGCGGACAGGGTGGGTCTGTTATTATGAGATGGATCCTCAGTCGCTCGGTACTGCAGTAAGATGAATTGCTGCTCTAGCCTAAGACTGGCTCATTATAAAAGGCCCAATGCTTCCTCCCTTTCAATTACTCAAGACGGATCCCTCAACCGCCGCTCGCCGTGGTCGGCTCAGTACATTGCATGGCCAGATTGAGACCCCGATCTTCATGCCGGTCGGTACGCAAGGGACGGTCAAGGCGTTGACGCCGGCGCAGATTCGGGAGACAGGGGCGCAGATTATTTTAGGGAATACTTATCATCTCAATTTGCGCCCAGGCTCTGAGTTGGTGCGAGATCTCGGCGGTTTGCATAAATTCATGGGATGGGATGGGCCCATTTTAACTGATAGTGGCGGGTTTCAGGTTTTTAGTTTGGCTAAGCTCCGCGAGATTCGTGATGACGGCATTGCGTTTGCCTCACATATCGACGGCCAGAAACTTTTCCTGGGGCCGCGTGAGGTCATGAGTATCCAGGCTAATTTAGGGTCAGACATTGCTATGGTCATTGATGAATGTCCGCCTTGGCCCTGCACTCGCGAAGAGTGTCGTCTAGCCATCGATCGCAGTCTGCGCTGGGCTCAGCAGTGTAAGCAGATCGCCACGGATAATAATTTCCTGGGATCGGGGCATCACGTTTTTGCGATTATTCAGGGTTCGACCTTTGATGATCTGCGGCGCGAGGCCGCGGAATCGCTGGCGGCGCTTGATTTTCCGGGTTATGCGGTTGGCGGGGTTAGTGTCGGAGAGCCGGAGCCCGAGATGTTGAAGCAAGTGGCGGCCACCATTCCCTTTATGCCGGCAGACAAACCGCGCTACACGATGGGACTGGGGACACCGCCCCAAATCCTCAAAATGATCGCGCTCGGAGTGGACCTCTTTGATTGTGTGCACCCGACGCGCGTGGCTCGTAATGGGGCGGCCTTTACCCCAGATGGCTTGATCAATTTGCGCAACGAGCGGTACCGCACCGATCCCAAGCCGCTAGTTGAGGGATTAGATAATTACACTTGTCGGCATTTTTCCCGCGCTTACTTGCGTCACCTGGTCATGGCGGGTGAAATCCTCGCGAGCACTTTGATTAGTCTGCACAACGTGCATTTCTACCTCGATCTCGTGGCGCAGGCTCGGGCGCATATTGAGGCTGGCGATTACGGGCCTTGGCACCGTGCTTGGATCGAGCGCTTTGAGGCCGGTGAGCGCGCGGCTAAAAATACGGTGGCGGGGTGATTTTCAGCGCAATTTATCCCATCGAGCCAGTAGATCTGTTTTTAACAGCGTCGTTTCGGTAGTTTCGGATAAGGGGATCACGTGCGACCCAGCGCCAGCTCGGCCTAAAAGTAAAACCCACCGATCGGATTGGCCGGTAACGACTCGAGGAAAGCTAGTCGCGATATCTTTTTCTTGGGCAAATAATAAATAGCGAGTCCCCCGGGCAAGCTCGCGGGCTTGTGCAGCTAGCCGCACGTCCCATTCGGCATCGAATTCGAATCGTAAGGATAGTTTATCGTGCTCATCTAGCGTTATGAGGACTGGTGCCCCAAGCTGGCGCTTATCGATGCTGATCATACCAGCTTTGAAATAAATTTTTTGACTCAATTGGGGGAAGTTCCAGAACTCGACAAAATTATCACGCCATGATGCGAGCACGGCCGGATCATGGATATGGGCGATATCGCTATCTAATACATTCGGATCGAGGAGATTTCGGCCTAGGCCAATTGAGCCAGTGAAGCCCAGGAAGGGGAGTAAGGTAGGACCGATATCAAAAGTGGAGCCGAGGCGGGCAATGCTCGCCCCTCTCTTTATTTTCGGATCAAGGATCAGGAATAAGTTTTTGCGAATTCCCCGATCCAGCAAGGCGGTGGCCTCGTTGGGCATAGCGATGTGATCAGAAACAATAACAATAACCGTGTCTTTACCCCATGGTGAAGCTTGGACGCGCCGCACGAACTTAACGATGTGCAGGGCGGAGGCCTTGACCGCGGTTAGCATGCGATTGCTGCCATCACCGTACGGAGAGAGTTCATCGCTTTTTGAGGGCAGGCCGTGAGGTGAGTGGGTATTAAGCGTTAATAGAAATAAGCCAAATGGCTGGTGGTTGGCGGCGAGCTCAGTGTAGCGATCATAGACGAGGTCAAGCAGGCTATCATCATACAAACCCCAGCCGTTAACATAAGTAGGATCTTTGAGCTTAGGTTCTAATTCTGCTCGGCCCAAGACCTCATCAAAATGGTGGCTGCGTAAAAATTTCCCCTTGCCGCCAAAATTTAAATCAGCCCCACCCAAAAATGCTAATCGATAGCCCTCTTGGTGTAAGAGATCGCTTAGGCCAATTGCGCCGGGCAAGAAGCTATCCATGCCTGACATCGAGTTGGGGTGTGAGGGGGTGATGAGGGGAATGCCACAATTACTAGCCACCAATCCCCCCATGGTAAACCCAGTGCCGAGTAACGAATCGATGTTAGTAAAAGAAATGCCGCTTTGCTCTAATTGCTGCAGTTCGGGCACTAAATTCGGGAATAGTTTATCATCCAAGTAGGTCCGCTCCAGGCTTTCTCCATAAATAAATATAAAACTCTTGGGCTGTGGCGCAATGCGCTGAATTATGGGTTGGCGATAATTTGCGTAGAAATCTTTTGCCTCCTCGGTCGGCCAATTTAATTGCATTAAATTTTTGGTGGCGGGGTGCAGTGCGAGGGCCCCGACGATCAAGAGGAAGGCAGCACTTAAGAATTTAGGGCGTAGCAGGCCAAGTTGTCCCCAGCCGGTGCTTTTTTTAGCCAAGAAAGTGAAAATGAGTAGTCCGCTAGCGGTAAGCAGTAAGCTGGGCCAGCGGTCATAAATCGCCCCGGCATTTAAAAAGCCATAATGTAGGTGAAAGATCGTCGCGCCATTAATGCCATTCCCCGTGATGTTATCTATCACGAGCCATGCAGCAGAAAGGGCGAGGTGAAGGGCGACTATGCCTGCAAATATAAAGTGGGTGCGGCGGCTTTTTCTGGTGAGGGCGAAGCAGATCATACTGCTGCCAAGGAGCAAATTGCTGGTGAGAAGAATAGAAATCACTGAGGATAAATAAAATGAGGCGACTTAATGAGGGATGGTTAAATTAAGATTTAACCAAGCCGCTTAATCAGCGTGACGATCATGTTCGCGCTGGGGTTACGGGGAATGCTATAATAAATGAATCTAAAGCTTTTTGTATACGATTTTTTCTGGGTTTTTACGTGGGGTGCGTCAAGAGCGTTGCCTGAGTTTTATCCCTACTTAAGAAAATTTTAGAACAACTGGATCCGATAAGACAGGGACGAATGATCGTCGTAGAAAGTAATGCGCGACGGCTGGCGATGGCACCCTCTGACTGCAGGCTCGCCAAGGTGCTTGGGCTCTCTTTAACTTAATTCTTCCTCTTATTATGCGCATTCTCATCACCGGCGGAGCAGGATTTTTAGGTAGTCATCTTTGCGACAAACTTCTCGCGCAAAAACACGAGATCGTCTGTCTCGATAATCTTTTCACGGGCAGTAAGGCTAATATCGCACACTTACTGGATCACCCCCGTTTCGAATTTGTGCGGCACGATGTGATTGATCCGTTTAAGTATGAAGTGGATCAGATCTACAATCTCGCCTGCCCAGCTTCGCCACCGCATTATCAGTTCAATCCCATCAAGACGACCAAGACTTCGGTGATGGGGGCGATTAACTGCCTCGGTCTGGCGAAGCGGGTGAAGGCCCGGGTGTTTCAGGCGAGTACTTCTGAGGTTTATGGTGATCCTTCGGTGCATCCCCAGCCCGAGTCCTATTGGGGCAACGTCAATCCCATCGGGCGTCGCTCATGCTATGATGAGGGCAAGCGTTGTGCGGAAACGCTCTTCTTTGA
>SXGQ01605552.1_pt1 | contig 15745 bp, 22 predicted proteins | sample 3178371 | NCBI WGS metagenome assembly SXGQ01 (sample SAMN11356859, study PRJNA531348) | freshwater metagenome | isolation source: freshwater sample F1-20 | place: China: Fuxian Lake, Yuxi | collected 2017-12-25
CTTGAAGTGATCCAGATCCAGCATCAGGCAACTGAGGCTGTAACGATGGCGCAGGGCGAGAGCGAGGGCGCGTCCTGCCTCGTCCCGAAAGGCGCGCCGCGAGAGCGAGCCGGTAAGTGCGTCGGTTGTGGCAAGAGTGCGCAATTCAAGCTCGCTCATCACGATGCGCGCTAGATCGGAGAGGATCTCTGCTTTGTTCGAACCGAAGTCGTGGGGCTTTGTATCGGCAACACAGAGCGCGCCGAGATCATGCCCATCAGCCGTGCGGAGTGGGATCCCCGCGTAGAATCGCAGGCCGAACTCGCCCGTCACACAGGGATTTGCCTGGACCCGCGGGTCAACCAGTGCATTCTCGACAATGAGCGGAGCGCCTTGCAGCACCACCTTGTGGCACAGGGACGGAGGAAGATCGGTTTCGGAAGCGTCGAGGCCCTGGCGTGACTTGAACCACTGCCGATGGCCGTCGATGAGCGTGACCGCTGAGACCGGGACGTCGAAGATGTGGCGCGCCAGCCGAGTGATGCGGTCGAACGCCTCTTCCGGTGGGGTGTCCAGGACGTCATAGCGTTCCAGAGCGCATAGGCGCTCCTGCTCACGAGATACCTGAAGTTCTGGCTCAGCCAACATAGCGAGGCGGCTCTCAACGTTCGTCCAGGCCTCACCGTGGTCGCGCATCGTTGAAATTGCGTTCACTCGGCCTCGCAACTTGCAGGCGACCTGTACCGAGCAGCGGCCCCGGAAAGAGGCAGCCTGCCCTGGATTAAGAGGCGCGAAGCTTCAGGTGAGCCACCTGCGACTTCCCGGTCCGGTGACAGCGCGACGCAGGCACAGGTGATGCTTCACGCCGGTATGCGGAGCTGCCCCTATGACCGAGGTTCCGTGTTGAGGCTCTCGGGCGTGCCGTTCAGGGCGAACCTCACCGACGGGTCCAGCTGAGGAACGCGGCACGGCGCGTCTCTGCCGCAAAAGCTCAGCCCTAACCTGAACTCTGCTCCGCCTCCCTTCGATCCTGATCCCGTACCAGCCAGTAAACGGCGCCTAAAGCCAGGACCGCAAAGGAAAGCCCGATGATCGTCATCGGCTCCGTCTTCGTGGCGTCTAGGATGATGAATTTCCGCGCAAGCGCCAGGAGGGCGATGAGCACGACGGTTCTGACGTGGACGACACTCTCCTTACGTTCGAGCACGCCAAGGATGGAGTGGTTGAACTCCAGCGCGATCAGCACGGTAAAAATCATTCCGAAAACCGCCTGGAAGACGGAGTGCTCGGCCGGGTCTAGTAGGCCAAAGACGACGAGCAGCAGGGTTCGATAAGTCAGGTTGACGAGCGCCGCGACGATTACCAGGGCAATGAGACCGGTCAGGACAAGCGAGACGACCTGCTCGAAACGCTCGTAGGCGGTCAGGCCGGGCCAGGCCTCCCGGGTTTCGCGCAGCATCCCCGCTACGTGAGCGTGCGGGCGCCCGAGCTGGTCGGCGAAGGACGTCGATGCGGTGTGCTGAGGGTTTTGGCCGTTCATCGATGCCTATGGCGCGGGACCACGTCCCGGTCCCGGTTTGAGCCTTCTCCGGCACCAACGAACGCTTGGCCTTTGAGTTCGCGGGCACGAAGGACGGCACGGGTGCTCGGTACATGCCCGGACGAAGCGGTAGGCCTGTTTGGCGTGCTTAAGGGCTGTTCACGTCGTCGCTGCGCTGGCCCCCGGCCAGGGCGGCTACGGCACGGGTCGAGCAGCGAAGCGGCCCCAACCGCGACGTCTGCTTCCCAGTCCTGTTCGCCGAGAGGCGGCCCTTCGGCTTCCAGGTCCAGTCGCGGCCGAATTGCGCCCACACCGGCCGTTCAAGACTCCTTGACCGGCTCCTCTAAGCGGACGCGGCCCACGCAGCCAGACCGGACGCCCCATTCTGCGATCTGAGCGAGGCCGCTCGCCGTATCCGAGGATCAGGCACCCCTGAGCTGTCGTAGTTCCGAGAGGAGCTCGCGCGCGGCATAAGGCTTCGCGATGAAGCGGCCATGGTCTGGGATGTCGGCTTCGTCCAGGCGTAGCCTACCCGACGTCACAAGCAGGAGCACTTCGGGCCAGCGCTCGTGCACATGCCTCGCGAGGTCGAGGCCGTCGAGCTCGCCAGGCATCTGAATGTCCGTGAACAGCACTCGGACGTCGGGACGGCCCTCCAGGACTTGAGTGGCCTCCGCGGCGTTCGAGGCCTCCAGCACTTCGTACCCCTCCTCTTCGAGAACCTCGGCCGCGTTCATGCGTAGCAGGGCCTCATCGTCGGCAACGAGGACGACGTCAGAGCTCTCCGGCTTCTCCCGTGTCATGGCAAGTCAACAAACTCAGGGCCGGCCCGTTTCAGCTTGGCTGTGCCGTCTACTCGCACTGCAAGGCTGATAGGGGTGCCGAGAGCTTGCAGACGACGCCTGCCGGCTCATAGGCGAGCTCGACCCGTCCGCCGATCTGTCCTGCAAGTCCCCGCGCGATCAAGCGCGAACCGAAGCCCTTGCGGGAAGGCGGTTGTACGGCAGGGCCGCCCTGTTCCTGCCAGACGAAGTCGAGGACATCCTCGCATCCAAACCTTCGGACGGACCATTCGATGCGGACGCAACCGCTTCGAACGGAAAGAGCACCGTACTTGGCTGCGTTCGTCGCGAGCTCGTGCAGCATGAGCGACAGGGACAGCGCGGCCTTCGGACCGATCTGGATGTTCGGCCCGCTGGTGCGCACCTGATCCGAATTGTGGAGGGACGTCGCAGCCTGGACGACCGTTTCCAGTCCTGCCCTCTCGTCGGTCTGCTCCAACAGGATGTCATGGGCCTTGCTGAGCGCGATCAAGCGGTCGGCCAGGCTTTCCCGGGCTTCGTCCACCGTCCGGGCGTTCCGGAGCGTTTGCGCCGCCATGGCCTGGACCATGGCGAGCGTGTTCTTCATCCGGTGGCTCAGCTCGAAGTTCAGGAGACGCTGCCGCTCCTCTGCCCGAACCCGCTCGATCGCGGCCCGGGTCCTGTCTGCCACGTTCCTGACGAAGGCGATTTCGTCCGGCGTCCAGGGTCGCGGCTCGGCGTGGTTCAGGTAGAACACCGCGACGAAGCGCCCATGCTCAAGCAAGGGCAGGTTCACGACGGAGCGAGCGTCGATGGCTTCCAAGGCAGCTGCGTTCGCTGCCGTGCGGGGGTCATGGCGAGCGTCGGCGAAGACCACCGTCTCGCCGCGCCTGAGGTCGTCGATGTAGGAGCCGTAATCGGAGAAGCGCAACACGCCGGCGAGGCTTCGAACGCCCCGTGCATTCCAGTCGCGCTCAATGGTGACCATCCCCTGAGCCGCGTCCACCGTGCCGTAGCCGGCCCGGCTCACGCCGAGCGTCCGCCCCATGACCTCCGCGGCCGCATAGGCGATCTCGGCCGTGTCGGAGACATCTCGAAGGCGGTCACCGAGTTCGATCAGCGCCAGGCGCCTTGCCTCGGCAGCCTTGGCTTCCGTGATGTCGTGAACAGTTCCGAGCAGCTTGACCGGTTTCCCGTTCGCGTCGCGGACGAATTCGGCGCGTCGCGCAAGCCAGCGTATCTCCCCGGTGTCGGCGCGTCGGACCCGATACTCGACGTCGCGCGGAGAGGTCCCGGCGCGCCGGCCGGACGTGTCCGAAGCGAGTTGCCGGTCCTCGGAGACGATGCCCTGCTCGAACTTGGCGGCCAAGGCCGTTCCCTCCGGCTCGAAGCCCCAAAGCCTGAAGAACTCGTCGCTACCCGTCAGCACGCCGCTTTCGATGTCCACCTCGAACGTGCCGACATGGCCGGCCGCCTGCGCGAGCTTGAGCCGTTGCTCGCTTGCCGCGAGCGCCTCCTCGCCGCGCTTGCGCTCGGTTATGTCGAGGAACAGGACGACGATGGCGTTGTTCCCGTCACGGCGGGCCCGGGCCTCGTACCAGCGCTCGGCAAGCTGCGGCACGAAGATCTCGAACCGCGTCGGCTCGCCGGTCTCGATAACTCGGGCGTATGTATTGAGCAGGTCCTCCTGGATGCCGGGAATGGCCTCCTTGATCGTGCGGCCGGTGACGTCGTCGAGACCGGTGAGGGCTTCGAAGGCGGGGTTGACCTCGACGAAGCGGATGTCGCGAACGCGTCCGCTCTCGTCCCGAACCGCATGACCGACGAAGAAGCCCTCCTGCATCCCCTCGAACAATCCGCGCCAGCGAGCCTCACTGGCCTGCACGGCCCGCTCCGCCCGTTGCCGCTCCTTGATCGCAGCCACGTGGTTCGAGATCGCCCCGAAGAACGCGATCTCCTCGGCCGAAAAACGGTCGCGCGAGCGTGAGCCGAACGAGAGCGTGCCCAGGAACCGGTCGTGAGCGACGAGCGGATGGCAGTAGTAGGCGCATACACCCAGCGGCTTGATGGCCGACACGGCCGGATCGCGAGAGCTCTGGACGGCCTCGAAGTGAGCGGCCCTCCGGGTCTCGGCCACGCGTCCGCAAACGGCTTCGCCAAAGCTCAGGTGGCCCAGCCTCTGGGCGAGTTCGGGAGAGATGCCGATGTAGCTCTCCAGCCGCAGGCTCCGCTCGTCCTCGCCCATCGCGAAATGAAAGCAGGTCTCGATCCCGAGACGCCGGGAAGCCGCCCGGAAAAGGTCTCGCACGACATCGTCGGGATCTCGGCCGGAGATGAGCCCGCTCGCCGCTTCCGCAAGAAGCGCGAGGCGCTCGGTCTGGCGAGCGGTTGCGTCTTGGGCGGATTGCTGCTCGGTGATGTCGCGCGAGATCGACAGGAGCTTCTCGGGACTGCCGTCGGGTCCCGGGATGGGCGTGACCTGCACGTCCCACCACTTGGGCGTGCCCTTGGCAGTCTTGGCGAACCCGGTGAACCGGCCGGTGCCGCCCGCCACGGCCGAAGCCACCGCGGCCTTCGCGGCGTCGTGCCCGGGTCCCTCCCAGAAGCTTGGCCAGGAGCAGCCTTCGAGCGGTCTGAAGTCGTCGACCTCCATTACCCTTCGGCCGCCTTCGCTCATGAATTCGAGACGGGCGTCGAGGTCGAGCACCTTGATGCAATCGTCTGAGCTCGCGAGCACGCTCCGGAGGAACTCCTCGCTCCGACGCAGGGCCTCCCCGGCCTCGCGCTGGCTGGTGCGGTCGCGGAGGATCTTGATGAAGCCCTGAAGCGTGCCGTCCTCGTCCGTGAGCGGCATCATCTCGCCGCTTGCCCAAAAGCGTGTCCCGTCCTTCCTGACGTGCCAGCGCTCGTCTATGCCGCGACCGTAATCCAGTGCGGCTCGCATCTCCTTGCCGGGAGTGCCGTCTTGGCGATCCTCGGGCGTGAAGAACGCGTCCGCGGGTCGACCGCAGATCTCCTCGCTGCTCCAGCCCAGGATGCGCTCCGCCCCCGTGTTCCAGCTTGTCACCATCCCGTCGAGGTCGAGCGAGATGATCGCGAAGTCGGTCGCGCTCTCAAGCACTGCCTTGAGGAAGCGTTCGCGGTCCCTCGGGCGGGGCGCCCGAACGGGGTTACTGGTCGGCATCGTCGTGCGAAATCGGAAGCGGCTGCTGCGCGAGCTGCACTCCGCTAGGAACCTTCACGCCGGTGTTCGGCACGCCCTCGCGCTCCTGGTCTTCGAGCAGCCGCAAGGCGGCACGGAGCACCTCGCTGTTGCTCCGGTAGCGTCCGGACGAAACTCGTTCGAAAACGAAGGCCTCCATCTCCGGCGTGAGGGAGACGTTCATGGTCTTGCGACGGGGCATGCGGCCTCCTCACCCGATCCGGGATTTGTGTCAACCGTAGCCACAACACGCTGGCAGGATGAAGCAGCTGGCGTGCGGGTCCAGACCGCTGCTTGATGAGGAGATCCGCACGGACTACAGGCTCGCTAATCTGAGGGTGAGAGCTGTGCGTCGCGTCATCACCTCCCGCCGGGATCCCCGCTTGTTTCGGGGCGACGTGGTGGAGACCTTGAACGTCCTTCGTCGAGACGGCGCGATCGTCGACTACGTGCTACCTCCGCGCGAGCGAGGCATGATCGAGGTGCCGAGGATTGCCGTTCAATTGCCGGCAGACGCCGATGCCGAAGCGGCGCTCGCCAGGGTCCGCGCAGCCCTTCAGTCTCTCCCGCTTTTCGCCGAGCTTGGTGGCGAGATCGCGCTGGATGTGAGGCCTGATTGAAGTCGCTGCTCCAACCTCTCACGGAAGACATGTTCCTGGCGGCGCTGCGCAGAGACGCGGACGAGGCAGCTGACGGCTGGCTCGCAGAGGAGATTGACGAAGGCGGTCTCACGCAGAGCGCGCGCGGGTTTCCGCTCGACGTCGTCAAGGGAGAGGACGGCCAATGCGACGTGCTGTTCCAGGTCAGGTGGACGCGTCTGCGTTCGACTTGGCTTCACAATGGCCCTGCTTCCTGAAGACCACGACGGGCCAGTAAAACAAGACTACCTGGACACACGCCTCCTTCGCCCGGCATCCATGCGAGTCGTGGGCCGAACGTCTACAGCGATTGTGTCCCCTACCGATCCGCTGTAGCCGGTCTTTGGCGAATCGGCTCCAGCCTGAAAGCAAGCCGGATCGCAAGCGGTACACTGGGCCGGCCAGTATCTGCCTAGCCGAAGGAGCGTGTGTGAACTCTCGGACCCGGGCGAAGCGCCGCGACCCGCGCCATTCTCGCGGCGACGTCGTCGCGCAGCTCAATCGCTTGCGGAACGACGGCGTGATCACCGGGTTTCAGCTTCCACCGCGCGAGCGCGGCGAGATCAAAGTGCCGCAAATCGGGGTCCGCGTGCCTGAGGCAGCCGATCCTGTGTCCGCGCTGTCGGTTGTCAGCGAGAGCCTCCGTGAGCTGCCGCTCTTCGAAGAGCTCGGTGGCAATATCGCGCTGGACCAGAACGCAACGTGACCGCTCCCGACCTGAAATTAGACAACGAGTTCCAGCCGGAGCACGCGGAGGCGGCCCCTTGCCCCGCCACACAGGTCCATCTCGATGGCGACGGTCCATTTCTCATGCCGATGATGGCCAGCGAAGCCTCCTTCGGCATCGGAGATTCGGTCGCGGTCATGCAGATCCGAACCGCCTCCGGTCAGGAGGTGATTGTTCCCTTCGACAAGGAGACACTTCGAATTATCGGAGTGGCGCTCGCCGACGCTCTTGATCAGGCGTTCCCGAAGCAGGCCGTCGCGGCTGATGATCTCGTGTTCGAGCGGCGGGAGGATGCATGACCGCTCCGGAACGGCCAGAAGATGACGACATAACGGAGCGGATCGCGACAACGGTCATCGAGCTTGCGGATGCTGGTCCTTTCCTGCTCCCGGCTTGCTTCCGAGTGGAACTCGGCGTCGGCGAGGACCTGGCCCTCCTGGAGCTGATCACTAACAAGGGGCAAAAGCTCCTGGTACCTCTCAATCTCGACGCTATCGCCGAGCTGTATGACCTGACCGGTCAAGCGCTCGTTCAGATCGGCAAGGCCTCCGGACAGCCGCAATGATCAACCGCGCCCGACCCACCGACGACGAGTCTCGCACGGCTAGCGCGGATACCGTGTCCGATTCCGCCGTTGGCGACATGTTCATTGCCGCCCTCCAGGCCGATGAGAATGACGAGGCCGTCTACGGGGGGATGGCAGAAGAGCTCGAAAGTGGCGTCATCTTCCGCGCCGAGGGCAACGCTTAAGAAGATCCGCGATGCCCATCAACGCCGATCAGTTCGGCCACCGCTTCCCGATCCAGTCTGGGTGGGAGGGCGAGCAGCGTCTGCACGCCTGGCTCACCAGACTGAAGGATGACGGCAAGATCGGCCCGTGGTTTTCGGACGGCATCAGCACCGATCACCGCGGCACCGTTGCCTTCATCGAATTTGAGCGCAACGGTGACGCCGCTGTGGCTAAGTCCATGTGGGGGCGCGAGAAGGTGCTCGACCAAGCCGGACAGGACTAGCTTTGCTGCCCCTGCTCGACCTCGGCCACGAACTCGTCGCCCGACAGGATCTCTCCTTCCGGAGTGGAGACGTAGACCGTCCGACCTTCGGCGAGCAGCGCGATTGCACTTCTTACGGCGGCCGCCGTATCCGCGAGAGATGCCGAGCTGACGCCAAAGGGCGGGTTATCGACATTAATCGAGTAGCTAGCCATCTCGCTCTCTCAGCCGATCAGCACAAGGTTCGCGGCGAGCGCCGCCGTGCACACCACGATCTCAGCAACGACGATCTGGAACATGCTCGCCTCCTGGCTAACGATGCCAGATTAGTCCCGAACGCTCCGTCGTGTCCGTGTCCATAAGCACACACCAGCACCGGTCACGAGTGCTCCCGGCACACGTCAGAGCCCGTCACTGCCGCTCGAACAAGCGACCGTGCTCTTCGAGGTCGCCCATCAGCAGTTTCGGCCGTTGGGATGGGGCTGGTGGAGAGCATGGCTCGAAGCCCCTATACCGCAGAAGCTCGCCCGGGTCCGGGAGACCCACAAACAGCTGCATCGAGAAGTCCGGCAGCTCGACAAAGACCAGCATCATATCCGATGGAGAGCCTGCGCGCTCCCATTCGACCTCGAATTGGTCCTGCACGAAGAACCAGCTATCGCCTGTAAACGTCCGTGTTGCCCAATGCATTCGAAGAGGATTGATCTTGTGTGAGTGCATGCCGTTTGGCCGCTCCTTCGAAATGCGCCTCAGTGCCCGCCGGAGTGGCTCCAAATGGATCAGCCCGTTCGCTTAACCAGCAAAGAGCGCGACGCCCCCGCGGATGAACGCTGGCTAGCGCGTCTCCATGTACATCATAGCATCCGGGGCCATCGCTGAGCTTAACAGGCGTGGGCTGTTTGAGCCGGGCCAGCCGACGAAGAACACGTATGCGGGCCGGCTCGCACTGGATGCACCAGAGCGGCGGCAGGAGCCCAAGCCTCGGAGCGTGAACATGCCTCCGATCGGGATCGCCAGCGCGGATTAACCAGCCTCACCGGGTCTACTGTTCCGCCTCGTCCGGATCATAGGGCGGCTCAGCTCTTTCGATCATCGCACCTGCTGCCGCCGCCGTTTTCAACTCGTCTGGGTGGATATCAACAGCGCAGAGCGACAGCCGTTCGTCGTCGACATAGGTCGCGCGATCATCGGCGCACACGACGTTCGGCCAGCTCGTCTGGATGATGTCCAACGTGCGCCGAAGGTTCTAAGCAGCGTCCGGTCCACCGCGAAAGTCTAGAGGGGTTCTTGATCTTCAGCCAGCACAGGCAAGCAGGACATCGTGCGGTGGCGTGACGCCGGACAAAATGACGAGCACGCGGCCGCCTGAGTGGCCAGTGCCCGGACGCAAGATCTGCGCGCGAGCGACGCTACAATCAAGGTATCCGAGCTCGACAGCGATTGCTCCTGCACCCGAAAAAGAAGCATGCGTCGTCAGCGGTCGCTCTCATTTCAGCTCTAGCTGAGCCGGATCAAGCCAAGCTCCGCCTCCGTCGGCTTCCGCCCGCCGAGCGTGCGCGTCCCTCGCTCGGCTGACGTCAATCCCAACTTGCGTCGGCCCGATGACTCCACGAAAGCGGACGGGAGGAGCCTGCCCCATGCGCATCGGCGAAGTCATAGCTACGACAGGGTTGTCGGCTCGGATGGTACGGCACTACGAAAAAATCGGGCTGCTCCCGGGCCCCTCGCGCCTTGGGAACCTCTATCGGGATTACGGGCCCGCCGACGTCGCGAGGCTCCGCTTCATCGTCCACGCCCGCGACGCCGGGCTCTCGACCGACGAGACCCGGGTACTGCTCCAGCTTTGGGACGACCGCGCGAGGAGCGGGACCGACGTGGGAGCAGCCGTCCGTGCCCGCATCGAGGAGCTGGAGGATCGGCGGAGGTTGTTGGAGGACATCGTCGTCGCTCTGCAGAACCTGGCCCAGGCTTGCGACGACGGCTCGCGTCCCAACTTGCCGACATTTCCCGCAGGAAAGAGAGACTGACGACCGACAGGGAGCGAGCTGCCGCTCCGCCTTCCGTTTACCTTGCGACGAGCGTCGTCCATGATCGGCTGCGCCGGTCAGTGCAGGTCCGACTTCTCTACGAGCGTACGACGTTTGCGCAGTCTCGCCAGCGCCCTTACCCGTCCGAATAAGACATGAATCGGAGCATATCGAAGGTTGGCCGAAAGAGGGGTGCCGACTAAGCCGCAGGGCGCGTCTCGCGCCCAGCGTGCGCCCGTGACATCCCGGCATTTCGAGCGCAAGCCCAGACCCTCGATCTGTTGCGGACCGGCGGCTTGCTGGAAGTCCTCGGGACATGCAGGATCGGACCAGCCGTCGAACCTACCGCGTGGCACGCCGCCGGTGCTCCAGGGATCTGCATCCGTGTTGGAAGAAGAGGCCGCTCGACTGCTTCTGGAGGCGGTCGCCCTGTTCACTGCCTTGAAGCCGCGCATGCCGGCTCGTTGGATGGCGGTGTTCGCCTACGTCAGCTCGCGCCCCCTTTGTCGCATGAGCGACGCGCGTGCCGCTCTCGACCTCGATCCTTCGGAACTCGTCGAATGTCTGAAGGGCCTTGAACAGGAACTCGGGCTGATCGCGAGAGGCCCAGGCGCGAATGGTCGCGAGCGATCTCTTTCGGTCACCGAGCGCGGCAAGCTGGTGGCGGAGCGGATGAACCAGACGATGTCGGATCTCACGGGTCGCCGCAAAGAACCGGCGTGAACGTATCGTCGGCATGGTGACCTACTTCCATCAGCCTCAAGGCGCGGCGGTGCTCGCCTGCTATCTCGGCGCAGGCCTCTTCCACACCGCTTCGGACCTCCTGGCCGGGGGCTGGCCCGAGAACATGCCGCCATGGTCTCGCTCTCTTGCCGTGGCTGCCGGGGCGGCGAGTTGGGCGTTCGTCTGCCTCCGGCGCACGAGAGCAGAGACCCGGGCGGGCGGTTGGCGCGCGGGCACCTCCTACCTCTTGGCGAAAGGCCTACCTCCCGCAGCCTTGTTCGCGGGCGGCTTCTTGTTCGCGGCGGCCAGCGCTTGAGCGGCGCGAGCGAGCCGGCCCGCGGCTACCGTCGAGCATTATGGGCCGTTCTCGGCATAGCGGTCGTCGCGCTTGCCGCCGAGACGACGGCTGGCTACGTTTTCGGGTCGCGTCATCTCGTCAAGGACGGAACGGACTGGCTTTATGTAATCGCCGTCTACGCGGTCGCGGCGATATCCTACGACCGGTCGCCTCGGGCCGAGTACCTGGCCGGTTTCGCGCTTGCCGCCATATTGGTGGTAGCCGGCTTGGACAGCGCTCGCGACCTCGTCGACAACGTACTTAGGCCCCAAGTCGAGAGTGCCGCCGAAGCTACCGTTTCGACCTTGTTCGCACTGGTGGTCGCGATCATCTCGGTCGTGGTGCTGTGGCCGTTCCGACGCTCGGACGACCCGGTGGTCGCCGCGACCTGGCTGTCGGCCCGCAACGACGGCCTTTCTTCCGCCGCCGGCGGGCTCGTAACCGTCCTCGCGCCCGGCTCTGGCGATTGGCCCGATCTCGCAGCCGAGGTCGCGGGGGCGCTCCTCACGTTTTACGCCGCGTTCGCGGTCGCTCGGAGTGCTTGGCGATTACGATCTCGTACTCGGCGCGGCCGATCCGGGTGATCGTCGAACTGAACTCAGGGACATCAACGAAGCCCAGTGCCATCCACGGGGAAGTGTCGGGATCTCATCGCGAAAACGCGGAACTCCAGGGTGGCGACGCCATTCAGCTTCGGCGAGGATTGGCCCGACCCATGAGACCATCGGTGAGGAGTTTCCGCCAGGCACCCGCGGCGGCAGGGCTATCGGCGATTTGCCGAACGCGAGCTCCGGAACGAAGCGACATAGGAAGAAGCCCGGGTCTCCCAACTCGTCTTGCATCCGCGCTGCTGAGGGTCTGCTTTCCTACCGCCCACAGCGTCAGCCTGCGTCCGCAGCTCTCCGAGCTGGAGCTGGGCAACATCGACGAGGAGTGGGTCGGTCGACCGACCCACGATTTTTCGCGCTGGACGCCAGCAACGGATCCGTGCGGCGGGTTTCAGGGCCGCCATGATGTTTGACGCCGATCCTACCTCGTCCGTTGTGGTCGAGCCAGGGACAAGCGTCGAGGCCGACGCAGGCCGACGTCCCGTTTTCGTAGCAGACCGTTCATCCTGTTCGCGCCAACATGCAGACGTCGCTCCCGACCTGCGGTTGCGTCCGTTAGAGGAGCATGCGGCCTATCCGAAGCACGCCAGCAAGCCGGGTAGGCGCTTCTAGCAGGTTGAAGTCCTGTCTAGTCGAACGGCCCCTAGTGGGTGCCCAGCGTCAGAGCTGCAGTGGTGAGCCGGATGTCTAGGCGCCCACACGCCTGGCGTGGCGACGATCTGCCCAGAGGTTCGGAGGGCCCGGTAAGGTGTCGAGAGGCTCGTCAGGCCGCCTTCAGGTCAGGATGTTCGGCATCCAGGCACACGGTGTTTCGACCGAGACGCTTCGCCCGGTAGAGTGCCTTGTCCGCTCGTTCCAGGAGGGAGGTGTCCTGCATGCTGGCGGTTCCGAATTTACCCAGGCTGGCCACCCCGCAGCTCACGGTGGCGACCAGAGTGGGCGAGTTCCCGGCATGCGCGATCCCTAGACCTTGCACCGCCGCCCGAGCCCGATCGGCCACGAGGGCTGCGGCCTGCATTCCTGTACCGGGAAGCAGCAAGGCGAGTTCCTCCCCGCCGTAACGGGCGGCCATGTCTTCGGGGCGTCTGGCCGCCTCGGAGATCGCGGCGGCGACGGCGAACAAGGCGGCATCGCCCGCCCCATGCCCGTAAAGGTCGTTGTACTGCTTGAAGCGGTCCAGATCGAAGAGCACCAACGATAGTTCCGCGTTCGACCGTCGTGCTCGCTCCACCTCTCGTCTCAGGGCGTCGTCGAATGCACGGCGGTTCGCCAGTCCTGTCAGCCCGTCGGTTGCCGCAAGCACGGCGAGGCGTTCCTCGTGCTCGCGTCGCTCGGTCACGTCGCGGGAGATCGTGACGACGCCGTCCGGCTTCCCGGTCCGGGTATCCCGTGCCGCGTGGAAGGTGGTCTCAAGCCAGATCGGGGAGCCGTCGCCGTCGAACGTTTCGTATGTCAGCGTGATGGCGTGCGCCTCGCCGGCCTCCAAGCGCGCGACGGCATCCTCGATGAGCCGCCGTCGGGCATCTTCCAGGCCAGCCAGCGCGTCTAGCCCGACCAGCTGATCCGGGGCTCGCTTCAGGACAGCTCGTGACGACGGTGAGATATACCGGATCACCCAGTCCGGGCCCAGGCGGGCCACGACATCTCCGGCGTTCTCGGCGAGGGTCCTAAAGCTGGCCTCGCTCGCGACGATCGCCTCCTGAACCCTCCGAAGGCGTCTCAACCGCCCCACGAGCATCAGCGCGAGAAGCCAGATGACCGAACTAAAGACGATCACGGCCGCGATCCGCACCAGGGCAGCTTGGCGCCAGTTCGAGAGCGCTTCCTCCTCTCCCATCGAGACGAGGGCTACGACCGGAAAACGCTCGCCAGCCTTGTAAGCTGCGATCTTGGGAAGCCCGTCGACCGGCGAGACGAACCGATAGGCAGCCGCCGGCGCCCGGGGGAGCTGCTCCTTGAACAGCGCCGTCGAGGATACGTCTCGCCCGATAAACGAGGGCACGTGCGGGCCTCTCGCCAGCACCGGCCCGGCCTTGCTGATGAGCGACACGGATCCATCTCGACCGAGCTTTAGCGCACTGTACACGCGAGAGAAGTACGTGACGTCGATCGTCGCCAGAACGACCCCTCCGAAGCGGGAGCTGGGCAGCTCGACGCGACGTGAAAGCGTGAAGATCCACGTCCCGTCGGCGCGGCTCTGCAACGGCGGCCCGAGGAACGGCGCGGCTCCCCGATTGTCCCGATGATGCTGGAAGAACGCGCGATCCGAGCTGTTGCCATCGGAAGGAACGTAGGGAAGCGAGGTCGCGACCGTTCTTCCCGCCGCGTCATGGATGGAGAAGGACCTTACGCGCGGCATGGCCGCCGCGTGCAGTCGCAAGAGGTCCTGCAACCGCGGGAGGGTCTCGCCGGCAAGGCCGTCCTTTTCCGCGCGCTCCAGAATGCCCGTGAGTGCGGTGTCGATCATCTCCAGCGTGTCGTCCGCGTGCTGGGCCAACGACCCTGCCAGGTTACCGGCGGCGACCTGGACATCCCTGATCTCGTTTCCTCTTTGCTGATGTTCTGCGATTAACGCACCGACCACCAGGGTAGCGGACACGACGAAGACGCCGGCGAGAACCCTCGTCGCGACGGCACCGAGGTTGTCTCCGCGCGCCGCCGCGACGGGCCTGGCGGCGGAAGGACCGATGGTAAGCCGAAGCATGCCTCTGCCGGAACGTGACGCGTCGCGGCAGACTGAACCATCCCGGTTAAGACGGGATGATCACCGGGTCCCCTTATAGACTTCGAGCGATCCTCACGTGAGCGGGGAAGGTCGAGGAGGGTAGGAGCCGCGCAGCCGCGAAAGTTGCCGACGCGAAGGCTTCGTTGGCCGGCGTCCCCGTGGTACTGCACGCCCCCGCCAGGCTCCGTTGTTCGGAGCCGGGCTCCAACTCGGTATAGGGGACGGAAGCGTTGGATTGAGCTTGCTCAAGAATGCCGGGCCGACCGTGGCCGGCGCCGTTCGTGCGGCTGTCAAACCGGGGATCGGCCGAACCAACTTGGCGAACGAGCACGGCGGCGCCGTCTACGGCTGGCACGCCAGCGAGAGTGACGACGACGGAGGTCGTGCATCGACGAACATGAGCCCCGAGATGTGCCTCGATGCGGACGACGTCGGACGTAAGATCCTGGTCGCCGTCGACGACGATCTCGTCCGAATGATGATCGTCGCGATGTTGGAGGACGCCGGTTACGAGGTCCTAGAGGCCAGCGGCGGCCTGGAGGCCTTGGCACTCCTGGAGCGGCGCGAAGCAGATGTAGCAGCCATAGTCAGCGACATCGTGATGCCAGGGCTCGATGGGCTCGCACTTGCCCGGATAGTGTCCCTGCGCTGGCCGCGTGTCGCGGTCGTGCTCGTTTCCGGCTACCCGGCCGACGGCTGTATGAGCCACGTATCGGACGCGGTCATGTTCGTGCCGTCGATCTTGCGGCGCGGCAGCAGCTTCATAGCAAGGATGAAGGCGGACAGCGCGAGGCAAAGAGCGTTCGGGACGATCAGCGGCCATTGTCAACTTTGGCTATTTGCACCTACGCACGCTCGATCGGCGGCAACAATCATCCCAGCGACATGGCTCCGTCCCGGCCATTCTCCGGCTGGATGGGCCAGGTGCCTAACCTCAGAATCGCACCGCCCGGCCTAACTGCCCGCGGTCGGATACGGATCGGACAGCTGGCGCAGGTTGGACCCGGCGCGGGCGACCGTGCAAGGTACTGGAGCCGCCGTGGCAGGGGCGCCCAGGGCGTAAGGGCTGATGCGGCGGACCGCGACACCCTGGGCGTGCCTGCGCTGAGCCTACGCGCGTCCCAAGAATTGGTTGCGCGGAGCAGGCGAGCGAGCGTTCACGATGAAGATAGCGTGGCCCTGCGATGGACCAGGTCCATCCTTGCCGGAACTCTCGGACGCTTCTTCAGCCCGTAAACTCACCTGATGATGCGATCAGGCGAGCATCCCTCGCATTGCGCCCACGACAGCGTCGATCCGGTATGGCTTCGCCGCGCTCGTCGAAGTCGGTTGGCCAGGACGCCAGCCCGCGCCCGGAGACGACCACGACCGCACAGTCCGGGCATACCTCACGAACGTGACGCGTTAGGTCGATGCCGTCCGCCCGCCCGGGCATGTGGATGCC
>SXGQ01860137.1_pt1 | contig 15745 bp, 8 predicted proteins | sample 3178371 | NCBI WGS metagenome assembly SXGQ01 (sample SAMN11356859, study PRJNA531348) | freshwater metagenome | isolation source: freshwater sample F1-20 | place: China: Fuxian Lake, Yuxi | collected 2017-12-25
GGACATTGAATCCCGTAAAGTGCTGGACGATGAAATTCGCTGGGTGAAGTTCAGCGGTGCAGAATGGACTCCGGACAGTCGCGGTTTCTTCTACGCTCGCTCTCCCGAACCGGCCGACGGTGCTGCCTTTCAGTCATTGAACCGTGATATGAAAGTTTATTACCACCGGATCGGCACGCCACAGTCCTCCGACGTGCTGGTGTACGAGCGACCGGATCAGCCCGACTGGGGTTTCCAGCTCAGTGTTTCTGAAGACGGGCGTTATCTGATCATCACGGTCTGGGTTGGTACGGATGATCGTTATCGGATTGTCGTGAAGGATCTGCGTGAACCCTACGGTCTGCCCCGGGAGCTCATCAGCAATTTTGAAAATGAGTATTCCTTCGTTGGTAATGAAGGTGATGTGCTGTTCTTCCAGACCAATCTGAATGCTCCGAATCGCCGGGTTATCGCGATCAACCTGAAGAAGCCTCAGAAAGAGCACTGGCAGGAGGTGATCCCTGAGTCTGAAAATGCTCTGGAGAGCACACGCATCGTCGGCAACATGTTTGTGTGCAGCTACCTGAAGGATGCTCGCTCGCAGGTTCGACTGCATGCGATGGATGGCAGCTTTGTGCGCGAAGTGGAGTTCCCCGGTATCGGATCGGCGGCAGGATTCGACGGTCGTCGGGCTGACACAGACACCTTTTACTCGTTCAGCAGTTTTGCACTGCCACCCACGATCTATCGTTACAACATGATTACTGGTGAAAGCCGGGAATTCCGTCGCGCCGCGGTGAAATTCAACCCTGACGATTACGAAACATCACAGGTGTTTTACACCAGCCGTGATGGCACTCGCATTCCCATGTTTCTCTGCCATCGCAAAGGTCTGAAAAAGGATGGCAGCAATCCCGTGCTGCTGTACGGATACGGTGGATTCAACATCTCTGTCACGCCGTCCTTCAGCGTCAGTCGCATCACCTGGATGGAGATGGGCGGAGTCCTTGCGGTTGCAAATCTGCGAGGCGGTGGAGAATACGGTGAAAAATGGCACAAGGCCGGTACCAAACTGCAGAAGCAGAATGTGTTTGATGACTTCATAGCTGCAGCGGAGTGGCTGATTCAAAACAAATACACCAGCAGCTCCCGGCTTGCTATTCAGGGACGCAGCAACGGTGGATTGCTGGTGGGGGCCTGCATGACCCAGCGACCGGACCTGTTCGGAGCCTGTCTGCCGGGTGTTGGCGTGATGGATATGCTGCGGTTCCACCGTTTCACAGCCGGGAGATTCTGGACTGATGATTACGGCAGTGCCGACAACGCCGAAGAATTTCCCGCCCTGCTGAAGTACTCGCCCTATCACAACCTGAAGCCCGGCACGAAGTATCCGGCGACCATGGTCACCACGGCTGATACGGATGATCGCGTGGTTCCAGGTCACAGCTTCAAGTTTGCCGCCCGACTGCAGGCTTCGCAGACAGGCACAGCTCCCGTACTGATCCGTATTGAAACATCCGCCGGACATGGGGCGGGGAAGCCGACTGCGAAGATCATCGAGGAGTCATCCGACGAACTGGCGTTCCTTGTCCGGGCATTGGGCATGAAATAGGGTGCGCTAAGTGCAGACGCTGAGCACGGTCAGGGTTTCAGAGGGATGTCGGGATCCTCATCGATGATCTCAACGTCATCGATCACCTCCAGATCATCAATCACTTCGAGATCATCAATCACTTCGACAACGCCGGCAGGCGGAAGGGCGGTTGCGCCGGGGGACGCTGACATCCGCTGATCCCGAATCGTGTCGGCGTCGGACGGTTCGTCGGCGGCGATCACGCCGGCTGACAGAATCTGTACGGCCCGAATCGGTACCGGTTGACCTGATGACTGAGGTGTGACAGCCTGCGGCCGACCGGCCGAGGCCGCATTGTCCAGAAAAATGTAACGCAGATCGCCGATTGCGATTTCAAGTCCATTCACCAGTTGCAGGTCGCGAACCACGCGCTCGCCACCGCACCACACACCGTTCATGCTGCCCAGATCACGAATGAAGTATTCGTTGTTCACCTGGACGACTGCGCAGTGGATTCTGGAAATGCGAGTGCTGGTGTCGAGGATCACATCGCAATCGTTGCTGCGACCAATCAGAACGACCGCACGGTCAACAGAAATCTGTCGACCCGGGCCCAGCGGATGCAGAATTGCAGCCATTCTGATGATCCGAGCAAAAGTGAGTCCACCGTCAGAACACACAAGCCGGCAGAACCTCCGACCGGCGTCAGCAAAAGTAGTTCAGGGTCACTGAACGGGGGACACATATTGCCCCGAAATCTGTCATCTCCGTACCGATACAAATCGCAGAACCCACACAACCGATACAGCACTGTTCAGTTGGCTGTCTCAGAGCGAACATCCAGCTGGTCCCGTTTGCTGAACAACGTCTTCAAACGCTCGCGCGAGTAGATTCGCACGACGTTTTTCTTGTAACGCAGACGGCCCAGTTCGTCATAGTCGAGGTGCTCGGCGATTCGGGGCGTTGCCAGGTCAGCATACAGCGCGGCAAACGTTTCGGGGTCCACCCCCCGACCCTCTTCCAGATCCTGCTCGGCGTTGACCCCTCCGACGGAGCTGCCAAAAAAGTTCACTCCCGACGTCACGGTCGTGCTTTGCCCCCCGGCCGACAGCAGGCTGTTCAGTTCCTTAACCGATTTGCTGACGGCGTGGTAAGCCTTCAGCACGTCCTGGCCAACGTCATTACTCCCGCCTTCCTGACTGACCGCCGACAGCACCGCCGGTTGCGAAACCGCACCCGCCATGTAGCCAGTTGCCAGCAGCAAAGCCGCACCCATCAATTTCCCGGTCCGAATCATGAGTGGAACCCCGTAAGAGCAGAAGCAAATACCGATCGAATGTCAGGCAGCACGCCGTGCTGAGTCCCTGCGTGTCTCTTCGCGAGAGGCGTCCCTGGTGTCCGAGTTTTCAACCGTCTGGTTCACAGTGCCAAACCGAAAGCTCAGTCCCATCATCAGCATGCAGGCCGCAATCGCGGCAAGGCAACCGAGAATGGCCATCTGATCATCTGAGAAAAGATTTGCGTTGTCCATGTACAATTTCATCCTGTAGCTGTGCTGATCAACGCAGCGGTTCCGTGGCGTTGCCCCAGCGCAATCACGTCCGATCGGCAGGTCCTGCCTGAAGTTTTCGGCGAATTTCCCCCTCCGGCTTCAGCGGGACGCAGTGCACCGCGATCAATCGGCAGTGAAACTGCAGCCGCAGCGGAAGAGCGAAGACAGGCAGACCTGACAATCTGTGCGCAACATGCCGGTTGGGTAAGTGTGGCAGGGGATGTGGTGCTGAATTCAGTGTCCCGTAAATTTCCGGTCACATCAGAGACGGTGAAGAATTGCATTACAGCAATGGTGCCGATTCTCCGGAAGAGGGCTCGAGGCGTGCCGTTGTCCGCGTACGATCGTGGCAAACTCGGCAGTGACGATTTTCCCCATTCTCCCAAAGGCCTGCCACGTTGTCTCCAGTTTTCCAGCAGACATTTGGATGCAGCAGTTGCCTGCAGAAACTGCCGCCGCTGCTTTTGGCTGCCATTGTGCTCTTTCTGAATGGCTGCGCAGATCAAAAAAAGCATGCGCAGCAGCTTGTTGCTGAGGGCACGGAGCTGCGAGGTGCCGGACGGCACGCAGAGGCTCTGCAGAAGCTCAGTCAGGCGGTGGCACTTGCTCCGGATCTGGCCGATGCCCATTTTGGGCGCGGTCTCTGTCTGACGAGTTTGCAGCGGCCGGCTGAAGCTGTGCTGGCACTTGAAAATGCTGTTCGACTGAAACCACGCTGGGGCGAAGCGCTGCAGGCCCTGGGGCTGGCGCAACTGAACGACAATGATCTGACAGCGGCAGAGAGGTCCCTGTCGCAGGCGGTTGAAGTCGATTCCCGCCTGACAGCTGCCTGGTTCGCCCGCAGCCGAATTCGACTGCAGTCGCTGCAGGAAGTGGCGGCATTGCACGATCTGGACACTGTAATCCAGAAGTCGCCGGAGCATACGGCAGCGAGGCTGCAGCGGGCACGTCTGCTGGTGGATTCTCACCCGGAGCAGGCAATCGAAGACCTGACGGTGCTGCTGCACAAAGATCGATTGAATACCGAAGCGCTGCTGCTGCGAGGGCAGGCATGGGGAAATGCCGGAAACCAGCAGCGAGCGTTGGCAGATCTGGCTGCCGTCTGCCAGTTGCAGCCTGAGCTGCATGTCGCGTGGCGGGAACGCGGACGCCAGCTGCGACTGGCGGGCCACGCTGATGCTGCTCGCCGCGACCTCCAGCATTCTCTTGATCTGGCTCCGCAGGACACTGAAACGCTGTTCGAGCTGGCACTGACCGAGCAGCTTGCCGGAGAACATGCGGTTGCCGGCCGGCTTCTGCAGCAGGTGCTGGCCATTGCCCCCGAACATCCGGCTGCCAGGCTGGAATCCGCCACCTGCCTGATCCGCTCCGGTGAAACTGAAGCCGCGGTTGCGATCCTGCAGCAACTGTTGATGGATCCGTTACTGACGGCAATGAAGCCGAGCATTCTCGATGAGGCCCGTCTGCAGCTTGCCACAGTGCTGGAACAGCTTCATCAACCTGAAGCAGCCCTGAAGCATACGGCCATACTGCTGGCCGATCGTCCGCACGATGAAGCCGTGCATCGACTGCATGCGCAGTTGCTGCAACAGTTGCACAAACCTGAGGAAGCCCTGCAGGAGTATACGTGGCTGGTGTCACAGCGCAGCACTGATCCTGACCTGCGATTGCTGCGAGCCAGTCTGCAGTCGGAGACTCGGCAGTTCACGGCCGCACTGCAGGACCTCAACACCGTACTTGAACAGTCTCCCGCACTGCCGTTGGCCCTTGAACTGCGGGCCTCGGTATTGCAGGCCCTGGGTGATCCCGCTGCTGCCCTTCGTGATATAGATACCCTGATGCAACTGCCGTCCATCAGCAACAGTGTTCGCAGGCGCCGTGCTGATCTGCTGCTGGAATTGCAGCGAACTGACGAAGCCTTCGCTGAATATCTGCACCCGGATCTGCTGCCACAGGCCAGCGAACAAATTCTGAGTCGGCTTGTGGAAAACGCCGGAACCGACTTCGGGTCGGAAGCCCAGCTGGAATTGCTGGCACGCGCTTCATCGGCATGTCCCTCGGCCTTCTCTGTCGAACTGAAACTGCTGCAGGCTGAACTGCTGCTGAACAGCGGAGACCCGGTGAGCGCTGCCGCAGTGGTGAAACAGCTGGCACCCGAACAGCAGCAACTGCGGCAGGCCTTGCTTGTAGCTGCTCGTATTAAGCTGGCCGAGGAGCACCTTGAAGAAGCTGCGACCCTGCTGCTGCAGATTCCCGAAGACCAGCGAACACCGGAGATTTTGCAGCTGCTCGCCAATACCCTCATTCGCAGCGGCCACTCCGCGGAAGCCCGAGAAATTCTCACGCGACTCATAGAAGCGGATCCCGCCAGCGTCTCATTTCGTACCCAGCGACTGAACATCCTCACCGAACTTGAGGCGTGGGCGGATGCTGAAGAAGATGCTGAAATTGTCCTGCTGAATGACCCGAATTGCGGCCAGGCTCGTCTCGCCCGCGGAATGCTGCTGGCCCATGCGGGGAATCACTCTGCCGCCCTTGAAGATCTCGAATCCGACACTGTACGAGCACTCGATACACCCGTCATCATCTGGACCCGATCCCGCTGCCTGCTCGCAGTTGCGCGCAGCACTCAGGCTGCTGCTGAACTGACACGACTTCTGGAACTGGCTCCCGAACACGACCCGGGTCGACTTGCCAGGGCGGATCTGGAATTTGCTCTTGGCAACTTCCGCGAAGCCTCTGCTGACTACTCACTCCTGCTCAAAAAACAGCCGCATAATACGGAACTGCTGCTGAAGCGTGCTCGTCTGCTGCTCAAAGTCGGGCGCTGTGATGCAGCGGAAACCGATCTCCTGCAACTTCTCAGACTGCAACCTTTGTCCGCTGAGGCGTGGCATCTGCGCGGTCTGGCCCGCAGTCGCCTGGGTCAGCGAGACGAGGCACGGCGAGATCTTGAACGCAGCCTCCGTCTTGACGCGGCGAATACCGCCTGCCTGTTTGACCTTGCGGAACTGGAAGCCGCCGATGGTCGATCCGCAACGGCACTGACACTCTACGATGCCGCCCTGCAGCTGAAACCGGACAATGCTGTTGGCTGGTACAATCGAGGACTTATTCTGTTCCGACTCAGTCGACACGCGGAGGCTGCCGAGGCGTGGAGCCGAGCCATCGAGGTTCGCCCGACACTTGACCGTGCATGGAGCAGTCGTGCAGCAGCCCGATCAGCTTTGGGGGAGCACTCTGAGGCACGTCGCGATCTCGAACAGGTGCTGGCACTCAGACCAGGTGACCCTCAGGCCTGGGAGCAATATGCTCGTCTGCTGATCCGCTGCCCGGACCCGGCGGTTCGCGATGCCGGTCAGGCTGTTCGAGCGGCACAGAAGGCCTGCGAACTCTCTCAGTTCAGAGACTGGAAACTGCTGGCACTGCTGGCAGAATCTTTGGAGGCTGACCAGCAATCTGCACTTGCCCTCAAGTGGGCTGAACAGGCACGCCGTACCGCTCCCGCTACAAAGCGGACGGCACCCGCACAACTTGTCAGGACCCTGCAGAATCGGGTTCGACCAAATTCGCCGGCAGAACCGGACCGCGGAACGCGAACGGCAACCAGTGCAGATGTACCAGCGCGACTATGAATCGCAGTGCGTGTCTGCCGATGGAGCGCACCCTGTGGAATATCAATCAGGCCGGTCGTCCGCCGGCACTGGCGGGGCGGCCAGGACGCTGTGGTGCCGGGCAACAGTCGGTCGGACAAACGTCGTGATTCGCCGGGAAGAGCCCGATACACTCACGCTGAGCACCGTGCATACGTTCTTCAATCAGCTTGCGAATCATGCGGACGAACTGAGGATGCGACCCCGGAGTCCCGGCGCGAACCATGGTCATGCCCAGTTCTTCGCAAAGATGGCGGGCCGCATCGTCAAGGTCGTACAGGACTTCCATATGATCTGACAAGAACCCCACGGGCGAAATCACAACACTGCGGACTCCCGCTGCATGCAGTTCGCGGATGTAGTCCAGGATATCAGGCTCAAGCCACGGATCTTCCGGACGTCCACTGCGACTCTGATACACCAGCCGGTACTGCTGCGGCCCAAGGGAAAGCCTTTCGGCGATGAGCCGACAACTTTCTGACAGTTGTCGCTGATAATCGGACGTATCAGCCATACCCTTCGGAATGCTGTGAGCAGTGAAGGCCACCACAGGCTGCTGGCCACCCTCGGCTGCCTGTAGTAATGCTGCACCTACGCATTCTGACAGCACATCAATGAAGTCCGGATGGTTGTAGAAAACGCGGATTTTGTGCACTTCCATGCCAGCCAGCGCCGGATCCTGAATCGCCGCGATGATATTTTCGCGGTACTGACGGCAGCCTGAGTAGCAACTGAAACCGCTGGTCACATAGGTCAGAACTTTACGCACACCATCTCGGTGCATTTGCTGCAGTGTCTCAGGCAGCAGCGGGTGCCAGTTGCGATTACCCCAGTAGATTGGCAAGCCGATTCCTGCGGACTGCAGTTCCTGCTGCAGCACCGCGATCAGTTCCCGGCACTGCTGATTGATCGGGCTGACGCCGTCATAATGATAGTAGTGTTCCGCCACCTCAAGCAGGCGTTCGCGCGGCACCGGTTTGCCACGCAGGACGTTCTCCAGAAAGGGGATTACGTCGTCCCGCTTCTCGGGACCGCCAAAGGAAAGCACCAGAATGGCATCATATGGAAACGCGTTGGTCATCGGCTAATCCGGATCGGTCAGGCTGACAGCAAGGTCTTTCGACCAACTGATGGTCGATCGGTTGCCACAGTATAGACCCATCCCGAGATCAGGCAGGTACCATTCAGTCGTAACCCGACGGGGTTGGCAGAATTCATGGACGGAGAACCACCCAAACCACTTTGCTCAGCAGAATCAGATCCGCGGCCGAATGGTGCGAGCGAATGCTTCGAGGTGCATGAAATTGTCACAAAAGGTGGTAAACCGCAGCATTCTGCGAACCTCGCCGGTCATCCCCTGCCCCCCAACCACCAACGCACAACCAAATGCGGTGGCCGTGTCGAACAGCGTATTAAAACTGGCGATGAAGCGATCCACGTTCCTGATGGTCGAGACACTGACCCACATCAGTGCGGGACGATCAATCTCAATCGCTCGTCTCAGGGTCTCAAATGGCAGCATGTGTCCGAGTGAGACGGCACGCCAGCCACAGTCTCGCAGCACCAACTCCGCCATGCTGACAGCAAGCGTGTAAGGATCTCCATCCAGAGTTCCACCGAGTGCCAGCGGGCCGGTTTCGGGACCGGAGCCGACTCCGTTACGAAGTTCGTGCAGGACCCTCAGACAGGTCTCACACGCCCTCCGCTCCTGGTAGATCTCAACCTCGCCGCACTGCCACATGTCGCCGATACGGTGGAAGGCCGGGCCCATAATCTGGTCACAGATTCGAGATACACTGGTCCCGCGGAGGTACAGATCCAGAATGACCCTGCGAGCCGTCATCTCGTCGCCGGACGTCATTGCCCGCATGAACTCGCCCGCGGCGCCCTGTTCCGATACGGAACCTGCTCCGGTACCCGGCGGCAGGCCAATCGCCTCGGGGTTGGCCAGAGACATTTTCTCGTCGCGCACATAGCGCAACACTGAGTCAAGTTGCAGACGTCGGTGACCGCCACCGGTCTTCGATGCCTGAATCAGACCCTTGTCCACCCAGCGCTTCAGTGACGACTCACTGACGCCAATGGCAACGGCAACTTCTCGTGGCGAAAAGAACTGGCTCACAACCATTTCTCACAACAAGAGACACTGCAGTTGAAACGAAGTCTGCAAATTGGAAAAAACCGAGGTTTCAGCCAAGGTTCTAGGCCAACCGTCAACTCTGGCCAAAACGCAGCGATTGAATTCCGGGGCTTTTTCGAAACTTCTGCCGCAGCGACCGGAAATCGTTCAATCGAGGGCGATTTTGCTGGCGAATTCGGTCAAAACAGTCGTTTTCTGCCGAATTTGCCCGAAGCAAATCGCGTCTTTTTTTCCCGGTTCAGGCAACTGGAGCTCCGGCAGTTCAATGCGGACTCCACCTGTTTCGTGATTGGGTGTGAACAAAAGGATACTTTAGCGAGTGTTTTGGTGCAGGGGCAGGGGACTCCGGGATGCTGGAATTCGATGCATCGGAATTTTCTATGCAAAGCGTTTGTAACCTGAACGCGGGTGGATCAGGGCTGCAACACGGGTTCGGGCATCGTCAAGGGGCTCAGCTGGCGTCCCTCAAACTCCAGCGGAAACTGTTTCGAGTCTGTGCCGATTCGGATCACGATTTTTGAGGATTTTTCTGCACCTTGCGAGCGTGGTACCACCTGCAGCCAGCGACGATCCTTGAGGAGAATCTGGAGCCGCATAACTCGCGCAAATTCCGCGCTGATTCCGTCATCACGGTTTCCGAAGATTGCATCACCAATTTCGCGAACTGCGGGTTCGAAGGAGATGCCGGCAAGGCGGAGGGCCTGCTGGGCATCGGCGCTGCTGAGCGACGTCTGCAGTGCCTGATGGACTGCCGGATTCGTCAGGAATGCGTCCCGAAAAACGGACCAGGTCAGATCACGAATCTGCGTGTCGGTGGCCGAGGAGTGCAGGCTTTCACGAATCACTTCACGAACTTCCCGATTCTGGCTGACAGCCCGGACGATACGTTCGGTGGCGGCCACAAAATCATCCACGCGGGCTTCCATGGCCGGCCGGATTTCCTCCGCCAGAAATCGCTCAAACTCGCGTTTCACAGCGTTTCGTTCAGGCAGTGGTGACACGTCATACAGGTAACGCCACGTAAAGGACCACAGTGAGACGCGATCCCAGAGTTCGCGGCCCACATCCAGCGCTACCGGTCTGATTTCACGTTCAATAATCGGCAGTATCTGAGCCCGTACCAGCGGCACGACTTTCTGCTTCACAACCTCTTCCTGGTACCGATCAGCAATTTTTGAGATCTGAGTTCGGTGCTGTTCCAGCACCGTGGGCAGGTGTGATTCCACCGCCAGAGCCATCTGCCCCACCGCATCCTGCAGGATCGGCTGCATTCGCGCTGTCAGTTCCGGACCGTGCTTCTGCCATTCACGGGCCAGTATGCTGGTGATCTCGGCCCGCCGTTCCTGAGGAAGCAGAGTCCTGGCGACCCAATCGAGTGATGTGGGAGTTGAGTAATAGTGCAGTTCGAATCCTGCGGGACAGGCCTGCCGAATTATGGCTTCGTCAAGCAGCAGCACGGTCTGTCGGGCTGGGGCCGGGTCAAACAGCAGCCCACCGGCTGTTCGGACTTTGCCCACCTGCAGAGTCCGCCCGGTGGCATCCGTATAAAACACAGGATCGTTGGCTGCCAGCATAACTGGTACATCAGAATTGGCCTGCATCTGTACGGTGGCACCACCAGCCCACCTTCCCATCTGGCGAAACAACTGCACAACGCTGGTGGCCCCTGCAGACTGGGAGGCGGCGGCGTACAGGCCCCAGGCAAATGGCAATGTCCATAACAGACATCCCAGCACCAGTCGGATCACAGGAGGCACAGTCGAAGCCGACACAGCAGAGATTTCCTGAAAGGGGCGGTACAGCGGAGTTTTCTGCAATTGGAAGCCTGCGAATTATCCGGCAACCGAACCTTTGAATCAATTGGAAAGTGCCACGGAATTTCTTGCAAAAACACAAGCAACTGTTGAAGATTCGATTCCGGTTGGCTGTTTGTGTGGCAGAACGGAACTGCATGACCCTGATCAACTCCACAATTCTGGCGGGACTGCTGCTGGCCGCCGTTCCGCTGATCCTGCATCTGACGATGAAGGCTCGTCCGAAACGGATTGAGTTTCCGGCACTCAGACTGCTCAAGGTCCGTCGTACAGCAAACAGTCGCCGGATGCGACTGCGACAGATACTGCTGCTGATCCTCAGAACATTGCTGATCATCACTCTGGTTCTCGTATTCGCGCGCCCCTCGCTGCCGGCTGCCAATTACAGCCTGCGCTGGTGGGAATGGCTGGGGATTGCCAGTGCTGCTGGCCTGGCCGTCAGCAGCTATGTGTGGCTCAGCCGGCATGACGCCACTGGAACCGGCGGGCCTGCAGTGCAACAGCAGAGACAGGGGCGACGTCGAGCCTTCTGTCTGCTGGGTGGCCTGCTGGCAGCTTTTCTGCTGGCCGGTATTCCGTGGGGCCTGCGAGTTCGAGCTGAACTGCTGTCACCGGCCAGTGAAGGTTCGGAGGACATTCCCATTGCTGCCGTGTTTCTGATCGACAACAGCATCAGCATGAAATACCGGCAGGAAAACATCACCCGGCTGGACTACGCCGGCCAGCTCACCCGGCAGCAGCTTGAACGATTCCCCGCCGGCAGTCGCTCTGCCATTCTCAGTGCACAGTCCGGCGACGAAGTGATCTTTCAGTCAGACACCGGCAGCGTTGCTGCACGACTGGAATCACTCACCACCACTGCCGTACCCGCTCGTCTGAATCGCCAGTTGAGGCTGGCCATCGAAGCACATCAGGAAGACCGCCTCAGAACTCAGCAGGAAGCCGGACTCGGTGGTTCCGCCGATCAATACGTTCGAGAAATCTATGTGTTTACGGATTTTTCGAAATCTGCCTGGCAGCTCCCGGATGAATCTCAGCTCGTGCAACTGCTGACAGACAAAGACTGGCTGAACATCTACCTGGTGGATGTCTCTGTCCCGCAACCTGTCAACGCAGGTCTCGCCGATCTGCGTCTATCAGAACAGTCCACAGTCAGCGGACGTGATCTTGTGCTGAATTTGACGGTCAGATCCACGTCTGGTCTGCCCGCCAATGCGAGGCTGGAGGCCATTCTGACGGATCCGGCGGGTCGAGAGACCCCGGCTGCGCCACCGGCCAGTGTACGTCTTGATGGAAATGCCAGTCGGGTTCAGCTGGCAGTCCGCATCCCGCCCGATACTGCGTGGGTGGAGGGCACCGTTCGACTGGCTTCTGAAGATCCCCTGATGGATGACAATCAGCGTTACTTTACTGTCGCAGTCCGTCCGGCTCCCAAAGTCCTGCTGATTGCTGACCGGACCAGTGAAGCGATCTACCTGAAGAATGCTCTCCAGCCCGATGAGCTGGAACGTGCCGGTGTTCGCCAGTGCGAATGTCGGGTGATCGCCACGGCTGAAGCAGCCGACCAGAACTTCGCAGGCTGTGACGCCGTTGTGCTGATCAATCCCAGTCGCCCTGATGACATACTCTGGAACGAACTGCGCAAATACGCTGACGCCGGCGGTGGTGTGTTTGTGGTCGCGGGTTCCGGCAGGCTTCAGCCTGCCATGTGGTCCACTGACGCCGCCCGCAGCCTGCTGCCCGCCACTCCACTCACCATCATCAAGTATCTCGACACCCCCGGCTACCTGAACCTCAGCGGCGAAAACGGCGTGACCCGCGTGTTTCTGCAGGATGAGGGCCTTCGAACCGAACTCGCGGCAGTGGCTTTCGATCGTTGCTGGGCTGTCGAAGCCGACCCTGCTGCTCGCACACTCATGCAGTTCACCGGACCTGCCGACCGCCCCGCACTCCTTGAACGCACCATCGGCAGAGGCCGGTGTCTGCTGTTCACGTCGGCCATGGACAATTTGGTTGATGGAGGCAACTTGTGGAATAACCTGCCGGACAGCTGGAGTTTTCTGGTACTGGCAGACAGTCTGCTGCAGTACCTTACCAACGCCACTGACAAACGCTGCAATTACATTGCCGGTGAGCCAGTGGATCTGCCCATCCCCGAAAAACAGCGTTTCCAGCAGTACCTGCTGCGTCGCCCTGGGTTGCGACAAACTCGAGGACAGCTCGAACCCGCAGCCTCTGACGTTCTGCTCACCGATGCCGAAGAACAGGGACACTACCTGCTGCAGGCTGTTGATGTGGCCACGGGCTTCGATGCTGCCTTTGCCGTCAATTTCCGCGATGACGAAACAGACCTCACAAAAGTCTCTGATGACGAACTGAAGATGCTGACCGGACAGCGGCAGGCTGTCATTATTCACGACCCCGATCAACTGCAGGCCATTCAGCGAACAGGGCGACTGGGAGTCGAGGTGCTGCCTTTGCTGCTGGGGCTGCTGCTGCTCCTGTTCTGCGCGGAACATCTGATGTCCAACTTCTTCTATGACGCCCCCGACAGCAGACAAGTACCAGCAGTCGGCGGGGCCGGTGTCTGATCCCAACCGCCGGGAACGATGGCTTTGTCCCCGCCACTTCGGCGATGACACGGCCAAAGCCTGGTCGGCTTTCCGCCATGCACCGCAACACCGGGGCCGGTCGCATTCAGCCATCCATTCCGGGCTCGATCATTCCGTATTTTCTTCCCATTCGCAGCAGAGTTGCCACTGCGTCAGGGTCAATGTTTCCGTTCAGCCGGAGCAGCGGGTGCGGCTCGAGTCCCATCAGCAGGGCTTCAGCAGTGCAGGCGAAACAGGTTCCGCGGGGCGTATGAGGTGTCAGTCTGAAATCAGGATCTTCAGGCAGCTTCACCAGTCCCGCCTGAATAACCGTTGCCAGTGGACGCTCGGTACTGATCGACGCGGAAACTGCCCGCGGCTGTGATACATCGGCGACCAACACTCTTCGCTTTCGATTCACGTGCTGGCTCTCAATCACAGTCTGATCACCGGATACGGCCACGACGATCACATCACAGAGCTCAAGCTCGGCGCTGTTTTGCATCAGCAGCACCTGCGAATTTCCCGAGTTGCTGCTGAGTTCTTTTTGAAATGCCGCCAGTCGCGGACTCTGTCCGACACGGCCCAGCAGACAGACCGGGCCTTCCCAGTTTCCGGGTGCAGCAAACCAGCGGGCGATCGCTGAACCAATGTTCCCGGTGGCTCCCACAATCGCCAGGCGACCCGTCTTCGGCAATCCGGTTTTCAGTCGGGTCGCCTCAAGCTGCGCCAGCATCACCGCCACTGTGAATGAATTTCCTGAAGAAATTTGTACACCGGGCTGCCGCAGCAACGCTGTTGCGTTGGCAGTGACGATGCTGGTTTGAGCACCAAACACCACGGTCTGACATCCGCGTTCTGCGGCAATTCGGAGTGCCTGATTCAGGCGTTGCCGGACCAGCTTCAGTTTTCCAGACTGCTTACACTTCTCAAGATGCCCGGCTGCCGCCGGAAGCATGATACCGCACAGCCAAACTCGATTCCCAAACAGATTCTTCGAAAACAATTCGAACGGTCGGAGTTGCAGCAGGACCTGCAACCGTTCAGTCAGTTCAATACGCTGATCAATCGACAGATCCATCAGTTCCGGCAGTTCTGCCAGCAGTTCATCTGTCGGATAGATTGGATTGAGAATGAATCCCACTCGACGCGAACCAGGCGCTGGAGGTTCGCTGGGAAACCGGAATTTCAGTCGTTGGACGGAACGGCCGCCGTCACTGGCACCGCCCTGCTTTTCCTTTGACCGTGACGAGTGACTGACGCTGTCCGGAGCAAACAAATGCCGCAGCAATCCAAAGCTGTTTGAGTTCGACAAATGCTGACAGAAATCCCGCAGTGCTGCGATGAACTGCGCGATGCCGTCGTCTGACAAAAACGCGGAAGGCTCAATTCGCAGAATAGACGGAGCGGATAATGTTGGCAGAATCCTGACGCTGTGATTGTGCAGCAACCACGAGGCTGCGAAATAACCCAGCCGATCAGCCAGTATCTCACGGAGAAACTGCTGCGTTAAGGTTTGCACGCCCAACTCAATACCCTGCATCGCGCCACGACCAGTGATGCGCAGCAGGATCCGCGGAAACTCCTGCTGCACTGCCTGCAGTTTTTCCCGCAGCAGCAGACCCAGTCTGGCCGATTGATTCGGGATACCGTCCCGGTCGATGATACTGAGTACTTTCAGTGCGATCTGGCACGAGACGGCATCACCCGAGAACGTGGCTCCGCTGTGCATGTCAAATTCCTCCACATAGTCCGCTCGATCAATCAGTGTCACTGCGATCTTGCCGACTCCGCCACCCAGGGCCTTGCCCAGCAGGTAGTAATTAGCGACGACTCCTGTGGATGCCGGAAACTGACCGCTCCTGCCCAGTCCACACTGAATCTCATCCACTATCAGCGGGATCTGCGTTTTGCGAACCGCTTCGAAGAACTCCTGTGGAACCTCAAAGCCCCCCCCTTCACCCTGAATGGGTTCTGCCAGAGCAGCAAAGATGCCGGGAAACGGGTGCCTGCCGACACTGGCCTCGCCGTTTTCCCTGATCGGATAATCCAGCCACATGCGTTCCGCATCGCTGATTCTTCCAACGATCATTTCCGGGCACTCAAGCTCCGCACGCGTTACAAAGCAGACCCGGGCTCCAATCAGCCCTGCAAAGGGTTTACGCTGTTCTTCGTCACCCATCGCGTGAAGTGCTCCGGATGTCTTTCCATGGTAGGCTCCCTGCACAGCGATCAGCAGTGGGCGAAAATCGGCAAAGCTGCGAAGATTTTCAGCGTGGCATTTGCTGGCGAGGTCCGGATGTTCGGAACTGCAGCGAGCAAGCATTTGGTCATTCCACTCCCGAAATGTCTCGCCCCATTTCAGAATTGCATGCTTGAGTGCTGATTCAACAGCTTCTGTTCCGGTGGAGTGAAACAGACAGACGTAGCGGCGTCCGGTGAC
>SXGQ01250506.1_pt1 | contig 15743 bp, 18 predicted proteins | sample 3178371 | NCBI WGS metagenome assembly SXGQ01 (sample SAMN11356859, study PRJNA531348) | freshwater metagenome | isolation source: freshwater sample F1-20 | place: China: Fuxian Lake, Yuxi | collected 2017-12-25
ACTCCACGGGGAATTCCCTTGAGAGCGTCGAAGATATAGCCCTCCACTCCCATGTCCTCTTCCTGAGGCTGATCCATGTCAAAAGCCGGAGGAATTGCGGACTTGATGAACTTCTCGGAGGGCTGCCGATAGAACTCGTCGGCAAGGGCGTTGAGTTGGGTCATTTTTGATTATCCGAGGGGCTTGCGGAAGCCAATGAGATTGAACTGTGCCGACCGGAACTCCTCAAAGGTCATCCCGGTGAGCGGTAGGTATCGTTCGGCGATCACGCCGGTCTTTCCGGCGCTCTTCGTAAACTCATCCACAGCATTTGCGAATTCTTCTGCCGAGCGGAAATACAAGTATTCCGTTGCATCCAAGTTGGCCTTGGGAATTTGCACACCCTCGATCGTCCGTGCATTCAGCACCTCGTCCTGAGTATACCCGATCAGGGCCTTTGCGGCCCAATAGCGGCGTGTCATTAGTGTGCTCATGGTCCGTGATCCGTCAAGGCCTGACAGGACATACACCCCGTCTGGCCGGATTTCGTAAAGCGGAACATCGGGCAGCGGCCCGGCAGCCCGGCGAAGGTTTGGCGGAATATTGCCAAAGTTAAGATCACGGACAGAGGTAGTATTGATTTGCTGAAGAACATCCTCAGCCAACTTGCCCATTTTGGCCTTTGCTTCATTGTGCTGCCCCCGCTTTTCCGGCGAAGTGGCGGCTTGAACTGCGAGGTTGGAAACTTCCTTGGCCGTAGCAACCAAACCAGCCTCTGACGGGAAAATTGCGTTGTACTCGGGACCTCGGGCCAGAATTCCAGCCTCTTTGAACTCACCAATTCCCGAAGACACGGGCCTAGCGGTCACAGCCTTGCCAGCACCGGCATCTGCCGTACCGGCGGAAGGAGGCCGTGTATTCGCCTTGATGATGTTGGACAGTTGGGAGGGAAGCCCAAGGCTGTCGGGATTGTTGCGGAGACGCAGGAAGAAACGGTCCTTGATGTCCGGGACCCGCTTTGAGAACTCCCGCTTGCGCTCCTCAAGGGTCATTGGCGACCGGCCGGGCTCTGAATACACCTTGCCCCACTCATCCCGCATGTCATCCAAAAGGATCTGGAAAGATCGGGAATACAGGCTGTCGTACTCAACTCCTTCGGGGGTGAGCCCAACCTGCTTCAGGACCGTGGTGACAAACCCATCAGCGTCCTTCATGTAGACGGGGGCCACAGTAGCGTCGAACGATCCAGTAAGATTGAATCGCTCGATTTCGCTTCGATGCTGTGTCAACAACTCGTTTCGGCGCTTTTCGACCAATTCGGTGAGAAGTTTGTCTTGGGCGATGAGACGCTGCGGATCGTCTGGGTACTGGGTCTTGAACTCAGGCTTGTTGATCTCTGAGATCCAAGCGGACATCACATCGGACGCTGCACGGTTGCCCTCTTCTGCCATCCACGCAAGACCGTCAACGGCGATCTGTTCCCGAGAAAGCCGGGACCAGCCGATTCCCTGTAGGGACCTGATGCGGTCATTGGCCTGATCGCGGTCAACCGGCGAAAGGGCGGTGAACTGCTTGTTGATGTTTCGCAGCGCCTGAACTTGGTCAAAATCCAGAAGATCGTTCCGCAGCAGCCCCGTGGTGTACTCAAAGAACTCGCTTGAGGACATGGTTCGGGCATTCTGCGAAGCCATGTTCAGGATGTTGTTCTGCTCGCGGCGGTCGCGCTGTCGGGGACGATTGATCGATTCAATGTGGTCCCGAACGGCCGAGACGAGCCTTCCCTGAATGCCATCCACGACTTCCTTGGGGGACCTTGTATCAATGCTGTTTTTCTTGACAAGTTCGATGATTTCGGAATCGGTGAGGGAAACGAAGCCCGACTTGGAGTGCATTTCCTGAATTTGCGGAAGAATCCTGTCCACAACCTCCATGGAGGCATCGTCCTGAAACGCCCGGCGATGCTGCAATCCCCGAAATTCCGCTTCCCGTTCCTTGTCGTCAATAACTTCCAGCATTTCCTGCAATGCGGGTCGGTGGCGGTTTCCGATTGCCCGGGAACCGACCTTCTGGCTCAGAAGGTGATTGACCAGTTCCCGCGCTCGCCCAAATTCGCCGTTTGACACATATCCACGGGTGAGGCTAATAGCGGTTTTTGCCAGAATCTGATCCCCGTTCTGCCCGCCGTTGCGGTAGAACTCATCAAGAAGCGCCTTGGCTTCGCCCCCCGGGCCAAACACCTGCTCATAGTCAGGCGAAACTTCGATGGCCTGAGTTAGGCGGTCTTCAAGAATGTTCTCGCTTTCCTGAAGCACCTTCTGGCGGCGGGAAGCCATGAGACGGTCATAGAACGACCGATCGACCTCGCTGCGGGCCTTCATTGCCCCCTGCGTGATGTAGTAACTGTCGGTGGGGATGCCTGCCTGATCGTACAGTTCCTGCATCCGCTTGGCCACATAATCGGCAGGGCGCAGGGTGCCATCGGCATTGTACGGGTTGCTGATGTCATCAATGTTCTCGTACAGGGCCGACCGGTACTTCTCGACCCCACGCTCCCCCGTTGCCTTGAGGTACTCCGTGAAACGCCACGGGGCGAGCCCACCGGCCTTTTCGATCGCCTCCGTGCGCTTGCGCTCGTATGCGGCCTGATCTCCGGTCTTGAGGGCCTCCTCGGCAGCCTGCGCTTCCTGAAAGGTACCGGCATTCTTCTCCGCAGCAATGCCCGCAGCGGCCGCATCCGAGGCAAGGCGGTTCAGCGTGGGGCTGATACCGCCCAAGGCCTCGGCCACCTGCATCAACTTCGACGGTTCGGGCCCGCGAAGCATTGGTCGGAAGTACAGGTCAACCGGCGCGGAGGTCGGCTGAACGATTCGGGTGGGGTCGAACCGTGGATTCTCCCTCTCTCGTCCCTTTGCCATTGTTGTCTTCCTTTTAGGTTACGAACTCGCCGGGGCGGGGGCTGGAACCGGGGCTGTAAACGCCGCCGCCGTAGCCGCCACCGCCGCCGGGACGGAACAGGGCACCGAACATTCCACCTGAAGCACCAGCCCTCAAGATTTCACGATCAAACGAGTTCATGTACAGCGACCCGGCCTGCCCGGCCACCCCGCCGAAGACGGAGATGCCCGTTGCGAGGGCGCTCGGCTGGTTCACGGGCTGCGGAGTCATGCCCATAACCCGTCCCTGATACTCAGCCCTTGCCTGCTCCTTGCCCAAGTCGAGTTGGAACAGGGTTCCGCGGAGTTGCTGCTGCGAGGCAGTCATAAAGTCGAACTCCTTGCGGAAGTAATCGTTCATAAGGTTATCGACGGACAGGCCAGAAACGCCTGACTCGGCGGCCGACACCGCCGCCGTGGACCGCGCCATGCGGGCTTGGCGGGAGATGGTCTGCATCTCCTGAGCGGCCTTTTCCTGCTCCTCGGCCTGCCTCTTGGTGAGGCTCGTGTACTGGGACACAAGGGCGCGGTCCGCGATCTCCTTGTTGACCTCGTACATCCGGCGCTGGTGTTCCTCCATCGCGTTCGCCTGCTGCTGCTGAGCAACATGGGACATCACAGGCGTTGCGATGGCGGAAATCAGCGATGCCGTGATGGCGGCATTCATGGCGAATGCCTGAATCACGGTCAAACCGCCTACGGTTGCTTCAAATACGCACATGGTTTATTCCTTGATCCTCAGGAACTGATGGAATTGCTCCCGATTGATTCCGATGGGAGCAGTTTGGATGATCTTGAACCCTAGCCACTTGAGCCACTTGACATGGACCGTGTTTCGGGCATCGGCCCAGTTCCACAGGACATCGTAATCCGTGTGGAGAACCCCGGTCCAATGCCTGCATTGCCTCAGGAAGGTGTACCGGATGTCCTGAATGGCCGGACTGCCCAAGAGCCAGACGCTGCCGATGGACAGCGAATCGTTCTTCAGGGCTGAGGGGCCGCACCCGAACATCCCGATTACCGACCCCTTTCGGCCGATGATAGAGAAGCACGAGGTGCTCATCTCGATGCTGTCCAGAAGGGCCTTGTCCGGCAGGACCCCCAAGGCATGGCACTCCTCTTGATCCTCGGTCCGCAGGCGGGTGCTCAGGTATTCGCCGTCCCCCGCCTCGGCAACGCGCACGAATGGCTTAGACCCGCTGCGATCGGGATTCATAGGTAGCGTCAAGTTCGGCGCTCAACAGGCTGGACGGGAAGGGGGTATCGTTCAGGATGTCGATGAACAGTTCGTTGTTCTTCCCGTACAGGGGGAACCTGAACGATCCATAGTCTACCGGAACAATCCCGATTACCGCCTGCCCGGTGCCAAGAATGTTGCCAACAAAGGTGTAATCGAACTCGGTGTTGGTGAATCGCTGAGTAACGATGACCTTGAAGTAGGCCGAGTTGGCGTAATTCAGGGACATCCCCCGCAACTGGAACCGGCCGGTAGTCAGGGTGATCGGACGGGCACCGTCAGACCTTCGGAGGTACTGGGTTGAGAACCGGTACTTGGCGCGGTACTGCTGGCCCACCCACACGGGGATGTTTTGATAATCCCCCTTGATCCAAATCTTTGTGGTGCTGCTGCTCACATACTCCACAGATTCGATTTCAAACTTGTACCCCGCACCGGAAAGTGGCCCAACAACGGTGTTGTTTGCTCGACTGACGACCACCAACTCGGAATCGATCTGTGGTCGGTAGTTTACCCCGGCACCGACCCAAGTAATCGAGGTCCGGTCATTCACGGCATCGTATGCAGCATCAGTAATTTCGCTGATTCGCCGATCAAGGCAGGTGACAAACTGGGAATAGTCGTCCTTGCGGTTTGGCTCGACGGTGATCTTTTCAAGAAACAGGTTCCACCGTTGGGACTGACCGCCGGGAGTGCTCGGGTGGGCGCGGTCGGCGATTATGTACAGGGAACTCTTGACCCAGAAAGCGGCCCTGATCTTGGTGCGGTTCGTGTAGTCGGTATCGATCTTGCTGTCGTACAGTTCCCAACGGGACCACGACGATTGGATTCGTTCCTGACCGGCATCGAACCACTTGTAGATGTAGATGGCGCTTGGGTCACCGTCAGCGAGGACGGCGATGATGTTCTCGTGCGTGGTTCCGGCGAGGGTTCGGATGTTCCCCTTGATGTACTTGGGGATCTGCGAGGAAACCTCGGGGGCGATGAAGGTCGAGCCGTCCACCGGATTCGTGACCATGCCACGGACACCGGAGAATCCACCGCGGGTGAACGGGAAGAAGATTTCCTGACCGAGCAAGAGCGGCTTGCATGACCTGAGGATCTCAAAGTTTGAGATGGGGGTCATCTTGATCGTTCCGGCAGTCAGGTTCGTTCCGGCATCGATCACGAACTGCACCTTGTCCGACATCACGATCAGGCGCTCGGCGAAGGGAACGGCGTGCCTCAGGATGGTGATCTCGGGGTAGGCCGAAGTGATGTCGATTGGATCGCCGTCAAGACTGTCCTTGACCGTGGTTCGCCAGAAGTTGAAGTACTGTCCGGTTTCGCTGAGGATGACGCTTTCATCCGAAAGGAAGCCCAAGCGCCCGCGGAACAGGAAGATGTCGTTGATCGTCTTTCCGATGAAGGACGGCTCGGGGTTGCTGTCGGAGTCACCGCATCCACGCTCGGCCCACTTCACATCCGTTCCGGCAATGGAGTTGTACAGGGTTCCGTCCGCGGCCTTGAGCACGAAGGAGCCGTCAGGCAACTTGATGAGAACCCAAGGCATCTTCTTGTAGTTGTACTTGTACTTGGAGCCGGGGGCGATCGTCTCTGCCCAAGTTCCCTGAGAAAGGGTGTGCTCGGCCGTTCCCACCTTGCCGGTGAACTTGACCCAATAATCGTCCTTGTTTTCACCGACCTGCCCCTCGACCTTCACCCGCATTCCGTTTGCGGCAATGGTCGGCAGGTCGCTGGTGGAGGTCACGGACTTGTAGACCAACTTCAGGCCGTTTCCGCCAACACCGTCAGACACCACCACATCGAACGGATCTACTGGGCTGTCGTTATTGCGGATGTAGATGGCGTAGCCTTCACGGGACTTTTTGTACTCACGGCTACTGATGGTTACAGTACCATTTGCCTGTGGAACAGAGGAACTTCCACCAAAAAGCCCTGAAACTTGAGAAGCAATGGTGGATGTGTCGGAATAATTTGTACCGTTCAAACCGCCATCTGTCCCAGTATCGCCCCTTCGCATGTTGGTTGTGTTAGCGCCGTCAATAGTGTCAGTTCCAGCACCGCCAACAATACCGGCAGTTCCCGTAGTTTGCTGACTAGGAAGGGTAGCCCTGCCGCTGGTCCAAGAAATGTCAGCAATAATTTGGGTAGTATCCGCGCTGCGTACAAACTTTGCGTTGTACTTGGCGGCATATGCGCCCTGCCTGACCCACAGCAGGGCGGCTGCTGGAAGGGCGGTGGACACCGCGGCATCCATCTCCGTGACGATGCCCGTGTTCACGATGAAGGTGAAATCGGCGATCGACACCGCCTTGAACATCTGGTGCATACCGTTCGACAACTGGGTTGCCGTTGGGGTGAAGTATGCGTTGAAGTCGGCGTTGGCGGCACCCCCGACAATGGTGACCGGGACCTCGCTGCCGCTGTTGATGTCGAACACCTTGAATTCCGGGGTGGTGGCCGATGATCCGGGGTTGCGGATGGTCATCGCATACTGCTGCAAGTTTCCGTTCGCATCCATTCCGTAATCGATCAGGTGCACAAACAGGTCACCGCTTCCGAAGGTTCCGCCGGAGTTCTGGTCGGTGCTGGTGATCTTGGCGATGTGCTCCGTGGGAGGCCGCTTGCTCAGGCCGTCAACGATGCTGGAGTACATGTTCTCCTGAACCTCTGCCTGCGTGTTGAAGCGCAGATTGTCCGGCTGCTGCGAGACACCGTTCAACAGGTTCGGAATCGGGATGTTCAGCATGGAAAGCCTCAGAACTGGTACGGGTAGACGCGATCGATCACGCGGTACACATCATAGTTATCGAAGATCGAGTGGTCGGCGGAATCACCGTCGAACTTCTTGAGCACACCCAAGGCTTGGAACTCGTCCTGTTGGGTGAACGCATGGTGCTTGTCGGAGCCAACCACACGGTCCTGAAAGATCCGGGATGCCCGGATGGTGATGTAGTGGCGGGCAGCCTGCGGCAGGTCGTCCCAATCCAGAGCGCGGACCATCTTGACCTTCACTACCTCGGTGAACTGGAACGAGTCGGTCTTCTTGTTGTACAACTTGTTGTTGCGGACCGTGATGTCGTACTTGCTTCCGAGATCGTTCTCGCGCTCGATGTCAACGAACACCACATTCGCGGAGATGTAAATCTCCTTGGTGCCCGGGTCGGGGGTCAGGGGGATGTTTTCCTCGGTGTTGAAGTGCCAGCCTCGGGACTGCACATTCAGGCTGACCTCATCGAGGGTGTTCATGGCGATTGCCACATCCGCCGAATTGGGCGCACCCGGCGCGATCAACTGGTTGACCGGGGCCGAGCCGATCGTGGCCAGCATCGTGTTCACGGCCTGAAGTTTGGTTGTTCGGGTAAGAGGCATCGTTGGGCTCCCTAAAAAGGTAAAAAGGCCCGATCACATTTCTGTGACCGGGCCCTTGGTTTGCACGCACCCGAAGGTGCGGAAGTATCAGGTAGCCGAGGTGATGACACCGGCGCACTCGGGGCGCAGGGTGCCGTGACCCATGGCGTACTTGGCGACCATCAGGTTGCCCTGAAGGCGGATGTCGTAATCCGACTCCATCGACAGGTCCATCAACTTGACCGTGCCGATAGCGCCCTTCTGGAAGCACACGCCCATGACCTTGGTGAAGTCAGCGCCGTAGGTGTTGTTGGCACCGGAGACGGCAGCCGACAGGTCTGCACCGAACACCCCAACAGCGTTGTTGGCCTTGACGATGCGGAAACCGGCGATCTCCAGCAGAACAGCCTTGGAATACGAGCCGTTGCCTTCGTTGCCGTAATCACGGTTGACGAGCGCGTTGCCGTCCGAGGAATTGACAAGACGGTAGTAAGTGTTGGGAGTAACAACACAATACCGCTCGTTGCTCGGGACATTCTTGCTATCAAACGAGGCAGCCATGTCGTAAACGGCATCGACAAACGCCCCAACATCGTTCGACACAACGCTGCCGCGGTCAGCGGTGCTGTTGGTACCGCTCGGAGCAATGACCGTGCCGGTTCCGGTGACACCGGTGATGTTGGCGGGGCGGGCCGATGCGGTACCGCCAGCGGCATAGGTAGCGGCAGACAGCGCGGCAAGACCGATCAGGTTCTTGTCGAACTGCTTTGCAAGTGCACGGCCGAGTTCGCTGGAGTAAATCGAGCGAACATCGTAGTGGTTGCGGGCCTCATCCAACTTGTCGATGAAGGTCGTGGCAAGGAGCAGGTCATCGATGTTGATGACCTTCTCAGCCATCTTGATGGCCGAGGAGTAGGTGCTGCCAGCCTCCGTCAGGATGTCCTGACCGGGGACATGGTACGAAGCCGTGGCGATGCCCGTGACCGGGAACTGCGCCGACTTGCCGTTCTGGATCGTTCGGACCATGTGGAGGGGCTTCATAACCGCCTCGGTCTCAAAGGTCTGAAGAACCTCACCGGCGAACACCTTGAGGAAGAGAGCGGTCTGAGTAGCGAAAGTGCTACTGAAAGTACCAGAGCCGAGGCTCTGGCCCATGAATGATGCCTTGGTAACTGCCATTGTTGGTTTCCTTGTGAATGAAAGCGAATGAAAAACGGACAACCGCCAAGCCGTGCAACACGGGCTTGGTGCCGCAGCACCGCCGTAGCGTGGCTATTGGTTGTTATTGGGGCTTCTTTTGGTCGTCCCCCTCAGGGGCGACATATCCGGCGTACCAGCCCTCGGGCAACCGGACTTCGTTTTTGGAAAGTTCCCATTCGGAACCGTTCCAGAAATAGACATGGCCCCGGACATCGGGACCAAGCCTGACTAGATCATGGTCGGTTGGGTGGACGAACACCACTCTTGTACCTCCGCACCCCACGAGCAAAGCGCTCATAGTGAGTACCGGGAGGCTTTTTAGCATCCGTCGATAGTGACGGTTCATTGGCGCGTCTCCATGCCAAACCGACCAATTCCTTCAGCACGGCCTGAATGGCCGCGACAAATGCGGCCCACATCAGGCGGGCTTCTTGTCGGCATCCTTTGCGAGGATCAGGCCGATACCGGCGGTGATCGCGGCAACAACGGAGCCGATGTCAAAATTTGTGAGGGGATCGCCGTCCATCAGGGCCACGAGGGCCGAGGACACGGCGGTGAGGATCGTGGCGATGCCGAGAACGGTCGTCTTGATATTGGGCTTCTTCATGCTTTCCATAGAGTCACCTCAAATGACGGTTGAATTGGCGATCTTGCGCTCGACCTGAGCGCGGTACGCGGGGTCGATCTTGTAGCGGGGGTCGCTCATGGCCGCGACAACCTGAGCAACGCTCTCAAAGCCGCCCGGGGCAGTCTTGCCGCCCTGCATGAGGCGGGGCTCGGCAGCGCCGGTGGATGCCCGGAAGCGTGCCTGAAGGCCCTTGACGGCGAACATGGCCGAGTTCATATCGCCCGACTCGACGGCGCGGTTGTACGCATCGATCTCGGTCTGCTTCATGTTGCGGCCAGCCCATTCGATCATGGCGCTGTACTCTTCCTTGCCGCCGATCTCCGAGAAAATCTGCTGCTCTTCCAGAGACATGCGGGCACGCTGGCCCTCGATGAACTGGTCCACGACCGTCCGCGGATAGCCCATCTTGGCGAGTTCCTTATAACTCTCCGGGCTGAGCCCGCCCTTCTCAAAGAACTCCGCGGAGAACTTACCGAGTTTCTCGTCGGCGGCGACTTCCTCGGGGCTCAGCGGCTCATCCGAGCCCTTCTGCTTGGATTCCTGAAGTTCGGCGTAGGCCTTGGCAAGATCCTCGGGAGAGTCAAAGCCCTCCGGGAGCCAAGCGGGGCGCTCGGCCTGCGGGGCGGTTTCCTGAGACTGCACCTCCGCGGGGACCTGCTGGCCCTCCGCCTCGGGGTTCTGTGAGCCCGTAATTCCGGTAACGATCGAAACCTGTTCCATTCGTTTGGGACCTCCTTACTGTCCCATCATAGCGCCACCCGCCGGGGGTGCTGCGCCCATTCCGCCGGTTTGGGCGGCTCCCGGCATCTGGATTGCCCCGGTTGCCATGCCCTTGCCCAACTGCGTAACCGCGGCCGGGCCCAACTTCTCAATCATCATGGCCCGCTGAGCCTGATTCTGGTCTTCCATCAACTGCTCCTCATCCTTGATGAGGCCCTTGGGATCGAGCCCAAGGCTGGCAGCGCGGCGGACAAGGTATTCGCTGATGTTGATGTACTGGCCCACGGCCTGCGGGCCGAAGGTCTGCTGGATTCCGGCCAAGAAGGCATCCAACTTTGCGAGATCATTCCCGCGGCCAAGGGCATCGATGCCGGTAATGACCACCGGCTTGACGAACTCCTTGGGAACCTTGGGCAACTTCTTCTTGCGCTGCATCACATCCATCAGGCGGGCCACCAGCGGCAACTGGAACTCCTGACTGAGGATGGAGTAGATGCCGCCCAACTGCCGCTCGACGGCGGCCGTGGTCAGACGGACCTCTTCCGCGGTAACACGCTCAGCATTCCGAATCGTAGATTCCGCGAGCAAGAATGCGTAACTGAGGCGTTCACGGATCGCACTAACAGTCTGCAATGCGATGGAGAAGTCCGCTTGCTTTGCAACCTGTAGCACCGAAACATCGGTTGCCATCCCTTCTCGGATCGCTCCGTTTGGGCTTCGGGAAAGGGTTTCGGGATCGGTCAGCCCGTTGGGGTTGACCAAGAACAGCACCTTGGCGGCTGCCGCGGAGCCCTCGACAATCGCCTGCATCAGGGCCTCAAGGCTCTTCAGGTCTCCGAGGTATTCCTCGACATAGCCACGGCCGTAACTTTCGCCATCGACCCGGTTCATCCGCAGGGCGAACCAAGGCAGGCTGGCGGCGTTATAGGAACCACGGCTGCCGGGGATCTCTACCCCCTTGATCTCCTGCCATGCCTCAAACTTGTCGTTTTCCATCCTGCAAACAACGGTGTATAGGTCGCAGGTGCTGTCCATGGAGTGGGCGTACTCGCTGCCCTCTTCGCCGTATTCGCCCTCGACAATGGCTCGGGCATCATCGGGAAGGGCTGCCGGGGCCACCGTCTCCTTGACCACGATGTGCAGCAGGCGGCCCATGGGGTCACGCTTGACCACATACTGGTCAAGATGGAACACCCGCAGGCCCTCGTCGGTCAGGTACATCAGGGTGTTCCCGCCGACAATCAGGTGCTTCAGGGCCTCAAACAGACCCGAACGCATGGCGAGGGTCTCGATTTCCTGCATCACCGCCCGCTCGATCGAACTCAGGGTCTGGTCGATCTCCGTCCTGTAATCCCCACCCTCGCCAATGGCACGAACCGCCTCTTCGTCCAGCATCAGTCGGAAGAAGGGCTGGTTCGGCGGCAGCAGGCTCATCAGGAGCGAGGCCGCCAAGTGATTCACACCGCGGGCACCTAGGCCCTGAAAGGTGGTGGGAAACACGGTCACATGGCTATGGCCCTGCGGGGGAATCAGGGTGGGGATGGTCAGGGACGAGCAATCCCGCGCCCTGCGAAGGAACGGGTCCCTGTCAGATTCCAGCCGACTGTACAGGCTGGCTGCCGTTCCTTTGTACATGGGCTATGTCCCGATTAGTAGGAAATGCCGGTCGAGCGGGGAGCAGCAGCGCCACCACCCATGGACTGAATCCGAAGCATGGACTTGCCGCGCTTCTTCACCTCATCCGCAACCGCGGCCTTCTCAACGCGCTCAGCCACGGGGTTGGCCACGGGCGGCGGGGCGGCGGCTTCGGGGGCTGCCTTGGGGGCCGGGATCTTAGGAGTCTTGCACATTGTTGAACCTGCTTTCGATCTGTTTGTCTAGTGAATGCTTGAGAAAGTTCACCACGCTGCGTTGGCCCGCCTGAAACCAGATTTCCCTGTCGCTTAGCGTGATGTCTGGGCAGCGATCCGGGAACCGATTGTGCAACGCCTCCACCAGTTCTTGGTTGAGCGGGGGGAGGGGCTTGTTTCCAATGTGTTCCATAGAGTCAACGAAAGAATAGGTCTGTTCAGGACAGTTCGGCACGAAGAGCCTCAAGAATCTCGGCATTGGAGGCCTTTCCCAATACTGCGCGCAACTTCTTGATTGCCCGGCTGTGGACATTCTCGGCCAACTTGTCGTTCATGGCCTCGCCGGTTCGCTCGGTGTACATCTCGGCAACCACGCTCCACGGACGAAGCCCGAAGTCAAGATGCCGCTTGTGCAGGCAGGATTGGCTCTTAGGGTACTCGTTGTGGTCTGACGGTATTCCGGCTTTCATCTGTCCTCCCATCTAGTTCTGTCTGCCGCATCTCTTTGATATTCATCAAGCAGACTTTCACTCTCTTCCAGTTCCTTCCGCAGCCGTTCGATCTCACGGGAGGCTTGCCATGTCAAATCTTCGCATCGCGTGAAGGCTTCTCGGTATAAGCCGTGTAGTGATTCGTTTTCGGCAAGTTTCTTTGCGTGGTGGTTCAGGACACGAAGTTGGGCCACGATGTCGTGGTCAGTCATGCCTCGTTTCCTCCAAACTTGCCGGGGCCCCAACAGGGAAGATCGTCCAGTTCCTCGGGAAGTCGGCCAATGCTAATCATGTACTCGGTGTGCATCAGAGCCGCGATGTTCCAGCGGGCAGCCGCAAGATGGTCCTCGTCGCAGTAGCCCATCATGTACTTGTTCATGTGCCGCATGGCCGAGTCATAGTACCGGGAAAGGGGCTGGCCCTTCTCCCAATTACGGTCCCCGTACTTCCGGGCCCCGTTCTCAAGGTGCTTGGCATCCCGCTCAAGCACGAACGGGCTAATCAGGTCGAAGCGACCCTTTCCGATCCGAGTGTCCCGAAGGGAGCCGGTGTCGAATTCCTCACGCTTGCCGGAGTCCTTGACTTCTTCAAAGTTGACGGCGAATGTCACGGTGTCCACAGTTTCACCTCGCAGGTCATCTTGTTGTACTCACCATGGCGCAGGATACGGGCCACCCGCGCTTGGACCAAGGCATCCTCCTCGGTGAGGCCCGCCTTCTCGTAGCATCCTACCACGGCAGACCAAGTTGGGGTAGTCCCTAGGACATTCTCGGCCTTGACGGGGCCGATTCCCGGGCACCCCTTGTAGTTGTCCGTCTGGTCCCCCACGAGGGTCTGGTACAGATGGAATCGATCTGCCGAGGGCTTGTCAACGGTAAAGAAGTCTCCGGTTCGCGGGTTGTAGTGCTGGCCGGGGATCGACTTGAAATCCTTGTCCTGCGAAACCATGATGTAATCGTGGTCTGCCCCGGGGCTGGTGGCGATTAGCCCGATCACATCATCCGCCTCAAGCATCCCGTATGCGCGGGAATCATAAGCATCCTCGGCGTACTTGCGGAGGGCGTGATAGCACAGGGGCTTGCGGGTTCCTGCGCGGTTTGCCTTGTAGTCGTTCAGCACCCGGATGCGCCAGTTGTTGGGGCTGCTGAAGCACAGGACCACATCCTTGACTCCGGTGGCTTCCTTGATGTCCATGATCGCAACATCAAGAACCATCTTGCCTTCACGGGCATCGGAGTGGAGGGTCCACCAATCGTTGCCCCAATCGATCTCCTGCTCGACCGTGCAGGCCGATTGGTAAAGAACGATGTCGGCATCAATCAGGGCAACCTTCTTGCGGGTGGGTTTCTTGCGTGCCATTAGTCCTCAATGCCTCCGCTGTGAATGAGCATCTTGGCGGTCTCTGCAAGACCGATGCAGGAGTGGAATGGGCCGACCGTGCAGAAGGTCAGGTCCTGTGCGCTGCGGTTCTTGGTCTGGCATCCCACGAACACCAGCGAGTCGAAGCGCCGCGAGAGCATCTTCATAATCTCGTCCGTGGTGGGCTCGTCTTCTCGGTTATGACGGTCCATATTCGATCCTCTTGGCTTTTGACAGTTCTTCGATCGCCCGGATTCTCGTAAGAGAATTCTTGGGCAGGCTCTTGATCGTAAGCATTATATCGGCCTGATAAGCCTTTTCAATCAAGTATGGCCGAATAGAAGTAATAAACGAGCGGGCATCCTTGCCCGACAGTTCCAACCTCCATGCAGTTCTCGTGTTGGGCCGTGGGTCTCTGATGGCGCGGACCCGTCCCATCTGAAAGTACGAACTGATCTTTCGCAAATGGTGCGGATAGCAACTGGTGATGTGAACGATCTCCGTGTCCCTGAAACGGACACAGCCCTCTCCATCGAACAGTCCGGCTGTATACGCGAGTACGGCGGGTGTCAATGTGTTTCTGCCCATGTCTTTCCTACCCGGGCGTCCCCGTCTAGACGGCAACGAAAGCCGAGCGATTCTCCGGCCTTGGTGATGCAGTCCTTGCAGCAGGCGGCCCAAGACTGTGCGTTCTCTTCCGGTACTTCCCATTGGATCTCGTCGTGAATGTGCGCGACCTGTCGTGCCCCGTACTTGGGGGCTTCCTCGTTCATCAGAACCGTTGCCTGCTTCATGGCGATGGCACCGGCACTCTGCAACAGCGTGTTCAGGGCGGCGTGTGCCGACCTGATGCGGAGCCTGCGGCCATCGATGCCCATGATCGATCCGCGCTCGGCGGCCCGCTCGACCGCGGCCTTGAGGGCCTTCAAGGCAGGAACCTTTGTAAGAAATCTCTGCTGGAGTTCCTTACCTTCGGCGTACCCACCACCAACGACCTTGCCCAACTTTGCGGGGCCAGCCCCGTACAGAAAGGCATAGATGAATGACTTGGCTTGGTTGCGGGTCTCCAGCCCGGCCGCCTTCTGATTGGCCGTGTGGATGTCTCCCTCAAGGAGTTCCTTGGCGAACGCCCCGTCATCCCACTTGGCCATGTAGTGAGCCAAGCACCGCAACTCAAGCCCCGCCGCATCCACCCCGACCAAGACCATTCCCGGTGCGGCCACGAACAGGGATCGGCATTCCTTGCCGTACATGGAACCGGATGCCGGTACCTGAGCCATGTTGGGCCCTCGGTGGGTGCAGCGGCCGGTCACCGCGCCATTGTGGTTGACCGATCCATAGATCCTTCCGTTTCGTTCGACCTTGAGCCACGCCTCGTCGCCCTCGGCCAGCATTCCGATCCGCTTCTGAATGGTCAGGTACTCGGACAGTTTCTTGGCGATCGGGAAGTCAAGGGCACCAAGGACGGCTTCGTCCACCTTCGGCTCCCCGCCCGGGGTGAACTCCTCGGGAACCCACCCATACAGGTTCTTCAGCGCAGCGGCGATCTGCTTGCGGCTGGCCGGATTGAACGGGATCAACTTGGTCTTGGTCTTCAGCACTTCCTCGGTTGGCGGCACTTCATCCTGAAGGGACCTGACGAGAATGTCCCGCTCCGCTGCGAGGCTGGCATACAGCGAACCGGCAGCGCCCTTGTCAAAGGCGAAACCGTTTCGCATCTGCTGGATGATCGTTTTGGCAAAGCGGTGCTCCAAGTCGATCGACTGTTCCGAGAAGACTCGGTTGACGCACCGCCCGTACAGGGCCCGGGTGATCTCGACATCCTGCTTGCAGTAGTCTCCGAGGTCGTCGGTGTACTCAAGAGATGCGAAGTCGATCACATCGTCCAGTTCAACGCCCTTCGGCATGTTGAGCCGGTTGCCCCACGCCCGAAGCGAATGGCTGCCAACCAAGGTCTTGGGAAAGTTCTCGTCCTGAAAGTCGTCGTCCCTG
>SXGQ01647584.1_pt1 | contig 15741 bp, 10 predicted proteins | sample 3178371 | NCBI WGS metagenome assembly SXGQ01 (sample SAMN11356859, study PRJNA531348) | freshwater metagenome | isolation source: freshwater sample F1-20 | place: China: Fuxian Lake, Yuxi | collected 2017-12-25
ACACCGGCAACATGGAAGTGTTCGAGCGCTATGCCAGCGAAGCACTCAAGGATCGATGGCTCGAGCCGTTGCTCAAGGGCGAGATGCGATCCGCCTTCCTCATGACCGAGCCGGACGTCGCCTCCTCGGATGCCACCAACATCGCCTGCCGTATCGAACGCGATGGAGACCACTACGTGATCAATGGTCGCAAGTGGTGGAGCTCGGGAGCCGGAGACCCGCGCTGCAAGGTCTACATCATCATGGGACGCAGCAACCCCGACGCGCCCGCTCACTCCCAACAAAGCATGATCGTCGTCCCAGCGGACACGCCGGGCATCACCGTATTGCGGGCGTTACCGGTCTTCGGGTATGACGACGCACCTCACGGTCATATGGAAGTGTCTCTCACGAATGTGCGTGTCCCCATCGAGAACTTGTTACTCGGAGAAGGACGCGGCTTCGAAATCGCCCAAGGACGCCTTGGACCCGGACGTATCCACCACTGCATGCGCTCGATCGGTGTGGCCGAGCGCGCGCTCGAACTCATGTGTCACCGCTTGGCAAGTCGCGTGGCCTTTGGCAAGCCGCTCGCCATGCAGGGCGTTTGGCGCGAGCGGATCGCGGAGTCTCGTATCGCCATCGAGCAAGCGAGACTGCTCACGCTCAAAGCAGCCTGGATGATGGACGTGGTCGGCAATAAGGTCGCACGTAACGAAATCGCGATGATCAAAGTCGTCGCGCCGAATGTCGCATTGCGCGTACTCGACTTCGCGATTCAGGCTCACGGCGGTGCCGGTGTGAGCGATGACTTCCCCCTGGCGTACGCCTACGCCTCTCAGCGCACGCTGCGTCTCGCAGACGGCCCCGATGAAGTACATCGAGACGCCATCGCCAAAGGCGAGTTTCGCAAATTCATTCCGAAAACCTGAGAATCCTCCATCATGAAAAATCTGTTTTCCGTTTCGGGCAAAGTTGTGCTCGTCACCGGCGGATCACGCGGCATCGGCGAGATGATTTCGGCGGGCTTTCTCGCCAACGGCGCAAAGGTGTACATCAGTGCCCGAAAAGCCGACGCCTGCAAAGACACCGCAGCACGCCTTTCACGCGAATACGGGGGTCAGTGCGAGGCCCTTCCCGCAGACCTCTCCAAAATCGAAGGCGTCACGGCGCTCGCTCAGGCGCTCGCAGAGCGTGAAGCCCGGCTCGACGTGCTCGTCAATAATGCGGGGGCTTCTTGGGGCGCTCCGCTCGGCAGCTTCCCGGAAGCGGGATGGGACAAAGTCATGGACACCAACGTCAAGGGGGTGTTTTTTTTGACGCAGGCTTTACTGCCGCTGCTGCGCGCCGCGGCCGCTAGAGATAACCCTGCCCGCGTGATCAATATCGGCTCCATCGACGGGATCGGCAAACCGCTTTTCGAGACGTACTCTTACGGTCCCTCCAAAGCGGCGCTGCATCACCTCACGCACATGCTCGCCGCACGACTCGCCCCCGAACATATCCTCGTCAATGCCATCGCGCCCGGTCCTTTCCCGACCTGGATGTTGAGCACGGGCGTCGGATTCGGCGGCAAAGTCGAGGGAGACGGCGTCGATTGGGAGGCCGTCGGCCGGACCAATCCGAGCGGCCGGGTGGGTACGCCTGAGGATATCGCGGGGCTCGCGATTTTCCTCGCCTCGCGTGCAAGTGCCTACACGGTGGGCGAAGTGATCACCTGCGACGGCGGACTGCTCGTTTCGCGTTGATGTCACAAGCGCTGATATATCGCACGACCTGCGCCACCTCGATGTGGGTCGCGATGTTGATCGTTGCCTCGCTGCAAGGCTCGCGAGCGAGCGAGCCACAAAAACCATCGCGCCCAAATATCGTCGTCATCGTCGCGGATGATCTCGGCTACAGCGACGTCGGGTCTTTCGGGAGCGAGATCCCGACTCCCAATCTCGATGCGCTCGCCGCTGAGGGCACGCGATTCTCAAGCTTTCACGTCTCGGGTGAATGCTCGCCGACCCGTGCCATGCTGCTCACCGGCATTCGCAGCCATCGAACCGGCGTCGGCGCCATGCACGAATCCATCCCTCCGTCGCTTGAGGGCAAGCCGGGCTATCTCACGGTGCTCGATCGCAATGTGATCACGGTGAGCTCGCTACTTCAGCGTAGCGGCTATCGCACGTATGCCGTCGGCAAGTGGCATGTAGGCAAAGAGACGCACAACCTACCTCCCGCGCGCGGGTTTGATCGCTCGCTGATTCAGGGTGACAGCGGCTCGGACAACTGGGAGACCGATCAACGCTATCTCGCTTTGACAGATCGAGTCTATTGGTTCGAAGACGGCCAGCCGGCAAAAATGCCGAAAGAGTTTTACTCGTCGCGTTTTTATGCCGACAAGGCGATCGACTATCTGCGCAACGACTGGGCGGCGACCCAAGCTGCCGACCGCGCGCCGTTCTTTCTCTATCTTGCTCTCCAGGCCAATCACATTCCGCTGCAAGCTCCGCCCGAATTCATTGAACGGCAGCGTGGTCGATACGATGCGGGATGGAAAGCGCTACGCGAGCGACGTCATGCTCGAACCATCGAACTCGGTTTACTACCCGACGAGACTCAGCTCGGGAACTGGCCAGGACTCGAAGATTGGAATGCGCTGGACCCGAAGCGTCGTGCCTATGAAACCCGTCGCATGGAGGTCTACGCCGGCATGGCCGAGGCCATGGACTACGAGATCGGTCGCCTGCGCCAAGCGATTCGGGCGCTCGGCGAGGACGACAATACGATCTTCGTGTTTCTCTCAGACAACGGCGCAGAGCCCTCAGATCCGTACGAATACTTGAGCGGCCGACTCTGGCTCGCGACGCAATACACACGAGACACCGACCGCCTCGGTGAGAAAGGCGCCTATGCAACGATTGGTCGGAACTGGGTGAGCGCCGCGGTATCGCCACTCTCGACACACAAGTTTTATGCGGGTGAAGGCGGTTTGCGCGTGCCGCTCATCATTCGAGCGCCTATCGCCTTTGCAGACGACCGACCACGCGGACAGATCGCCTCCGGCTTTACGCATGTCACGGATATCACTCCCACCCTGCTCGAGCTCGCAGGCGTATCCCACCCCGGTACGCCGAGCGGTCCGGAGCCGATGACCGGTCGAAGCCTTCTCCCATTACTTCGCGACACGACTGCGCGGATTCGCGCGCCTGGGGAGACTCTCGGCTACGAACTCGCAGGAAACGCGGCACTCTTCGAGGGTGATCTCAAACTCGTTCGTAATCTGCCTCCCGTCGGCAACGGCGAGTGGATGCTGTTCGACATCGCACGCGATCCCGGCGAAACACGAGACCTTCGAGCGGCCCGCCCCGAGGATTTTCAACGGCTGCTCGAGGCCTATCAAAGATTTGAAAGCGAAGATGGCGTGCAGCCTTTACCGAAGGGTTACACCCCGCAACGGCAGGTCTCCCTCAACGCCCTACGTCGCGTCATCCTTCCTTCTCTTCTCTGGCCCGCCATCGTTATCGTCTTCTTGACACTGCTTTGGCGGGTTCTTCGCAGACGTCGACGACTCGAATGACTTACAATGCGGGCCTTGTCGCAAGGATGCCGCATGATCTCCAACGCCCATTTTTCGTTCCCTCACCTCGCGTGGCTCGCCCTGACGATGGGCGTGCTGACATCAGATATCGCTTTGGCTCAGCAAAGCGTGGACGAGATGGGTCTCGAGGAAGTCGTCGTCACCAGTCGTCGCGAACCGGGTGCAGTCATCGGCGACATCACGCCGGAATTTCAACTGTCGGCTCAAGAGATCCGGGCGCTCGGCGTGGGGTCTGTCTCTGAACTGCTCGTCGCACTCGGCCCTCAGCTCGGCAGTAATCGCGGCCGCGGCGGTGGACGACCCATCGTGCTCATCAACGGCGTACGCGCCTCAGGCTTCGCGGAGATTCGTGATATCCCGACCGAGGCCATCCTGCGTACCGACATCCTGCCAGAAGAGGTCGCGCTCAAATATGGGTATCGCGCCGACCAGCGCGTCATCAACTTCGTTCTGCGTCCGCGTTTTCAGGCGTTCACGTCCGAAGTCGGCGCTCGAGGCACGACAGAGGGTGGCCGCGAGGGGATCGATCTCGGAGGCAACTGGTTACGCATTCAGCGCGACGATCGGCTTCAGTTCGACTTGAAGGCGCGCCGCGAGGAGGGTCTCCTCGAAAGCGAACGCAGTGTCGTTGGCGCGAATGGGCAGCCTAATGCGGATGCCGCCTTCCGCTCCTTGTCTCCCACCGTCGATCAGCTGACGGCGAACGTGGTCCTCGCAAAGCCGTTCTCTGAAGGCGCGTCGTTCACGATAAACGGCACGCTTGATGACACGCGTCAGCAGTCACTACTTGGACTTCGACCCTCGCCCACGGGCACTAATCCGCTTCGTCGCGACGTCGACGCACGCGAGGGACGCTTGAGTGGCCTGCTTCAGGGAACGCGTTCGGGTTGGCGCTGGTCGTCTAGTCTTAACGCTGAGCGGGTCGACTCGACCACCGAGACGAGTGGCGAAGCGATTGCAGGCCGCTCAAAGAATGACTCGCTCGAGATCGATCTCGTGGCCAACGGCACCCCGCTCGATCTTCCAGCAGGCCCTTTAAGCCTCACACTTAAGGCCGCGGCAGGTACTCGCAACATCGATAGCGTTTCGACTCGCCTCGGTAACTCGATCGTCAGTGATCTGTCGCGCAGTCAACGCGACGCTCAATTCAATGTCGACGTGCCGGTATGGCGCGGCGAAGCTGAGCAAGCCGCGCTTGGGGCGCTCGGAGCAAACTTTAATTATGCGGTCGAAGATATCTCCGATGTGGGCTCTCTGCGGACGCTCGGCTATGGACTCAATTGGTCGGTCGCTCGAAAACTTCGTTTGATCCTCTCTGTGACGGACGAAGAAGGTGCGCCGTCGATGCAGCAACTCGGAGGGGCCGTCATTTCGACGCCGTTTACCCGAGTTTTTGATACGACGCGTAACGAAACCGTCGACGTCACCCGCATCACCGGCGGCAATCCGCTGCTCACGCCCGACCGTCGGGAGGTCTTCAAAATCGGGGTCGGCTCTCGTCCGCTCGAAGACATCGATTTCGATATCAACGCGGACTACGTCCGAACGCGCTCCAGCAACATTGTTTCAGGACTTCCCCTCGCCACACCCGATCTGGAGAACGCGTTCCCGACACGATTTCAACGCGATGTATCGGGCCGCCTGACCACTCTCGATGCGCGCGCCCTGAATCTTTCGGGGCGAGATCGGGAGGAGCTTCGATTCACCCTCAATCTCAGTCGACCGTGGGGACCGCAGCCCGAAGCGCCCTTCCCGCAACGCGGTGGTGCGAGCGGAAACGGTGGCGCAGGCGGCGGAGGCTCCCGTCCCGCCATGCCGGGTACGCAGACGCCGTCGGGTACCGCGCCCGCATCGGCCGAAGACGAAGCAGCCCGGCGCGCCCGCATGGCGCAGATCGGCGAGCGTTTCCTCGCGTTCGCGCGTCGAGGCAGTGCGCAATTCACCCTGACTTATACGCAACGCTTGGAGGATCAGATCACACTCGCTCCGGGTCTGCCGATTCTCGATTTACTCGATGGTGACTCGCTCTTCGACACCGGCGCCGCAGTGCGTCATGAACTCGAAGTGGCCGTCGGCGCCAATCGCGATGGTTTCGGTGGGCGCCTCGTCACCAATTGGCGTAGCAGCAGCCGCGTGACCGGCTCCCCGAGCGCGCAACAAGGTGATCTCGAGTTCGCATCGCTGACCACTGTGAACCTCCGCGTCTTCGCAGACCTCGGGTTACAGCCCTGGGCGAGGGATTACCCGTTCCTTCGGGGCGCGAGAGTCAGTCTCGTCATCGGCAATCTCTTCAACGAACGCCAGTCGGTGACGGCACGGGATGGCACGGTGCCAGTGATTTACCAGCCTGATCTACTCGACCCTCAAGGTCGAACGCTCCGCCTCACCTTCCGCAAACTCTTTTTCCCGGCCTTTCAACCGCCCGGAGGTCGCGCCGGCTGACCCGGGCTGCGATAATGCGGGGGTTTTTACGCTGCGCAGGCCCGTCATGCTCGAGACTCTTACCCGCGTCCCGCCCGATCCGATCCTCGGTGTTTCGGCCGCTTTTCAAAAAGACGATACACCCGAAAAAGTGGATCTCGGTGTCGGCGTCTACAAAGACGAGTCGGGCAAGACACCGATCCCGCGGGCCGTGAAGCGCGCCGAGCAAGAAATGCTCGCCGCCCAAACCTCCAAAACCTACCTCTCCCCGATCGGCAACCCAGGCTTCAACGCCCAAGTCGCCGATCTTACTTTCGGCAGCGACCTCGTCGGCCGTAAAGGCGACCTTTCTCTCGCCCAAGCTCCTGGCGGCAGCGGCGCACTGCGCCTCGGCGCCGAACTGCTGATCGCGGCTCGACCGGGCTCGAGCATTCATGTCAGTGATCCGACGTGGGCGAACCATGTTCCGCTGCTCGGCAACGCAGGTCTTCGACTCGAGAAATACCCCTACTACGACGCCGCTCGCAACGCACTCGCATTCGATCGGATGATCGAATATTTTGATGCTTTGTCCGCAGGATCCGTCGTACTGCTGCACGCCTGCTGTCACAACCCGACGGGCCAAGATCTCGATTCGTCCCAGTGGAGTGCGGTCGCTGAGGTACTCGCGCGTCGTCGTCTTGTACCGTTCATTGATATGGCCTATCAGGGCCTTGGGGAAGATCTCGATCGAGACGCGGCGTCGATCCGCCTCATCGCGAAAGCGGTTCCAGAACTACTCGTCGCGGTGTCCTGCTCAAAGAATTTCGGGCTCTATCGCGAACGAACAGGACTGCTGGCCGTGCTCTCAGCCGGAAGTGAGCCTGCCTCGATCGTTTCGGGGCAGCTCGGCCGTCTTGCTCGTACGTTATGGTCGATGCCACCGGATCACGGCGCCGCAATCGTCGATCGCGTTCTAGCTCAACCCGAACTTCGACAGGACTGGATGACGGAGCTGCGTCACATGGCGAATCGCATCAATTCTTTACGAACGCTGCTCGCCGATCGTCTCACCGAGGCGAGTCAACGCGATTTCAGCTGGATCAAAACGCAGCGAGGCATGTTCTCGCGCCTCCCCCTCACGGCCGACCAAGTGGTGACGGCGCGCGAGGCGTTGCACATTTACATGGCGCCCGACGGCCGTATCAACATCGCGGGTGTGAGCCCGGCCAACGTCGAGCATGTCGCAACGGGCCTTGCCTCGGTGATTCGCGGATGACACACGACGCGACCGCGGGGCTTGGAGACGCTGCGCTGCGCGCGTGGTGGATGCCCTTCACCCACAATCGCCACTTCAAGTCGCATCCGCGCCTGATCACCTCGGGTCAAGGCGCTTACTACACGCTGGCAGACGGAAGACGTGTCTTCGACGGGTTGTCGGGTCTCTGGTGTTGCCCTCTCGGACACTCTCCCGAGCGTGTCGTCGAGGCGGTTCAGCGACAAGTCGCCAGCCTCGATTTCAGTCCAAGTTTTCAGATGGGACATCCAGCGGCATTCTCTCTTGCAGAGCGCATCGCCCATTTCGCAGGCCGTCCCAACGATCGCGTGTTCTTCGTGAATTCAGGCTCAGAGGCGGTCGATACGGCGCTCAAAATCGCCGTCGCCTACCACCGTGTTCGCGGCGAAGGCTCGCGCACCCGCATCATCGGGCGCGAGCGCGGTTACCACGGCGTCGGGATGGGAGGCATCTCGGTGGGCGGTATGGTCTCCAACAGGAAGATGTTCGCGCCGCTCATGATTCCGGGCGTCGATCATCTGCCCCACACATTCGACCCTAGACACATGGGTTACTCGCGCGGTCAGCCCGAGTGGGGGGTCCATCTGGCCGACGAACTTGAACGCCTCGTCACTCTGCACGATGCCAGCAACATCGCTGCGGTCATCGTCGAACCCATGCAAGGTTCAACCGGCGTCATCGTCCCACCTCAGGGCTACCTGAAACGACTACGAGAAATTTGCACGCGCCACGGCATTCTGCTGATTTTCGATGAGGTCATCACGGGCTTTGGACGCCTCGGTACCCCATTCGCGGCTGATTTTTTTGACGTGAAACCCGATCTCATCACGTTCGCCAAAGCCGTCAATAATGCTGCGGTGCCTCTCGGTGGCGTACTCGCCTCCGACTCGATTTACGACGCGTTCATGAGTGGCCCAGAGCACTTGATCGAGTTTTTTCATGGCTACACCTATTCGGGTCATCCGCTTGGCGTGGCCGCCGCTCACGCCACGCTCGATGAATTGCTCGAGCGCGGATTGATCGACCGCGCTGCAAAACTCGCACCCGTACTTGAGGAAGCCATTCATTCGCTGCGCGGTGAGCCGCTCGTCGCTGATATCCGAAATTTAGGTCTCGCCGCCGCCGTCGATGTCACACCGATTCCGGGGAAACCTGCCTTACGAGCGTTCCAAGTGTTCGAGCAGGCCTTGTCTCGTGGATTGTTGCCGCGCTTTACCGGCGAGACGATCGCCCTCGCGCCACCCTTCATCTCGACCGAAGATGAAGTACGCAACGCAGTCGAAGTGTTGAGGGCCGCGCTGCGCGCAGCCGCGTAAGGCACTGCGCGTCAGATCACGCAGGACACGCCGGTCCCACCGAGTCCGCAATACCCATTCGGATTTTTCGCGAGGTACTGCTGATGGTAGTCCTCAGCGTAAAAGAATTCCGGCGCTGAAATGATGTCGGTGGTGATTGCACCGTACCCCTTGCCAGCGAGGCTCGCTTGGTAACAGTCGCGACTCGTCTTGGCCTGCTCAAGTTGCGCCTCACTCGTGCAGTAGATCACCGAACGATACTGGGTGCCGATGTCATTACCCTGGCGCATGCCCTGCGTGGGGTCATGACGCTCCCAAAACGCACGCAGCAACTCACCGTAAGACACCTTGGCCGGATCAAAGATCACGCGCACGACTTCGGTGTGCCCCGTGAGCCCACTACAGACTTCTTCGTAGGTGGGATTCGGCGTATGGCCACCTGCATAACCGACCGAGGTCGACACGACCCCGGGAATCTTCCAGAACAGGCGCTCGGCACCCCAGAAACAGCCCATACCGAACACCGCCTCGACGGTACCGGCCGGAAATGGCGGCTTCAACGGCGCGCCATTGACGGCATGCGTGGCGGGAACGGGCATGGGCGCGGCGCGCCCGGGCAGCGCCTCGGCAGCGCTGATGAGTTCGGTTTTGCGACGAAAGAGAGCCATGGGGTGAATTCTGGGGGCGGACCGCGCGGTCTTCAAGCGGCGGGTTGTTCTTGAGCGGATCGCTGCGTAACCTTGCATCGCCATGACGACCTGCCACGCCCACAATCTGAGAGAAAATCCTGCCGAGACGCCGAAGCCCTACGGATTACGCGTGTCGCTCAAGCCCGGAGACCCCTTCAGAGCACTACTCGGCGCGGACTGGAGCCGCACTCATTGGTTCGCCTCCGCGGAAGAACGTGATGCCGCCCTGATCGAGATGAGTCGCAAGCACGAGTATTCGCGTCCGGGGGATCGCCCCGCTCACGTATTCGAAAAAGTACTCAATCAGAACGTCCGACCGAGAAACAAATAAAACGTATTCTCGCCGCCCTCGCCAAAGCCTGAGCCTAAATAGACGGGCCCTAGCAGCGTATCGAACCCGACGAAAACGCTGCCGTGAGTGAGAGAAGAGCCGACGCTGATGTCGCTGCGTCGGTCCCAAATGTTTCCTGCTTCCAGAGAGAGCCCCGCGTAAGCGGGCACGTTGAGGAACCCCTCTCCTCCACGCCCGATCTGTCGGTAGTACATCAGCCGCGCGAGCGCGTAGTGACGACCGCTCAAAGAATCAGGCGCTAATCCCGAAAGATTGAGAAACCCACCCACGGGGAAGAGTGAACGGATGGTGTCGGGGTTGGAGTTGATATTGGTCCCGAACGACGTCCACAACACACCCGTGTGCCTACCACTCGAACGCGCGGCGAGCCAATCGATGGACACGAGATCGGCGCGTCGGTCCGAGCCTAAACTGGGTGTTTCGGCGCGCCACTCCGCAACGAGATACTGACCGCGCCTCGGAAAGTTCCGGTTATCGAGCACATCATACGAAAATCGCCCGTAGAACTCGCGAAGATCAAAGTCCTCGACATCAGGAGCGCCCTCTTCACCGATGCGCAGACGCGCTTGTCCCGACGCACGACGCACGCCTGCGCGTATCTCGCCCCAATTGGACAGCTCACGACCGACGTCGATGCCGTATTCGGTGGTACGAAGACGATATTCCGCGCGGCGCACTCCCTCTTCGATGAGCGGTACGTTGCGCAGATCGAATCTCGCCTGCGGCATCACGAACCATAGCGCCGAATCACCGACGGGAATGTAGAACTCGGAGGCGACTTTCGGATCTGAGCCAACCTGAAAATCCCACACCCACTCGGCGGCAAGCGGACCAATATCGGCGAGCACGATACGCGCTGCCGCGTTGTAACTGGAGTTACCGTTGAAATCGTCCTCGAGGTTGAGTCCGAAACGCATGTAGTTCGGACCCCAGGAATTTCGACGCGCACTGAGCTCGAGTAAATCGCCTCGCTGTCCCTCTCGCACGTGGTAGTCGACACTCTCGAAATTACCCCGACCAAACAACGTCGTGAGCCCGGCGTTGAGTGCCTCTGCAGTCGTCAGGTCAACGAATCCCGCCCGCAGAAGTCGCTCATAACGTGCAGAGTCGGCCGCCACTCGAACCTCATCCACTCGCAGAGAACCGCTTCGCGCGGCTCCACGATCGGCCAGGTAACGCGAATAGTCGCCCTCACTGAGTCGCAGTGACGCGAGCCGCTCGGTCGCCGCCCGGGCCGCGGCCTCGCCAAGTTGGACTGCTCTCGGAACGATCTCGAAGTCAAAACTCGATGCCTCACCAAGCTCCGGCGTCAGCAACACATCGACGGGCTGGAGGGCTTTTCGCTGTGCATCACTTCCGCGTCGGATGAGAATGGACAACATCTGGTTGGAGATGGTCGCGACCGAGTCGAGCGTCTCGCGCTTACGCAACGGAAACCCGACATCGACGACGATGAGTACGTCCACGTCCATTTGCCGAGCGAGCTCAACAGGTAAGTTGTTGGCAAGCCCACCGTCGACCAGTAATCGTCCGTCGAGCTCCACGGGCGCAAAGACCCCCGGCGCGGCGAGGCTCGCTCGCATCGCCGAGACGAGATCACCCTGAGCAAGTTCGATCGCCTCTCCGGTCTCGAGATCAGTGGCGACCGCACGAAAGCGGGTCGGCAGCGAATCGAATTGCTGGATTCTCGCGACGGGTAGCGTGATCCGACGCAACGCCTGAGAGAGACGCTGACCAGACACGAGCCCCTTCGGTAAACGGAATGTTCCGCTTTTCAGACCGAGGGGAAAATCCACCAAAAAATTTTGATCTTCACTCTTACGACGGAAACTCAATCGATCGCGAGGTCCCGGCTGCTGAAAGGCCTGTCGCCACTCCGGGGACTCTACGAAGGCCGCGATCTCAGTAGCCGTCAGGCCGCTGGCATAGAGCCCGCCCACCACAGCTCCCATACTGGTTCCGGCCACGGCATCGATCGGGATCCGCTCTGCCTCCAGAACTTTGAGGACGCCGACATGGGCCGCGCCACGCGCCCCACCCCCTGACAGTACAAGCCCAACGCGCGGGCGATCGGTCGCCGCCTCAGCCGAGACGGCAAGGAGGGTGAACGCCAAGAGCAGGACGGTGGTCAAACGCACGACCGCAAGGATACCAAGCGATAATGCACTCATGCTCGAACTTGCCGCCCTAGCCGTGTTATCCACCTCAGCCACCGCACTCGAGGAGGTGGTCGTCACCGCCCGCCGCCGCGAAGAACGCCTCGTCGACGTCGCCGCCAGCGTGTCACGCCTCACGCCCGGTGCGCTCGGGCGCCTCGACCTCACCCACCACGCCGAGAGTCTCAATCGCGTGCCCGGGGTGTTTCTGCAACGTGGTAGCGGACAAGAAAGTTTGCTCGCGATCCGCTCTCCCGTACTTACCGGCGCCGGCGCCTGTGGGGCGTTCTTGTTTCTGGAGGATGGTTTTCCACTGCGGCCCACCGGGTTCTGCAACGTCAATGAGCTTTTTGAAACCAACACGGCACAGGCAGCAGCAATCGAGGTGATGCGCGGCCCTGGAAGCGTGGTGCACGGCGCCAATGCAGTACACGGCGTGATCAATGTATTGACGCCCTCTGCCGCGGATCTCGCCGGTGTGCGGCTGAACGCCATCTTCGGCGCCGATGATTTCAAATCCCTCGGTTTCGCGCTCGGGGACGGACGACACGCGGTGCAGGGGCTCGTCCGCCACGACGGTGGTTTTCGAGACGACTCGGAAGTGAACGAACTCAAGTTCAACCTGGCCCACGATCGAGAGCTTGCCGGCGGTGAATTGCGGTGGCGCGCGGCCGCGACGCGCCTTGAACAGGACACGGCCGGATTCATACGCGGATTCGATTCTTATCGAGATCCTGTCCTCCGTCGCTCAAACCCCAACCCTGAAGCGTTCAGGGATGCGGAGAGCCTTCGCATGTCGACCACGTGGAATCGCAGTGATTGCGCAAACTGCGACGATGAGGCGCGGCTGATTCTGCGGCGCTCCTCAATGACCTTTCTCCAGCATTTTTTACTCGGCAAACCCCTCGAGAAAAACGCTCAAACGAGCGCCGCGCTCGGTTTCGCGCGCAGCCGGCCCCTCGCGCGCGAAGGCTGGTCGTGGCGCGCGGGCGTCGATGTCGAGTGGGCCGACACCTCGCTGCTCGAAATTCAGGCTGGGCCAACGCTCGAAGGCAGCACCTTTGCACGGTCGATTCGACCGGCAGGCCGGCATTACGATTACGCCGTCGAGGTCGCCTCGATCGGCGGCAATGCCTCCATCGAGTATCGCAGTGATGCGTGGCTCTGGCGTACTGCAGTGCGTGCGGACGCCATCGCGTACTCGTATGACAACCTCATGCGTGACGGGAATACCGCCGAAGACGGCACACCCTGCCCTGGCGGATGCCTCTACAGCCGTCCGACAGATCGCAATGACTCGTTCTCTCGCCTGACGCCCCGAGTCGAAGTCATTCGTCATGTGAGCGAAAGCCAGCATATCTACGCAGTGCTCGCCGAGGGCTTTCGTCCGCCTGAAATTACGGAGCTCTATCGATTGCAACGCAATCAATCCGTCGCCGATCTGGGTGCCGAGCGCATGCGCAGCGCTGAGTTCGGTTGGCGATTTGCGTTTGGCGACAGCCCTTCCCCGTCGTTGCGCGGCAATCTTGCCGTTTTCCGCGCCAGAAAAAGCGATGTCATCTTGCGTGATGCGAACGGGTTCAACGTGGTCGGAGGTCGTACACGCCATGAGGGCATTGAATATGAGCTCGGCTGGCAAGCGCTTCCGAGGTTACGCATCGACTTTGGCGGAACCCTCGCACGCCATCGTTACGATTTTTCTCGGGCCATTGAGGGTGGCGAGACGATCACGGCAGGACTCGACATCGACACCGCGCCTCGACAAATCCATCGTCTCGCTTTGAGCGCACAACCCCAGGAACGAATCGACCTGGAACTGGATGTGCGCCGCGTCAGCGCGTATTACGCTGACGCTGCCAACCTCCGGCAGCATCCCGCGCAAACGGTTCTCGGCGCCCGAGGTCGGTGGCGACTAACGACGGACCTGGCACTGACGCTCGAGGTCGACAACCTCACCGATCGCCTGCACGCCGATCGCGCCGACTTTGCCCAAGGGGATTGGCGTTACTTTCCGGCGCGTCGGCGCAGTGCTTATCTCGGTTTCGACTGGCGTTCGCGTTGACGTCCGAACGGAATTTGTTGGGTGATGCAGTGGATGTTTCCACCGCCCAACAAAATCTCTCGTGCCGGCACCCCGACCACGCGGCGATTCGGAAAGATCCCCTGTAGTTGCACGATCACCTTCGCATCGAGCCGCTGATCGAGCATGGGCACGACCACGCCGCCATTGGCAATGTAGAAGTTGACGTAGCTCGCAGCAAGACGCTCGCCACCCTTTCGGGGCTTGGTACCCGGGCGCGTCACAAGACCTGCCGCCTCGATATCAGTCATCTCGAGCGGGCCCGGCGTCGGAATCTTATGGATCTTCAAGCGTCGACCTCGGGCATCGCGAGCCTCGCTCAATCGATCGAATGCATCGCGCGAAATCGCCGCTTGCGGATCGCGACGATCATCGCACCACAGCAGCGCCACCTCGCCGGGCGCCACGAAACACGCCAGATTGTCGATATGCCCGTCGGTCTCGTCGTTGAACACACCGCGATCGAGCCAGAGGATTGTCGACGCACCCGTATAGGCTCGTAAGACGGTTTCAATTTGATGGGCGTTGAGCGTCGGATTGCGGTTACGGTTGAGCAAGCACTCTTTCGTGACGAGCAACGTACCTTGACCGTCTGAGTGGATCGCGCCGCCCTCACATACGATGGGCGCGCGATACCGAGCGAGGCCTTCGAGCGCAAGCACGCGACGCGCGACGAGCTCATCGCGGTCCCACGGAAAATACAGCCCGCCGTCGAGTCCGCCCCAGGCATTGAAGTGCCAATCGATACCGCGAACCTGACCTTGAGGCCCGACGACGCAGGTCGGTCCTACGTCTCGCATCCACGCGTCATCACTCTCAAGGCGTACGACTCGAATGCGTGGCTCGAGCGAACGACGCGCCTCGTCGAACTGTACCTCCGACACACCCACTGACACGGGCTCGAATCGAGCGATCGCGTGCGCCACGGCGGCGAATGCGCGCTGAGCGGGACGGGCCTGCTCGCGCCAGTTGTCCGGCCGAGTCGGCCAGAGCATCCAACAGCCGCGGTGTGGCTCGAATTCCGCGGGCATACGGAATCCGTCCGCTAGGGGCGTCGAGGTCAAGGGCTCGTTCATATCCCAAATTCTAGCGGAGCCGCCGCACGGACGGGCCGCCGGCCGACCACATGGTAGAATTCGCGCACGCAACGGCGGGGGTTTCAAATAAACGCCGGGCGCTTCAGAAGGAGTTCACTCATCATGACATCGGCTTCAAAAGTCACGCTCACGCCACCGGCTGGGGGCGCGAAGATCACCATCCAGGACGGCAAGCTCGCCGTCCCGCATAACCCGATCATCCCGTTCATCGAAGGAGACGGCACAGGTCCAGATATCTGGCGAGCGAGCGTCCGAGTCATCGACGCTGCAGTCGCCAAGGCGTATGGCGGTCAGCGCAAGATCCACTGGCTCGAGGTCTACGCCGGAGAGAAGTCGAACAAACTGTTCAACACCTGGCTGCCCGATGAGACGGTCGCGGCCTGTCGTGAATATCTGGTATCGATCAAAGGTCCGCTCACGACGCCCATCGGCGGCGGCATCCGCTCACTGAACGTGGCGCTTCGCCAGCTGCTCGATCTGGACGTGTGCCTGCGCCCCGTTCGTTGGTTCAAGGGCGTGCCCTCACCGGTGAAGGCGCCCGAGAAGGTAGACATGGTGATCTTCCGCGAGAACACGGAGGACATCTACGCCGGTATCGAGTTCGAGCTTGGCTCCGACGAGAACAAAAAATTCAAGGAACTCTTCAAGGCTAACTTCCCCAAGGCCTACGCGAAGATCCGCTTCCCGGACACTTCGGGTATCGGTATCAAGCCGGTCTCCCTAGAGGGTACTGAGCGTCTCTTCCGCGCGGCGGTGGAGTACGCCATCGTCAACCATAGTTTGGGCTAATATGGTTTTAAGGTCATTAAA
>SXGQ01551068.1_pt1 | contig 15736 bp, 5 predicted proteins | sample 3178371 | NCBI WGS metagenome assembly SXGQ01 (sample SAMN11356859, study PRJNA531348) | freshwater metagenome | isolation source: freshwater sample F1-20 | place: China: Fuxian Lake, Yuxi | collected 2017-12-25
AAGTCCACCTGGAAAAAAATCCTATCCTGACTGTTTAGAGGTAAATCTCTGGTTGGGGTGGATTTATTTTTAATGGCAGTAAGGTTTTTTGAAGAGCAAATTGCGCTGATATAAACAAATTCAGAATCATACAGGGCTTTGAATTCGGTGTAATTTTCCTTGGATGACATTCCAGCCCAATCTACAAGCTTGACAGCTTTGGTGTTTTTCCAGCATTCATCGTTTAGTTTTCCATCTAATTTTGGCTTGGTGTTTGTGAGTTTGCATGTGAAAACTTCTTTTGGCGGTGTTCCCCGTCTTTCTAATATCCATAACTCCGTCAGGGCATTTTGTTTCCATGGCCCGGGAGGGGCGGAGCTAATGAATTCCTCCAACCCTGTTTTTGCATCCTCAATTTTTCCCAGATTCCTTCTTGAAGCTTGAGTTGAAAAAAATATCCGTGGATCTTTTTCCGCCAAGGGACCAAAAACCCTCAATGTGTTCTCGAGCGAAAGACTGTTTTCGCACCAGGTTCTAGCTTCGACTGGGTTATTCAAAGTTTGGATTTCACCTGAATGAGTAGGTTTTATCACTGGCATTTCAGGAATTTTGACAGTCACTTTTTTGGATATATCGGATGTTTTCTTTCCATCCGATTTTTGGGGTGGTTGCATAAGGTCAAGAGGTGATGGTTTTTCCTGAAACAGGGCAGGTTTTATCGTTTCTGTTCCTGGTTTTCCGAACTCATGTTTCAATAACGATATAAATTGGCCAAGTTCATGTCTTCTTCTAGTTTCTGAGCTGCTATCGTGGAAGATTAACCATTTTGTCGCATCCGCTGCAGCTTGGGATGCGGGGTAATTCGTGCTAATAAGTTTAAATATTTCCCTGGAGGCACTCCATTGCCCGTTCTTGAAAAATAACGTGCCAATATTCGATAAAAGTCTGGCAGCTTGCTCGTCTTCCAAACCTGCGACCATTGATTGCATTTTGGATATTAAAATAGCAGGGTCTGAATTTGGGTCCAATGGGGACTGCGATACTTTTCTTAATAAAGTGCTGGATCTTATTGCGGCGATTTTTTCCTTGGTTAGTTCAGAATTCACGATTTCCGTTCTTTTGTTGATTCCTATCAGCCCATTTTCGAAATCGTGGAGATAATTTTTTGGAGTTTCTTTTGGAAGCACTGGAATAAAACCAATTGTGGTGTTTGTATTTGGTTCTATTTTTAATGAGTATCTCAAGGGATCTGCAGAATCAACCAAGTTACTTTCAATTGAGGCCAATGGTTCCGTCAAATCCACGTTAAATAAACTTTTGCCTTGATACTCTTGTTGAATGATTTGTTTTGCCTTCCATGGCGCAAGGCCAAGGGTAGTCGTTTGCTCTTCAAGGGATTTTTCATTGCCTGCGATTTCATTAGCTTGTACGGTTGCATGTTTCACCACTTGAAAAAGAGCTTCGTTTTGTGATACCTCATCAGCACAAAGAATAATCGTATCTGGTTTTGATTGCCGGATTGTCAAAGTCAAAAGGCGTAAAAGTTGATCTGCAGCCTTGTTGTTATTGTAACGGTCCCAATTTTCGATGATTTTTTGCGGAGTATCGTTTGTTTCAATCTGGGAGATTGGGAATTGCCAGTAGTTTTCCATGCTTGCTGAACCGGCTTTTCTTAAGTTAAAAATCAATTTGTCTTCGAATGATGGTTGAATATTGTTGTTTGGGGATAAAGGTGCGGTGATAGATAGATTTGAAATAATATTTTTTTTATCCAATCCCAGATAGATGGAAGTTTCTGGCGAGATATCTTTTAATCCTGCTTGAATTATGAGAGTTTTTGCATGCGATGCCCCGCGTTTTTGGGTTACCCAGCTTTTTCCCCCATCCTTGGTTGAGAGGATAGTTCCAAATTCTCCTGCTGCCCATCCGTGATTTTTGTCAGTAAAAAAAATGGTGTTCAAAGATGCGCTATTTTTAATCTTGATGATTTCCCAGTTTTTGCCGGCATCTTTGCTGTGAAATACGACAGAGCCAGGTTTGCCTGCAACCCATAAATCATCGCCAGTGCCATGGATTGAATTGAAATCTATGCAGGAGGCGAGTTCTGAATTTAACCCGGTATTCAAACTAGTCCAGGAATTTCCGACCAAGGTGTCATTTGCAAGTATTTGTGAGCCTTGCCCGACCAAGAAAATACTTTTTAGGTTTTGGTGCGAAGATTTATACACCCTGTTGGAGGGTTCAGGGTTTTCAGCGATTTGGGATTTAAAGTTTGCGAGAGTGGCGATCGAATTATGATTACCCGCGAGGATTCCCGATCCTTTCCCAGTAAAGGCAGCAGTGTGCCAAGTGCCATTCCTAGGTCCCTCACCTTTTTTCCAACTTTTCCCTCCATCGGTTGTGAAAAAAAAACCAGACGGGTAAGCATCCGAGGAAGTTCCTGCAAGAATTCCATTTTGAGAATCAGAAAATTTGACGAGATTCAGGCCTGGAAAAGAATTGTGTAAAACTTTTGTCCATTTGATGCCCCCATCCTTGGTGAATAATACAATCCCGACGGAATCAAGTGTTGGGTGGTATTCAGTTCCAACAACCCAACCCAAATAGGGGTTGATAAAATGTAAAGATTTCAATGAGGCTCTGGTTCCAGTGGGTTGTCGCTCCCAATCTTTTCCTGAGTTGATTGTGTGCCAAATCACTCCCTCGTCACCAACAGCCCAGCCTTCGTTGGAATCGATAAATTGGATAGCCCTTATCGCGGCATCTTCAAAATAAGAAGGAGGGCTTTGAGCAATTGCAAAAAAAGCGCCTATTAATAGCAAAACAACTGCAAACAATCTTTGAAAGAACTGATTCATGGCAATCCTTGCTTAAATCAAGTGGTTGAAACTCAATCCACATCAATGATTTTGCAATGAAAGCGATGGTTTGGTCAATCCGTAAAGTTGGAGTTAATAACTTGATCAGTCCGCTTTATTTAACCAGATGTGTTTTGGGGGTGGGAATTCCGAAGCTGCAGGTGCGGAAATTCCCAATCCTTCCGCTATGATTGATGCGGCAATTTGGGGGGAAACTTTTTCTTTGATTAAATGGGGTTTGATGCCACCGCCAAACGCAATCAAGGGTACATGAGTGTCATATGCATGGGGACTTCCGTGAGTCGTGCCTGTCAGGTAACCGCCCGGAATAAAATAAGGTTTTAAAATAAAAGTAATATCACCGCTCCGCCCTTTGAACCAGCTTTTGGAAACGCTTATCAACAAAGGGTCGGAATTACTATTAGTCTCAATGATTTCCTTGGATGAGAATGCTGTTAAGATTCCAGGTTGCTGGAGTGCCCAGTTCTTTATAAAAGCCGTGGCATCATCAAGTTTGACTGAGTTGGCTTTGAGTGTTCCGTAATTAAGATAGGCTGAGGTGTCGGAAAAAGCCTCCAAATATTTTGCTGGGGGAGTTAACTTTCCAAATTTATTCTGCAATGTGGATTCAATTTCCTTGGCAAACTTGTCCATCGGAATTCTACCGGATTCCTTGCCTTTAATTTTGGAAAACTCGGGCAGGGGGCAAACTCCATGGTCTGCCGAGAGTGCTAAAACATAGTTGTTTTTACCGACTTCCTTATCAAGGAATATCAATAAATCCCTTATCAGCAAATCAGTTCTTAAGGTGGTATCGAAGACTTCCTGCGAATCAGGGCCCCATGAATGACCAACTGAGTCATTGCTGGAAAAAGAAACAAGCAGAAGATCGGGGTGCTCGTTTTTTCCAAGATTTTCCGACTTTATTGCTCTCTTTGAAAGTTCTAAAAGGATATTGTTGCCAAAGGGGGAGTTGTATAGTGCGTCATAATAATCTTTCTCGATTTTTCCAAAAGGGTGAGGGAATATTTTGCCCTGGTTTTTACCATTACCCTCCCCGGTTAGCTCATCGGGAGATGAAAACATCTCATAATCTTTTTCAGGATGAAGCTTTTCCCATGATTTGTTTCTCCATTGCTCAATGATTTTGGATTCATTGAAATCTGTTAGCCAAGAAGCGGTCTTGGCTGCATAAAAATTGGAAGTTTGAAATTTGCCCGAACTTGTATCAAACCAATAGCAGTGGTCTGGGGTCATCCCGGCGGGCAAAACCGAGGACCGATCTTTGAATGATAAACTTACCACTTTCCCTTGTTTGTTGGTCGAGCGTTTTAATGCGTCCCCCAATGTTTCAGATCGAAGTTTTTCAGGAGTTCCCCCAAGGCGTTTCTTTTCCTTTTCATTGGGGTTTAGCGTTGAAGGCTGTTCAGGTATTGGGGGAATGCTTGACCATCTGGGACTTGCCGCGCAGTATGAGTTTTTACCTTCTTTCCGATCGTACCAGTCATTGCCAATAATCCCATGGACTGAAGGGGTCGCCCCGGTTGTCAAGGTCGCGTGGCCAGCGCCTGTTAATGTGCCTGAGTAAGGATAATGACAATTATCGAACCAGGTACCTTCAGATGTAAGCCTTAAAATCCCATCTTTGACAAAATGGTCCTGCCATTTGGATATGAAATCACCTCGAAATTGATCAAAAACAAGTAAAACACCGAGTTTTGGTTTTGTGGGAGCAGTTTGTGAAAATAAGACTTTAAAATTAACCAAAAAGGTTATGGAGATGATAATTAATGTGGAATATCGCATTTTTTGGCCTATTTATTTCTCGAATGGCATTTCATTCAGCTAGGTTTACAATTAGAATTTAACTCATCGGGTTAATGAAGACAATTGAAAGTTTTCTAAATGATGCCAAGCAATTTTAAAATTCTGATCCTTTTTTTTTTAGTACCGTTTACTCTCTTTTTTTATTCTTCTGAGAGGTCATACGCGTTTGAAAGAAATGACTTTTTAAGTGATGTGATGCCATTGATAAGCAGGGCTGGATGTAATCAGGGGCCTTGCCATGGGAGTTTAAACGGACGCGGGGGATTCAGGCTTTCTTTGCGTGGGGAGGATCCTGCCTTTGACTATTCTTCGATTGTAAAAGGCGCAGGCAAGCGAAGAGTTGATGTTATCGACCCGGAAGAGAGTTTGCTTTTGAAGAAAGCCATTGGTGAAATCCCTCATGAGGGTGGAAAAAGGTTTGACCAAAACTCCCTTAGTTACAGACTAATCAAGCAGTGGATTCAAAATGGGGCGCAGCCTCCACAAAATTATAAAAGCACCACTGCTAAAATCGAACTCATTCCTCCAGAAATTTTTCTTAATGGGGAACAGGCTAAATTCCAAATAAAGGTGATTTCTACTGGATTGGATAAAAAACAAATTGATGTTTCTTCATTTGCAAGTTTTGAAACTAGCAATCCTTTGATAACGATGTCAACTGCGGGGCACTTTGGTTGTGGTGATTTTCTTGAAGGAAGCCTGACCGCCCGTTATCAAGACCAGCAGGTATCGGCTAGAATAATCCGAATTCCCGACCGCAGCCCCATAGCTTTGTCTGGGTTAAGCAAACCATTCAACTATATCGATGAACATGTAAATAATAAGCTTCAGAAGCTTAGGATATCACCTGGTGAAATTTGTTCTGATGAGGTGTTTTTGCGAAGGGTGACCTTGGATCTGAATGGGAGGTTGCCTGATGCAAAAGAAGCTGAGAATTTTCTTTCTGATAAATCACTTGATAAAAGATCAAAACTTGTAGTTTATTTGCTTGAACGGAGTGAATTCTCGGATTTATGGGCGTTGAAATGGTCTGATATTCTGCGTAATGATGAAAAAGTTTTGGATGCCAAAGGGGTTAGGTTGTTTCATGGATGGATAAAAAGATCCATAGCGGAAGATAAGCCGTTAAATGATTTTTCACGGGAGATAATTGCGGCCAAGGGAAGCAGTTACAGTCAGCCGGAAACTAATTTTTATCGTGCTCTTCGTTCGCCAGATTTGCGAGCCGAGGCTGTAGCGCAGGTTTTTCTTGGGCTTAGGTTGCAATGTGCCAAATGCCATAATCACCCGTTTGATCAATGGACCCAGGAGGATTACCATAGGTTTGCTGGTTTTTTTGCAAGGCTGGATTATCGTATTTTTGAAAACAATAAAAAAGACAAGTTGGACAAAAACGAGTTTATTGGCGAACAAACCATCTTGGTTAACCGATCTGGGTCAGTGGTTGATCCCAAAACTGGCAATCCATTGGAACCTCGATTTTTGGGTGATTCCAAATTGATTCGCGATGAAGATGGGGAATGGTTGAATCAGCTTTCAGCCTGGCTGGCAAGTCCGCAAAACCCTTTTTTTGCGAAAGCTCAAGTGAACCGCGTTTGGTTTCATCTTTTTGGCAGGGGGATTGTTGATCCTTTGGATGATTTTCGAGCGACAAATTTACCAGTGAACAAGGAACTGCTTGAGGCGTTAGCTGAGGATTTTGTTAGATCTGGATTTAGTTTGAAAACTTTGGTGCGAACCATAACTTCCTCAGCAGCTTACCAAAGAAGTTCCCCCCGAAAAGAATCTCCGGATGATTTTGGAAATTTTGCATATTCCAAGACAAGGCCCTTGCAAGCTGAGGAATTGCTGGACGCGATCAGTAAAATCACGGAAAAGAAATTAGTTGATAAAAGCAACCCTGAATCCCAGTCTTCTGTGGCGAATCCTGGTTCAGCAGTTAAGTCTAATTCTGGTCCAAAGGGTAAAGATCTTGCGGTTAACAGATTTTTATCATCATTTGGCAAGCCTGTTCGATCGTTGACCTGTGAATGTGAAAGATCCGAGGATAATACACTTGGCCAGGCTTTTTTAATGATTTCAGGAGATGTCATTTCCGATATGCTTTCCACCGAGGGGGGGCGTATTGAAAGAATAATCAAGGAAAATACACAACCCGAAATTGCGCTTCGGGATATTTTTCTCACCGCATTCGCAAGGCAACCAACAGGGATTGAGATTGCCAAGGCTAAATCGATTCTTTTTAAATCAAAAAGTTTTAAGGAAGGCTGGGAAGATATTCTCTGGGGCGTGGTCAATTCCAAGGAATTTTTATTAAGGCAATGATGAAAAATATAGTTTTAATAGGTTTTGTTTTTGGGGTTTGTCTTTTTCACCAAACATATGCTTTTTGCAATCATGGAGATTCAATATCAGCCCAGGTTTCAGGCAGTCTTCTGGATTTTGCCAAAACCCATTCTGGGAAATCATCTTATGGTAATTACATGCGTGGCAAAAAGGTTGGTTGGGATACGGATGAAATCAAACTGACAAGGCTTAATGGTGCGGAAGTGGTCGTACAGGTGGCTGAATCTTATTTTAGCGCGCTTTTTGGTGGTAATAAAACTGTGGTTATTGATAGGACGGAGACTTTCTACAGCCTTGAGGGAAATGGCGACATCTTGTCTGTTAAATCATCGCATATTGAGAATGGAGTAAAAAAGTCCAGGGAACTTTTGTTGAAAAATGGCAGTTATTTCCTTGTCACAACAAGCCAGAATCGTAAGAGCGAGAAGATGGTGGAAAAGCCCCGGGAGAATCTTGCAATGCAAATCAAGCTTGAAAGTTGGCTCAAAGGCAATCGAAACAAGGGTGATGTGTTTGAATGTTTTTCAACCGTATTGGAAGAGGATGATTTTAATGTTCCGACCAAGTACATATACAAAGGTAAAAAAAACGTTCGTGGCGATGGTAAAGATATGATCATGCATGAAGTAGACCAGGAAACCCATGGAGCGCTTTTTTATTCGATTCTAGATAATACAGGTCGTCTTTACTCTGGAAGGATGGGGAAAATTATTGAGTATCGCTTGGAGAGCGATGAATTTGCTAAAAAAATTGACAATAACCTTGTTGACCTTATTCAAATATCCGCTGTGGCTTTAGATAGGAAACTTGGTGACCCCGCCAAGGTTAATTCCTTGAAGTTGAGCTTGGTTGCTGATGAGGAATTTGATATTCCCCAGTCCCATAGGCAGATTGTCACCAAAGGGAATGACGGAAAATTACTGTTGGAGATTAAACGAGATTTTATCCTGAAAAAAGGCAAGGCTCTTTCCGGTGAAGATAAAAAACAACTATTATCCCCCACTGCGAGTTTACCTTCTGACAATCAAAAAATTCTCGATCTTGCAAATAATATTGTAGGAGATGCTTCTTCTAGTTCAGAAAAGGCTTCGAGGATTGTCCGATGGGTTTTTGCAAATCTGGAAAAAACCATGGCAAAAAATAGTGACAATGCCCTTGATGTCTTGGATAAGAAAGCTGGTGATTGTACCGAGCACACCCTGCTTTTTGTGACATTGGCGCGTGCGGTTGGTTTGCCAGCCAGGGAGGTTGGAGGTGTCGCCTATATGGCAGGCGAGAAAAGCCCTAAAATGGCTTGGCATGCATGGGCGGAGTTTCATGATGGAAAACAATGGATTACCGCTGATCCAACTTGGAATCAGGTGCTCGTGGATGGCACACATATCAAATTCAGCGAAGGTTCGACTGATTTAAAATGGCTCAATATTTTGGGTGGCCTTGAGTTGAAGGTTGTTGATTTGCAAAGAGAATAATTTTGATCATTCCTTTGGTTATTTTAAATCAGGGGTTGGATATGTTTTCTAGAAGAAGTTTTGTAAGGCGCGGTTTGGCACTTTCTGTCATTGGTTCAACATTTCCAAGACCGGGGTTTTCAGCTTCAACCAAGCCAAAAGTCAAATCCATAATTTTTCTGCACCAATTTGGTGGGCCAAGTCAGATGGACACATTTGATTTGAAACCAAACGCCCCCGATGCTTACAGAGGCCCACTTAAAGGGATTTCTTCGGTTGTCCCATCCTTGCCAATTGGGGAGATGCTTCCGGATATGGCAAAAGTCATGGACCGGGTCACGATTGTTCGAAGTGTTCATCATGAAATGAAAAACCATAATTCCGCTGCATACTACAGCTTGACTGGATATTCGCCACTTACCGATGATCAAAGGCTTCGCGACACTATGGATTTGTTTCCAGCCTACGGGTCGGTTGTAAGCAAATTCAAAGGGGCCGCCAACGGTTTGCCACCCTTTATTTCATTTCCCCATGTCATCAGGGATGGTTCGGTCACTCCGGGGCAGCACGCCAGTTTCATGGGAAAAACTTATGATCCTTTTTTCATAGGTCAGGATCCCAACTCTCCGGATTTTAGTCTTCCCGAATTGGTTCTTCCCGCTGGATTAAATCCTGAAAGAATTTCTAATCGCAAAGAAATGATGGGAATAATAGATTCTGAAACCAAGATTCTTGAAAAGTCTTTCAAAGCCAAGGGTATTCAAGATAATTATGATCGTGCCCATGAGATGTTGACGTCGAAATCCATTCGATCGGCGTTTGATATTTCAGCAGAGCCTGCTCGAGTTCGTGAGCGATATGGAAGAACCACTTATGGCCAGTCATGCCTTTTGGCAAGAAGATTGGTTGAGGCGGGTGCCACATTTATTAATGTGTATTTTGCACCCTTCATTGGTGGGTGCCAGGGGGGGTGGGATACCCATGGCTTTCAGGATAAACCGATGTATCCCATCATGAAAAATTATTTATTGCCTATCACGGATAAAACCCTTCCAACGTTAATCCTGGACCTTGAGGAAAGAGGCTTGCTAGACAGCACTTTGATATTCTGGGCGGGAGAATTTGGAAGAACCCCCAAAATAAATAATCTTTCCGGCAGGGATCATTGGCCCCAATGTTACACGGTTCTATTTGCGGGAGGTGGCGTTAAAAAAGGTTTTGTTTACGGGGCCTCAGATTCCAAAGGAGCTTTCCCCTCAACTGATCCAGTTAGACCTGAAGATCTTTCAGCCACGCTTTTTCATTTGCTGGGTATCAATCCGGCAACTGAAATTAAAAATAACTTCAATCGGCCTTTTCCAATAAGTACAGGCAGGGTTATTGATCGGATTCTTGCATAGAATCCTTAGACGCTTAAGTAGGCTAATTTTTACTGGCTTTTACCTCATGCCTGGCAAGCCAACTTGAAGAAGCGAGGTGTCCCTTGCTTTGAGTTGACTAGTTCTGCCGGTAAGATATTCATCGATTTCACGGGCAGCTTCCCTGCCTTCGGCGATGGCCCAAACTACCAGTGATTGGCCGCGTCTAGCATCACCAGCGGCAAAGATATTTGGCTTCGATGTCTTGTAGGTTTTTCGCCCTGTTCCGATATTCCCTCTTGAATCAATTTGAACACCAAACATCGCGGGTAAGGTTTGGTCGGCCCCGGTAAAACCAATGGCAATCAAGACAAGATCACATGGGAAAATGAGATCTGTTCCCCTGATTTCCTCAAACTGTCGTTCTCCAGTTTCATCATAATATTGATTGACTCTTACAGCATGTAACTCTTTTACATGCCCCTTTGAATCACCAACAAATTTGGAGGTTTTAATCTGCCAGTCTCTCCTGCCACCTTCCTCGTGGGCGGGTGATAACCTAAGAATTTTTGGCCAAAGAGGCCATGGGGTCTCTGAGTTATAGTTTTCAGGTGGCCTGGGATTATAGTCGATTTGCAAAATAGACTTCGCTCCCTGCCTATGGCAGGTACCAAGACAATCTGCGGCAGTATCACCACCACCTATGATGATTACATTTTTTCCAGTGGCTAATATTTCTTTTTCCAAAACTGGCTTATCGAGGCATCTCCGGTTTTGTTGGGTAAGAAAAGGCATCGCAAGCTCGATGCCGGTCATGTTTCTTCCCTGTATTTCCAATTCTCTCGCAATGCTTGCGCCAGTGGCCATTAATATTGCATCAAAGGAGGATAGTATCTCGTTTACATCAATTGTCTTGCCCACATCCGCATTGTTGATGAACTTGACACCTTCATCCATCATTTGCTTTATTCTTCGTTCGATGTAGAATTTTCCCATTTTGAAATCGGGAATCCCATAGATGAGCAATCCGCCAAAAGTGTCATCTTTTTCATAAACAGTTACAGAGTGACCGGCTCGTCGGAGTTGTTGGGCTGCGGCTAGTCCGGCTGGTCCACTACCTATTACAGCAATCTTCTTACCCGTTTCTTTCTCAGGTGGATTTGGGACAATCCATCCCATCTCCCACCCTTTGTCCACGATCGCTAGTTCAATATTTTTAATCGTTACTGAAGGCGAGGTTATTTCAAGAACGCAGGAGGCCTCGCATGGGGCAGGGCAGGTTTTTCCTGTGAATTCGGGAAAATTATTGGTGCTGTGAAGTTCTTTTAGGGCTTCTTCCCATCGATTTCGATGGACCAAGTCATTCCAATCTGGAATTAAATTACCAAGAGGGCATCCGGTATGACAAAAAGGAACACCGCAATCCATGCAACGAGATGCTTGGGCGCGAATGCTTTCCTCAGGAAGTGGCTGGTAAATTTCGCTGTAATCCTTGATCCTCTGATACACAGGGCGAGGAGTGGGTTTTTGTTGTTCAATATTCAAGAAACCGCGTGGATCTGCCATGTTATTAAACCATTAAGCCTGTGGGAATTAAATAAAAGTTAGAATCATATTAACAATAGGGAGCATGTTAACCATTCACCAGTTCCCATTGTCTTTGTGCAACTCTTTTTGCCTCAAGCACTCTTCTGTAGTCCTTGGGGAATACTTTCTTGAAGTGTGACAGGGCCGTGGAGAAGTCATTGACAATATTTTCCGCAATTGTGGAGCCTGTGTATAGGACATGCCGGTTTATAAGGTTGCTGATTGTGGCAATATCCTTGTAATCCACTATGGGTACAAGGTCGACCATCTCGTGGTTGCAATTATCCTTGAAGTCGCCATCAATGTCGTAGACAAAAGCAAGGCCACCGCTCATGCCAGCGGCAAAGTTGCGCCCTGTCTTGCCCAAGACCACGACTACCCCACCGGTCATGTATTCACAACCATGGTCGCCAACGCCTTCGACAACAGTTTTGGCGCCACTATTCCTGACTGCAAATCTCTCGCCTGCTATGCCTCGAAAGTATGCTTCTCCCGCTGTGGCACCGTATAGGGCGACATTTCCAATCAAAATGTTTTTCTCAGGTTTGAACCTGGAATCAGCAGGAGGGGAGACAATGATTTTTCCACCTGACAATCCCTTTCCAACATAGTCGTTCGCGTCTCCCTTTACTCGCATGGTTATTCCTTTGGTTATGAAGGCACCAAAGCTTTGCCCTGCACTACCATTGAAATTTAGGTCGATAGTATCCTCGGGCAACCCATCTTCACCATGTTTTGAGGTGACAAAGTAACTTAATAGCGTTCCGGTTGTCCTGTTTTTGTTTGAAATCAAGGTGTCATGCTTGACCCTTTCGGCTCTTTCAATTGCAGGGTTGCAAACCTTGATCAGTTCCCAATCAAGTTGGTCGGCTATTCGATCAGATTGTTTTTCAACACACCGTATCGGGGTACCTATCGCTACGGATGGCATTTGTAATATCGATGAAAGATCAACATTTTTGCCCTTCCAATGTTCAACTTTCTTTTGTTTAAGTAGATCCGCTCTTCCTATGATTTCATCAAGGCTTCGGAATCCCATAGCGCTAAGATATTCGCGCACTTCCTCGGCAACGAAGAAAAGGTAATTGATGACTTGCTCAGGTGTGCCTTGGAACTGTGCCCGCAAAATCGGATCTTGGGTGGCTATCCCAACTGGACATGTGTTCAAGTGGCATTTGCGCATCATGATGCAACCCATTGCGATAAGTGGAGCTGTGGAAAAGCCATACTCCTCAGCACCAAGGCAGGCAGCGATAATAATGTCGCGGCCGGTTTTCAATTGACCGTCAGTTTGAACCCTTACTCTGCCTCTTAATCCGTTGCGTACTAGGGTTTGTTGGGTTTCCGCTAATCCCAATTCCCAAGGGATACCAGCATGGCGAATGCTCGACAGTGGAGAAGCTCCTGTTCCGCCTGAATCACCACTTATCAACACCCTGTCGGCAAATCCCTTGGCGACACCTGCCGCAATTGTTCCAACCCCTACCTCTGCGACAAGCTTTACAGAAACTTCCGCATGGGGATTTGCGTTTTTCAAATCGAATATCAACTGAGCAAGATCTTCAATACTGTAAATGTCGTGATGAGGTGGTGGTGATATCAATCCCACACCGGGTGTGCTATACCGGGTCTTGGCGATGAAATTGTCAACTTTATGGCCGGGCAATTGGCCACCTTCACCAGGTTTTGCCCCTTGCGCCACTTTGATTTGCAATTCCGTCGCATTCACCAGATAATTTGAGGTTACTCCGAATCTTCCGCTCGCTACCTGTTTGATGGCGCTGTTGCGGGAATCGCCATTTGAATCCTTCTTAAACCGTGCAGGATCTTCGCCACCTTCTCCGGTGTTGCTTCTTCCCCCGATTCGATTCATTGCGATCGCAAGAGTTTCGTGGGCCTCCTTGCTGATCGAGCCAAAACTCATAGCACCGGTGCAGAATCTTTTTACTATGTCCTTTGCGGATTCAACTAGCTCCAGAGGAATTGGTCGAGCTGATTTTTTGATCTCAAGCAGGCCACGAATCGTGCATAGGTTTTCGTCTTCCTCACTGGCCAGTTCTGAGAACTCCTTGTAAGAGGAATATTTTTCCTTGGTAATTGAGTATTGAAGTTTTTGAATGGTGTCGGGGTTCCACATGTGGTACTCCCCGCGTCGTCGCCACATGTATTCACCACCAATATCAAGTTCTTGTTCTTCAAGGTTTTTGTCTTCAGGGAAAGCGCAAGCATGACGATGAATTGACTCTTTTGCGATGATCTCAAGGCTAATTCCGGATATTCTGCTAGGCGTTCCAAGGAAAAACTCATTGATCACATCATTATCGATGCCAATCGCCTCAAAAATTTGGGCTGCTCGGTAACTTAAAAGGGTGCTAATACCCATCTTGCTGAAAATTTTAAGCAAGCCTTGATCAATCGACTTGATGTAATTCTTGACAGCGGATCCCAAGCTTAGTGGAGAACCATTGTTATCCACCATCATGTTTGCGTTGTTAAGTCCCTCAAAAGTTTCAAAAACCAGGTAGGGATGAATTGCACTTGCTCCGTAACCAATGAGAAGAGAGAAATGCATGACCTCCCTTGCTTCCCCGGTTTCAACAATTATTCCGCATTTGCCACGAAGTCCACCGCGTAAAAGATGATGATGCACACCAGCGGTAGCCAGGAGTGAAGGAATAGCAACATGATCTTTGTCGACACCACGGTCAGAAAGGATAAGGATGGTGGTGCCCGCTTCAACCGCCGCTGTTGCCTCCTCGCGCACCCTTTGCAATGCTATTTTAAGGCCTGAGGGCCCATCACTTCGTTTAAACAATGTCTTGATGGTTTTGCTTTCAAAACCTGTGATGTTGCATCGTTTGATTCTTTCAAGTTCGCTCGTTGTAAGGGTTGGAGTTTTAAGCCTGAGCATTCGAGCATGTAAAGCAGTTTCCCCCAGTAGATTAACTTCGCTGCCAAGAAGAGACTCGGTGCTCATGACAACTTCTTCACGAATTGCATCAATCGGCGGATTCGTGACTTGTGCGAAAAGTTGTTTGAAGTAATTGAAAAGCAACTGGCTGCGATTGCTAAGAACAGCAAGCGGGATGTCAGTCCCCATGCTGGATACGGGTTCTTTTCCATCCTTGGCCATTGGCAGCAGAATACGCGTGATATCCTCCTGGGAATAACCAAATGAACGCTGTCTTTCAAGAAGCGTGGTGAACTCCTTTGAAAAGCCATCTTCGATTTCGACTTCAGGTAGTTTCTCAAGTGTTAGGTGATGCTGTTCAATCCATTCAAGGTATGGGGCTTGCTTGGAAAGGGATTCTTTCACCTCTTCATCGGTGATGATTCGACCTGCATCTGTGTCAACCAGGAAAATACGACCAGGTTGCAATCTGCCTTTCTGGACAATTTTTTCATTTGGGATGGGCAATACACCGGTTTCACTTGCCAGTATTGCCAGGTCATCATCAGTTATTATGTATCTACTGGGCCTCAGGCCATTGCGATCAAGCATCGCTCCAACTAAAGTGCCATCTGAAAAACAAAGATCTGCTGGGCCATCCCAAGGCTCGGTTAGACAACTGCTGTATTGGTAATAAGCTCTCTTGGCTGCATCCATCTCAGGTTGGCCTTCGTAGGCTTCAGGAACCATCATGGTTATAGCGTGAGGTAATTTGCGTCCCGCCTGAATGAGTAATTCCAAACCTTGGTCTAAAATCGCAGAGTCACTCAGTCCATCTGAAGGCAAAGGTACAACATGTTCTATGTCCTTTCCAAATCGTTCACTTTGCATCATCGCGGATCGGGCTTTTAGCCAATGTACATTTCCCTGAAGGGTGTTGATTTCGCCATTGTGGGCGAGAAATCGGAATGGTTGTGCAAGGCTCCATTGTGGAAATGTGTTCGTGCTATATCTGCTGTGAATAACCGCGATGGCTGAGTCCATCAAAGGGTTAAGCAGGTCGGGGAAATATTTGTCAACTTGGTCTGGCTTTAGCATTCCTTTATAAACAATTGTTCGTGAACTACAGCTGGCAAAATAGATAGGTGCGGGCATTCCTGGTTGGGCATTGCCGTAGGACCAGTTTTCAACTTTTCTACGGAAAATGTATAATTTATTTTCGAAAGCGTCCTGGTTCATGGACTTTGAGCTTTTTCCAATAAAAGCTTGCTTCATAAAGGGTTCTTGTGACCTTGCAAGCCAACCAACACTGTTGGAATCAACAGGAACATCTCTCCAACCCAGGAATTTCAAACCTGATTCCTTGCATGATTTTTCAATGACTTTTTCACAGGATAATCTTTCAGTTGCATCTTTAGGTAAAAAAGTGAAAACAACTCC
>SXGQ01241407.1_pt1 | contig 15735 bp, 30 predicted proteins | sample 3178371 | NCBI WGS metagenome assembly SXGQ01 (sample SAMN11356859, study PRJNA531348) | freshwater metagenome | isolation source: freshwater sample F1-20 | place: China: Fuxian Lake, Yuxi | collected 2017-12-25
ACGATGTGTCAGCGTTCATCGGTGGTAGCGCACTTGTCAAATCAGGCGGCGGCGGCGGTGGTGGCACATCTGTTGGCGGTGCTGGCGGCTCATCTGTTGGCGGTGCTGGCGGCTCAAATGCGGCAGGAACGGCAGCAGGCGCAAACACGGCATCAGGTGGCGGCGGTGCTGGTGGTGGCGCAACTCGCGCAGGTGGTAATGGTGGCTCAGGGATCGTCTACATCAGGTACAAGGTCTAACTATGGCTCACTTCGCACAAGTATCCAACGGCATCGTTCAACAGGTCATCGTCGTGTCAAACGACGACTGCGGTGGCGGAACCTACCCTGAGAGTGAACCTATCGGTCAAGCGTTCCTAGCGTCACTCGGACTCGCAGGTGAATGGCGACAGACTTCCTACAACGGCAACTTTCGTGGCAAGTACGCTGGTGCTGGTGATGTGTTTGACTCGGTGAACGATGTATTCGTGACACCAACCCCAACAGAAAGTGAACCAGAATGAAACTGAACTGTAAGCACAAAGCCGCTCTAGCGTCGTATGGGCGTAGCGTGATCGGCGCAGTAGCAGCCGTCGCAGCAACAGGGAACTATGCGCCAGATGATCTCGTGAAGGCTGCGCTCGCTGCGATACTGCCGCCACTACTGCGGTGGGTGAACTCGAATGATCCTGCGTTCGGGCGTGGTGCGTGAAAGCCAGACGGTACACAGGCACTGCTGACGGTACTGCGACAGGTCGCAGGGCTGGCATGATCGCATTCATCTCTGAGATCGAGCAGCGCAGCGGTGGTGCGCTGTGGAATAACGGCGACTGGGTGGTGCGTGATGTGCGTGGCAAGGCTGGACAGTTATCGGTTCATGCGACTGGTCGTGCCGTCGATCTCTCATACAGGTTCATGAAGGGTGCAGGTAAGGGTGCGCCGTCTCGTGGTATCGAGACTGGTGGCAGAGAAGAAGCAGTGAAGTGGTGTCGTCTGCTCGTGAAGAACAGTGATCTGCTCGGTATCGAATGCATCTTGGATTACTTCCCTGAGCCGTATGGTCGTGGCTGGCGGTGCGACCGTCAGGGGTGGGTGAAGTATGAAGTGAAGACGATCACTGGTGCGCCTGCTGGTGACTGGCTTCATGTAGAACTGTCACCTGCGGTCGTCGATGATGCGCCTGCTATGCGTAAAGCGTTCACACAACTCGCAGCGTTAGACAACTAGGGTGACACGGTATGAGCACACCGATCATCGTCGCTCTCATCACTGGTGCGTTCAGTGTGATCGTCGTACTGATACAGCAGTCACGGCGAGAGAATAAGCGTGATCATGGGGTGGTCGCAGAGTCGTTGCGGCAGGTGCATAAGGAAGTGCATCGTGTCGGTGAGAAGGTAGATAGGCACATCGAGTGGCATGTCGAAGGGACAGAGAATGGCAGGACTAGCCAGCGACATAGAGAGTGAGCCTGCACGGAACGGCGGCATAAAGCGTCGCCGTCTCTGGCAGATCGCTGACAGTCTCGACGCAGAAGATAGGGCTGCGTTCATCATGGCGTTGAATGATTACACGGTCGCTGCCCGAAGTATCGTGCGTGCGTTAGCGAAACGCAACCTGATCGTGTCAGAGTCCGTCATCAGCAACTATCGGTCAGGTAAGTATGGGTCTCTCTGACGACATCAGTAGCGAGAACGGTGAGAAGCATCGCATCGACCTGCTGCGGCTGCGTCGTGAGCGTGACGCTGCGACGGCAGAGAACCTGCGGCTCATTGAGCAGATCGAAGAACTGACACGGACACTCGATGTCGTCGAGAACATAGAGACCGCCGAGATCAGGCGTGTCGAGTGGCTGACACCGAAGAAGCCTGCGAGACAGTCAGCGGCGACTCTCGTGCTGATGCTCTCTGATCTGCATCTCGATGAAGTGGTGCTGCCTGCCGAAGTGGAAGGACTGAACGCATACAACCGTGAGATCGCTCGACTGCGGCTGCGTAAGACGATCGAGAACACGATCAAGGTGTCTAGGCACTATCTCGCTGGCATGAAGTATGACGGCTGTGTGCTGCTGCTCGGCGGTGACATCTTCTCTGGTGACATTCACGAAGAACTGAAAGAGACGAACGAAGATACGATGCTCGGCTCGCTGCTGTATTGGGCGGAAGAACTAGCGGCGGCGATCGACCTGCTCGCTACCGAGTTCGGCAAGGTTCACTGTGCGGCAGTCGCAGGGAATCACGGTCGTATGACACGCAAACCGAGAGCGAAACTGCGAGCGAAGACGAACTTCGACTGGCTGCTAGCGAAGATGCTGGAACGACACTTCGCTGACGACAGACGGCTCACATTCGACATACCTGAGTCGAGTGATGTGCTCGTCTCTATCTATGACACGAAGCATCTGCTGACGCACGGTGATCAGACGCAGGGCGGCGGCTCTATCGGTGGTATCTATCCGCCGATCATGCGTATGCGTGCAAAGAAGGCGCAACGGTATTTGGCTACTGGTCAGCAGTTCGACACGCTCTGGCTAGGTCACTGGCATCAGTATCTGCCGTCACCGTCGATGATCGTGAACGGAAGCATGAAGGGTCTCGATGAGTACGCCTTCGTGAGCAACTTCGGCTATGAGCCACCGCAGCAGGCTCTTGCTGTGGTCGTACCTGAGAAGGGGATCACGATCCAAGCACCGATCTTCTGCGTCGATCGCAAGCGAGAGAAGTGGTAGCGGTATGCAGCGCAGCAAGGTGATCGTGGTGTGGCATGACGCTCACGCTGTCAGCGACGGCTGGTGGGGTGTAGATGAGAGTGATGATGATCCGTGTCGTATCGAGACGATCGGCTGGCTGATCCCTGATGCGAAGGCTGATCATGTCGTGGTGGCTCAGTCGCTCGCTGGTGACGGTGATCTCTATCATGTGTTCGCTGTGCCTGTGGGCATGGTGGTATCCGTTCAGATACTGTGAACGCAGCCTGTGTGTCGCTTCCCCTTCGGCAGACGCAGGTCAGGTGGTCGCCTGCTGCGTGTGGCGTAGGCGCACCACCGCCGATCTCTACCGCTGCTGTGGGTTGATCGCACCGCAGTCGCAGTGTGTCGCTGCTGCTGGTATCTCTGTGGCGCATCGTGGACAGTGACTGTTGCGGCGCAGTCTGCGACCTGACTGGCGTGTGATGAATCCTGTGTCGTGCTGACTGATCACATGAGTCATGTGGTCAGTGGTGCTGGTGAACTGCTGGGTGCAGTGAGCGCAGGCGTATCGCTTAGTCATGGTGGCGACCTGCGGTGAGATCGCTGAGCATCTTCGTGCAACACTTCTCTGCGAGTGCCGCTGTCTTATGTGAGTGCCAGCAGTCTCTGACTCTGCCTGTGGTGGTGCAGGTCAGTCGTGCGAAGTATGTGCTATGCGACGACCATGACGGTCGCATGATGATGTCGATGCGCTCGCTCATGTCACGCACCTGCTTTCTCTGCGTTGCGCTCTGCGCTTTCAGCGGCTGATGATGCGAGTGCTGCGGCTTCGTAGTAGAACTCGTGAGCCTGTCGCCAGTCACCTGCGTTGATCGCTATGGCTGCGTTTCGCAGTGTCTCTCTGATGTCGGCGTTTACTCGGCGCAGTGCGCTCTTGCTGTCACGGCTCATGTCACGCACCTGCGATCTGGTCGAGTATGCGTGTGCGTGCTTTGGCGCACTGCTGTGCGTAGCGGCGCAGGTTGGGCTTGTCGAGTGGGTCGTAGCCGCCGAGATCACGAGTTGCGAAGTAGTTCATGTCATCTGCGATGACTTGTGCTGCGAGCACGCTGACGGTGATCTCAGTGAAGTGCTTCTTGCGTAGATCGTGTCGGTTCATCTGCTGGCACGCTTCGAGCCAAGCGATGTTTCGCTCACGGTCTTTGCATTTGCCGTAGTGCTCGCCGTATCGGTCGAGCCAGCCGAGCGTGTCACCGATAGAAGCATCGGCGCAGTAGTCGATGTAGTTATTGGGTACTCGTATCGTGATCATGTCTGTTCCCTTCGTTGTGGTCATACCTACATCATAGCACATCTGGATAACTTTGTCTAGATATCGAAATGCCCAGCAAATACAGCGGTTTGCTCTACGGTATCTCTGCTACACCCCTGCGCTCTACTAGCAGGCACACCACACGGAAGGGACACACACGAATGACCACGACACCACTCACACTGATCGAGAAACCGCCGCACGGCACTCTCGCATGGCTGATGAACCGACACAGAGATCATCTCGGTCGCTGCACACTCGGCGCATCAGACGCACCAGCACTGCTGAACGCATCACCATTCACATCTCGTGCCGATCTCTACCACTCGAAGAGCACGACACCGCAAGTGAGTGAGACCACCGCAGTGATGCAAGTGGGGAACATTCTCGAAGGTGCGCTCGTCACCGAACTCGGCAAGCGTCTCGGCATAGAGATGCACACACCACACACGATGTATCGTCGTGACAGGTTCACCGTCACACTCGATGCGATAGATGTCGGGACAGACACGACACCAGCAGTGATCGGTGAAGTGAAGACGACTCGCAGACATCGCATCAGTGACATCAGCGATGTGCCGAACGATTACCTGTGGCAGTGCTGGGCGCAGATGCTCGTACTCGACCGTCCTGTCTATCTCATCGTGCTCGACCGTGACCTGATGATCTCGCACTACGAGATTCCACGCAACGATCAGGCACTCGACACGCTGCGTAGCGAGTCAGAGAAGTTCTGTCACGCAGTGGACATGAGAGACGAGCAGCATCTGGCGACACTCATCGACGAGATGAGCGCAGAGCAGATCACTGACCTGATGCGACCACAAGCGAAGAGCGTCGAGATCGACGCAGAGCAGTATCAGTGGGTGCGTGAACTTGCTGATGCACGAGACCTGAAACGGCAGGCAGAGCAGTTAGAGCAGGCGGCGAAGGACAGTATCGCTCGCTTCATGCTTGACGCAGAGATCGCTACACACGGCGGCACGAAGGTGCTGACATGGAAGGAACAGGCTGGTCGTGAGACCGTTGATGTGGCGAGACTGCGAGCAGAGCACCCTGATCTGGTCGCAGAGTTCACGAAACAGGGTTCACCGAGCCGTGTGATGCGGCTCTCAAACACGAAGGGGAATAACTAGCCATGTCATTCGATCTATCGAACTATGTCGATGTGCCGACACGCATCAGACAACTCCGAGAGAAGCACCCTGATGCGGTGCTGCGTCCAGCGAATCCTGCTGAGCCGTTTCGCATCATGACGATCGGCAACCGTGAGTTCATCGTTTACACGGCTGCCTGCTATCGCACACCAGATGACCCGATGCCAGCGATCGCCGTCGCAGCAGAGCCAGTGATCGGATCGTCGTCATTCACACGCAACAGCGAAGTAATGAATGCAGAGACATCAGCATGGGGCAGGTGCATTATGGCTGCTCTCGCAGTCGATGAGCCGCACATCGCCAGCAGAGATGAAGTGGTGAATCGTCGCAACGATGAGCAGGCGCAGGTCGCTGAGCAGATCGTTCGTGATGTGTTCCCTGATGCGACACCTGTGCCGTCATCGCACCCTGCTGCGAGACAGCCGCAGGCTGCTGATAGCGCACGCAAACTCGCTGCGGTCGCATCTGAGAAGCAGCAGAACCTGATAAAGAAACTCGCTAGGGAACGCAACATCGAGCACCCGACAGAGCACGCAGCGAAAGTGATCGGCAGCCCTGTCGCATCGCTCGCTGCGCTGACCACGAAGGAAGCATCGAAGGTGATCGAGTCGCTGATGAATGGTGGCTCGTGATCCGCTACCGAGAGTATGAGAGTGCTGAGAATCTGGCGGATGAGCAGCAGGCTGCACTCAGGGTGCAGCAGCACTGGCGTGGTCTCGTCAGAGAAGCCGAACAGTATCTGCCCTATGACCGTGTGCTCGTCGATACTGACGGCAGGACAGCAGCACTCTTAGAGATAAAGGTGCGCCACTATCCGATGCGGTTCTTCATCGACCGCAACTACATGATCAGTCACAGCAAGGTGCGTTCTCTGTGTGCTGCTGCGAAACAGCGTCAGAGCGTGCCGCTGATCATGGTGGTCTGCGACGACGACGACTTTCTCATCGACCTGCGAGACGAGACAGGTATCAGCATCAGTGTCGTGCCAGCGATCAACGATCGCTGGTATGACGAGCACACAGGTATCACCGATGAACGCAGCGAGCACATGGCACACTTCGCAGGTCATCGCTTCCTGCCGCTGTTCACTCTGCCTAATCTGTTCTGATGTCGTGGCGTGACAAGGCTGCCTGCGTAGGTATGGCGAGCCACATCTTCTTCCCTACCGATCAGAAGTTCACTGAGTCATCGTGGGCTGCTGGTCGTGCCGTGTGTGCTGGCTGTCCTGTGCGTGAAGAGTGTCTGGCTCTCGCTATCTCTATCGATCTCAGCGAAGACCGCTGGGGTATGTTCGGCGGAATGACACCTACCGAGCGCAGGTACTATCGGCGCAGTCTGCCGATCAGGTTCTGATGATCATCGACGATGACGGCGACGAGTTCGACTTAGAGAATCTGAGTCTGGGCGCACCGCACAACGATTCGTATGGGGCGATCTGCGGAATGTTGAGCGAGCACATGGTCGATGATGAGCGTCTGACTAGGTGGCTGCTCGGTCTGATGATCGTCGCTCTGCATGATTGTGACGGTCTCGACATCGAACTGACTGATGCGTTAGAAGCGATCACGATGATGTCGCACGCTGACATGGCGATTAGTGGATTCGATTCGATGAACACGCTGGTAGGCATGATGCGACGAGAGAAGGTGAAGCGTGGTAGACGAACGAAAGGGTGAGTGTCAGGGCAGGCGAGATCGCTGCACGCTCGGTGATGACTGTCCGAAGTTCGGGCTGCTCGGTCGTGCTGGGCGTGACGGTGCTCGCAGAGTGAAAGGCTGCGGTGATCCTGTGGCTCGTGGCAAACGGAATCGAGCGAAAGGTGACAGCAAAGCACGACGAGCACGCAAGATGCTGGGTATCGCTGGTGCGAACACACGGCATGAAGAACTGTGGGGTGGTGTGCTGCGTGTCGAGATGAAGGCTGGTGCTCAGATCGAGCCGATAGCGACACGGTTCAGGGCTGCGTCAGCGCAGAGTGAAGCGGCTCGCAGTGTCGGTGACATCAGACCGTTCGTGCTAGTGGCGATGCCTGACGGTGAGAGCGACGGTCTCGTCGTGATGCGTCTCTCAGTGCTGTCAGACCTGCTGGCGATCATCAGAGAGAATGGCAACTACTAGACCGAAGGGGGTCGCTGTGAGTATCCGAATCATGACATGGGTATGGGCGAACAGTCCGTACAGTGGTGAGCGTCTGCTGCTGCATCTCGCTCTCGCAGACTTCGCTAGTGATGACGGTGTGTGCTTCCCTTCGCACGGCACTCTGGCGAAGAAGGCTCGCTGTTCACAGGGGTGGGTATCGCAGACGATCAAGCAGATGATCAGCGATCGACTCATCGAAGTGATCGAGCCTGCTGGTCAGGGGCGTGGGAAGGTGGGGAGATACCGTCTGCTGAAAGGTGACACTGAGTTAGACCTTTTCGAGCCAATAGGTCTAACTTCAAAGGCTGTTAGGTCTAACTCTGACCTATCTGATACTTCTTTACTAAACCGTCAAGAATCATCAAATACTGAACTCGACTTCGAGAGACTGTGGAAGCAGTATCCACGCAAGACAGCGAAGGGTCAGGCACGACGAGCGTTCGATCGGGTGATGCGTCAGCCAGACGCACCGAGCATCGAGTCGCTGTGTGCAGCAGTTGAGCGATACGCAGCACCATTCACCAGCGGTGATGTGCAGATCACCTACTGCGCTCATCTTGCGACATGGCTCAACGGTGAACGGTGGCTCGACGAGACGAGCAGCAAACCGATCACAGCAGTCACAGCCGTACCAGTGTCAGGTGAGATCAGAGCGGCACAGTCACTCGCAGCCGCATTCGTTCACACACGCAGAACGGAAGCAGACCTAGTAGAGTCGCTGGCATCGTATCCGCCTGACGCACGCACCGCTGCGCTCGCACTCTTCTCTGAAATGAAAGGCGCATCATGAATCGCCTACGCACATCACTCATAGGTTCGGTGATCGCTGTCTGTGTCGCTGTCGCCGTGTCACCGTCGCACGGTGCAGCACCAGCACCTGTCGCCGTCACCACCAGCACCACATCGAGCACCACGACGACGAGCACCGTGTATGTGTCCCCTGATGCACGATGCCCGATGTGGTGGTCGCTCGCACTGTCGATCGGATTCACCGCAGAACAGATGCCGATACTCGATCGCATCATGTTCGTCGAGAGCAGGTGCGACCCGATGCAGGTGAATGAGAGTGATCCGAACGGTGGCAGTCTGTCGCTGACGCAGATAAACCGCTTCTGGTGCCTGCCGTCTCGCTACTATCCAGACGGCTATCTGCAACACATCGGTGTTCTCACCACCTGCGATGACCTGTTCGTGCCTGAGATCAACTTGCGTGCTGCGTTGGCTCTCGTCGAATACAGTCGCAGCGTCGGTCTCTCTGACTGGCATCAGTGGGCGTGGCTGTGATCTGTTGCCAAATGCGTCAGGTTGCGTCGTGCTGCGTCATCGCCGTCGATTCGTGCTGTGCTCAGGGTATGGCTGGTGGGCTGCTCTCAGGGGCTGAGCCAGAACTAGCAGGCATCTAGAAAGCGTCTATTTACTGAGCATTTGGGCGATTTGACACATCTAGCCAGATGTGTGCTATGCTTGGGGTATCGCCACAAGGGGCGGCGACAGACACGAAGGGACATAGCAATGACCACACAGACCACACGCACAGTCGAGATCGCAGGGCGTGAGTACCTGCTGAATCTCACCGCACACGAAAGCAACACAGGCACGCTGTATGAGATCAGCGGCAAGCGTGGTGCTAACGGCGCACTGATCATCTCGAAGATGCGTGGCTACGAAGGGCGTGCGCTCGTCGTCGGCATCGCAGCACTCGAACGACTCAACTGGTGGGACATCAACGCAGCCGTCGCTCATGTAATCGAAGCAGCAGCAACAGCACTCGTCAGCAACGGTCTCGTGAAGGCAGGTGCGTGACATGACGACCGCAGCAGAGATCGCAGCAGCGACAGACGAGATGCGCACAGCCGTCGAGACATACGGTATGCCTGTCTGGTATGTGAAGGTGAGCATCACGAAGCAGCGCATCGTGCCACTCGATGTGCGCCGCAGTCTGCTCGCATCAGCACGACCGAGCGACGGCTGGGTGAATCAGAACGGCTGCTGGTACAGGGGGCGACTCGACGCACGAGAAGTGCTGCGCCAGTGGGCGACACAGAACATCTATGCAGTGCTCACCGTCAAAGAGATCGCAGCAGCAGCCGATGTCACGCAGGCACAGGTGCGCACGATGATCGCTGAGCGTGGCGACATCTTCCGCAAGAGCGACGGTCGCACCTATGAGATCAGAGATGCACAGGCAGATCGAGCAGCAGAGAAAGGCAAGTGACATGACGACCGACGAGATCATCATGGCAACACGAACTGGCACACGAGTCTGGTGCTGGCATCGCTCGTCTATCCACAATGGTATGACTCGATCGAGCGTCAAGATCATGAGAACTCGCTCAGACGGCTGGGTGCTCGTTAGATTCGACGATGATCAGCAGGTCTGGTGCAGAGAATCAGAACTCGAACAGATGGCAGGTGCGTGAGATGACGACACCACAGATCGTGATACCAGCAGATGTCATGGCGAGAGTCGCTAATACTCACGCACGCAAGACAGCAGAAGCGCAGCAGATGATCGACGAGTCTCTGCGGTCTGCGGTAGAGCGTCGGCAGGTACTCGGCTTCTTCATGACTATCGAACTGGCTGATGATCTCACCGATGAGCAGATCGCAGCAGCCTGCGCTCTTGCTGATGATTACTTCGGCGACGATGACCGAATCGACTGGTCAGCGTTCTTCGACAAACTCGACGATGTGTATCGCCTGTGCGTTGCAAGTGATGACTGTGGCGCAGCACAGCGGATTCAGCGAGCAGTGCGAGATCACAGAAAGGCAGGTGAGTAGAGCACACGGTCGAAACTCTGCGGCACACCTAATACTTCCGCCCTGTGTCGCAGAGTCTGACGCTGAAAGCGTCACTGACGATGACCGTCAGCCACACAACACAAGAAAGAAGGAACACATGAAACTCACGAAGGAACAGAAGCACCGAGATCAGGTGCGTCAGATGAGCGCACTGCTCGATGACGAGAACGCTGATCACATGAAGCATCTGACTGTCGAGTATCAGGCGGCACGGAATGGGCTACGGCTCGCTATCCACCACCTGACACGGCTTGACGGTCTGACGCTCGACGAAGGCGGCTACACCGAACTGGTCATGGAACTGAGCCAGATGCTCGGTGCGCTGCGTAGCGACGAGATCGCTGTGCTGGAACTGTGCGGTGCGATGAAAACTGAGAGCGAGATGCAGTCATGACGAAGACGAAACAGACCAGCGCACCTGAAACGGTGAGCAGCGACTATGTGCTCATGCAGGTGACACTGACAGTGGCGATGACCACTTTCTTCTGCACTGAGCACGAAGGCATAGCAGATCAGCGAGAGTTCGCACAGCAGGAACTGCTCGAAACTCTGAGCCGCAGCACTGACTCAGAGATCGTCGTGCTCGCCAGCAACTTCACACCACTGACACTGAAAGCAGACCAGTCATGATCGCTGAGACATGGGGCGGCTTCTTCACTATCGCCTGCATCGCTGTGGCGTTCTTCGCCGCAGGAATGTTGTGGGAATACGAGAACGCAGTGAAACAGGAAGAAGAGCGTGCAGCACGCCGACGAGCACATCGTATTCGCAGAGAGCAACAGTCATGACTTGGCGAATCATCAAACAGGGCTGGGACAATGCCGATTCACTATTCGATACACGAATCGACATGACATACGCATACGAAGAACTGAACGGTGCGAAGTATGTGACATCAAACGATCTCGGTGAGGTCTGCTTCGTTCTTGCAGATGAACGAATCGCATGGCTCGTCTCGACCGATGTTGAGACTGTCGAACCGTTGCACGATCCGTATCTGCGTGAACCGCATTACACAGAACAGGAACACTCGATCGGCTTTCTGGTGTATTCGGTTGCAGCACCACCATGCGTACCAGACATTGACAACCCATCACTGATCGCTACCACGATCGAAGAAATCGAAGCGTGGCTAATGACAGATGAAGCAGATGAACACGCACTGCCGAACGGTTCATTTCAGGTATTTCAGTTAGTAAGCAGTGAACTCATGATTCACATAAACACCTACCAAATAGAAAGAAGCAACTAATGACCACAGAAACACTGAGCCACCTGAACACACAGGTGCTGATCGGATTCACCGAGCAGCGTGGCACGGCATGGCACTACAAGCGAGACGAGCAGGGTGCTGAACCGAATCACTACCCTGCGTCGATACCAGTCGCAGATGTGCAGCGCAGACTGTTCGCATGGCACGCAGTCCCGATGCCGATGCACATCACTGCACCAGACGGCACACAGCATGAAGTGCCGAACCGTCAGGCGATCGTGCGAGACGACAACTGGCAGGTGCTCGGCGTACCGTCGAAGGCGTACCAGCCACATCAGTACGACGAATGGCTACTGAAACAGGTGGCGAACCTGCTCGACGATGATCTCAGCATCGGCTCGGCTGGTCTGCTGCAAGGTGGTGCTATCGCATGGGTGCAGGTCGAGATGCCTGAGAACATGAAGGCTGCTGGTGTCGAGTTCAGACCGCATCTGCTGGCGACGACATCGTTCAACGGTGAGATCGCCACGCTCTACAAGCGCACCTGCACGGTCGTCGTCTGCGATAACACACGAGCACAGGCACTGCGAGAGTCAGGGCAAGAGTTCCGTGTCAAGCACACGAGTCAGAGCCTGCTCAGACTCAACGACGCACGAGACGCACTGAGCATCGTGCATAGCATCGGTGACGACTTCGCTGCCGAGATCGAGACGCTGATGAGCGTCAAAGTCTCTGACCAGAAGTTCGACCGCTTCCTTTCGCTGCTCGCACCGTCAGATGATCGGGAGAGCAGGCAGTCGCAGACTCGTGCCGAGAATCTGCGGAACACGCTGCGGCAGATGTGGCAGACCGACATCAGGTGTGCGCCATACAGGAACACTGCGTTCGGTGCAGTGCAGACGGTGAACACTTGGCGGCAGCACATAAAGCCGACACGCAACGGCAGATCACTGATCGAGCGCACGATGCTGGACACGATGACTGGTGTGACCGAACTCGAAGATCGCAAGGTCGCTGACATGATGCTGGCGGTCGCAGGGTGACTATGCTCTGCGTCTCACCAGATAGGGGTGCTGCCAGTGCGAGACATCGACTTCGTGAATGCCATAGACTTTCTGCGACGGACGGCGGTGGGAAGGCTGGACGAAGATCGTCTGGTCGCCACCGTAGAAGCGTTAGAGAAGGAACTGGAACGACGACGACATGAGCGAAAGCGGCAACGAGCAACTGGCTGAGATGATCGAGTGGCAGGCACGCTGCAACGATGCACAGAACAGCATCGAGCGTCTGCGTGAAGAACGAGACGCATTACTCATCACGATCGCTGCGCTTCGGAACCGTGAAGATGCGCTGGTGGGTCGTGTCACCGAGTTAGAGACCAGCGTGCAGCGTATGGCGCAGGAGATCGCACGGCATCGGGCTGACGGTGAACTGTATCCATGACGCTCGCTGACTATCTGATGATCGGCGGACTCGTCATCGCATTCGTTCTGATGATCATCTTCGACATCAGTACCTACGACTGATGCCACTACTTACACAGAACAGTGAACTGCGACCGCATCTGATCTGGAACTGGTCGATACCAGCACTGACAGCGAAACTTCCTGACGGCAGACGCATTAGCACCTGTCCGTCAGCAGGCATCTGCGCTCGACTCTGCTATGCACGCAACGGCTCATACCTGTTCTCTAATGTGCTGGCGGCACATACACGCAACCTGAGCATGGTGATCGACCGCAGAGATGACTGGCGCACAGCGATGCACACGGAACTCTCGCACAGCAGATTTACACGCACGAGACCTGCACGCAGACTGCCGATAGAGCGTGACCGCATCGCAGACGACTGGCTACGCACATGGGCAGACACAGGCGCACCAGCGATACGCATTCACGACAGCGGCGACTTCTTCGCAGACTGGTATCTGACCGAATGGCTGAACATCGCACGAGCACACCCTTCACTGCTGTTCTATGCGTACACGAAAGAGATCGAGATGCTGCTCGCTGTCACTGATCTGCCGCAGAACTTTCGCTGGCTCGCCAGCACAGGCGGCACACAGGATCATCTGATTACCGATGAGATGCGTCATGCCGATGTGTTCCCTGATGAGCACACTCTGAGAGCAGCAGGTTATGAGAGTCAGACTGCATCAGACCTGCTCGCTGTGATGCTGCCCACTGCACGCATCGGTATCCCTGCCAATAACATCAGGCACTTCACTCGTCGCATGGCTGGTCGCACATTCAGCCAGATACAGAATGACCTGCACTAGCCTGCCGAGTATGTCAAAGGGTGATCTGAATACTGAGACGGTTGAGATCGACGGTGTGCGACCGCACCCGAAGAATGTGCGTCAGGGTGACATCGGTGCTATCTGCGAGTCTCTGAAAGCGCACGGTCAGTATCGGGCGATCGTGGTGCAGCGCAGCACTGGTCACATCTTGGCTGGTAATCACACATGGAAGGCAGCGAAACAACTCGGCTGGACAGACATCGCCGTTCACTACATCGACTGCGACGACGACAAAGCAATGCGCATACTGCTCGTAGATAACCGAGCCAACGATCTTGCAACCTATGACGATCAAGCACTAGCGAATCTTCTAAAAGAAATCAGCGCAACCGATCTCGGCTTCGCACATACTCTCTACGACGGTGACGCACTCGACCAGTTGCTATTCGATCTCGAACAAGACTTGTCACTACAAGATGCCGAGAACGCCTACACGCAAGCAGTCAAAGTTCCTCAGTACGAGATCGTAGGCGAACGACCAGAAACACACGAACTATTCGACCGAACGAAAGCAGATCAACTCTTAGCAAACATCAACAAAGCCGATCTGCCCGAAGACATCAAAGAGTTCCTACGACTCGCCACAGTTCGACACATCGTGTTCAACTATCAGAAGATCGCAGAGTTCTATCCACACTGCTCCCCTGAAATACAAGAACTATTCGAACAGTCAGTCCTAGTAATCATCGACGCAGAAGATGCCATCGCTAACGGCTTTGCTCAGTTCAGTCAGACGATCGACCAACTGATGAAACAAGACGACGATCATGCCGAATAACTACAAGTTTGCTGTATTCATTCTCACTCACGGCAGACCACACGATGTACACACATACGGCGCTATGCGAGACGCAGGCTACACAGGCGACATCTATCTAATCATCGACAATGAAGACAAGAAAGCAGATGAGTACCGAAACAAATACGGTCACGACAAAGTAATCGTGTTCGACAAAGCCGCTATCGGTAAAACCTTCGACATCTGCGATACTCGCACCGATCGACGAGCAACCGTATTCGCACGCAACGCATCATTCGACATCGCAGAACAACTCGGTCTCGACTACTACATGCAAATGGACGACGACTACAACGGATTCAGATACCGCTTTCATCGTGACGAACACCATGTCGGCTCTATCCAAATCAAATCGTTAGATCAAGTCATCGAAGCAATGATCACCTTCTTAGATCAAAGCAACGCAGCCAGCGTCGCAATGTCACAAGGCGGCGACTTCCTAGGCGGCATCGAAAGCCAAGCAGCACGCAAACCCCTACTGCGTAAGTGCATGAACTCGTGGCTATTCCGTACCGATCGCAGAACACAGTTCGTAGGAAGAATGAACGACGATGTAAACACCTACATCATGGGCGGAATAAGAGGAGAACTATTCTTCACCTGCTCATCAGTAATGCTCAACGCTCTACCAACCCAACAGATCAAAGGCGGAATGACCGAAATCTATCTAGACAGCGGAACATACATGAAATCCATGTACACCGTAATGATGGCACCGTCCTGCGTAAGTGTCCGATCTATGGGCAAGACCAACCGACGATTACACCACCATGTCAAATGGGACAACGCTGTACCAAAAATACTTAGCGACAAGCACCGCAAGAAGCGATGACCATACGCAGACCATGCCTAAACTGCGGCAACCTAACTACACGCACTACACGCTGCGAACACTGCCAACGACACCACGACAGACTGTACGACGCTGACTATCGACGACAAGCAGAACGCATCAGAGAACTTGCAACACACTGCCACATCTGCGGCGAAGGCAGACGAGACAACGACCCATTCACAGCCGACCACATACGACCACGAGACCCCACCAGCCCACTCGCACCAGCACACAGATCATGCAACACACGCAAAAGCAACCGCCTAAACTGGCAACACAAATGAACAAGCAACCCTGCATCTGCAATCGAACCGACGATCCACGCTGCGACAGCCACGACAACGGCGACGACTAGCCCGACCCTTCTAGTACCGCATGTGTTTTTCTAGAACCGACTCCCCCTATTTGTATGTGGTTGCGCCGGGTGTGGAAATTTTGTCGACGGACGTGAGCGGAACTTACACCAACAAGCAGGGCACTTCGATGGCGACGCCTGTGACTACCGGGGTGGCCGC
>SXGQ01111641.1_pt1 | contig 15734 bp, 16 predicted proteins | sample 3178371 | NCBI WGS metagenome assembly SXGQ01 (sample SAMN11356859, study PRJNA531348) | freshwater metagenome | isolation source: freshwater sample F1-20 | place: China: Fuxian Lake, Yuxi | collected 2017-12-25
CAAATCTGCCGGTGAAAGATTATTAAAGACTCCAGATTGAATTGACTCAGCAATTAGCAAATCAGTTTCACCATAAATCTTTGCAAGCATCTTTCCAGATTTTGCAATAGCATCATTATTTATATAACCAAACTTATCTAGGATGACTTTAATCCTGTCAAACCTTTTTGCAATCACATTTGTTCGAGTATTAATTCGTTCAGTTAATCCATCAATTTCACGCTGTAGCCGCTGTGCTCGCTCAGTGATCCTAGAATGATTTTCACGATCAGGACATGTATGGCATATGTGATTTTTCATTCGCTTACGGATTGCGCCAATTTCTTCCTCAATTTCAGCACGCTTGCGTTTGCTTCGTTTACTATCAGTTTCTAATTTCTTAATATCACCACGCATCTGCGCGTACTCCATAAAATTACCTAGATGGCACTTTGCCTCTGCATATAAACCATCTCTTATGCTTTCATTTTTTCGAATTTGCTTTGCAAGTCCAACTACTGCTTTATCGGCCTGAAACTGGGCCAGTGAAGATTCCAGTGAGGTTCTGGCTCGGTCTGATCCGAATTGTGAAACCAAGTTAATGCTCATGTTATAAGTTGGCTTAAATGAACTTTTTAATGGGTAAGTACGAGTTGATGCAAGTCCACCAACAGATGTTGAATCCAAATCATTACTCCAAAGAATTACGGCATTTCCCTCAATATCAATTCCACGTCGACCAGCGCGACCAGTTAACTGGGTGTATTCACCAGGTGAAACTGCAACGTGCCCCTCGCCATTCCATTTACTTAACTTCTCTAAGACAACTGTTCTTGCTGGCATATTAATCCCCAGAGCTAAAGTTTCTGTGGCAAATACTGCCTTAACTAAACCTCTTTGAAATAATTCTTCAACAGTAACTTTGAAGGCTGGTAGTAAACCCGCATGATGTGCGGCTATTCCGCGTTCAAGTGCATCTGCCCATTCGTAATATCCAAGTACAACCAAATCTTCCTCCGCTAAATTTTTCATATTTCGAGAAATAGCAGATCTAATTTCAGCTCTTTCCTGGGAATTAGTTAATCGAAGGCCAACTGCGAGACACTGTCTGACAGCAGCATCGCAATTATTGCGAGAAAAAATAAAGGTAATCGCAGGGAGTAAACCCTCTCGATCTAGCTTTTCAACAATCTCAGAGCGAGTTAAAGACTTTGGACCTTTTGGCTTATCTCGCCAATTTCCTCGAACTTGCCGGTATGAATCTCGCTCTAACCTGGTTAATTCTGGATTTAGTTTCTGGTTCTCGCCAAATAAATCTATTAATCGGTTACCAAATAGCACATGCTGATAAAGAGGAACTGGTCTAATTTCGCTAACAATCACCTCTGTGTCACCTCGGACTGTCTGTAGCCATTCACCAAACTCTTCGGCATTTGAAACGGTAGCTGAGAGTGAAATAACTTGAACAGCGTCAGAAAGATGGATGAGAATTTCCTCCCATACCGCACCTCGGAATTTATCTGCTAGATAGTGCACCTCATCCATTACTACATATCTAAGTTCATTAATTGTCGATGAATTTGCATAAATCATATTTCTAAGTACTTCGGTAGTCATTACTACAATTTGTGCTTCGGAATTAATTGAGGTGTCCCCTGTTAATAAACCAACTTTTGACTCACCATATTTCTCAGTCAGTTCGGTAAATTTCTGATTAGACAATGCTTTTATTGGAGTGGTGTAAAAGCACTTACCGCCAGACCCAATAACTAAATCGACAGCAAACTCACCTACAATCGTTTTTCCCGCACCAGTTGGCGCTGCTACTAAGACACCCTTGCCGCTTTCTAGAGCATTGCAGGCATCTACTTGAAAGGGGTCTAATTCAAAGGGAAATGATTCTGCAAATTTTTTTGTTTTTGGAAACTTACTTGATGACTTTGATCGAGCATAACTTTGGGCCGGTGTTAGTGTCATAGTGCTAGCCAGGTAGAAAGTGCCTTGGGGACATTAGATACTGTGATTGGCAATTGCGAAACAAACTCTCCATCTGCATACGAGGTGGTATTTGCAGAGATTTTTACAACCTTGCCTCTGTAGGTATCAATTTTTTTATGTGGAATATGATTACCCTTGAACACTTTAGGAAAAATAGTTAGTAAAACAAACCTAGAAACTGGCCTAACAACAAGTATGTCGAAAACACCATCTGAATTTGATGCCCCAGGACATATTCGCATTCCACCACCGTATGTCTGTCCGTTCGCAATGGTTAATAGCATGGCAGGTCGATCTAGTACTTGGCTATCAACCTCGATTCTATATTCAATCGGCTTGAATCTTGCCAGATTTCTTATTGTTGCAATTGTATATTTTGATTTTCCTCTAGGCCACTTTATTTTATTTGCTCGTAAGTTAACTTCTGCATCAAAACCAGTACTAAGCACCTGAACAAACCATTTATTAGAGTAATTATATTCAATTTTTCCTAGGTCTATCTTTATTGGAGTTGAATTCAAATAAAGATCAAAAATTTCAGCAGTGCCCATTGAATTTACACCAATTGCCCGAGCAAAATCATTACCAGTGCCGGAAGGTATTACTCCCAGTGGTAGTCCCGTCTGCGCAAGTAATTGCAAGCATAGATTTACCAGCCCGTCTCCTCCAACAGCTATCACCCTGCTGTATTTGTTAGTCAACAAACTTAATTTCAACTGTTCTATAGTTTTTTCACTGCTATCTTCATGAATAATTGTAAATTTTAAGTCAGCCTGTCTTAATAGAATGGAAAAATCATTTACCAGTGTTAGCGCCTTACCTTTGCCAGCGAGTGGGTTTATAACAAGTAACCACATTTTAAATCTATTCAGGTTTATCGATTGGCGATGCTTTTATGCTTAAATCAGTCTTTTTACCTCTTCTTCTGTCAATGACTAATCCAAATAATCCGCTTGCAAAGTAGAGTAGGCAAAGCGGTATTGCCAACAAGATCATCGTTACTGGATCTGGAGTAGGAGTAAATACTGCTGTAAATAAAAAGCAGAGAAAAACAGCCACACGCCATGGTTTTAGTATGGCTCTACCGGACAAAACCCCTAGTAAATTTAATGCCACTAGAAATAACGGGAGCACAAAAGCGATTCCAAAAATCAATATTAGACGAAGAACAAAGTCGAGATACTCATCGAAACGGACAAGATTTCCAAGATTATTTGGTGTAAATCCAAGTAAAACATCTACTGCATGTGGCAATATTAAATATGCTAAAAAAGACCCAGTTCCAAAAAGAGGTGTAGCAACCGCTGCAAAAACTATTGTCACTCTACGTTCCTTTTTGTGTAATGCAGGAGTAATAAAAGCCCAGAGTTGATAAATCCAAACCGGTGCAGCCAAAATGATTCCGGAAAGCAGAGCAATTTTTACACGCAAGTTAAACGGCCCCAGTATTCCGTTCACATAAAGATCACCGCACTGCGCAGTATTTGGTGTGGTAGAACTACCAAGATCACAAAATGGTAGTGTCAGTAATCTGATTATTGGTTGATAAAGAGCCCAGCCTACAATTGAACCCATTACAACAGATAACGAAGCTCTAACTAACCGATTGCGAAACTCACGAATGTGATCGAGCAGCGGCATTTTTTCGCCACGGCGATTACTCATAAAACTTATCGATTAGAGTTTGGATCTGTTTTCTGGTCCCCATCAGAATCATCTTTATTCATCTCCTGGACTTCGCTCTTAAAGATGCGTAGTGATCTACCCAAAGATCTTGCGGAATCCGGTAGACGTTTAGCTCCAAAGAGAACTACGAATACAACTGCAAGTATTAGTAAGTGCCACGGTTTTAGTGCGTTCATGCCCATAGCATACCCTAAAAATCGCTTGTGGCTTGATATACAGCCAATAGCGAGGTGGCCAATTGAGATACCTCTTGGGCCAACGAAGTTGGTGAAATCACCTTAATTCCTGGCGAATTGCTGAGAATACTGCGCTTCAGCCACTCTAAATTACTCAATTTTAAATGAACTCTGAAACCCTTATTTTGCTCACTAGTAGCCGTAATAATCGATGAGTTACGCTCAATGAAATTAATATGCCCTTTATGAACATCTAGTATAACTTCTATAATTGAATTAGTCTCATTTATTACTTCATTACTAATCCCATTACCAATTTCACATTTCTTTATTAAATCAACTTTGAAAACTCGATCGGCTTTAGCAGTTAAATCAAGAGCTGAAAGATAGAGATTTCCATTCATGAAATATAAATTATGTGGAATTACTGTTCTATCGCTGACATCATCCTTAACTAGTGAGTGGTACTGTAGATTTAAACTTTTTTGATCAGTTATTGCTTTAGATATCACTTCTACAAAGGATGAATTAGTGCTACTTGGTGCAAAAACAACAGAGTTAATACTGCCGAGCTTACTTATTTTATCGGATAGTGTTTTAATTTTACTAAGTCGGACTGAATCAGAATTGCTTAGCTCACTTAATATCTGTAAGCCTAGTGCTATTACAACTAATTCACTCTTGGTGAAGCGTCTTGGCTTATCAAGAACTTGAGGATCAATTATTGAAACTACTCCATCTTCAAAGATTAAATCAATTAGTTCATATGGAGTATAACCGGGCAAGCCACACATAAATATAAGCTGTAAATCACTTTCAATTTGCTTTTCTGTAACGGAAAATTGCTTAGATAATTTGCCAATAGTTACTCCAGGATTTTCTAAAATAAATGGAATCAAATCCATAGTCCGCAAGGCGCGGTTGGCCGCAGTATCAACCATAATTTAGTTCCGTAAGTCGTGAAGTGATTTCATCGCGAAGACTAGAAGGCTTAATTGCTATTACATTTGAGCCAAACCACAATATAGTTTCAATAATCTCTTGCTCATAGACATAAGGAATCGACATTAGGTCCCATTCCTCATCCATATTCTCGGTTGGGTACTTACTACGTAATGCATGTGCTTGCTCTTTTCGTACAAGCACCTTTGCCTGCAACTCCTTCTCAGACCTCGATTTCAATAAAAATTCAGTCAAATTAAACTCGGTAGGTTTTTTAAATGCTCCTGATTTGCCTTCTTTAATAAATTTTCCTTCAATGCGCATCAACTTAAACGACTTTATGTCATCACCCTCGCGTGCTACTAAGTACCAAAATCCATCTCGAGTATATAAACCGAATGGTTCTACTATTCGATTTTTCCCCTTATAGCCAAACTTAATTTTTTGCTCCATATCAACAGCCTCAAAGGCTGATGAAAGCATTGCAGAATCATCGCTATCTCTGACAGCTGGAGTGTTCACAGCATTACTTTCAATGGGACCGCTTAAAGATTTAATTTTAAGTAGTGCGCCCCTGGAATCATTTTCAAGTGCTGAGTCATGCCATAAATTTGCCGCCATTGTAAGATAGAGCAACTCTTCTTTAGTAAATTCGCTATCGCTAAGTTGAAATGTTTCACTTCGAATTAAATATCCTTGTTCATCATCAAAGAGTGGGTCAATTCCTTTAACTTCAATCTCAATTCCTAGGCTTCGAAGCTCATCTTTATCCCGCTCAAACATTCTCTCCATAGTTTCAGGTGAGCCGCTATAGCCGGCTACAATTTTGAATACCTCAGACTTTGTTAGATAGCGCTTGGTTGCAAGCAAGGCCAGGGTTAAGTTAATTAACCGCTCAGTTTTTTGGGCGCTCATGGTCTTAGGTTAGCGATAACTAAAATCTTTGCTAAGATCATGTGTGCGAAAAACTCATAAATTAGGCTTAGTGATTCTTTCAGTTCTTCTAATTACTGCCTGCTCAACAGACGGAGGTGTGGATTCAATGACTGATCAAGGACAATCGACAACAGCTCTTCCACAGGTAGATGGTGCTAAAGGGCGTAAGCCAACCATCACCTCGCCATCGGGGACGGCCCCAGCAACCTTCCAATCACAAGATATTTTTGTTGGAGACGGCAAAGAAGCAATTGCAACATCAACTCTTGAGGTGCACTACTCACTCATGGCTTGGAGTAGCGGAGAACTTGTTGAGTCCTCATGGGATCGAAATCAAACTGCAACCTTTCCTTTAAGCGGCGTTATCGCAGGCTGGCAAAAAGGTATACCTGGTATGAAAGAAGGTGGCAGACGACTATTAGTTATTCCACCGGATCTAGGTTACGGAGCACAAGGTGCTGGCGGTGCAATTGGGCCAAATGAAACCTTGATCTTCGTAGTTGATCTTGTTGCAGTTAGTTAATTACTCAACAACTCCGTAAGAACCCTTAGATGGTCGTCGTCTTCGAGGCAGCACAGTAACTCCAGGTGCCATTCGCCTAGCGAAGATAAGAAAACCGGTGTGCCCAATCATTCGGTGCTCAGGCCTAACGGCTAACCCCTCATGGTGCCAAGGTCTTACAATGCTTTCAGATGATTCTGGCTCGGTGAAATTTCCAGAATCTTTAATTGCTTCGGCAATTTTAGATAACTGCGTCGTAGTAGCAACATATGCCAGTAATACTCCCCCAGGAACTAATGCTTTAGATGCTGTTTCAACACACTCCCATGGCGACAGCATGTCTAAAACAACTCGATCAAAATCTGCATCAAATTGCTGATCTTGAAGTGCACCAATAGTTAGGTTCCAATTTTTTGGTTCACCCATAAAATAATTCGAAACGTTATCTTTCGAAATTTTTGCAAAATCATCACGTATTTCAACTGAGTGAAGGAAACCATTACTACCAATTGCCCGAATGATCGAAATGCTTAATGCCCCAGAGCCAACTCCAGCTTCTAGAACTCTTGCCCCTGGCTTAATGTCTGCGACACCAAGAATCATTGCCGCATCCTTAGGATAAATAATTGTTGCACCCCTTGGCATTGATAAAACGTAATCGGCGAGTAATGGTCTAAAGATTTGAAACTTAAGCTCCCCATTTGTTTGAACAATTGAGCCTTCTGGTAGGCCAACTATTTCATCATGCTTAAGCATCCCCTTATGGGTATGCCATTCAGCACCAGCGGTTAATGTGATTGAGTAAAGTTTTCCTTTATTATCGGTAAGTTGTACTCGATCACCATAATTAAAGTTTCGCTCTATCATTTCGATTCAGCCCTGCTCGTTAAAAATGGATACCAGTTGAGAACTTTGCTTATGTTAATCTCACTTAACGAAGAAATGACCCTAAGATCAGAATGGTCGGGCATTTGAACTAGGTGTTGAATTCCGATTACCTTAGCACCGGCATGTAAACCAGATTCAATACCAGTTAGTGAGTCCTCAAAAACTATGCAATTAGAAATATCCACAGATAGCTGCTTGGCTGCTAACAGATATGGTGCTGGATCTGGCTTTGTTTTCGCAACATCATCTCTTGATATTGCTGTATCAAATGTATTTGGAGGAAATCTCTTAAGTACAATTCTCATAAGATCACCTCTACTTGCAGTAACCAGAGCTGTTTTAATCCCCCAATCCTTGCATTCCTTAAGAAGATCTAGTGCGTTTGGAATAAGTTCTAGTTCATTTGTAATTTTCTCTTTCATAACCTGAAAGAGGCGTTCAATAAAATATCCGCTGGGTTTAATATTTTTACTTCTTTCTTGCATGTATAACTCTGTTCGCTCAGCAGGTCCGCCTAAACAATTTATTTGATCCTGTTGATCCCAATTACATCCGACCTCGGCCATTATCTCTATTTCAGCTTTTAACCAAAGTGGTTCTGAGTCAATTAGAGTGCCATCCATATCAAAAAGAATTGCGCCATCGGCATTAACTAATGTTTCTGATAGGGCAGAAAAAGAGTTCATTTACCCTACTTTATCGTACAAACTGTTGAGAAAATCTATAATTACAGTGCTAAACCCAACAAAGAATCGATTGCTCTAGACACTTGACCTGCTTTATCGAAAGTTTCATCTGTTTGGGACTTTTTTGCCCATAAAACTAATCTATTTAAAGCTGAAGGAGTATCGAGATTATTCGAAAGGTCAGCTATCAAATCATTAATTAGTTGATCTGAATCTGCAACCTCACTTCTTGATAAAGCAGCACGGAGTAGATCCACATCAGCCTGAGCTTTCTTTAATAACTCACTACTATATTGACGATCCACTTGATAATGCCCAGAAAGTAAAGCCCATCTGATTACCATTGGGTCAACTTTGTTCTCTAGCAACTTAGAAACAAAAACCAAATTACCTTTAGACTTACTCATCTTTTCGCCATCTAAACCAATCATCCCAGAATGAACATAAAGGCAAGCAAATTCACGACCAAGTGCAGCATTAACAATTTTTGCACTCATATAATGATGTGGAAATGCTAAGTCAGAACCACCACCTTGCAAATCAATTATTGGGTCACTAATAGAGTTATCAAGATAACCGCAAGCTATTGCGGTGCATTCAACATGCCAACCAGGTCTACCGAAACCAAAGCTACTTGGCCAGCCCGGATCACCATCCCGATTTGCTTGCCAAATTACTGGGTCAAGTGGATGCTTTTTACCTGCACGCTCTGGATCACCTCCGCGCTCTTTGAAGATGGATACTGCCTCATTAACGCTTATTGGAAGGTCATTTAAAAAATCTCCCACAGAAAAGTAGTAGTCCTCATCTAATTTATATAAAAAGCCACGGTCTGATAACAGCGTTATAAATTTTTCAATTAACGAAAAGGATTCAGTGACTTTGACTAAAGATTTAGGCGGAATAATTCTTAGGGCAGACATATCAGATTTAAATAGTTCAACTTGCTCAGATGCTAAATCTTGCCAATCCAAGCTATCTCGCTTAGCTCGTTCTAGTAACGGATCATCTATATCCGTTACATTCTCAACAAAATTTACCTCATGTTTCGATAAAATTTGGTATCTATTTATAAGATCAAATGCTAAATATGTGGCGGCATGGCCTAGATGAGTAGAGTCATAAGGTGTTATTCCACAGACATAAATTGAAAAATTCTTAGACCTAGAAGCTTTTACTAAACCAGCATTACTATCGCAGAGATTTAATACGGGAAACTTAAAATTATCTAGAGGTGGCAGATAAGCCTGTGGCCAAATGTTCATAGTTAATTATCCCCTAGACCGGCGGCCATGGGATTGCGGGCCAAAGCTGGCTTGGCTCTGGAAATACACCATTTAAAAGAAGTGTCCTAACCCGTTGGCGAAGTGCAGAAATCTCATCCGTAGTTAAGTACTCCTCTAACAATTGCTCCAGATCTAACGATTGGACCTGATTAAGTTGATCAATTTCTTTATCATCTAGTGGTAGGGAAGAGAACTGCCAGATAACTGTTCGCAATTTATTCTCCACATGAAATGCAACTCCATGGTCACAGCCCTTTAGTTTCCTTGTTGCATCTACCAATAGATGTCCGAACTTGCGATCTGTATTATTAATTACTGCATCAAATAAGGCTAGCTCTCGAAGTTGTTTATCATTGCTTTGCCCAAACTCAACCACATTTATTGTTTCATCTACCGTAATCCACTCCTGAACCATGCCGAGTCCAAACGGACCATCTCTTAATGTGGTAAATGGAACTAAATTAAAACCACCAAATTCACTTAACAAGAAAGCTGAGTACTCTCGATTTGCGAGATTTCCGTCCGGAAAATCCCAAAGTGGGCGCTCTCCGGCTATTGGCTTATAGATTACCTGAAGGGTTGGGTCAGACCCTTTAATTTTTGCCAACAGTGTTGCATTTGAAGCATCAACTAATCTACCTATAACAACAATTTCACCAGATGAAATATGATCACTTTTAGTTATCATCTGCGATACCCATTAGCCCTTGGACATAGGTGCCCGAGAGCATCTATAGGTAAACCACAAAATGGGCAAGCAGGCCGTCCAGCGCTAACAATAGTTTTAGCACGCTCACAAAAACCTTTTACTTGATCTAGTTTTAGTGTGGCAATAATCAAATCTGGCCCAAAATCTAGATCATCTAAGATTAAATCATCGTCTTGAGATATGGCTTGAATATTCACAATTACAAAATTTTTTTCCCAAGTAATGCTAATTATTCCCACTTTAAAATCTTCATCAATCGGCAATTCCATTGGTAATGTGTCATCAACTGCTACCGCCGAAAGATCTGTAACTGAAGCTAGCTTTCCTCGCCGAAGTTCCCTTATTAAGTCCTCAAAACGTTGAGTTAGCGCTATCACTTGGCTCTTTTCAAGTGTGACCGAATTAATTCCGGTATCTGATTTAACCTGAATAAAAAACTGACGCTCCCCAGGCTCTCCTATTGCACTAACAATAAAGCGAGAAGCTGGTTCGTGGCGATAGATAATTCTAGGCATTTATCTGCGCCACCATTTTGTGGAAGCAGAAAGAGAGTTTCCTCCACCTAATTGGTTCTGTTTAAATTTTTTTACCAAACTAGATGAAACTACAAAGTTAGTTTGTAAAATAGTTGCACCATTTTTTTCTAAACTAAAAACAGAAATTGAGGCCGGTTCTGCAACAAAACTTTGAAACCGATCAATTGGTAACCCAAGAACGCTAGCCAGTGACATTTTTATGATATCGCCGTGAGTTACAATTAATATCACCCCTTTGGCTTTGTTTAAATTCATCAGGGCTTTATCAACTCTTGTGCGCATATTTTTGAAGCTTTCACCTTCGGGAAATGTAAAGGTAGAGGGCTTAGCCTGAACAGCTCGCCACCTTCGATCTCGCCTAAGACTAGAGAGCTTTCTCCCAGACCATAACCCATAATCCATTTCAATAAAACTCGTATCAACTTGAAAATCTATATCTGGATTACTCTGCATAAAGGGTTCGATAGTTTGCAAGCAACGAGTAAGAGGGCTTGAGTAGATTTTATTTATTTTAATCGTTGCTAGATAAGCGGCGAGCAGTTGTGCTTGCTTGTGACCAGGTTTGGATAATTCAACCAAATCATCCTGACCAGCCAAAATACCTTTGGTATTTGCCGTGGATTGGGCATGACGCAACATATAAATAATCGGCATTTGGCAAGGTTACCGATATTTTTCACCTCTTGTTGCTAGCCTGACCAACCATGGAGCGACGTAAATTAGGCGGAGTATCAATCTCTCGACTTGCTCTGGGCACAATGACTTGGGGTCGAGACACCGATGAGAATGAAGCCGCGCAGCAACTACAGGAGTTTGTTGAGGCAGGTGGAAATTTGGTTGATACCGCCGCAGTTTACGCAGACGGCGACGCCGAGCGAGTTCTAGGTGGGTTTATTGGTACCTTAGTCAAACGAGATGATGTATTTCTTGCGACCAAAGCGGGAATTACTTTTAGAGATGGATCTAGGCATATAAGTAACTCAAGAAATGAATTAATCTCTGATTTAGATCGGTCGTTAAGCAGATTAAATGTTGATTACATTGATCTATGGCAGTTAAATAGTTGGGATAAGAACACTCCGCTTGAAGAAACACTTTCAGCTTTAGATTATGCAACTAATTCGGGCAAAGTTCGTTATGTAGGCCTCTGTAACTTTAATGGTTGGCAATTAGCCAGATCTACTACATTGCAGAACCCAATTTTTGGTAAGGCTGCGATTACTTGTGCGCAAAATGAATACTCACTTCTAAACCGTAAAGTTGAGGAAGAAGTAATACCAGCAGCTAGCGCACTTAATCTTGGTTTCCTTGCTTGGTCACCACTTGGAAGAGGTGTGTTAACCGGTAAATATCGTGATGGCGTGCCATCTGATTCCAGGGGTGCTTCTCCACATTTCGCTAACTTTGTTGAACCGTATCTATCGCAACGGGCAAAAAAAATCGTCGAATCTGTTTGTATTGCAGCAGATGGCCTTGGCTATTCACCACTTGAAGTAGCGCTGTCTTGGGTAAGAGATGCCCCTGGTGTAACTAGCGCCCTAATTGGTGCAAGAACTGGAGCGCAACTACGTGGAATATTAACTGTTGAGCAAATAACGCTGCCAGATCAGGTTCGTCAAGCTTTAAATGAGGTCTCAGGTAATTAAATATTCTCCAAAAATTCATAAAGAACTCTAACGCCGAATTTAAGTCCTTCGATTGGTACTCGCTCATCAACACCATGAAATAGCGCGAAAAAATCTAGGTCAATTGGCAATCTAAGTGGTGAAAACCCATATCCAACTATTCCAAGATCGTGTAAAGCTTTATTATCAGTTCCACCACTCATCAAATATGGCACTGGGATACCTTCAAAATCCTCAACATTAATAGCTCTACACATCGCCTCTACCAGTGGCCCAGCAAACTCTGCTTCAAGTGAGATGTCACGGGTCAAAATCTCGACTTCAATCTCATCGCCAGCAAGTTTTTTGATTGTTTCATGTAGATCATTTTCATATCCTGGAAGAAATCTGCCATCGATTACTGCGCTGGCATTTTGGGGAATTACATTAGCTTTATATCCGGCTTCAAGCATTGTTGGGTTTGCAGTATTTGAAATTGTTGCTCCAAGCATCTTTACGGCGGTACCTAAGTGGTGAAGCAATGGCTTTACATTTTTAGAGTCATATTTATCACCGGTAAGTTCAGCAATTTTCTTAAAAAATAATCCAGTTGTTTTAGTAAGAACCTGTGGCCATTCGTAGTTGCCAACTCTAGAAACTGCATCTGAAACTTTTGTTACGGCATTATCAGAATTGATAAATGAGCCATGCCCAGCGGTGCCCTTAGCAGTTAGCTTTACCCATTGAATACCTTTTTGAGCTGCTTCAACAAGGTATAAACGATGTCCGCCAGTAATTGTTACGGAAAAGCCACCGACCTCAGAAACTGCCACACTGTAACCAGCAAACAGCTCTGGACGATTTTTTACTAACCATCTAGATCCATAAGTTCCCGAGGCTTCCTCATCGGCAAAGAACGCTAACAAAATATTTCTAGGAGGCTTGTACCCAATTCGCTTCCACATTCTGACAGTTGCCAAGATCATGGCGTCCATATCTTTCATGTCAACGGCGCCTCGACCCCAAATAAATCCATCCTTTATCTCACCGCTGAAAGGGTCAACTGACCAATCATCAGCATTTACTGGTACTACATCCAGATGGCCATGTAAAACCAAGCCAGGTCGGGTGGTGTCACTACCTAATATTTTTGCAATTACATTCACCCGGTTTGGTGCGGTTTCAATTAACTCGCATTCGATACCAACTTCGTTGAGTTTTCCTGCAACATACTGGGCTATCGCTTTCTCATCTCCCCGACCTTCACCGTGGTTCACACTTGGTATACGGATCATCTCTTGGCAAAGTACTATCGCCTCATTTTCTAACTCTGCGATTTGCTGCGATGTTAAGTTCATGGGGATATTGTGCTACATAAGTTCAATTTCCCTTCAATTCAGATTGCGTTAAAATACAAAGAAGTCCGGGTGGCGGAATTGGCAGACGCGCTAGCTTGAGGTGTTAGTGCCCGTAAGGGCTTAGGGGTTCAACTCCCCTCCCGGACACCAAAATCAGCCTTTCCAATATGATGCGCAGATGAGTGAAATATCTAGAGATCTAATTCGAATAATTCCAGATTTTCCTAAAACTGGAATTATTTTTAAAGATATAACCCCACTACTTGCAGATGGCGCAGCTTTCAATGATTGTTGTCAGAAAATTGCAGCATTTGCTAAAGATGTGGATTACATTGCAGGAATTGAGGCTCGTGGATTTATTCTAGCCTCCGCTGTTGCGGTAATTACTGGGAAGGGATTTATCCCAATTCGAAAAAGTGGAAAATTACCTGGGCAAGTAATCTCCCAAAGTTATGATCTTGAATATGGACAAGCAACATTAGAAATTCATTCTGATCTAATACCGCAGGGCAAAACTGTTCTAGTAGTTGATGATGTTTTAGCAACTGGGGGTACAGCACTAGCAGCGGTGGAATTGATCGAAAAGGCTGGCTTAATTCCTGTATGTCTGGCAATCCTGCTTGAGATCAGTGCGCTAGGCGGCAAATCACAGATTCAAAACGCACGACCTAGTCTACAAATTCTTACAATCTTGGCAGAATGAGCATATGGCCGAGCTAATCTATTACTGCGGAACTATGGATAGTGGTAAGTCCACCTTGGCTTTGCAAACTGCACATAATCATCGCTCTCGTGGACGAGATGGTGTCATCTTCACAAGTAAGGACCGCGCTGGTAAGGGATTAATCTCGTCAAGGCTTGGTCTGCAAATTGATGCATTAGAAGTTGATTCAGATTTAAATCTACATAAATTAATTGTTGAAAGATTATCTATTGGCGGAAAAATAAGTTTTATTATCTGTGATGAAGCACAATTTTACTCAGCAGAACAAATTGAACAACTAGCAAAAATTGTGGATGGACTTGGAATAGATGTTTATGCATTTGGAATTCTCTCGGATTTTAGAACCAAGCTTTTTCCGGGAAGTGCTCGATTAGTAGAACTTGCCGATCGAGTTCAAACTCTGCAAGTAGAGGCACTGTGTTGGTGTGGTGAGCGAGCTACACACAACGCTCGTACAGTTAATGGCAAAATGGTTACAGAAGGTGAGCAAGTTGTAGTTGGTGATGTAAGCACAGCTTCAACTATTGCATACGAAGTACTTTGCCGTCGCCATCACATGAGAAATGTGACTTCAAAAGTTTCTAACCCGGCCACCGAACAATCCTTACCATTTAACAACTAATGTCGCTCGTAACCAGAGGGTATGCAGTTTTATCTGCTAAGGAATCACTAGTTGAGTACAAATTCGAACGACGCGCACTTCGGCCTCGAGATGTTGCACTAGACATCTATTACTCCGGTATTTGCCACTCAGACATTCATCAAGCGCGCGAAGAGTGGGGACCTGCGATATTTCCAATGGTGCCCGGGCATGAAATAGTGGGAAAGGTTATCGAAACTGGCTCACAGGTAAGCAAATTCAAAGTAGGTGAACTAATCGGTGTTGGCGTTTTTATTGATTCATGCAGAAATTGTGCTAGTTGTGGCGCCGGCCTTGAGCAATACTGCGTTGAAGGAATGACTGGTACCTATAACACGTTAGAACGCGATAGTAAAACAATTGCATTTGGCGGATACTCAAATAAGTTTGTTGTTGATGAAGATTACGCGGTGCATGTTCCCTCAAATTTAGAATTATCTGGTGTTGCACCCCTTATGTGTGCCGGAATTACTCTCTACTCCCCACTTAAAAATTGGAATGCAGGACCTGGTAAAAAAGTTGGAATTATGGGACTAGGTGGTTTAGGACATATGGGAGTTAAGTTTGCCCATGCCTTAGGAGCACAAACAACCGTTTTTTCCCACTCACCTGAAAAAGAAGCAGATGCAAAAGCAATGGGGGCTGATCATTTTGTTGTTACGAAGGATATAAAAGAGCTTCATAAATTAAAGCAAAGTTTTGATTTAATTCTTAATACCGTTTCCGCAGATCTAGATCTTGAGCCATATCTTCAAATGCTGAAATTAGACGGGACTTTGGTAGTAATTGGGCTTCCTGGTAAGCCTTATGCAATTAATGTTGGCACATTACTAGGTCAAAGAAGGTCCCTATCTGGCTCAATGATTGGTGGCATAACAGAGCTACAACAGATGCTCAATTTTTGTGGTGAGCATAATATTTTAAGTGATGTCGAAGTAATCAAATCTGACTATATAAACACCGCCTATGAGCGAACTGTTGCTAGTGATGTTAAGTATCGATTTGTAATCGACGCTAAAACTTTTTAAACAAATTGATGCGCTGCTAAAGCAAACAGTGGGGCCATTGCAAGTGCTGGTAATAA
>SXGQ01868204.1_pt1 | contig 15733 bp, 19 predicted proteins | sample 3178371 | NCBI WGS metagenome assembly SXGQ01 (sample SAMN11356859, study PRJNA531348) | freshwater metagenome | isolation source: freshwater sample F1-20 | place: China: Fuxian Lake, Yuxi | collected 2017-12-25
TATTTAATTCAAACTTAGCCTATGCTACAAGATTGTTCACAGAACATTCAACATCTAAGCAAGAAAAAATTAACATCTTAAGAAGATTTGATTCTGCGGAAAACCTTAAAGAATCTAAAGCTTTATATAAAACACTTAAAGACGAATTAAGTTCTGAAAAGAAAACTTTCGTTAAAGAATCATTTGAAAGAGTTGTAGAAAAAACTCCACAGTCAGGTTCAGCAATCAATTTGATTGAATCTAAGACTTATGAGAACCCTCAATTCATGAGAATGAAAGACATTATGTCAAAAATAATAAAATAATAAACAAAAAAATAATAAAACCTAAAAAATAAAATGGGAGCATTATTAGAAAGTGGATTAGTAGGTAACATCGGTCTTAAGCACCTTAAAGTTATCAAAGAAGACACTATAAACAAATGGGACAAATTAGGGTTCCTAGAAGGTCTTAGAGGCCACCTAAAAGAAAACGTTGCTCAGTTATATGAAAACCAAGCATCGTTCTTAATTAACGAATCTTCATCTACTGCTGATTCAGGTTCATTCGAAACTGTGGTATTCCCTATCATCAGACGTGTGTTCTCTAAATTGTTAGCAAATGAAATCGTATCAGTACAAGCTATGAACTTACCAATCGGTAAATTGTTCTACTTCGTACCTCAAATCCAAGGATATACTGCGGCAACACCTGGTTACACTAGTACAGATGCTGCAGGTCACTACGCACCTTACGGAGCACCTGGCTCTAATCAAACTGACCCTAATCAAGGTTACACAGGAGCTAACGCATTTACTAAGAACCTTTATGATTTATTCTACGAAGGTGGTGAAGCGGCTTTAGACCCACCTGGATTGTTTGACTATTCTAAAGGTCGTTACTATTGGATTCAAGCATCTGCTAATACAGTTAACTGGAACGGTTCTAATTTAGAAGTTGGTTCAATCTCTGCACAAACAGACGTTCGTAAAGTTATTGTTGCAATTTCTGGATTTAGTACTTCAGGTGCTGGTAAATTAATCGGACCTGACGGACAAGAAATGGACACTGAATCATTCTTATCTGATTTAACTATCGTTCCTTTGAATGGTACAGTTGCAACTAACATCAATGCTAACTATACGTTAAACACTCCACAATTATTCAGAGTTGTTACTCAAAAATACGGTAAGGGAATCGTTCAATATGGTAACACTTCAACGGCATCATTTAACCAAACTACCACAGGTGGTAATGGTGGTACATATAACGATATCTGTTCACCACAAGGTGTAATCTATATTGAGGTTGACGTATCAGCACCAGCATGTATTTCTTGTGGAGCAGCTACTCCTGACGGATATAGCGGATTAACTTCAGGTACTTTGTTAACAGGTACAACTGGTACTAATCCTTTCAGAGTATTCTATAAGAGATACGAAGAAATGGAATTCGAAGACAAAATTGGTGAAGTATCTTTCAATTTAGAGTCTGTAACAGTTTCTGTAACTGAAAGAAAGTTAAGAGCACAATGGTCTCCTGAATTGGCACAAGACGTTGCGGCATTCCACAACATCGACGCTGAGGCTGAATTAACAGCTTTATTGTCTGAGCAAGTTGCGGCTGAAATTGACCGTGAAATCTTACGTGACTTACGTAAAGGTGCGGCTTGGAACTTACGTTGGGATTACAACGGATGGAAGAGACTGAACAACCAAGCTACTCCATACACTCAAAAAGACTGGAACCAAACTTTGATTACTGCGATTAACCAAATCTCAGCTCAAATTCACAAGTCTACTTTAAGAGGTGGAGCTAACTGGATTGTTGTTTCTTCTGAAATCAGTGCTATTTTTGATGACTTGGAATACTTCCACGTATCAAACGCGGCTCCTGAGCAAGACCAATACAACATGGGTATTGAAAGAGTTGGAACATTAAGCGGACGTTACCAAGTGTATCGTGACCCTTACTTCCCACCAAACACTGTGTTGATTGGACACAAAGGTACATCTTTATTGGATACTGGTTACATCTACGCTCCATATGTACCTCTACAATTAACTCCAACTATGTATAACCCATTCAACTTCACACCTATCAAAGGTATCATGACACGTTACGCTAAGAAGATGGTTAACAACCGTTTCTACGGACGTATCACAGTTGACGGAGTACGTACATTTGACTTGAGAGAATTAAGATAATCTATCTTAAACCAAATATAAAAAGGTCAGAGAAATCTGACCTTTTTTATTATACTGACAATATTCTAATTGCTTTTGATATGACCTCAGTCTCTTCTATCTTAAAGGCTCCTCTTTTATATGCCGATTTAACAGCTTCGATAATACAATACAACGATTGGTCCCTGTTTAAATTAGTTATAAAACTATCCAATTCTTCGTAACTCCTATACTGAATAACTTCAAATAAATCACCAATAGGATTCATTTTGTTAAATTCATTCTCAATATCTTTCTTTAAATTTTCAATTTCATTTTCCATAATTAAATATATTTATAATAAAGATTATTGTCAAATAATGAATAAGATTAATAAAATATTAGAAACACTTCAGTCCCTTCACGAATACCAAAAAATCGATGAGGCAACAGTTACAGGGAATAGGGGAACTTACAAACCTCCTATTAGAACAGGTATTAGAAAATGGTTCAAAGATACTATGGGACCATATACTGAAATGGTTTCACCTTATATTGATTCTGAAGTTAATTATGATTCATTAGATGGTGAAATAACCATGACTAAAAAAGAAATTCAAAAGAGAGAAAAACAATCTAAAAAAGTTAGAGATAAAGACTACAGGCAAGATGCTCCTGATGAGGGGGATGATGAATATGCACCCGCACCGTTTAAAGTACTAAAATTACATAATACAAAACCAAAGACTAAAGAAAAAATAAATGAAGACTTAGGCGTATGGTTTGGAACTAAAAAGAAACCTAAGGGAAGTAAACAACCTAAGGGACCATGGGTTAATATTTGTAGAAAAAAAGAAGGTGGAGGGCATCCTCCATGTGGAAGACCTGAAGCTGATAGTAAAGGATACCCTAAATGTAGAGCCGCTGGTGTAGCATCTAAAATGACTGACGCTCAGAAAAAATCAGCATGTGCTCAAAAAAGAAGGGCGGAAAAAACAAATCCTAAAACAGGAACGGGGAACAAACCAAAGATGGTATCGTACAAACCAAAAAAGAAAACTAATGAATCAATTATCATTAGTTTAATTAGAAAGTCTTTAGATTAATTTTCTCTTTTGTATTTAGTTACAGGAAAATTTGAGTTCAATTCGTTAAGTGCGTTTACGTATTCATCACCGTATTCACCTATTCTACTAATTACATCATCACAAAACATTCTTCTTTCGAACATGGTATATTTTGCGAAACTTTCTTTAAGGTGTTTTTTAACTAATTTAGATATTACTTTGCTCATTTTCTGATATTTTATTATAAATATCGGTTAATGACTCTTTTATCTGTAAAATCATTTCTGTGTCGTAAATTTCACCTCTTTTTTCTAATTCGTTGTCGAACACGTTAATTAGTTTTCGTTCGTTTTTTGGGGTTAATTTAATCTCGTAGGAGTATTTGTGATTAGTTACAGATAATACTGAATCACAAATCACCATATAAACTCCAAGTTTTTGATTTTTAATATAAAACTTATTTGTTTTAGGTGTCATTATCAGAATAGAGTCAGAGCACCTTATTAGACTTTTTGCGACATTAACGCATAAGGATTCATATTTTTTTGCTCTATGACATAGTCAGGACGAGTCAAATTATTCCTTAATAAGATTCTAAATCTGTAGTATTGTTTTTTTAGTGGGTTCATATCATTTATGAATATATTCACAAAGATATGGTAAAATTACTGAACTAACAATATTTTTAAAAATTTTTCCCACTCATTAACATCAGTTTCATTTCTACCAATATTTGCGGAGTAACAAGATAAGACAACATTATCTTTTGTATAACCTTTATTTCTGTCGATTCTGTCTAAAGAAGGTTGTTGGGGATGTTTTTTATTGATTGATGGTATTAAGGGAACTTTGAACCAATGACATAATCCATTTTGGTTTTCAAACATTTTATTAATGTCGTCCACAGTTAAATTGTGTTCTTTTCCTCTTTTAGAATCATGTATTAAAGTATTTTGCCAAAGACGAACTCTTCTTTCTTTTTGTTTAATACTTTCCTGCGATTTAAATTCAGGATTTTTTCGTTTGTTTCTTTTATACTTCCTTGTAATTTCTAAGATACAGCTCTTACATTTAAAACCCCTTTGTGATTTGTAAAATTCATTTTCTGATTTTACTATATTACATACATTACATTTTTTTTGTTTATCCATAAACATAAATATGCGGGTAAACAATTAAAAGTTAAACTAAAAAATAATTATTTTTTCTTGGAACCGCAATAAGGGGGCGAACATCTTTTCTTTCCGTCAAGTCCTGGCATTCTACCCTTACAAACTTGGACACCGTAACCATTTCCGTAGGCTGAGGGATACACCTTGAATTTCGCCTTCGCTGCTGCTTTACCACGAGCACATAATTTTGTCCCTGCCTTTTTACGACCTTCAGTCATAGACATTGCAAGGTCTTCTAATCCTTCATCTTCCATAACTTCCTCAGATTTCCACATATTACCACTTTTTGTTTCATTCATTAAAAAATCAAACACTTGGTCCATATTGTTTTTTGCTTCAGAAATATGGTCTTGAGCCCAATCGTGACCATTAGATAAAATTTCCTCAACCATATTACGGTCTAAATCTAATAAAAGACCACACTGTCTTCTCATTTGTTCTAAATTACTAAAGAACATGTATCTTTCAGATTCCTCTTTAAGAATTCTTAAAATTTTTTCATTCATATTTTTCATACGGACATTCCTCCTTTCATTTCATCTTTTAAATCATTACATACAACCTGTAAAAAAAGTTCTATTTCTTTTTCAAGTTCCTCATATCTTTCAAATACATTTTCACCCTCAGCATCGTTAAAATTACATACCGAATATTCTCCTTCAGTATCACAATAAATTTCCCCGTAATATTCGTCACCATTAACATTAAAATACCCTGTATGAATAATTTCATCAGGAGTTTCTTCAGTTACTTCATACTTAAATTGATACGTTGGCATACCTGGATGTTGAAAATACCACGTTTCACCATATTGGGCTATTTGATGAGAGGTTGATAAACTTTTTTTATCTAAAAATTTACCTGTAGTCGCATGATAATCTAAGTACTCTTTTTCTTTTTTAGATAATCCAGCAACTCCCCCAACTTTATTAATCTTATCTAATATATCGTCAATTTCTTTTTGACCTTCAGATACTACTTTTTTAATAATAGTAATAAATTGACTCTCTGTTAATTTTACCTTTCTCATTTTTTGTTAACTATTTGAAAACTCAAAGTTCTTTTATAAGTATCTATCTGACCTGAAGAAAGAACTTTTAAATCAATAAAGTATTCATTAGGTAATTTATCACGAGTGTCAAATATGAAATAATACTCATTTGGTGTTCTATTAATTCTGGTCCAATCTTGAACTTGTACTTCGGTTTGACCTTCTCTAACATAAACTCTATACCATGCGGTAACAGGAATTAATACTTCATTTGTTGAGTATGCTTTTTTAATAACGACCCCAACTTTTCTAACATCTGTATTTAAAATCTTTTCGTCTTGTTTTATACCATAATAATCAAAACCATAAAGTGATGGGGACTTACTATCAATACCTAAAGTAAAATAGTTTTTATACGGTAAAACAATTAAATCGTTAGTGATGTTTGGTATTGCAATATTGTTATATTCTAAATTAGACCATTCATCTGTCCACATACATGGAGTTGTAATTGATGATGCTGAAAAACTTATCTCATATATACCCGTTGTTACCTCACAAGCAACCTCAGTTGTTATGGTATTATCCATATTGTCTCTAATAACCGCTTGTGGATACTGGTCCAAACTTGTTAGTTCTCCATTTATGTATGAGTATAGATATAATTTATTTACTTTATTAGAATAAAATGAATTTCTATCATCATCAACAAAATCATTATAGTTTGTTTCTAAAAATGGTTGATAAAAAGTTTGTGTGTGTCTTGTAAAAAATCCAACAGAATAATTCTCAGTTAAACCTGTTAAAGTTTCTAATTGGGGTACAAACGCAATCCCCCATCCTGTAACTCCTGTTGTACCACCTGTTAGAATTCCGTTTATCTCATTTGTCATATCAAATTCAATATCCTCATTACCAAATTCAAAATGTTGAGTATCAACAATTGTTAATTGAGAATAGTTTACTGAACCTGTATTGGTATTTGAATAAATCCCACTTTGACTCCACCCACTTAATGTGTTTCTTTGATACCAATTTGACGGTCTATTTGAATAGGCCTTATCTTGAGGTAAAACTAATGGTGTTAATAATGCATTAGTTGAATTTTGAGTATTCTTTATATCATAATAATCATACCCAACACCCTCATCCCATGTTTGCGGAGTTCCAGTTGAACCCGAAGTTTTTGGTATTCTAAATAATATTAAATCAAATGATGTTGCCCTTCTCCTACCTTCACTTGTTGTCTCATTTAATAACTCGTTATCAAATGAAGAAGTGTTTGTCATACGTAACGTATGAGTAGTTGAACTAAAATTACACCCATACTGAGGTATGGTTTGATTTGAAACCTTCTCAATTAGGTCAGTTAAATCTAAATCAAATATAAAACGACTAAATCCCGGAGAAGAATAAAAATCAGTAGATGAACCAAAATATAGTTCAGCAATAGGGGATTTACCTGTGTTGGTAAAACTATTATTGATTAATGTATTATTTCTTTTAAAATACGAACGATGAATTGACATTATATCCTTTTAAGATAAATATCAATTTATTCGAATATTTTGATTAATAATCTTTGTATCGAATTGTTGTAATTCCTTTTGGATTTCCTCAACCCCCTGAGGTATTGGAGGAGTTCCGTGATATGGATGTTGGTGAGATATTAAAAAGTTAACTATTAGATTTATTAACTGTTTTAAAGCTTCCCCTCTAACTAAACCTTCGGTATTTCCTCTATAAGAATCATATAACAAATTTCTTTCAATTCCATATACAGTATTTTCACCTAAATCAATTGATGTTTTGCCAGGTATAGTTGTTTTGTGTGACAATAAATAGATGTTATCGGACCCCATGATGGAATATCCAACAGGTCTTGTTTCGTATCTATATTGTTTAATAATTTCAGTCTGAGTTTTTACTTTTAATCCTGAATCATTATACCCACTTAGTAACCCAAACCCACCAATATTTTTTACTCCATATCTTACTAAATTGATAATACCTGTAGCATTTCCAACAACTGTAATTGAATTTTCCGCCAACGAAGGGTCTTTTTTTCTTGATAAAGATATTGTTGGTCTATAATAGTATGGAAATCTTGAATCTTCGGAAAAAGAAAAAGTTACTCCTGACGAATTAACAACCGACCCATCATTAAGTCCTTTAATAACGTCATTAATTATTTTAGCAACTTCTGATTTACCTGAAACCCCAGTAAATGTTGTTGAAAATACAGGAGTCATAAACTGAGTTGGGAGTACGGTAGATTGACCGAAAGTCTTAGATTCAGTTAAAGCAATATTAGGAACATTATAAATTTTTACATTACCTGAATAAACATCAATTGTCGTATCAAGACCTGCAATAATATCATACTCTATTAGTTTTTTAATATTATTATTTTCCTCAACAATCTTTGTTAAAATTTTATCAGGCTCATCAAATCTTTGGTTTTCAAAATACGATAATTGTAAAAACGACCTACTTGTATTTTTTTCAGGAAATTTATCCGCTCTTAAATTTTTAGTTTTTGCCGCTCTTAATAAAACTTCAGTATCCTTTAGAATAATATCAGAACGTCCTTTTGAGTATATCCCTATATCTTCTTTATTTGCAAAAACCCCTTCACTTTTCTTATTTTTAAATTTTCCTGACTTATCCTTAATTGCTAAATTTTGTCTAATGTTTGCCCCAAATCCCAAAACTTTTCTTGTCTCTTTTTCAGATTCAAATGATAAATTCATAGGACTGGCGTTAGGACCTGGTATGTAGAATTGATTTTTTCTACCGGGGTTTTCTTGACTATTTGTATAAAAAATGTGTACGTATTCTTTTGGTTGTGGTTGGTAGTTTAAATTAAAGGGTAATAGTGGAATAAATACAAATGGGTCAACATCAGTAAACTTATAGTTCTCCGCAATGTCAGTTTGATTACTGTTTAAGTACTTAACATCGATTGAATCTAATTTAGATTTAATAAGTTCGTGGTCTGGAAACACCCTAACCCTACCAATATTTAAATCATCATCCCCATCTTGAACTATTCCTCCAAAAATTACTCTATATGGACTATTAATATTATTTTCTGCCATCATATTCTTTTAATAGTTGATTGTAAGTTAATTCAATATAATCTAATTTTTTGGTGAGTTGTATAACCATAGTTTTTGTTGATTCAAAATCTGAGGTAAGAACATCCATGGCCTTAATTAAATCTTTGTTTGACCTGTTTTTGTAATCTTTAATTATATCAATAATCTCTTTTTCCATATTTTAAAAATATTTACCTGAAGCCCTTGCCGGCTGTGTAACAAATACCCCTGCGGCCAACGGAGGTATAAACACCTCAACTTTACCATTTTCATCTCTTTCTTGGTACATCCCACTTATTAAACAAAAATCGGCAATTAGACCTAAGTTAGGACTACCATCAGGATATGGACCTGTGTTAATACCGACTCTTTGTAAGTTAGATATATAATTCATCCACGCCCTGTTTGCCGAAGCTCCTGGTAATACATCAGCAAGTGCCAAAATTGGAGTTGGAATTATTTGTGCCGACGTTGGTAACCTAAGATTAAATAATTGTAGTAGTGTCTGAATTAAACTTCTACATTTTCTAAAATCTTGTATTGCGGTTGCGATTGCCACTGCCAAACCAATTAAATTATTAATTGCGGATAATACAGTTTGTGCCTTTTCGTTTGCAATATCTCTTATTATCGATTTAGCAAGTGCCAATACGTCTCTGGCAATTTCATCAAATAACGCTTTAAGGAATATTGCCCCAATTCTCGAAACTAAACCAACAACTAATTTTTTATTTTGTTTGAAAAAGTTTTCAATACCTATTATTGTTTCATCATATAATACCCCTAAAGCCTTTAGCATCATAATGAACCCTAATAAAATTTTAGGACTTAAAATTGCTCCAATAACGGCTCTTGGAAATGTTTTAATTATGTCAGTATTAATTGACAATTTCAAAGAATTTGGAAATGGTATTTGTAATTGCCATCTTGGGTCATTAACTAAAGAGTCTAATACATTTTCAATAGAAGAACTAATATTTGTACCGTTTACATTAGCAATTATTTCTAATGCGTATTCGGTATTAGTAATTGGTAGTTTTACGTTATCACAAGATTCAAACTCAATCACTCCTGAACGAGTAAGTTGTGTTTGGGATTCAATATTTCTTAAATCCACATCAGATAATTCAAAAAAAGTTTCATCTATGTTATCAACTTCAGGGGTTTTCGCTAAACCAGATATTGATATTTCTTCATCATTATCAAAACATAAACCAAGAATTCTTTGTACGAAAATACCAAATTTATTTTGATTGTCTAATGTTGCAGAGCCGTAACCAACCTCAACTGATACAATATTTGTTATGGCATCAATAAGTTTTGCAACAAAAGAGTTAAAGTCAATCATATCAACCGTTTTGTAGTAGTCGATAATAAAGTCCTTTATTCTATTAGGAGTTCCTGGTATCCTTTGTAATAACTCAACCCTAAAAAAACTACCTTGGTTGTTATTATTATCTGAGGTTGTATAGGTAATGTCAAATAGTGCGTTTGTGGATATCCCTTTGTATTGGGATGAATATAAACTATTCATCGATTGTCCGGGATTTTGAATTAAATTATATAATAATTTATTTGTTGGTCTTGGGGTAATCGTTGTGGATTGCGCGGTAAAGTTTTCTTTTTCATACATTACTTTACCGGTAATTGTTGTTGGGTCAGTTACTAACATTTTGAAAAGGTCAACCGTACTAACTTTAATGTAGAAAGTTTGTGGACCATAAGTTTGTTCTTCAGAACATCCTAAAGATGTTATAACTTCTTGTGTGAATATCTCAAATATTTTTGGTTTGATTTCTTGAACTATCCTTGAGAATTTTTTGGTTAGGTAATTGTTTGTCGCTGAACCTGCCCCTCTTGAAGAGCCAAAAAGTTCAAATAACTCGTCAAATGTACTTTTTACTTTATTTTTTGCATCATTTATTTTTTCTTGAGCATTGTCAACTTTTTTATTTACCTTATTTAATGACGTTTGTGTTTTTTTTAAGTTATCTTGGTAGATATTATTTGCCTTATCTTTTGCGCTGTTAATCGCTCCCTTTGCGGCGTTAAAACTTTTAAAGGACTTTAATTTTTCCTTACTATCACCAAACCCTTGATTAACATCTATCGGCATTACATACTAAATTTTTGAGTTGTATTATCAATATCTTTCTTAATTAATTCGTCAAGTAAATTGTCATCCATACTTGTTATATCAAAAGATTCTTCATTATTATTTTGTTTTTCCCATATTGAAGACTGTAACTTTGACAGTTGTAACTTCTTTTCAACACAATCATTAATTATCTTTTGTTGCTTTTCAATAACAGGTCCAATCAAAGTCATGTCTTCGGGTTCTTTCATCATAGAAACCATTTTATTTTGAATTCTAATTGCAGTTGCTCTTTGTTCTACAAGTTCATTATAGATTTCTTGCATTAAAGTAAGAATAGAATCTTTTGTAAAATTTATTTCTTTTCTTTTAGGTTTACTCATGAATATAAATATTTTTACCTAAATTTTATTCAGACGTAGGTTCAATTAAAGCACTGTATATTTTTTTATACTTCTTAATTGCAATTCTAATTTCTTTTGTTGATAAATTTGTCATCTCCCTAATAGATAATAAAATCACATTTTTATTAAACTTATTATTATCTGTTGCTGGAAATATTGTATCGTAATTTTCAAATATGTCACAAAGAGCGGTACCCAATCTTATCTCGTTTTCATTTAATTCCTCAGTTTCTAAAGTTTCTTTAATATACGAATGTAATATTGGTATAATATTAATTTCTTCTTTTTCTTCTAATTCTAAATGGTAAACCATGGAAGGATTATTCTCCAAGTCTGAAGAAATATCCTCATATGAAATTTTTCTATTTTGTTCTTTTTGGTCTTTTAATATTTGACCCATAAGGTAATTCTTACATATGGTACCAAAATAAGAATATGCCTTTTTTTCTTTTGACGGACTAAATTTTTCAATTTTAGTCATCAAAAATGAATGTGTATCGTTATGTAATTCGATAAAATCCATGTCTTTACGATATAATTTATATCTTCTAATAATTGAAGATATCATTTTATCTAATGGATGCCTCAAAAAATCATTATAAATCTTGTTTTTTTCATCAAAAGTAGTTGCGGTCAGATAACACCTGACCGCAATCTCTTCTCGTGTGTCAAAATAATTCTCAGTACTGCCTTTTTTTGTTTTCTTTAAGACAACACTTTCGGATTTTGCACTTAATATCATTAAGCATTGGTTTCAGTATATTTTATGTCCCTATCATTCGAGAAAAAATATTCTTTTTTAGCCGAAGAAACCCAAAACTTAACCTCATCCTCAGTCATACGTTTACTTCCGTTTTTGTATTCCCAAAATAATGAATCAGGTCTTAAATTGATATGCTTGTAACCAATTTTTGGTATTGTCATAATTTTGACAGAATTGTAAGTCATTCTAAGTAAGAACTCATAACCAAATGTAAGTTTGAAACTTGACTTAAACCCACCGAAATTATCTAAAGTTGATTTTTTAATTACAATACCTGAAGTTTGGAAGTTTTGATAATTCAATAAAGTTTCATTTGTTAAATAACCAATTTCCTGTGTGAAGTTTGCGGCAAATGTTGCCTCGTTTGTAAAACCTGCAAATACAGATTTATCGTCAACATCAACGACGATTGGTAAAAACGCCTCAACTTCAGGGTAATGTTTTGAATACTTTAAAACATTATTAAACCAAATTTGAGAATACTCATCGTCAAACTCAAAGAATGATACCCACTCAGAAGATGAGTTTTCAATACCTAAGTTAATTTGTTCTGTGTAGTTAGGTTCAGAATCAAAAGACACCTTTTTAACGTTCAAATCACCAAAATCAAATGATTTAAGATAGTTAACCAAACTTTCTTCGTTTGCATGTACGATTACCAACTCATTAAAACTAACATTTTGATTTTGTAATGATTGGATTGATTTTTTAAAATACTCATCAAAATCTCTAACCAAATTTGTTTTGATTGGTAGTATTACACTTAAATTAATTTTATTTTCCATATTATTCAGCTGTTGTTGTATGTTTATCTAATTCTGCTTTGAAATTTTCTAGTCTTACATTCAAGTATGATTGGAAAAGATTAGTTACATTTTTTTCAAAACTTTCTTTATTTGAATATAATTCATATGAATTTTTCATCCCTTCATAAAGTTCCTTAGAAATATTATCCTCTAACCAATTCTGAATATAGTCGGCAATAATGTCAACAAGTTTAATTGTGTCTTGAATCCAAATACCGTTATTTTCATTCATCCATTCGGCAACCAAATTTGGGATTTTTCCAATTACAGGAACTCCACATTTCATAGATTCTAATGGGAACGTACCAAATGATGAAGTCTCATCAATCCAAACTGAAACCATAGAATCTTGTAATTGAGTTGCAAATTCATTATAAGACAACCCTCTCATGTCTCTAAATCTAATCCATCTATATTGTGGATACTTTTGATAAAAAGTTTTAATTAAATTCATAGAGTCTCTCTGTTCTCTACTAAAAACAGATACAACAGGTTTTACAGGTAATTCAGATACTGTAAAATTCTCACCAATCAAAGGGGTAATAACATCGTAAGACACTCCTCTCATTATTGAAGAAGTATACTCTTTTAATTTTTCACCTGTGGTAATACATTTGTTGAATCCCATTTGACTCCATGATTGTCCTGGTTGTAATGTCTCAAAAATTGAATCATATGATTGACACAAAACAATTTTACCACATGGTAGGTTAGAAATTTGTGACATAACGTAACCAAAAATCTCGGGTACGATAATAAAATCTTCAGGAGAAATCTCCAAATTCTGACCTTCTACCGCTTGGTGGGGTAAAGTCATATACTCTTCACCTAACCAATTCTGAACTCCGTAATAATCAGGTTTTTCATGTAAAATTATGGTATTATAACCCGCATTTTTTAATGTTAACGCAATGTCGTAAATCTGTTTAACAGATGCTCTTGCATTACCTTTAGTGTCCTGAACAAAAAAATAAATTCTTGATTTTTTGTCTCTAAGATTTTCAATAGAAATTTCTATTTTTCTTATGATTTCTTGCATTTTAGTATTTTTGTATGATTTTATTATTTAATAATGTATTAAAAGCGATTTTAAAGGGAATACTTGTTCCTGATTTTTCACCTAGCGCCTCATCCACATCTTCTCTTTCTGTGATGATTGTCTCAATCATCATTTTTACTAATTCGTATTTTACAACACTAATATGTTGTTCTGTAGACCCTGAACCTTCAGTAACGTCTAAATTCACATAATTATTTAATTCTTCTAAATCAAAATAATAGTGTTCGTTGAATAATTTAAGCATTTATAATTTGTTTTAATTCGGAAATTGATTTTATTGTTTTCAGGTGTTCAACATTTTCATTATATTCAGTTTCATATTTAACCACCATCATTTTGTTTCTATAATTAATAATTGTATTTGGGTTAGAAGTAACTAAATAATCAAAAGAATTTAAAATTTCCTCTTTTGTAAAATCATTATAGAAAATTATTTTTTCGGCCAAACACCCAAATTTTGATAGAAAAAATAATGTTGCCGGTTTGGATTTCCCAATTTCATCAGATATTATCACAATTTCATGTTTATCTCTTAAATCTATATAAAGATTATTTAAATCATTAAATGTAAATGTTTCTGAAGACCCGGCATGTCCAAAAATCTCCATCGCAAAATCCTCATACATAAATGAGAATTGTTCTTCCTCATTTTTAAATTTAAAGTGTTTTGGTATGTTTAGACTATTAACAGGTAACTCCATACCATATTTAAATGAGTTGTCTTGAATTGATAATTCAGTATTTCCGGACATATCCAACTCGTACGTTGGGTCAACAGTCTCCTCGTCATATAAATCTATAAAGTTTTTTTGATATACTTGAGTGAGCTTACCGATGGTATCTCTTAAAACACCATTAATATCAATCCCTATCTTCATATCTTCTTAATAATTCTGTTATTATTGGGTTTCTCACTACATCCTCATCTCCAAATTGGTGCACCCCAACTTCGGACATATTTTTCAATCTTTCCAACGCGTCCCACAAACCAGAATGCTTCTTATCTTTATATCTGTCGGTTTGTTCCAAGTCACCTGAGATGAAGAATTTACTGTCAGTACCAATACGAGTTAACAAAAGTTTCATTTGTTTTGGAGTGGCATTTTGAGCTTCCTCAAATATCAATATTGAGTTGTCAATATTCATACCTCTCATATATGCTAGTGCGAATACCTCAACAACTTCTAATGCTTTTAATTTTTCTCTAGCTTCTTTACCTATAATTTTGTTTAATAGATAATATGATGGGAAAATATAAGGGTCTAATTTTTCTTCCACATTACCAGGTAACGAACCTAATTTCTCTTCAGCTTCAACTGCTGGACGAACAATAATTATTTTTTCATATGGAGAATCGTGTTCTGCAAGTAAATCTACCGCTGCCTTCATAGCAATAAAACTTTTACCAACACCAGCAGGACCTGAGCAAACAGTAATTTGATTTCTTCTAAGTTTGTCGTAATACTCCCTCTGACTTTGAGTTAAGAATTTATCTTTACCTTTCTTTATAATTCTACAAATTTGGTCTTTTTTTGAAACCTTAGTTTCTGACCCAAAATCAATTGGGTCTTTAGTTGTTTTTTTTCTTGTCATTAATTAATAACTCTTTTATTTATTGTTTTACCACCGTCAGGACTTTCAAATACGTATTTTTGTTTTTTAACTTGTTCGTTAATCCATAAGTATGTTTTTTTAATTCCGTCTTGTAATTTTTGAGAAGGCTCCCAATTCATTTTTTCTTTATATAATGTGTTATCTGAATTTCTGCCCCTAACACCAACAGGGCATTTAAAACCATATTTAGATTTAAATTCTTCACCTTCTATATTTTTAATATTAATGTATTTGTCTGAAGCTATAATTGCATATTTTGCCAACTGGTTAATTGTCACCATTTCTTCTGAACCGATATTAACTGGACCTAAAAACCCATCTTGTTCCATAAATCGAATAACGGATTCAACACATTCATCAACATACAAAAATGAACGAGTTTGTAATCCGTCACCCCAAACCTCTAAATTATCACCACTTTCTAATTCGGCCGCTTTACGACACATTGCCGCAGGTGCTTTTTCTTTACCCCCCTTCCATGTTCCTTGTGGTCCGAATATGTTGTGAAATCTTGCA
>SXGQ01675280.1_pt1 | contig 15731 bp, 16 predicted proteins | sample 3178371 | NCBI WGS metagenome assembly SXGQ01 (sample SAMN11356859, study PRJNA531348) | freshwater metagenome | isolation source: freshwater sample F1-20 | place: China: Fuxian Lake, Yuxi | collected 2017-12-25
AGGTTCGAATCCTTCCTCCCCTGCCATTTTTTTTTAGATTGCTCATTACTAGGACCGAAACTTGGATAATAACAACGTGATGATATTTACTGGGAATGCTAATACAGCCCTTGCTGAACAAGTAGCTGTAAATTTAGGAATCCATCTTGGACGCGCAGATGTGGGACGCTTCAGCGACGGTGAAACTATGGTCGAGCTTCTTGAAAATGTTCGTGGCAGAGATATATTTGTTCTTCAATCTACAAGTCATCCTACCAACGATAATTTAATGGAAATTATGGTGATTGTAGATGCATTAAGAAGATCATCTGCATCAAGAATTACAGCAGCAATTCCCTATCTTGGCTATTCAAGACAGGACAGAAGGCCGAGATCGGCACGAGTTGCAATTACTGCGAAAGTAGTAGCAAACATGCTTACAAGTGTTGGCGTAAATAGGCTTCTAACTATGGACCTACACTCCGACCAAATTCAAGGATTTTTTGATATTCCTGTAGATAATATTTATGCAACACCAGTACTTCTTAAAGATTTACTTGACCAAAATCATAAAGATCTTGTTGTGGTGTCCCCGGATGTTGGTGGCGTTGTGAGAGCAAGAGCGTGTGCTAAACAATTAGGTTCAGATCTAGCAATTATTGATAAACGGAGACCGAAGCCCAATGTGTCCAAAGTGATGAATATCATAGGTGAAGTAGAGAACAGAACCTGTGTCATTATTGATGACATGGTGGATACTGCTAATACGCTTTGCGAGGCTGCAACTGCTTTAAAAAAGAGTGGCGCTAAAAAAGTAGTAGCTTATGCCACTCACCCGATTCTCTCGGGAAACGCAACAAAAATTATTGGTGAGTCTGCATTAGACGAGTTAGTTGTAACAAATACTATTCCGCTAAGTAATGCGGCAATGGCATGTAAAAAAATTAGGCAGCTAAGTGTTGCTGAACTCTTGGCAGAAACGATTCGTCGCATCAGCCAAGGTGATTCCGTAAGTTCTCTTTTTATGGAATAAAGAATTTGATCATAATGATCAATAAACTGCTGCAGTCTGGTCGCGGAATGCAGATTTAAATTAAGGAGTAAAAAATGAAAATTGAAATTAGTGCAACAAAACGTGATCTGAAAGGTACGGGTGCGAGCCGCCGTCTTCGTCAGGCTGGAAGTATTCCTGGAATTTTATACGGCGGAGGTCAAGAACCTATTTCGCTTGACCTAGAACATAAATCCTTATTTCTACAATTTAGACATGAGGCATTTCATGCATCTATCTTGACACTTAATTTAGAGGGTAATAAAGAGTCTGTCTTATTAAGAGATTTTCAAATGCACCCAGTAAGAAATACTATTCAGCATATTGATTTTCAACGCGTGAATGAAAATGAAAAAATTAACGTAAAAGTGCCATTCCACTTTATTAATGCTGAAATTGCTCCAGGCATCAAGCTTGATGGCGGCATTGTGGCCCACATCATGACCGAAGTAAATATCTCTTGTTTACCAAAAAATCTCCCTGAATTTATTGAGGTTGATCTATCAATGCTTGACATTGGTCAATCAATTCACTTATCAGAAATCAAAACGCCTGAAGGCGTTGAATTTCTTCAGCTCACCCATGGCAACGACTCAGGGGTAGCTTCTATTGCTAAACCGAAAGCAGTGGTTGAAGAAGTCAAGCCAGTTGAGATTGTTGATGATGCAGCGGCTCCAACAGCTGAAGGCGCTAAAGCACCTGAAGGCGCTAAAGCACCTGATGCAGCTCCAGCTGAAGCTGCTAAATCAGACAAAGCTAAGTAATCATAATTCAGATATGAATAAGGCGCACTTTTTAAAACTAAGTGTGCCTTATTTTTCATATGAACCAAATTAAATTATTTGTAGGCCTGGGGAATCCTGGGGAAAAATATTCTAATACCAGACACAATGCAGGTTTTTGGTGGATCGATCTTGTCGCCCATCAACAAAATATCAACTTAAAGAATAATGATAAATTTTTTTCAAGTATTGGGAAGTCATCTAATACAAAAGATTTTTATTTTGCAAAACCGAATATATTTATGAATGACAGTGGCAAAGCACTCTCAGCAATAGCAAATTTTTATAAAATTAATCCAAATGAAATTTTAGTTATTCATGATGATTTAGATATAAACGTCGGACAAGCAAAACTTAAATTTGGCGGCAGTCACGGAGGACATAATGGACTCAAAAGTATATTTACATCAATTGGCTCTCAAGATTTTTGGCGGTTAAAGATTGGTATTGGTCATCCTGGTGAAAAACATTTAGTTATAGATTATGTATTAAAAAATCCTTCATCTAAAGAGAGAGATCTCATTGAAGAATCCTTAGAAGTAAGTAGTCAACTTTTCAATGAAATTGTATCAGGTCAATTTGAAAAAGCTATGCTCAATCTGCATACTAATAAATAAAGAAAAATAAATTATGAAATGTGGAATTGTTGGATTACCGAATGTTGGAAAATCAACGTTATTCAATGCAATTACTAAAGCAAGTATTGCTGCAGAAAACTATCCATTCTGTACCATAGAACCTAATATTGGGATTGTAGAAGTACCTGACCCAAGAATTGAAAAACTTGTCACAATTGTTAACCCAGAAAAAACTCAACCAGCTATTGTTGAATTTGTCGACATAGCTGGTCTTGTCGCGGGAGCATCCAAGGGAGAAGGTCTTGGCAATAAATTTTTAGCTAATATTAGAGAAACAGATGCCATTGTGCACGTCGTACGTTGCTTTCAAGATGATAATATTGTTCACGTCTCTGGAAAGGTAGATCCTCGTTCTGATATTGAAGTCATTAATACAGAGCTTATTTTAGCCGATATGGAAACGGTGGATAAAACACTGCATCGTGAAAATAAAAAAGCAAAATCTGGAGATAAGGAAGCTATTCAGCTTGTTTCAATTCTGACAAAAATTTTAGGACATCTTGATGAAGGAAAATTAGTTAAGAATTTAAATTTAGATGAAGATGAAATCAAACTCATTAAACCTTTATGCTTAATTACAATAAAGCCAGTGATGTTTATAGCTAATGTAAATGAAACAGGATTTACTAACAATCCTATACTCGACTCTCTTAAGGCTATAGGTCAAAAAGAAAATCTTCCTGTTATTTCAATTTGTGCAAAAATTGAAGCAGAAATCGCTGACTTAGAAGATGAAGATAAGGCTATATTTCTAAGCGAACTTGAACTAGATGAGCCAGGACTTAATAGAGTAATTCGTTCAGCCTATGCATTGCTTGGATTACAAACATACTTTACTGCAGGCGTTAAAGAAGTAAGGGCATGGACTATAAAAAAAGGTGCAACTGCTCCTGAAGCTGCGGGCGTTATTCATACAGACTTTGAAAAAGGCTTTATTCGCGCTGAAGTCATTTCTTACAATGATTTCATTACATACAACGGTGAACAAAAATCTAAAGAAGCTGGAAAAATGCGCCTAGAAGGTAAAGAATATGTCGTTCAGGATGCTGATGTTATGCATTTTAGATTTAATGTCTAATATCAGTCTTTGACTTTAAGTCTTTAAAAAAATATAATGCAGGCCTTATTTTGTTTTGTGAGAGGGTGATGTAGCTAAGCTGGTTAGAGCGCAGGATTCATAATCCTGAGGTCGAGGGATCGTGACCCTCCATCACCACCATTTATTATTGCTTCCGTCTGTCTGGAGTGTTTTTGTCCAATATTTTGAACAATATCATGCTGACTTATATTTGCAGTTATCAAAAGTTTTAAATCTACCAGCGGCATAAGAAGCGGCGAACGCATTTGGTTTAACCATTGGAACAACATTACATGTTCCACGAATGTATCCGATTGCCTCATTAATTACACAGTTAGAACCATACATCTCATCTGGGTTTATGTCTAAATGAACTTCAACGGTTCTTTCTTCTAATATGTCCGCTAATTTAAGATACAATTCAGATACTTTGTAGACTTCATTCATTAATCTATAACGTGGTCTATTCTGCTTTTGATCGTAGTCTTTTTCACGTGTTACTTCACCAAAAATTTTACATCCATTATTTCCATTAATGTGAACAACAATTGCCATGACATAATCAGCATACCAATCCTTTCCGATTCTAAATCTTTCAGAATCACAACCAATATAGATTTTTGACTCTAAAGTTTGTGCTTCTATAAAATCTCTAACTTCTTCTAGATTTAATTTTTTCATTATTCACCTATTTGAACACAGGTTAAGTTGTTCACACCATGAACAGGAAATTATACTGTTTGTTCTACTGTTCCATGAAAATTATAGTTTTACTGCCAGTTACACTTTTTTAAATAATTTATATATAAATCAATGACTTAAAATATTAGAGCAGTTTTCATCGTCCTAAGGTCTAGAGTTAAAGCCTCTCCATCACCACTATTTAACCTTTTAAAACTTCAATTCAGTTTTATATGGAACTCTTTCAGCAAGCTCGTTTGTATATTGATCAATTCCATTCTTTTCTCTTCTTAAAAAATCTTTGATTGCATGTTCAAATTTTTCATCAAAAATTCTATGAAACGAAAATGTGTTGAATGGCTCAAATCCCCTTGCAAGTTTATGCTCGCCTTGCGCTCCACCTTCAAATTCAGCAATTTTATTTTCAATACAAAATTCCTGACCTTGATAATATGAAAGTTCAAAATGCAATCCAGGATAAAAAGAATTTGAACCCCAATATCTTCCATACAATTTTTTATCGTCATAAATAAAAAATGATCCTGCAATAGGGAGATCTCCTTCAATACCAAATATCAGTAATAAATTATCAGGCATGTCATGTCTGATACGGCTAAAAAAGGCTCTTGTGAGATATGGACGGGAATGATGCTCTTCATAAGTGTTACAGTAAAAAGAATAAAAAACATCTAAATCTTCTTCAGTAATTTCAGAACCTTTTATTTTTTTAATTTTAAGTTTTAAATCCTGAATTTTTTTTCTTTCTTGTTTTATTTTTTTTCGCTTATCATGAGACAGCTGAGATAAAAATTCTGCAAAATTATTATATTGTTTGTTAATCCATTTAAATTGAACACCCTCTCTTGACATCCATTTTGAATCTTCATATATATTTCGTTCATTATCATCGCAAAATAAAATATGACTCGAAGACATTTTATTCTTCGAAGCAAACATCTCTAGATGTCCAAGTATATTTTGCTGGATTGATTGGTCCACTCCAAAAATTCTAGGTCCAGTTGCTGGAGTAAATGGTATACATGAGACAATTTTTGGATAATAGTTTTCTCCATACTTTTGATAAGCTTCTGCCCAAGACCAATCAAAAACATATTCGCCATATGAGTGTTCTTTAAAAAATATTGGTGCAGCTCCAACAAGTTTACTTTGTTCAGTTGCGATTATTGGAAAAGAGTGCCAACCTGTCCCTTCACCAATCGAATGGGATGCTTCAAGTGATTGAAAAAATTCAAGTCTTAGAAAAGGATTTGATTTTGTAAGATCATTCCATTCTTTTTGATTGATATGTTTAAAGCTAGAAAGAAATTCTATTTGCGCCATAGTGATCTATTTTAATTAAGATTCACTAGGATTGATTTTATATGGGTGTTTTAGTTCCTGAAGAAGCTTGATTACTTTTACGTTTATTGTTTTCTGAGTGACTCTTTTCAAAATCTTTGGCTAATAAAGCAAGTTCATCAAGGGATATCACCTCATTCTCATCTAAGTCTAGGTGATTAAATTGACGAGCTACTTGCGGTAAACATTTTGTAGTTTCTGCCATATCAAGCGTATTGTCATTATCTTCATCGCAAGCAATAAAACGAGCCTCAAGACCTTTTAGCATTTCTCTTTGTTTTTCTTCAATAAAAATAATTTCCTTGCCTGAGGACTTTGCATATTCAGAAAGTGCGCGCCTTATTCTTGCTCGCTCTTCTGGAGACAAAGCATTATTCTCTTTTAATTTATTAAGCTCAGTAGCCACTGATGAATTATTCTCAGGCTCTGATTTTTGGGGAATATTTTTTATATTATGATCAATATTCGGCCCTCCAATAGCCTGTATCGAGAGACAGAAGCACGTCGTAAAAAACACTAAAAGAGTTTTTATTGATTTATCCAAAGGGATTATTTTTTATGTCAGGGAACAGTTATATTCAAACTTAAATGTTAATAATTTATTACAAAAAAAAGCATAATTGTTTCTAATTGTAACAATAGTTCATAATTATTTTGATGTAAACTGATAGTTTAAGTTAGACCAACAGTTAAGATAATTTTGACAAAACCTATGGCGACCAATCCAGCCTCAATATTAATAGTAGATGATGACCCAAAGATCAGGGAACTCACTACCCAGTATTTGATTGACCAAGGCTTAAATGCCCATCCTGCAAACGGTGGCAAAGAAATGGATGTATTTATTGCAACCCATCCGGTCAGTCTTATTATTCTCGATCTGATGATGCCTGAAGAAGGTGGACTAGCAATTTGCCAGAGACTAAGGGGCTCAGGAAATATCACTCCCATTATTATTCTTACAGCAAAAGGGGATGAGATTGACCGTATTGTAGGCCTAGAGATGGGAGCAGATGATTATGTATCAAAGCCATTTAATCCGCGTGAACTTTTAGCGCGTATTAATGCAGTCTTAAGACGAAATGAATTAAAACAAACACAAATCCCAACTCCTGAAAGTCTAGCATTTGGCCCCTTTGTATTTAGCTCAGATACAAGAAGTCTTTCTAAAAATGGGCTTCCTATTAATATTACATCTGGTGAATTCGAATTATTAAAAGTATTTATTGATCATCCTCGCCAACCCCTGTCTCGAGATCAAATTATGCAATTAGCAAAAGGGCGTGAGCTTGATGTTTTTGACAGGAGTATCGATGTTCAAATTTCAAGACTAAGAAAGATTTTAGAAGATGACCCTACAAACCCTAAATTTCTGCAGACAATGTGGGGGTTTGGATATATTTTTGTTCCAGATGGTGATACTGTCCATTGAAATTCATCCCCAATACACTTCTTGCTAGATTTCTTATTCTTATTGCAACAGTTCTTATTATTTCGCAGGTTGTTTCAATTCGTATATTTGATTACTATGAAAGAGGTCCGAGAGCTGAAGCAATAGCTCAAGAAATTGAAACGGTGGTTAATTTCACAAGAGCCTCCCTCATATCGTCAAGAGAGGATAAAAGGCTTGCGCTTTTATCTGAATTATCCACTAAAGGTGATATCAGAATCTATCCAGCTTATTATTTTGAAGATATTGAACCTTTCAACCCAAATACCTTTTTGGAAGTTGTTGCGAATAAAATCAAAAAAAGGCTTGGTGAAAAAACTATTGTGATCACCAATCACTATGGTATTCCCGGACTCTGGGTAAGTTTTTCTATTGATCAAGATGAATTTTGGTTAGTAATGCCTACGCCTGGTGACAGGCCTTTTCCATGGCATTGGATCGGCTGGGGTATTGTCGTAGCGGGCCTTTCAATTATTGCAGCATTCTTGACTGCAACAAGAATTAATCGCCCTCTTAACCTCTTAATTAAAGCTACGGAACAACTTAAAAAAGGCGAATTTCCAGAAAAACTTCCCTTAGATAGTGTCACTGAATTTAAAACTATGAGCCAAACATTTAATGAAATGGCTGAAAGTTTAAGTAAAGTTGATCTAGAAAGAAAGGTTCTTTTAGCTGGGGTATCGCATGATATAAGAACCCCTCTCACGCGCCTTCGCATTGCAATTGAAATGCTTTCCAAAAATGTATCAAATAAACTTCAAGAAAGTATGGAAGAAGACATTTCCGAGATTGATAAGATTCTTAGCCAATTTATAGATTATGTTCGGGGTTTCGACAAAGAAGAAAAAATGACCACAAATCTTAATGACTTTTTTGATCATTTAAAAAATCAACATAAAATACTTAATCGAAATATTATCCTTATATGTAATTTAAAGGTTCCAATCTTTTATGACGTTAAACCAATTTCGTTTAGAAGATTATTTGATAATCTCATTAATAATGCCTTCTCTTATTCTCAGGGTGAAGTTCTAATTACAATTAAAAAAAATAAAGAAAGTATTTCAATTACTGTGCTGGATGAAGGGCCAGGTATTCCTCCAGAACATATCAATCGATTACTTAAGCCATTTGAAAGATTTGATACTCTCGAAATAGATAAAACTCGTAATCCTGGTAATAGAGAGGGATGTGGGCTTGGACTTGCAATCGTTGATAAAATTACTAAAGCTCATAATGGTAAACTGACCATCTCTAATCGTCCGAATAAAGGGCTAGAGGTTAAAATTACACTCCCTCTTGTCAGTGAAGCCTAATTAAACCAATTTAATTTTCTTCGAAGCTTAACAACATTCCCAATAATTATAAGTGATGGTGATTTCAATTTTTCCTGTTTCACTTTCTGTGTGATATTCAAAAGACGCCCAGTTATAACTCTTTGCTCTGAAGTTGTACCCTGCTCTACAACCGCAATCGGTAGACTTTTGGGAGCGCCGTGCTTGATCAACTGTTCGCATATTTGTGAAAGTGCTAAGAGTCCCATATAAATTACAACTGTTTGATTTGGTTTAGCTAAGGAATCCCATTCAAGTGTTAATTTTTCATCTTTCATATGACCAGTAACAAATATGCATGACTGCGCATAATCTCTATGCGTCAAAGGAATACCTGCATAACTTGATATACCGTTTGCCGCAGTAATGCCAGGGACTACTTGAAATGGAATTTTGTGCTCCATGAGCATTTCTATTTCTTCGCCACCTCTACCAAAAATAAAAGGGTCACCGCCTTTTAAACGCAAAACACGATTACCTTTTTTTGCTAACTTTATAAGTAGTTGATTAATTTTTTCTTGCGGTACAGTATGTCGGTCCTCTTCCTTGCCAACATAAATTAGCTCTGCATCACGCCTCACAAGATTTAATACATCCTTGCTAATAAGTTTGTCATAAAGACATATATCCGACCGCTGCATTAAATGAAGTGCTCTAAATGTCAGTAAATCTGGATCGCCAGGTCCCCCACCAACCAAGAAAACTTCTCCTTGTTTTTTTTGTAGTTTATTCCTTTTAACTAATGTCATTAATTGCTTATCACTCAGCTTTTTAGTTTGATTAAGAAATTGTCTCACTAAAGGATGATCAATAAAATTTTCCCAGAAAATTCTTTTTGATTGCGATGATTCATAACGACCCTTAACAGTATCTCTCATAGAACCCATTATAGAAGCGAGCTTGCTAAAGCTGTGTGGAATCAAAGCTTCAATTTTCTCGCGAATAAATTTAGCCAAAACGGGGGCGTTACCTTCGCTTGAAATTGCAATCAATAATGGAGATCGATCTATAATTGATCCCATAGTAAAAGTACAAAGGGAAGGCTCATCAACTACATTTACTGGAATATTAAGTCCCTGAGCAGTTTTAGATACTAACAAGTTAATTTTTTTATTATCAGTCGCTGCAACAATTAACACAGAACATACTAAATCATTTTTTTCAAAAGTTTTTATTTTGACGTGAATTTTTTTTAATTTTTGATAATCCTGTAATTGCTTACATAATTTAGAAGCAATTACAGTAATTTTTGCATCAGCTCTCAAAAGCATTTCTATCTTTCTTAAAGCAACATCGCCCCCTCCTACAACCAATACTGGCTTATGTATTAAATTAATAAAAATGGGGAAACTTTTCATAAGATCATTTTACATGTTCATTGAAAGATAAATCTTCTCTAAAATCGGATAATTTACCTGTATTATTAATTACTTAAAGACACTATACTTAACATCTCTTAATTTTAATGTATCACCTATTTCATTAGCTTTATGCTTAAAAAAGTTTTTATCAAAACATTTGGCTGTCAAATGAATGAGTATGACTCATCAAAAATGCAAGATGTATTAAATCAATCCCACGAAAGTTCTAAGACAGAAAATCCAGAAGAAGCTGACCTTATTATCTTAAATACATGTTCTGTAAGAGAAAAGGCTGAAGAAAAAATATCTAGTCATCTGGGCGAGTATGAAATGCTTAAAAAAACTAATCCAAACCTACTTATTGCGATTGGAGGGTGTGTTGCTAGTCAGGAAGGTGAGAATATTCTTAAGCGAGCTCCTTTTGTAGATCTTATTTTTGGCCCACAAACCCTTCATCGATTGCCAAATTTAGTCAATAAAAGAAAATTGACTGGCTCGACACAGGTAGATATCTCTTTCCCTGAAATAGAAAAATTTGATCATCTACCAGCCCCATGTTTTTCAGGAGCTTCAGCTTTGGTTTCAATTATTGAGGGGTGCAGTAAATATTGTTCGTTCTGCGTCGTCCCCTACACTCGAGGAGAGGAAATTTCAAGGCCATTCGAAGATATATTGGCTGAGACAATTCATCTGGCCTCTTTAGGTGCCAAGGAGATTACTTTTCTTGGACAAAATGTTAACGCTTATCGCTCTTTCACCAAAAATGGAACCCCTGCAGACTTAGCGTTACTCATAGAATATATTTCTGAGATTGATACAATTGAACGAATAAAATTTACAACAAGTCACCCTAATGAAATGAGTGATAATCTTATTGAATGTTTTGGAAAATTTCCAAAGCTCGCAGCACATCTTCATTTACCTATCCAGTCAGGCTCAGATCGAATATTAGCAGCCATGAAAAGAAATTACACAGTATTAGAATATAAAAATATTATAAAAAAACTCAAAAGAAATTGCCCTCAAATTTGTATTAGCTCTGATTTTATTGTTGGATTTCCTAATGAAACAGATAAAGATTTTGATCTTACAAAAAAAATTATTGAGGAAGTTAAATTTGATTTTAGTTTTAGTTTTTTATATAGCGCAAGACCGGGAACTCCTGCCACATATATTCATGACGAAATTCCCTATGACGTAAAATTAAAAAGATTAAATGAAATTCAATTGATCAATAAGGCCCAAGGTAAAGCAATTAGTCACCTTATGTTAGGATCTAAACAGCGTATTTTAATTGATGGTCAGTCATGGAGAAATCCTACTGAAATGGCTGGAAAAACAGATAATAATAGAGTAGTTGATATTAGGGTTGATAAAACATTTATGAATCAATTTGTAGATGTCAGAATTACAGAGGTAACTTCCAAAAGACTACGCGGAGAAATTATCTAATTATGTGTGTGGAGTTTAATTTACCATCAGATAGTAATAGTCATTTATCTAATTTATGTGGGGCTTTAGACCAAAACCTAAAGCAAATTGAAGCAGCTCTTGAAGTAGATATCAAAAGACGTGGGGCAAATTTTAAAGTTAATGGTCCCTCAAAAAATGTTAAAACTGCTGCTGCACTTATCCAAAAATTTTACAAAAAAGCAAATAATCCTATTGAGCTTGAGGATATTCAACTAGGACTTGTAGAGATAAATAAAGACAAGAAAGAACTTTTAGACACTATACAAAGTAATGAGCTCAAAACAAAAAGAATTGATCTAAGAGGAAGAACGCCTAGGCAGAATACATATTTAAAAAATATACAAGATTTTGATATCACATTTGGTATTGGTCCTGCAGGTACAGGTAAAACTTATCTTGCTGTAGCAAGCGCAGTAGATGCTATTAATCGAGATAAAATTACACGAATCATATTAGTTAGGCCTGCTGTAGAAGCTGGTGAAAGATTAGGATTCCTTCCAGGTGATTTAGCTCAAAAAGTAAACCCTTATTTAAGGCCTCTTTATGATGCGCTCTATGATTTAGGAGGCTATGATAATATTCATAAGATGATAGATAAAGGTATTATTGAAATTGCGCCCTTGGCATATATGAGGGGCCGAACACTTAATCATAGCTTTATTATTTTAGACGAGGCTCAAAATACCACTCCTGAGCAAATGAAAATGTTTTTAACACGCATAGGCTTTGGATCAAAAACTGTTATTACAGGCGACATCACTCAAATTGATTTAGCTAAAGGTCAAAAAAGTGGTTTGATTGAAGCTAAGAAAATTTTATCTAAAGTAAAAGGTATAGCATTTACTCACTTCTTATCTGAAGATGTTGTGAGACACCCTCTAGTTCAAAAAATTATTAATGCTTATGAAAATTTTGAAAAAAAAGAAAGTACGTAATTAGCTTCAAATGGAATTAAGACCGATCATCGTAATACAAGATATGGTGAATACAAAACCAATACTAAAAAAAACACAATGTCTTAAGTGGCTTAAACCTGTCATTGATAAAAATGCAGAAATAACGATCCGGATCGTTGATAACAATGAATCTAAAGTATTAAATAACTTATATTGCAAAAAAAAATATCCAACAAATGTACTTGCATTCCTTGTAGACGACAGTTTTCATATTATTGGAGATATCGTCCTTTGCGCTCCAGTCATAGAAAAAGAGGCGATTGAACAATCAAAAAGTCTTGAGGCCCACTATGCTCACCTCATAATTCATGGCGCATTACACTTATATGGATATGACCATAAAGATGAAAAAGATGCTTATATTATGGAAGCCCAAGAAATTAAAATTCTTACAAGTCTTGGCTATAGAAATCCCTATCTTATAGAAGAGAATAAATCGCAATGAGCGAAATAAAAAAAACTAAATTCATCGAACGGCTTACTCACTTTCTTTTTAGGGAGCCTGAGGATCGAGAACAACTTTTTGATTTACTAAAATCCTCGTATGAAAAAAATTTATTAGATGCTGATTCACTTTCAATGATAGAGGGTGTCCTTCAAGTATCTGAAATGCAAGTAAGGGATATTATGATTCCAAGATCGCAGATGGACGTAATTGATATCTTGCATCCGCCAGAAAAATTTATCCCCTTTATGATCCAAACTGCCCACTCCCGTTTCCCTGTGATTGAAGATGATAAAAATGATGTCATTGGCATTCTGCTTGCAAAGGACCTACTAAAATATTACGCAGGTAATGATTTTGAAATCAGAGATATGTTACGTCCTGCAGTATTTATTCCTGAATCCAAAAGACTTAATGTGCTTCTTCAGGAGTTTAGAGGGAGTCGAAACCACATTGCTATCGTCGTAGATGAATATGGGGGTGTTTCGGGTATGGTTACTATCGAAGATGTATTAGAGCAAATCGTGGGCGAGATTGAGGATGAATTTGATTTTGATGAAACTGAAGATAATATTATTCAGGACAAAAATGGTCACTTCAGAGTAAAAGCATCAACAGAAATTGAGGACTTTAATGGCTATTTTAAAGTAAACTTTAGCAGGGAAGAATTTTCAACTATTGGTGGCTTGATTATTCATGCATTTGGCCATCTCCCAAAACGAGATGAAAATATCATTTTTCAAGGATTGAAAATTACAATACTAAAAGCTGATAGTCGAAAGCTCTATTCAGTTCTTATTGAGATTAATTCCCCAGTTAGTAGCATGTAATTTTTTGAACTAATCGAGTTATTTTTTTTCTTAGAGTTTTAGGAGTTTTGTATGAAAAATTTATTGTTAGCTATGCTGTTAATTACATCACCAAAATTGTTTGCTTATGAAACTGATATCAATAAAGATAGCCTCCCTGTAGACGAAAAATCCTTTATCGAAGTTATCAAGCATTTTAATAAAGATGATATTCTCAAAGTACTTGGAGAACCTGCATCTAAGGAAGATATTAAAGTAAAGTCGTCAAGTGAGATCCTGGGATCTGTTTGGCAGTACCACAGAATTAATACTTCAGCAGATGGCAATTATTACCCGACAACAGAATTAGATTTTTTAGATGAGTTTGTTGAGACTGTTGTTTTTATAAACGATAATGGCGAATCGTCAAAAAGTCCTTCTCAAAGCTACAAAATTCAAAAGCCGTAATTCTTTTTTAAGGTTTTATGCTCATAATTCAGTACAATTGTCGTAAACGGCATTTTGTATTTTGTATAAATTTTACCTATCCTTTTATATAATTATTTCTTTTTTGCTTGGAGCCCTCTCGGTTCTGAGCTTTGCTCCCTTTAATTATCAATTTATTTCACTTATTTCCTTAAGCGGTCTTTTTTTCACTTGGCAAAAATTAAATCATGCAAGACAAGGATTTTTCTCGGGACTTTTTTTTGGTTTAGGTTTATTTGGTTGCGGTATCTCGTGGATTTTTATAAGCCTAAATACATACGGGGGAATGCCCTCATGGCTGGCATATTTAAGCACTTTTTTATTATGCCTATTCTTTGCTTTTTTTGTTGGTGTTGTTGGATGGCTGTCTGCACATAGAAAATCTAGCTTTTTTTTAATCCCGTTTATTTGGACAATATTCGAATGGATCAAAGGCTGGTTTTTAACTGGCTTTCCATGGCTCACAATGGGCTATTCGCAAGTACCTTCAAGCCCACTGACAGGATTCTTACCTATTATTGGTATTTATGGGCTAAGTCTTATGCTTACATTTCTTGCTCTAATCCTCAGCCTTGTATTCATTGATAAAAATAAACTTTCACAGCTCATAAAAGTGAGCTTAATAGTAAGTATATTAGTAGTAGGGCAACTTTTAAAATATATTAAATGGACAGAACCTGCAGGCGAACCTATATCTGTGTCCCTTATTCAAGGAAATATTGCTCAGGACATTAAATGGGAAAAAGAAACTATTGCGCAAACATTAAATACCTATCAAACACTTATTCAGAAAACAAAAAGTCAGATTATTCTTCTACCAGAGACTGCTTTACCTCTTCTTTTAGAAGATATTCCTAAAGAATTTAAAGAATCAATTTTAAAACATGCCTCAAAAAAACAAAGTCACATTCTTATGGGTGCTATTGAACGCCAAGATACAAAATACTTTAATGTAGTATTAAATTTAGAAAATGATTCAGCGCAAGTTTATCGTAAATCACATTTAGTCCCTTTTGGAGAGTTCATACCCTTAAAATTTATTTTTCAATATATTTATGAAAATTATCTGAATATGCCTATGAATGATTTATCAAAAGGTAGTAGATATCAGATGCCCATAGCCATTGAAAATCAAAATATTGCTTTTAACATTTGTTATGAAGATGTTTTTGGAGAAGAGATTATTCGAGCTCTGCCTTCTGCAACACTCTTAGCTAACGTTAGTAACGATGCCTGGTATGGGAAATCTATTGCAGCTTATCAGCATTTACAATTTTCTCAAGCAAGAGCAATAGAAACAGGAAGAATGGTAATTCGCTCAACGAATAACGGTGTTACAGCCATTATTGATGAACATGGTACTCTTAAAGAAACATTACCTTCTTTCACTGAAGGCGTCCTCGAAGGAAATGTGCAAGGATTTAAAAATGCAACGCCTTATATTTTTCTTGGCAATTGGCCTGTGATTTCTTTATGTTTCATTGTGCTTCTTGGTTGGATTTCAAGGCGTTCAAAACTTTTATGGACTTTAAAAAAGAAGTAGAATGCTTCAATTAGAGATCATTTCACTATGCAACTAACCTTTCAAGACATCATTCTCAAACTTCAAAATTATTGGGCCAACCAAGAATGTGCCATTCTTCAACCCTACGACATGGAGGTAGGCGCAGGCACTTCACATACCGCAACTTTCCTGCGATCACTAGGGCCTGAGCCATGGAAAGCAACATACGTTCAACCTAGTCGACGCCCAAAAGATGGGCGTTACGGTAAAAATCCAAATAGACTTCAACATTATTATCAACTACAGGTCGTTCTAAAGCCCTCCCCATTAGATATTCTAGAGCTCTATTTGGGCTCACTGAAGTCG
>SXGQ01157934.1_pt1 | contig 15730 bp, 10 predicted proteins | sample 3178371 | NCBI WGS metagenome assembly SXGQ01 (sample SAMN11356859, study PRJNA531348) | freshwater metagenome | isolation source: freshwater sample F1-20 | place: China: Fuxian Lake, Yuxi | collected 2017-12-25
AATGAGATTCCATATAAATATGAAAAGTCATATCCAAATTCTAAAAAAAGATGTGATTTTTATTTGATTGATTACGATTTTTATATAGAATACACAGGTATGTATAAAATTAAAAAATGTAATGAGAAATATAATGAGAAACTTATATTTTGTATTGATAATAATATTAAACATTTTTTCTCAAATAGTATAGAAGATATAGAAAATAAAATAAAAATTATATATGGAATTTAAAATAGATTTAAAAAAACTAAATATTCTAAATCAAAAAATTTCAATTATAGATAAGGGTATTAAAGTAAATACTCCTAATGGTTGGAAAGATATTAAGGAGATTGGTATAACATCACCTAATTCGGAAAAAATAATAATAAGAACAAAAGATTTTGAATTGATTGGGTCACCAAGTCACAGAGTTAAATATTTGGAAAATTGGTTTTTCTTAAAAGATCTAAAAAATGGTGATTTGATAAATACAAAAAATGGAGTACAGAGTATTTTATCGGTTTCAAGAGATAATAAAAAAGAAAATTTGTGGGATATTGAAGTAGATGGTCATGAATATTATTCCAATGGAATATTAAGTCACAATTCCTCATTTCTTTCAAGTTTTGAATACACACTTTATGGAAAAGTTAGAGGTGGTCGTCAAAAAAAATGGTCTACTCTTTCAACACTACCAAATAGAATCAACGGAGAATTATTAAATAGAATTGTTTTCACATCAAATGGAGTTGATGTTGAAATCAAAAGAGGTATATCACCTAGTAAATTAGAATTGTGGGAAAATGGTGTCTTAAATGATAGAGCGGGTAAGTCAAACTTAGATGAGAAGATAGAGAAATATGTTGGAATGGATATTGAGACATTTAAATCATTTATTTCAATGTCGATCAACGATTTCAAAAATTTTATATCTCTTTCTAATGAAGAAAAACAATTACTCTTAGATAAACTATTTAATCTTGAAGTTATTAATATATTAAATACCATATTAAAGGATATTAACAAATCAAATAAAAGTAGATTAGCATCTTTATCATCCGAGATAAATGCTTTAGAAGAATCTATAGAATCTATACAAAAGTCAATTGATAAAACAATTAAATTATCTATTGAAAAAGAGAAATTAAATATTCAAAATGATATAGATCGTCTTATGGATGAAATGAATTCTAAAAAAGATGATTATAAACTTCTTAAAGAAAAAATTGAAAAAATAAAAGAAAAAGAAGAAATTTTAACAAATGAAATTGATAATGAAAAAAAGCAACACATTAATATCCAAAATGATATCAGAAATGTACAAAAAGAAATCGATCTTTATGATTCTGGAAAATGTCCCACTTGTAGAACAGATTTTAATTCTGATTACTATTCTTCTTTAAGAGAATCTTTAGTAGAAAAAAAAGAAGGATTTGAGAAGATAAAATCAGAAATTGAGGAAAATATAAATTCAATAAAGGAAAAACAAAAAAAGTTAAAAGAAATTTCAACTAAAACAAATGAATCTTTTAATGAGATGACTTATTTTCTAAAGAATTGTAAAATGCAAATTGAACAATTAAATAAGAAAAAAGAACTGGAAAATATTGAACTACCAAATGTAGATGAATTTAAAAAATCAATAGAAGAACTAGAAGAAAAAAAATCTACTAGTAATGATAAAGCATCTGTTTGTAAAGATAAAGAATTATATTATAAAGAATTAAATAGAATTTTTGGTGAAGATGGTGTCAAAAAAAGTATAATTGCTGGAATTATTAAACCAATTAATCATTTTATATCTGAAAACATTAAAAAAATGGGTATTCCATTTGAGGTTAAATTAGATGAAACATTCTCTGCTGATATTAAACAATTTGGAACATCTATTGAAACCGATAGTTTAAGTACTGGTGAAAATAAACGTGTAAATATTGCCATATTAATTGCCTATTTAAAACTAATTAGAACTAAAAAATTCATTAATATTTTGTTCTTAGATGAAGTTTTCTCTTCAATTGATATAGAAGGTATAGATTCTATTTTAAGTCTTTTAAAATCATTTGCAAACGATTATAACATAAATATATTTGTAGTCCATCATGCCGTTTTAAATCAAGAAATGTTTGATAGAATTTTAAGAATAAATAAAGATGTATTTTCTTCGATTGAAGAAGTAAACTTATTGGACTAAAAAATAATATATAAATTATGGCAACAAATATAACAAGTTATGGATCATTAGTGGGTTCAAATTTAACTTCAACATCAACTGGAGGATTAACAATAAATGGTAATAATCTAATTTCTAGTTATTCATGGATAGATACTAACAGAGACACTAGAGATTTTGTTGAGTTTGCATTAGAAATTTTAGGAATAGATTTAAAATATGAAGATTTTATTAAAATGTCTGAAAGTGATAAAAAGACATTTATAAGAAATTGGAAATTAAATCAGATATTAAAAAATAAAGAAGATTAATATGTTTATTGTAAAAGTAGAAAAAGGTGCTATTGAAAAAGCTGTAAAAACACTTAAAAGAAAATGGGATAAAAATAAAATGACTAAAAAATTAAGATCTAAAAAAGAGTTTATTAAAGAAACTGATAGAAAAAGATCTGAAAAGTCAAGAGCTATCTATATTGAAAAAAAATATAGAAGTGAAGAGTGATAAAGAATTCGTATTACAAATTACAAATTTTTTATTATAATATATACACTATGAAAAAAATAAATACCGAGGAATTTATTAAAAAAGCCAATATTAAACACAATTATAGATATTTATATGATAATTTAATATATTTATCTTCCAATAAAAAAGTTAAAATAATATGTAATATACATGGTGAATTTGAACAAGAAGCTAATAGTCATTTAAGAGGTATTGGTTGTCCATACTGCTCAGGTAATAAAATGAATACCACATTCTTTATAGAAAAATCAAATATCATTCATAATGACTATTACGATTATTCTAAAACAGAATATATAAATACCAAAACTAAAGTTAAAATTATTTGTAAAATTCATGGTGAATTTGAACAAATACCAAACAACCATTTAAACAACCATGGTTGTCCTTTGTGTGGATTTGATCAAATTAGTTTGAAAAATTCTAATAAAATCCAAGATTTTATATCGAAATTTATAAAAACACATGGTGATAAATATGACTATTCTCTAGTCGAATTTATAAATTCGAAAACTAAAATAAGTATTATATGTAAAGAACATGGTGAATTTAAAAAGACACCCTCCAATCATATATTAGGCCAAGGTTGTCCAGAATGTTCACTTCATAATTCTAAATTAAAAAAATTAAAAACAAATGATATATTTATATCAGATGCTATTAAAATACATGGTGATAAATACGACTATTCTCTAGTTGAATATACGGGAACCAATAATAAAGTAAAAATAATTTGTAAAAAACATGGCATTTTTGAACAAAAATGTTATAAACATTTACAAAATCAAGGTTGTCCTACTTGTTCATCAAGTAAGTTAGAAAAAGAAGTTATTGATTTTTTAAATATGAAAAATATTAAATTTATACAACAATATGGTAAAAAAGACCATTTGTTATATCTAGAAAAACAACTATTAGACTTTTATTTACCAGAATATAAATGTGCAATTGAATGCCAAGGAGATCAACATTTTAAACCTGTTGATTTTGGTAATAAGGGTGATAAATTCGCATATGAAAAATATATAAAGATAATATCATATGATTTACTAAAATACTCAAAGTGTAAAAAAGGTGGAATTAAAATTCTATATTATTGTGGTCAGAATAGTTATTATGAAGGTGATTATGAATATATTGATGTTGTCTATGACAATTTAGAAAAATTAATATTAAATTTATGAAAGAATATAAAGATATAAATCTATATAAGATATTAGAAGTTAATAAAAATTCTGATATTAACGAAATTAAAAAATCCTATAGAAAATTATCTAAAATTTGGCACCCAGATGTTAGTAAGGAAGATAATGCTGATGAGATATTTAAGGAAATATCAAAAGCTTATCACATTCTATCAGATGAGGATTTAAGAGAAGATTATGATCAAAAATCAAAATTTGGAAACAACTATAATGAATATTTTGAATTATTCAATATTAATATTAATTATGATTATGATGGTGTAAAATCTAAAAGAGATAATTTTAAAAAAAATGAAATAAATGATATCATAGTTGAGATTGATAATAAATTTGATGGTAGTTTAGAATTTGAAAGATGGGTTAAATGTAAATCCTGTGATGGTTCGGGAAAAGACCTTTCGTCAAAAATTGTTATTCGAGATAATGAAGGTAATATATTGAAAATGTTTGATGGTGAAGATGGTTGTGATTTATGTGAGGGTAGTGGTCAATATAATGATAAAGAGTGTCCTTTCTGTAGTGGTGCCGGTAAAGTTGGTTTAAATCAGTGTAAAACTTGTAGTGGTGAGAAGAGAATTTTAGGTAAACAAAAACTTAAAGGCATTAAATTAGAAGGAGATGAAACTCGAATTAAGTCCATGGGTCACTACGGGCGGGGTAGAATTGGTGATTTAATAATTAAAACTATTTAAATATTTTTATTAAAATAATCACCTATGTTTAAACTATCTAATTTTCCTTCACTTATCCAATATTTAGAATTATAATCATTTTTATTATTAAATTTATCAATATTAAAATAATTGAATGTTTTAATATTAGTATAACTAACATAATTATAATCATTTGGTATATTATAATTAAATCTAACATAATCAATTCCATTTGGAATTTGAACACCTTTATTAATATTATTTAATTTAAAGTATTGAAAGAATGGAATCATATCAATCTCATAGAATTTTAAATTATCTATAACAACTGAGGCGGTTCCTGATCCATAAAGACCTGTTCCTTTAAGTGATAACATTAAATCTCGTTTATTAAAGAAATATTCAATCTTTGTTTTATTTTTGGTTATTAAATGGTTTATGTTTTCATATACTGGTAGATAAGTCATTGCTCTATTATATGTTTTACCATTTTTAACTAAATTCGTTTGATTTATATTTGAGAAACTAAATATTGGTTCATATTTTGATGTATAATCAACAATACTATGTGTTAAACCTAATTTATACCAAGTTTTTCTTTCAGTATCAGTACTTAATCCTTTTTGATAAATCGTTAAATCATTTGATTTGAAATCAGATTGGTTTATTAAATCGAAAGAAACTATTGAATATCCTTGAGGTTTTATTTTCTCAGTATATCTATAAGGTATATTATTTGATGATTTATTATCTAAATTTAAAATACCACCATCTCCCTGAGCAACTAATTTTAATTCTTTTCCGGTTATATCTTCATTCTTATCATCTGTTCTATAACCTATAAACCTATTAATGGCGCCAACATCTCCTGGAAGTGGATTATCAGATACACTAAGTGACCAACCCATTTCTGATGTTTTCTTAGGTGTATAAATACTGTGGAAATAATCATCAAATGATGATGATTCACCTATATAATCATAAAAAATCTTCCATTTTGTTCCTAATTTATATTCTCTAATTGTATTTGAAAAACTATCTCTAAATTTAGAAACACTAGATAAAACATCATTTGTTATATATCCATATAAATTATTTTCAGAAAAAAAGCTTCCTGTATTATTAGGTATATTTTGTGGTTTGAATATATTTGATGCAGATGACTCATCATATACTAAGTCTAACCAAGAGTTATAAGAGAATACATACTCGCTGATAAAACTTTTTGATATAGTTTTATCAGATGAATTATTTGAATTAAATTCTATATTCTGAATCAATCCGTTATTTTTAGTTGTTCTTAAAATTTTAACATTGTTAAATTCTTTAACAATTACATCATCTTTTCTTATATCAGAATAGAACCTTTTCGAGTCTATTATTGATAATACTTTAAATTCTATTTCTGATATTTTAGAGTTTTTTGAATTACATAAATAGAAAATATCTCCTATTTCAAAACTATTATCTTCCAATGTTTCGAATATTATATAGATCGGATCATCTTTTAGAATTACAGATACATTGTATTTAATAATTTCGGATTTAAATTGACCACCATCAAATATACCATCTACCCAATGTGATTGTTCCATTTTTGTTATAAATGGGAATCCTTTGAAAATACCATCTATCCAATTTCCTTTAAATCTACCATTTAGAAAAATACCATTCAACCATATACTTTTTGTTACCATCATAAGGTGATTTTTAGAATCCTTTTCAATTGATCTGATAGGGAAATCATAATAAAACTCAACAACTAATGTTGTATTAGTTTTTTCCGATACTGTAAAATAATTTTTAATTAATCTTCTATCACCATTAATATCAATTACCGCAACATTTGATATTGATATTTTATCTCCGATATTAAAATCATCAGTAGATTTATTACCACTTATTATAAATCTCCAACGTCTATCACTATCATATGAGTAAAATAGATCTATGTCTATGAAGGAATATTGATTACTTTCTCTCCAACCACTTTGCCAAACACCAGTCTCCCAAATACCTGATACAAAATTAGAATTTCCAATTTTGGAATTTATAATATAAATATCATTAACTGCGTTCGCATCAACGTTATTACCAGATCCTAGTTTAATGGAATAACTCGTTTGTAGGTTGTTTTGATTGTCTTTATAAGTTGTATCTAAATTTTTAAATAAAGTATTATTTAATTTATGATATTCTCCTTCTGTTTTTAAATTCTCAATTACTAATTTTTCGTGAGATGTGTTAGTGGTACTAATACCAGAAACAATTATAAATATATATTGATTACCATCCAATCCTATAAACTCACAATTTTGTTTTGTTCCATCACTAGAGTTAGGAGTTGTTTTTGATTTACTAATTGTCCAAACTTTTTTTACTAATCCATCAGAAATTAAAGTATTTAAATTATTATTATTAGGTAATTCAACGCCGGTGTAAATATCTATCGACATTCCACTATTATTCGTATAATCAAAATTTAAATTAAAATTTTGAACTGTGATATATTGAGAAATAAAATTATCATTTATGTATTTTTCATCCTGTGTTTTTTTTGAAAAGTAATCACTAACATCACCACCAAATGGTAAATCAACACTATAGGCACTACCCGCTTCTGTATTAAAATATGTAAATATCGATTCTTTTGCATTATAATGCCATCCAGTGCTATTAGGTTTCGAATCATCTATATATTTATTAGTATTAGTATCATATGATGAATATGCCGCATATCCTTGAAAAAACCATTTAGTTTTATAAATAATAACTCTTTCAATTTCCATACCATTGTTAAAAGTTGTATTTGCGGTAAACGTAATTGGGTTTTGTGGGTTTGTTGATGATACTACTCTATTTATAGGTTTTTCTGGTAATGAAATTTTATATTCATTTGTTAAATTTTTACTGTGTAGTTTTGGTTGTTTAATTATGTCAGATAATTTAGAAAATGAGTTAATATTTGAAAATATATTATAATTAATTACTTTGTTATTGCTTATTAATGAAGTCGATAATTCTATTTTATCTTGCCATGGTGTTGTTAATTTTAATTCAGTTTCTCTTATAAAATTTGGTAGTTTAACAATAAACTGGTAATTATATTCCTTTTCAAAAATATTATTAAAATAATAATGTATAGGATAAGATATTTTTTCATCTGTTTGACCAGTAGTTGTATAAAATTCTAAATTTTTATCAAAATAACCACCCCACCCATCTTTACTATAACCAGTTGGGTTAGGTGGGTTATTACCTTTATTTGGTATTGGAACTCTTAAACAAACCCCCCCATTTGATCCAGATACCCAACTATCATATAGTTGATACCAAGATCCACCATTTCCCACCTCTGGATTAACCCAATCATTAATTTTATTTTTAACAAGTTCGTATTGTGAATTTACAAAAAGTTTTTTTGGTGTTCTAAACCAAGCCAATTGTGAGAAATAAAAAATCAATTGACTATCAATCATTTTTGTCTGACCACTAACTTTTGAATTATCGAAGGAATAATACCATATTTTTTTATTTTGATTTGATATAGAATTTTCCGATTTTAGTGTAGCTGTCCCGGTAGCTCCCTTTAAAATAATGTCTAAATATATTGTAGTAGTTGAGGTCGAATTATCATAACTAATTTCATATATATTACCACTCTTTTTAGTACCACCATTAATTGAAACTGATATATAATCACCATTATAAAATGAATTTGTAAAATTTCCAGATTTGGATAATTTTATCTTATCTTGATATTTAAGAGTTGTACCAGATGATACTGTAAAATTACTCTCTTCGGGAGGGTTATTTGGAATTATTGTATGTACATTTTGATTAATATCTATTTTATTAGTCGGTATTATATAGGGGAATTTTGGTTGACCAGTAGAGTAATCGAGTATTGGATCATCCAATAAAATAACACCATCGGATCTAAAATATGTTCTAAGAAGAATACCTGTGTTGTCTTGATTATTTTTTGTTATAACATTTTGAATACTATCATAACTATTAAAACTATAATAACGAGTACGTAAGTTGGGGTTTTCTGGTTGTTGTAAAACTTTTAAAAAGTATGTCTCATCTACTGAGAGTGAAGTATCACCATTACCGTAATTTTCTCTTGCTGATGTTTCTTTAATTTTTAAATCATGTGAAACTTCAAAAGTTAAATCTCTAGTAATTGGTGCCGTTTTTGTTGAATCAAATGTATAAAGTTGGGTGTAATATTGAGGTAGATCATATGGATTATCAACAAGAATATCCCATGCGCAAACTTTTTCAAAAGTACCTTCACCTTTATTTAATTTGCCATATAACGGATGATTAGAATTCAAATCAACTCCTTTTTCTTTTAATGATGGATAAATAGCAGAATCCCACACCACACCATCAGTGTCTGTTATTTTTATTAAATTACCATCACTTCCTTTTAAAACTTTATATAATTCGATTATAACAGATCCAATGGGATAACCAGTATGATTTTTTTTATCCATTTCGAATACACAATTAAACTTGATTTGCCACTTTTTACCGTTTCTAGTAGTATCTGCTGGGTCGATTATAGTTCCTAAACCACCAACTCCATATGTATCATAACTAGATATATACTCTGAAATTATTTGCCATGGATACCAAAATGGACCTTGTTGGGTTGGTCCGCTACCACCAGTACCAGAGCCTCCACCAGCGCCTCCACCACCGCCGCCTCCACCACTTGGATCGTTGGTTCCGTCATCACCACCTGGAACAGAGTCAGTTATGGGTGTTGTATTTCCACCATTCGTTGAAATTGCATTTGGAACAATATTCCATTTTTCATTACTCATAATCTATATATTAAATTTTCTTTATTCAAATATAAATGGTGGGAACCAAAGAGAATCCGGTCCTATTGAATCAACTGGTGTAACAACATTATCTTCACTTGATACAATTTTCTCAATATAATCTGATGGTTCAATATTCGCACCTAAAGTAAAATATATCTTAGAGTCAATTTTTCCATTTTTAGTATCAAAATGTAAATTAATTGAAGATTTATTTACATAATTTAAAACATCAGTCAATTTTTTATCATTATAATCTTCGTAAACGAGTATATTATATTTTGTTTGGTTTGTACCATTAGAATATATATAACTAACTTCTTCTTCGAATTTTATATATGAGAATTTCCATTCATCTTGAGTATTATTAATTACATTTTTGTCTGAATAATATAAGTAAGTATCTCGTGATAGTTGAAAACCACCACCACCGGATGGATTACTTTTATATAAATTTAAAGATATTCGACAATCGCCGATAGGAGTTGCCCAAAATTCTACATTATTATTATTATTTTTATTTATCCAAACAGTATTTTTGCCTGAGACCAAAAATGAATTATCATTTAATTTTCCCGTAGTTAATTCGTAAATTATTGTCCCAATTTTAGCATTATCCTGCCAGTATATATATGTTGTTTTTACACCATTAGTATCTGTTTTATAAGCTTGTGTTGTATAATGAGTAACTTTTTTTTCAGAACCTATTGTCTTTATTGATGGATAAGGATCATTGAGATTAGTTTTCGAAAATATCCACTGATAGAATGATGGTGTGTATTTTTCTTGTCTAGTTTTTATACCGCTACCAGTTTGCATTATTTCTAAATCATATAAAATAGAACCATCGAAAATATTCCAAATATGATTAGATGATGTTCCAATTAATAAATTATTTCTTAAATTTGTTTTATCAAGTATATTTTTAATAAACATATTAGTAACTCCACCGCCATAATTAAAATCAGATCCATGCCAAACACCATCTTTCCAAATAGGAGTTGAATTGGTTGTTCCAAAAACAGCATTATAGGCATTCATATAATATGATATACCATTCTTAAACCACATACCATAAGAATCGCCAGATGAGAAATTACCATCATTCCACTCAGAGTAGTAAAAGTCACTATTTAATAAATCACCATTATTCCAAACCAATTTATCAGAGAATGAATAGGTATCAGTTGTTGTTCTTTTGACAAAAGGATTGAATGAACTATTTCTAAAAGTTCCTTTGTCAAATTCACCATCTAAAAAAACTGAATTGACCATTACACCAACATCACTTGAAAATGTACCATTCAACCATAACATATTTGTAAAATTTGCTAATTTCCATTTAGAATCAACTTTTTGATAATCGGATTTATTTGTTACAATACCATCAACCCATAATCCTGAAAAACTTTGAGTATAAGAATCTGTGAATCTAGATACATTTGACTCAGTATATGTTAGATAATTAAAATCTCCACTCGCAGTAGCATTAAGTGATACACCATTAAAATTGCCATATTTAAAAATACCATTATTCCATACTCTTCCTCTAAATTCACCACCATTAAATTGACCATCATACCAGGTTGAGTTTGTACCCAACCAGTTACCATATCCAAACTCACCATCATTAAAGATACCACCTTCCCAGGTATAATCGGATTTATTTGTAGAGTTTCCGAATCTTAATCCACTTTGGGTCCACCCCATTCCGGATGTGAATTGACCTCCATTAAAAACACCATCTTTCCATCTAGCCCAACTCATGAACTGACCGCCATTAAATTGACCATTATGCCAAATTGAACTCCCAAATTTATCTGATCCAAAAATACCACCATTAAAAACACCATCTTTCCAATTTATTTTATAATCAACTGTACTCCATGTCGATGGGTTTAGAGCAAATAGTGTACCATTCTCAACTGTTGTATAATCAATATTGGCATTAAAGACAATCGTATTCTCATAAGAGTTTTTAATATCACCAATAATACCACCACTAAAAGTTCCATTATAAAAATTTGAATAATTAAAATATCCATCTATAAAATTACCATCTTCCCAATCTGATTTGTAAAATTCACCACCATAAAAATTACCATTAACCCAAGACCATCTGTTGTTTTCAACATTTTTAACACCTCTTCTTAAATATGAGAATAATCTATTTGTGTCTAAGAATCTATACTTATCGGTAACAATCGCATCAAAAGATCTTGAATTATAGAAAACACCTTTTATAAAATCTCCATTTTTCCAATAAGATTCTTTAACAACACCACTTGAAAATGTGAATGAATCTAAATATGAGTTATATATGATACCATCGTGCCATTTATCTGTTCCACCAATAAAAAATGAATTCATATAAGTGGCTGATGAAAGTATATTTTGATTATTATTAAAAATAACATCAGAAACTAATAAATTTTTTAAAGATTTAATATTTAAAAAATCTTTATCACTTGAATCATAATCCTCATTTCTAATTAATGAGTTAGAAAAATAATTTCTTTTAAATAATCCACTTTTTATTTTACTTCTAATAAATTTGGTTTTTGATATATAAAACCATCTATTATCTATACTAAATGAACTAAATGTTCCATTAGAAGGTAATCCACTTAATACATTTGTATTTAACTCTTCAACTTTAATAACTCTACCAATAACATCATATACTTTATAAGTATCTGGTAATTTTGTTATTTTTCCAGAGTTTTCAATATATTCTAAGTTATTTAGAAATACAACTTCACCCTTTTTAAAATCGACTTCGGAATAACTATATGATGAATATTTATTTAAATACTTATTATTTAAATAAATTTCAATTTTTTTATCAAAAGTTAAATAAATACTATTGTAAATACCACTTCCGGTTAATGATGATATATTAACATCATTATTATAGTTTATGTGATATCCACTATTCCAATCAGATGTTTCAAAAATACCACTTTCAAAATGTGAATTTATTATATAAGCATCTTGTACATCAATATCATTAATGTCAAAATTAAGTTCATTTGTAGAATATGTTAACCCATATAAATCTTTTAAAGATATTATTAAATCCACAGAATAATATGTAGAATAATCATTTGGATCTCCAATTCTTGTAATTCCATTTGCCGTATCTAGTTTCCAACTATTTTCATCCGGAGTAGATAATAAAACAGAATACTCACTACCTCTTTTATAGAAATTTTTTGATTCATGTGTTGGATAATCATAATTGGAATCTGTTTTTTTAATATCATTAGTATCCAAATTATAATCATCTATGAAGTCGAACCAATGACCAACTTTAAATCTTTTATCAAAAAAGTTTAAAAGATTTAATTCAGCATTTTTTATTTTTATACCTTTTATATAAAAGAAATCACTTGATTTTAATTTCTCGTAATCAGAATCATAAATATAAAATTTAAAAACTTTGTGAGTTTTGTCATTATAGTTTTTAGATACATCATTAATATCAACACTATTTGATAAAATCGTATTGTTAGATAAAGGAATTTTAACATTATTCTTTTTAAAATCACTTATAGACCATTCGTCAATTCCTAAAACTTTAATTGTATCTTCAGATATGTAAGTTGAATCTTTAACAACCGAGTTAATAACTTGTGAGTTTACAATTCTACTATTAACAATTTTACAATCATTTAATTTAGTCTCAGTTAAAACTGCATTATTAATAGAATAATTACTAAAACTACTTCTTTTAAAATAGGCTTTGTTTATATTATATGAAAGTGTACTTTTACCATCATTTACATGATTTTCTACAACAGAAAAAGTTTTTGATGTGAGCGAACTATTACCTACACTATTTTGAACAACCGTAGAATTAATAATCGTACCATTTTCAATATTAGCATCTTCTAAATATGAATCTAAAATATAGTTCCAACCCCAACCACCATTATCTAGTGAATTTGCTTTTTGTAAAACACCATCACCCTTTAAAGTAGCTTTATAACTTTCACTTATATCAATATTTGATTCAATTGTACCCTTTTTCCAAATCATATTATATAGAGTACCACCTTTAAAACTACCAGTATTTTCCCAATTTATTTTCTTCTCCTCATTTCCATAAACCCCACAATTAAAATCACCTAAGAATCGACCACCTCTAAAGTTAGACTTTGTTATAACTGCACCAGTTTTAATTTTATCCATTTTCCAATATGAATTGGTTGGACCAGTATACCATTGATATACTCTACCCTGTTTAAATTCAATACCGTTAAATGTAAAATCATCACCAACTATCTTTATTTTACTGGCAGTAGAACCTGGTTTTAATGCAACTGAAAATGTTCCGTAGTTTTTAAAATTAAAAGTTAAATCTGTCCAATAATTATAATTGTCTTTGATATAGAAACCTGGAAATGTATCAACTGATTTTATACCCAAAGTGACTCCCCATCCATAAATATCTTCATTACCAGTAGGTCCATTTTTATAAGAGTAAATAGGTTCAAATAAAGTTTTATTAGTTGAGTCAACAAAAACTATATTATTTTTATTTTTATTGAATTTATAATCAACTTGACCACCAAATGTAGTCATATGTCTATTAGCACTTATAAATTCATCTCTAGTTGATATTTTATAAACATTTACATATTCTTCATAATCATCACCACCTGGTTTTATACCAACATAGTCAATATCTAAAACAATTTTACAATTATCTATAAAGAGAATTCTATAGCCATCGCTACCATTCGCATATTTATTTGATCTTAATAAATTATCACTATCATAATAACTGTTTAGTATCCAAACACGATCACCTACATCAAAATTACTATTAACTTCTGTGAAAAAAGCAGTTTTCTCATACCCATTAAATGTATATGGTTCAACATAATTTAATAATCTTGGACTAGAAAATTGTTTTATACCAAAATCCTCTTTCTGTTCGATTATATAAGGATTTGGAGTTCCAATATAATCCGGAACGGATATTAAAATTGGTGAAGGCATAAATATGTTATAATTTTTTATTATATATTAATTAATATCTACTTTCTAATAAACTTATTTTTATTATATTTGTATATATTATATGTATATGAAAAAGATTTTAATATTCACAGGAGCTGGTGTATCAAAAGAAAGTGGAATAGAAACTTTTCGAGATGTTAATGGTTTGTGGAATAACTATAAAATAGAAGATGTTGCTACTCCAGATGGATGGCGTAAAAATAGACAACTTGTATTAGATTTCTATAATGATAGACGTGCTCAATTAAATACGGTTGAGCCTAACTTAGCACATCAATTAATTGCCAGGTTAGAAAAAGATTTTGATGTTACCATTGTAACACAAAATGTGGACAATTTACACGAACGCGCTGGTTCTACTAATATAATTCACTTACATGGTGAGTTAACTAAATCTCGTTCTACTTTTCCTGGATCTACTGAGACTTATGATTGTCATGGGGATATTAAGATTGGTGATAAATGTCCTCGTGGTTCTCAGCTTAGACCACATATTGTTTGGTTTTCTGAAAGTTTAGATCCAATTAAAATTAAAAATGCAGAGACTGAATCAGAAAAATGTGATATATGTATAATTGTTGGCACTTCTATGCAGGTATCTCCCGCAAATCAAATTCCATTCTTAACAAAAGAAGATTGTTTAATTTATTATATTGATCCATCTGATATTGATTTTTATATAGATAAACAAAGAAAACCATTTTTTACACATATTAAAGAACCTGCAACTATTGGAATGCAAAAAGTAATTGATATTATTAAATGAATGATATAAACTTAAATATAATTGATCATATTTCATATCTAGATAGAGATAAGTCTGAGAAACTAAAAAAACTCAGTCAATATACTGATATGATATTTTATGAAATGAAATCTCGTAGAATCGCATTTAGGAGAGTTAAAAAAATATCAAAAATATGGAGTTGTTAAATCTACTTGTTAATCTTTTAGAAGTAATGGAAAAGAAAATGACTGCTATCTATTCTCAAAGATTTGACGATGGTGCTAATCTTAGAGACCAAGAGCGAAAATTGGAAAGAATGATCTATGAGAAAATAAGAGGTCGTGATAAAAACTGGGAAGTCTTTGATTATAAATCATACGGTGTTGCTATATCTGATTACTTATTAGATAATTATGGTATAGAATATAGTTCAAGAGATGTAAAGTCTCGAAACTCATTAAAAGTTTTAATTAGAGAAATTAAACTAAAAGAATTAGGTATACAATAGAAAAGAAAAGTTAAAGAAGATATTTAATATATAACTTTAATAAAAAATATAATTAAATATGAACTTACAACAATTACTTGAAAAATGG
>SXGQ01824358.1_pt1 | contig 15730 bp, 10 predicted proteins | sample 3178371 | NCBI WGS metagenome assembly SXGQ01 (sample SAMN11356859, study PRJNA531348) | freshwater metagenome | isolation source: freshwater sample F1-20 | place: China: Fuxian Lake, Yuxi | collected 2017-12-25
GGACCCCTGTGGCGGTACAAAAGGGACAGGTGGTAGAGGGGGCCGAGGACGCACTCAAACGCGCCCTTGGTCTTCGCCACCTGGAATTGCCTGTGCGTGAGTTTCTTCAGCAAGCCCTTGATAAGGATCTGCCCTCAACCCCCGGTGTTCGAGAGGCACTTCTGTCTAATCAACGGGACGAAGAGAACCATGACCTGGCATTGAATTATGTTATTGATGCTCATGGTGCTGACATGAAGCATGAAGACGAAGCCAAGCACATCCTTCGGGCATGGCTTGACGCGCCTGAGCATCCGATACTCAAAGCAGCTATTCTGGAGCGCAGTGTCTTCTTCGTCATCCTTCCGTTCTTCCGATTCAATGGAGACATCGGAATCCGCACCACAGCAGCAGACATCAGCCGCGACGAACAAACCCACGTCGCAATCCACTCGATGGTCTGCTCCGAGCTGGGTCTCAAGTCCACATCAAGCCTCAATCGCTTACGTCGAGCGACTGTGGGATGGGTAGTTGATGGATTGAAATCAACCACTAACAAGTATCTTGATAAAGACTTTTGGTTAAATCAGTCTGACTCTCTTTACGAAAAAGGTAAAGCACCTGGACTGAAAGATACCCAACGCGCTCGGATGCCCGCCTTCTTTGAGGCGGCAAATACCGATCTTCCACAATATGGTTAATCCATGTCTTACCTTGATGAGGAACCCCTTCCCCTTACACGTGTAGTAGGGGGTAGGGTTGATTTGCTTCGGCTCATTGAAGAGCTTGAAACAATGTATCCTGATCGGTTTCCTGATTGCAATATAACAGAACGGGAACTTGCTTTCCAAGCTGGTGCTATTGCTGTCATCAAACACCTTAAAAACAAAACCTCAAACGATTAAGATCATGTGCTTTGGTGGTCCCCCTCCGGCGCCTCCGCCGCCCCCTCCGATGCCTCAACTGCCACCTCCCCCACCGCCCCCGCCCGCGCCTCCTGCCCCTCCGCCGGAACCCGTGACTGTGAGTGCTGGTGAAAAGGTTGGTACCATTAAAACCGCAGCCAGTATGCGGAGTGCTCGCCAACGTTCTGCTGGCGCCTCTAGTTTCCGTGCCCCTAGCCCTACTCCTACCCTTGGAACCATCAGCGGTCAAGCAACTGGCCTCAACATTCCTGGTTCTTAATTAAATGGAAAATCAATCTGCTGCTGGCCGTTACGCTCGCTTGGCAAGTGACAGAACGATCTTCCTTGATACCGCTCGGGAGTGTGCAAGGTTAAGTTTGCCGTATTTGCTTACACCAACTGGTGTATACAATGGCCAACAACTGCCCACTCCTTGGCAATCAATCGGTGCCAAAGGCGCTAACGTCATGGCCTCGAAGCTTATGCTTAGCCTGTTCCCTGTAACGGCTACGTTCTTTAAGCTTCAGATCAACGACGGTAAACTCGCCTCGGATCCAAATCTGGATGCTCGGATCAAATCTGAGATCGACCTGAGCCTCTCCAAAATGGAGCGGGTCATCATGCAACACGTTGCCGAATCACAGGATCGAGTGATCCTTCACCAGGCAATGAAGCATCTGATTGTAACCGGGAATGTCCTGGTATACATGGGTTCGAGTGGTGTTAAGCTTTACCCTCTTGACCGTTATGTGGTCGTCCGTGATGGAGAGGGTCAACCCACCGAGATCGTTACTGTTGAATCTATCAACCGTCAATTCCTTCCTGAACAATTCCAAAAGCCCAAGTCTTCCGTTAATCGGGTAGACGATAACACCAGCACTCCTTCTGTGGATGTGACAGTGGGTGAGGATGAAGTTGCTGTTTATACGTGGGCAAAGCTCACCGATGGACAGTGGCGTTGGCGTCAGGAAGTTGATGGTGAAATTATCGAAGACAGCTACGGCAAGTCTCCGAAAAACACAACCCCCTGGCTTCCACTTCGTTTCAATATCGTTGATGGAGAAGACTATGGACGTGGCCGCATTGAAGAATACCTTGGCGATCTGAAGTCCCTTGAGGGTCTGATGCAAGCCATGGTGGAAGGCTCTGCCGCCGCTTCTAAGGTTGTGTTTCTGGTGTCGCCTTCTGCTACTGTCAAACCAAGTGTGTTGGCAAAGGCAGGAAACGGTGCTATCATCCAAGGTAGGCAGGAGGATGTGTCTGTGGTCCAAGTCCAAAAACAAGCGGACTTCTCCACGGCATACCAAATGATCACCCAGCTAACTCAACGGCTGAGTGAAGCCTTCCTAATTCTGACTGTTCGTCAGTCGGAACGTACTACCGCTGAAGAGGTTCGAGCTACCCAGCAAGAACTGAATGAACAGCTAGGTGGTATCTATGGAAACCTGACCACAGAACTTCTTCGTCCCTACCTTCAGCGGAAGTTGTTTGTTCTTCAAAGGTCTGGTGTCCTTCCAAAGCTTCCTAAAGGAGTAGTGTTCCCAACTGTCATTGCTGGTATCGAAGGTATTGGCCGTGGACAGGATAGGGAATCTTTAATGATGTTCCTTCAGACCGTCTCTCAGTCTCTTGGGCCTGAGGCAATGATGAAGTTCATTAACCCGGATGAAGCTATCAAGCGGCTTGCTGCTGCTCAAGGCATTGATCCTCTGCAACTGATTAAGACTCAGGAAGAGAGAGACAATGAAATGAAGATGCAACAGCAACAACAGATGCGGATGTCCATGATGGAGCAGGCTAGCGATTTTGCTAAGTCTCCTGTGATGGATCCTTCCAAAAATCCAGCCGCCGCAGAAACCTTAGCTAACGTACAGAATGTCGTCCAAGGAACCGCTGGAGCCCAACCAGTCCCTCAATCCTGAGGACTTTGAGCTTCCCGAAGTCACCGAACTAAATCCCAGAAAAAAGCCAGCAGGCAAGCCAGTTGTTAAGACTGATACCGCCAAACCTACGCATAAAGCCGTAAGGTATCCTGGTCTGGGTAATGTTACCATTGTCATCCACTAATCACCACCCATGCCTGAAATCATTTTTGACGCAACTGATCCTGATGTGACAGAAGCTCGCTTTGAAAACGAAGCGAGGCTTGTGGACATTGGTGATAAGTTGATGGCTGAAGAGGAAGCACGTGACCTCGATAAGTATGAACGGGCACGTGCCGCTGAAGAAGCGGAGCTTCGCTATGCTGGTAAATTCAAATCTGCTGAAGATTTGGAAAAGGCATACAAGGAACTGGAAAAGAAACTTGGGCAGAAAGATGAAACCACTCAAGAACAGGGTGATGATACCCAGGATGTGAGTGAGTCTGAGGAAGAGTCCAGCGATGAAGATGTTTCTGAAACTGCTAAGTTTCTTCAAGAGGCGTCTGATGAATACTGGACTAACTCCAATCAACTTAAACCTGAGACTATCCAAAAGCTCAAGGAAATGCCCTCTGAGCAGTTGATTGATGCTTATCTGGAAATCCAGAAGAACAGTCCCATCCAACAGCAGCAACTGTCCGATGCTGATGCCAACGCAATCATGGCTTCGGTGGGTGGGCCTGATGCTTACAATGAAACTTTGGCCTGGGCAGCAGATAACCTCAAACCTGAGGAAGTGGCTGCTTACGATAACGTGGTCAACAGTGGCAACAAAGACGCAATCTTCTTTGCTGTCCAAGCCCTGAAACAACGTTATCAAGATGCTATTGGTTTTGAGGGTAAGCGAGTGTCTGGTAAGTCTGTTAAAAACACCGTCAAAGGATTCCGTAGTCAAGCTGAACTGGCTCGTGCCATCTCTGATCCTCGTTATCGGGATGATCCTGCCTATCGGATTGACATCGAACAACGGTTGGCTGCAAGCGGCGATCTGATCTAACAGATTGTGGGGACTGCAATGTCCCCCTGCCTATTGAGGATGGGATAACCTCGTTAAAAACCCAGTCATGACTGGAATGGGCCTACTGCGGTAGATACCCCATGACGGACAATCTCTAAATACAATTAAATAATCTCTCAAAGATCTTTGGGAATCAAGTTTCACATTCTTCATTCCCCTAAAATTGTGACTGCAACTCTTACTCAACTTGGTCAGTCTAATAAGGCTGGCGATAAGAAGGCTCTGTTTCTGAAGCTCTTCACCGGTGAGGTCTATGAGGCCTTCCGTAACGCTACCATTGCTAAGGGTCTGGTGATGAACCGCACCCTGCGTAACGGCAAGGAAGCTCAATTCATCCACACCGGTCGTGTGACCGCCGGTTTCCATACCCCCGGCACTGCCATCCTGGGTAGCGGCAACCCCCCTGTGGCTGAGACCACCATCGCAATGGACGACCTGCTGGTTGCCTCTGCGTTCGTGTATGATCTGGACGAAACTCTCGCCCAGTATGACATCCGTGGCCCCATTGCCCGTCAGATCGGTCAAGCCCTGGCTGAGTTCTATGACCGCCGTATCTTCCGCGTGCTGGATCGTGCCTCTGGTCTGACTGCCGCTGTGACCGGTGAGCCTGGTGGTTTCCGTGTGAACCTGGGCGCCAACAAGGAGTATGATGCTCAGGCTCTGGTTGACGGCTTCTTTGAAGCTGCTGCCCGCCTGGACGAGATCGCTGCTCCTAAGGATGGTCGTGTGGCCGTGCTGTCCCCTCGTCAGTACTACGCTCTGATCAGCCAGGTCGATACCAACATCCTGAACCGTGAGTATGGTGCTGCCGGTGGTAGCCTGAACAGCGGTGAGGGTCTCTATGAGATCGCTGGTATCAAGATCTACAAGTCCAACAACATCCCCTTCCTCGGCAAGTACGGCTCTGCTGCCGGTACCGCTATTGACGCGGCTGCTGTGACTGGTGAGAACAACAACTACGGTGTGGCTGCTGACTTCACCAACGCCTGCGGTCTGATCTTCCATCGTGATGCTGCTGGTGTTGTGGAAGCTATCGGTCCTGCTGTGCAGACCACCGGTGCTGACACCAAGGTGATCTACCAGGGTGATGTGATCGTGGGCCGTCTGGCCTATGGTGCTGCCCCTGTGCGCGTCTCCTGTGCTGGTGCTTTCCGTAACGTGGCCTGATGAAGTCCTAATTTACTTCAAATTAGGAACAAATTAGACTTTAACAAGGGGTTAGCTTATTAAAGGTTAGCCCCTTTTCTTTTAATTATCCTGTCCGATAATGACAACCCAACTCCAAGCTATCAATCAGATGCTTAGTGGCATCGGGCAGGCCCCGGTGGTAAGCTTAGATGTCGCTAACCCCGAAATCGCTATCGCAGTGGACATTCTCGATGCTGTCGATAGTGAAGTACAAGGAGAAGGCTGGCACTTCAACACCGAAGTAGCCTATCCTTTTACTGCTGACAATAGCGGTAACATTTATGTTCCTGCTAATGCTCTTCAGCTTTCGGATAACAAGTATGCCAACAATCAGAAATACCAGACCGTATTGCGTGATGGCAGACTTTACGATAAAGTAAACCATACCTATACGTTTACTGCCGGATCAACAGTTAAATGCGATGTTGTCTGGAAATTTGACTTTGAGGATCTTCCTCAGGTCTTCCAGGATTACATCACCCAACGAGCTACTCGTGTGTTTGCTGGACGTGTTCTTGGTTCCCAGGAAATGGTTACCTTTAACGCTCAAGACGAAGCCCTTCTTCGTGCTAACTGTCTGGCCTACGATACCAGTAGTTCCGACGTAAACATCTTTGGCCAGGAAACTGGTCAGAACTTCTACATTAGTTACACTCCTTTCCGCGCTATCGCTCGATAAATCATGGCTGCTATCTCACAAAGAACTGTTGGTCTGATTGGTGGGGTATCACAACAGCCTGATTCTTTGATGCTTCCGGGTCAGCTTAGGGAATGTGATAACTACTACCCTGATCCAACATTTGGTCTACTCAAAAGGCCAGGCGCACAGTTTGTTCGCCGCATTGAAAATTCACTGTCTGGTGGCAGTTGGTTCTTCATTTGTAAAGGACTAGACGAAAAACTTCTTCTTCAGATCACCAGCAATGGTTCGGTACGTCTGTGGGATGCTCAAAGCGGAATTCAACAAACCGTCAACACCCTTTCTGGTACAGCTACCACCTACGCTAGCCACACGAAGAGTTCTAATCTTGAAGTTCTTCAGATCAATGATTACATCTTTGTGCTTAACCGTGGTGTTACTGTTCAAGACGTAGCAACCACCTCTGCTGCTCAGAACCCTTTTGGTTATGTAACGCTTACAACTATTGCCTACGATACGACCTATCGCGTGGTGATTGATGGTATTGCGTTTAGTTATAACACTCCCACTACCTCTGGCTCCAACCTTAACGCCAACACCATTATTAGTAACCTTGTTAGCACCATCAATGCTAACCCAGCTTATGTTGCTACTGGTGTTGCCAACTATATCCACATCCGACGTGCCAATAATGCTGACTTTAGCCTTGAAGCTACTGGTAGTATTTCTGGTACTGGCCTTGTTGCGTATAAAGGAATCGTAGATGGTGTTCAGGATCTGCCCAGTCAGTTCCTCAATAACTATATCATTAAGGTTGCTGGCAGCTCCGATACCAACGGAGATGATTACTACGTTAAGTTTCAAACCAGCAATGGCGGAGCACAGGGCGCTGGTTCCTGGGTGGAAACAATTAAACCAGGGGAAGTTCTGGGTCTGAATGCCACCACAATGCCCCATGCGCTGATTCGTGAGGCAGACGGTACCTATACCTTCCGTGAACTTAGCGCCTCTGCTGCGGCCTCCTACGTGCTTTCTACGACGGTTTCTGGCATTCCCACTGCCATAAGTGTAACTTCCGTTGGAACAGCACGCTGGAACGTTGGTCAAGCCTTTCCCGTTTATGGTGGTACCGGTAAGAATCTACGTCTTAAGGTAACCAGTGTCAATGCTCAAAAGCAGATTACTGGTGTTGAGATTATCAGAGCTGGTCAGGGCTACACAGCCACCAACGTGGTAACCAATAACCAAGGCGATAGTTTTACCATCACTTCTGTTACCTCCGCCACCATTTCCGGTAGCACCTGGGCTACTCAGTATTGGTCTCAGCGTACTGTGGGTGATGTAGATTCCGCTCCAAGCCCCAGTTTTGTTGGAAGTCGTATCTCTGGCATCTCCTTCTTCAAGAACCGCCTGATCTTGATGAGTGAAGAAAACATTGTCTGCTCACAGGCAGGTGAATTTCTTTCCTTCTATCCTTCAACGGTTATTACGGTTGTTGATAGCGATCCAATCGACATCTCTGCTGGTTCTACCACACGTGTTGAGTTTAGGTATGCGCTCCAACAATCAAATGGTTTGCTGGTTTTTGCCGACAACGCACAATACATTCTTCAGACAAGATCCGAAGCATTCTCTCCGGCTACTGCCGAACTTAACCTGATCTCTAGCTTTAGTCATACCACGGACATCAAACCACTGGACCTTGGCAGTACAGTCGTTGTTGTGGAGGAAAACGAAACCTCCATTGCCGTTAATGAGCTGACGATCAACATTGATTCCAACCCACTTAAAAAGGAACTTAGCAAGCTAATTCCGTCTTATATTCCAAATGGAATTAACCTTGTTACCAATAGCCTCAGTGCTTCCTTGTTTGGGTTTACCTCAGTTCAGGAGCCTAAAACCCTTTATCTCTTCCGGTACTATACTCAAGACCAAGAACGCTTGATTGCTTCCTGGTTTAAGTGGACATTTCCTGGAAATGTATTGCTTGCTGACTTCCATGAAGATGAAGTCTTTATTGTCATTCAAGCTGACAATCAACCAGTGCTTTGTCGGATGGAGCTGTTGACGGAGACCCCTGGTGGTGCTATCTTATTTGAAGACAAGTACGTGGATCTTCGGATGGACTTGTTTGATTACAACCCAGCCAAGGCCTATGACGCAGGTAATGACGAAACAAAGATCTTCTTTGATGAAGGCGCTAACATTGCTTCCGCTCAGCCCTGTGTGGTGAAGATCAGTCCAAACGATAACTCCTTTGTTGAGTATCCAACCCTTCAATACAATGCTGCTGCCCCTGCTGGACAGAAGTATTATGTGACGGTGGATGGTAACCAAACAACAGAGCAGTTTGCACTTGGTTATCAGATCACTTCAACAGCTCGGTTCCCTGGGTTCTATGTTAAGAGGGAAAAGGTATCGGACGAAATGAACGTCCCCATTGTTCATCGTGTCCGTTTCTATAGCCATGAGTCTGGTCCCTTTGAGGCATCTCTTGATGTACCGGGTCGGGCTACTTTTACTCTCACATTACCACAGATCACAGCAAACCAGAACCAGTTCAACGAAGCTCCGATGCTTAGAACTGCGGAAAACATTGTTCCCATCATGGCAAAGGGTAAAGACGTTGACCTTAGTATTATCTGCAATGATCCTTTTCCTCTGGCTTTGGTTACAATGACTTGGGAAGGGACGTACAACAACAAAGGAATTAAATCCGTATGATCCACGAAATCCGTCCAGCAACACTTGACGATGCACTCTTTGTTGCTGAGCACCTTCAGGCGGATGATCGAAATGAATTGCTGGGGTGGGGTTATGATCCAATCGTAGCCCTGCCCAATTCATATCAGCATTCAGACAATCCAATTACTTTTACCATCAAAGATAAAATTTGTGGGATGGCGGGGGTATCCAGAACCGATGCCCAATGCGGAGCTATCTGGATGTTAACAACAGATTTTCTCCGCCCCTATCCCAAGCTCTTTTTTAAGGAGGCTAAGAAATGGGTCGATCAACAAACCTCCTATACCATGCTTCATAACATAGCAGATCCAAGAAACAGGATGCACATGAAACTGTTGCATTTACTTGGATTCAAGAAGCTACGTTATGTCAGTGTTGGTCCACAGAACCTCACCTACGTTGAATTTGCTAAACTAACGTCATGTGTCTCCCAGCCGCCGCAGTAGCGATTGGTCAATTTGTACTCGGTGCTGTTTCTTCCATTGCTCAGTACCAGCAAGAACAGGCCGCAGCTACCTACGAAGAACAACTTCGTCAACAGGATTATCAGGTCCGCCAACGTCAGGCGGAATATGAATACGGAATCCAACGTCAGCAGTACGAAGCCAGTCAAAAGGCTTACAATGATCGCATTGAAGCTAACCGTGCTGCTGCGGATCGTGGGTATCGCCGCGAACAAATGCTTCTTGCTGAGAAGAAAGCAGAAGCAGCCCAACGCGCTCAAGATCTCTTCCTTGAAAAGATTCAAGCCCAGGGTACGGTATTGGCCTCTGGTAGAACAGGCAAGTCTATTGCTCTGTTGACTTCGGATGCAGAACGTGAGTATGGTAGAGATTTGGCTAATCTTGGTACCAACCTTGGCTATGCTTCTCAGAGCTATAACCTGAATGTTCAGGATATTTACTCCGAAGCCGAAAGTCAGAACAACATTGCAGCAAGCCAGCGGATGTTTGAACCTACTAAGGCATACGTCCAGCCTCCTGCTGCTGTGATGCGCCCCAGTGGCGTTGGATTAGCCCTTGGCATTGGTCAGGCTGCTCTTGGTGCTGCTAGTACCTATGGAGCCCTTAAGGCGCCTTCTGGCGGCAATCTTGGCAGTTCTCCTTTCCGCTCTGATGTAGCTGATACGCTTGGACAATCCGGGCGTAACATTTCAAGCAACCCTCTAAAGACAAGTCTTTCATCCTTTAGGATCGGAGGTTAATTATTAACAATGGCAATCTATCAATCCAAAGGTCGGAGGGTCCAGCTTGAAGGCACTGAAGTAAAGCGTGGATTTAATCCGCAACAGGTTTATGATAACTCGCAGCGTCTTGGTGAAGCCTACCGTGATGTTGCTCAAACCTACCGCGAAGGTAATCAGGTTTACCTCAACCAATTAGAACAGGTTGGTAGAGATCTTAAGATTCAAAATGAACAGAATCTAGAGGCTCTATCTACTTTTAGTGATACGCTTTCTAAGTTTGTCATTGACAAGCAAACCAAGTACAACGAAGATCAGAAGAATCTTGGTATTGCGGACATTTTAAATGGTGATCTGCAACTTAACCAAAACCTTTTCCAGCAGTATTCTGACAAGAAGAAGGTTCTAGAAACCGCTAACGATGCTCAGATGCAGACCGTTAGTGAGTTCCGTCAAGTGGATCCTGCTTTTGCGGAAAGTGTTTATCAACAGTCTCCGGCTGTTAAGGGTTGGAGGGCCTACGGTCAAGCCATTGGCAAAACGCAATCGGCTGTCTCTCAGGCTGAATCCTTTTTGGATAACTTCCTGAAAAGTGATGAGCCTATTGAGGTTCCTGTTAATGGTAAGATTGAACGTTTTACTCCTCGGCAAACCAGCACACCAGAACAGCTTAATGCTGCTTGGAACGTTGGTATGCAGAAGTTTATTGAAGCTTCTGGTCTAAACCAAATCAACCCTGTTATCCTTGCTGAGCACGCTTCCCCTATTATGATGCGTGTTCGTGCCGAACTCCTCGGTAACCGGATGCGGGAAATCATCAGGACCCGGGAAGCCAACGAACGGGAAGATCTTCGGACTTCTCTTTTTACGGCTGCCAGTCTTATGGCTAAAGATCCTGCCGCAGCACAGACTAACATCAGCGCCCTCAATAAGCGTTTGATTGAGCTGAACAATATGGATCGTAAGGCGGGCAATGATGAAACCCATGACGTAATGAAGAACGTCATCCGCACACTTGCCTCTAAGGATCCTCGTGGTGCTGATGCACTGTTTACCGCATATAAGGGAACACTGATCAATCCAGAAAATCCAACACTTGGTACCTGGGGTGATCGGTATGAGATGACCGACATCAACGAGTTCATTACCCAGACTGGTAAGGCTCAACAAGCAGAACTGGAAACCGCAGCAAAGTCTGAAGCTGATGGTATCTTAAAGGTCTTCTATGCAAAACCAAATGCTCAGACGTACAATGAAGCCAATGCTTTGCTTGAAAAGCTTCAGTCTAAGTATCCAAAGATTGCAGCAGAAGCCCTGGCTGAATTAACCAGCAAAGGTCCCAACTGGAATCCTGGTCGGGAAGAAGATCTTCTTGCTACTGTTAAGAGTCCTGCCGAACTTCAAGCTTTACGTGCTGCTGGTTACATCTCTGATGCAGCCTATCAACGTGGTACTCAAAAGTTTGGGGAAACTGCGGATTTCAAGAAACTTCTTCCTAGTGAATCGGAAGTTGATAATCAAATTCGTGGTAAACTAAGGGAACTGCTTAAGGATCAAGTTGGCACTGATGAAGGTTTCTTGCAAAAGACAGCCTTTACGGTTGCTGGTGTTCGTGGTTTGGCAATGGCTACTGTCCTGCAAAAGGTTAGTGCTGGTCAAATCACAGATCCTCTCCAAGCGCAAAAGGCAGTTGAGCAGGCAATCAAAGACATTCTTCCTGAGTTTTATGATATTAAAAAAACAGGAAAAGTCAGCGTCCCTACTTTCTACGCAGCTCCTAAAAATAATAGGATAGCTCAGTCGAGCATGGGAACTCCAGTCAGGCTTTCCAATGGTCAGACTGGTCTTAATCTGATTGGTGTTGCCCTGAGCCGTGTCCCTGCTATTACTTCCTCTACAAAGGATGTTCTGTTGGATGTGGATCGGTTCCAGGTTGCAATAGATACGATGAGGAATGGTGGACAGCCTCCATCTGATGTAGCCTTCCTGGCTAAAACAGCAGGTGTATCCGTGCCTGAATTGCTGCGGCAACAGGCTAGTCCTGATAAGTTGAACATTCCCTTTGATGTCAACGAACTGGGTCAAGGTGTTGCCACCTATCAACAGAATCGTCTTCTCAGTCCTCGCATTGCAGAAGCCCTTGCAAACCCAAGAATTGTTGGGACGCAACGCAGGCAACTGACTGCTGAGTTAAATCGCCTTCGTAATCGTCAAGTGACACCTACTATCAATGGTCCTATTGATGTGCCCAGGTTTAGACAAGCCATCTTTGGAAAGGAATCTGGCGGGCGTTATGATGCCGTTAATCCTGATTCTGGAGCCCTTGGTATTGGCCAAGTCATGCCTGAAAATGTCGGCCCCTGGACCCTTCGATATTATGGTCGCAGGTTAACCCCTCAAGAATACCTAAAAGATACTCAAGCACAGGACGCAGTGGTCAATGGTCACTTATCCTATTTGATTCAACAACAACTGCTGGCTGGCTATGCCCCTGAACTTGCAATTCGCAGGGCTGCTTCTATTTGGTATTCTGGTCGAGCAAACCTTTATAATGATTCAAAGAAACAGTTCTACAATGGTCGGGAATACCCCTCCATCCGTGACTATACTTTGGACATTCTTGATCGTTACAGCAAAGCGCAATAAGACCCTTTCTCTGCGGAGATGGGGTCTTCCCCCTTTTTTCTTTTCTCTGCGGAGACCTTATTAAATGGCTGATCTTGAAGCTTTCCGTCCAGTTGATCTTGAGAAGCTGGAAGCTCTTCAAAACCAAGCAATTAGCAACAAGAACAAACAAAAACAGCTGGAAGCTCAGGCGAAACAACGCCAACAGGCAGCTGATGTTCAACCACAACAAGCTCCTCCTCAACCCACCCCTACTGTTCAACAACCACAACAGATCTTCCAAAGCCTGATGCCTCAGATGCAGCCAGGTCAGTTGGATGCTGTTGGTAAATACATTGAACAGAACGTCAACATTCCTCTTCTTGACTTCATTGATAACATTTCTGGAGACAAGAAAAGCGCAGAAACCATTGCCAAGGAACGACAGCAGCTGCGGACAAAGCGTGGTCAAGAACTGAAAGCAACCGAAAAGGCTATAGAACAGCAGTTCTACTCTAATCCTGTATCTGCTGCTGGCACTGAAGTTATCCGTGCTGGTATTGGTGCTATTGCTAAACCCATTGAGGGCGTGGCTGATGTTGGTTACCAGTGGTACCTAAACAATACTGTTAACAAAGGTAAAAAGCCTTCAGACGAAGGGTATGTTCGCGCATATACCGAACTGACAAAAGCACCTAAAACAGAAGTGGGTCTTGCTGGTGAGAAGCTTCTTAGCTTTATTCTTCTGGCCCGTGCTCTGCGTAACGTACCTGGAGCCAAGCTTGGAGCCAAGCCTATTCCTGCTGATGTAAAGGGCATTGCTCGTGTTGGAGCCAAAGCCAGCCGTCTTGTTCAAGAAGGTTTGGTTCCTGGTATGGTTGCTGACTTTTTCCTTACGGATGCAAAGGATGGCAACATGTCTGAGGTGGTTAAGGGTCTTGTGCCTGAAGCTTACCGCGATTCCCTTGTGTTTGGACTATCCACCGATAAGTATGGAGATCCATTCCTAAATCGCGTTAAGAGCCTTGGAGAAGGCGCTGTAATGAACCCCATCTTCAATGGTGGCATAGATGCACTCGTTAGGGGTTACAGGGCCGCTAGGGCCGCTCTGAAGGGCGGTGCTGATCCTGACTCAGCCATTAAGACTGGTCTGGATACCATGGCCGATGCGTCTGATGAAAACATCAAAGAAGCAGCCAAGAACTCCAAAGCCGAAACCGACAATACCGTTAAGGTAAGGGCTCAGGAATTGGAGGAACTGGATGAGCAAGAACTTGACCTTGGGCGTAAGCTTAATCAAGCAACTGATCCTGAGGAAATCCAACAACTTGAATTGGATCTCAATGATCTAAATTACAAGCGAGACGACATCCTGAATGACATCGACAACGAGTTAAATCCTGCTACTCAAAAGCTACCATTTGAGAACACCCGTACTATCAATGCGGATGACATCAATAACGTAGCTCGTGACCAGATCAACCTTGAAGAAGGATTCCCTGGTATTGGTCGGGTAAGTATTCATGGTGCGTCTGGTTCTGTTATGACAGAATCTGCCATCAAGAGTGCTGGCATTAAGGATGGTGCCCGTCAAATCCTCAACCGGTATTCCAAGGACGTGGATGTTCTACGTATTTCCAAGGAAAGCGGCATGAGCGTTGGTAAGGTTCTCGACAATGCGGCTCGTATCTATCAAGACTTCCTTGATGGTATGCGTCCATATGATGAGATCTTTACTGGTGATGAAGGAGAACTTGTTAAGCGTCTGCTTGGTCAGTCTGGCGAGTTGGTTGTTGGTACTAAGCGAGGAACCCTCGGAGCCACCAACGAAACTCTGATTGCAGCCAAAGCTATCATTGCTGACTGGTCTAATGATCTTTACAAGCTAGCCCAGCTGGCGGAGGATGCCGATACCAGCCAAGTGGCAGGCTTTAACTATTACGAACGATTGATTGATCGTTACGTTGGTTTGCTTGAGTTCTATAAAACTGGCACTCAATTCTTTGGCGGATCTCTAAATAGCTTGAAGCTTAGCATCACTCCTAACATGGAGGCACGCGAAGCTGCTCAGCTGATGTCCAGCTTCGAAAGCGAAGAGATTCCTGTTACCCTGGCTCGCCTTCGTAAGTTTGCAAAGGAAGCCAAGGATGCCTACCGTCGTGGGGATGCTGAGGGTCTTGATAAGCTGCGTACCCTGACCAGAGCCATGGTTCTGTCTGGTGGCGATCCGGCTAAGGCTGTAAGCTTTGGTCAGACTGCCCGCGACATTTGGGGTTCGGTTCAAACCCGTAACTTCTACAACTCCATCTTGTCTGGTGCTAAGACTATCTTCCGCAATGGTGGTACCGTCTATCGTCTTGTTGAAGGCCCTACTAGCATTGCTATGCGTGGGTTCTTCTCCGGTGATGATGCTACGTTGCGGGCTGGATTAGCTGGTTATAAGGCAATCCTTGGTAGTGCCTCTGAAGCCTTTAAGGTGGCTAGCAGGACTATTCGTACTGGTATTCCGATTCAGGCAACCCCTAACCGGATTATGCAGCAGACGGAAACGCTTGCCAAGCTACAGAGCCTTGAGACCGTTGCTGAAACCCCAACTCAACAGCGAATGGTTGGTTATCTGAAGTTCCATTACCGCTTTGCAGAAGCTCTGGCTATTCCTGAGCGACTCATGATGGGTATGGATGATTACTTCAAAACCATCCTTGCTCGTCAACGGATTGATGAGTTGGCTACCTATCAGGCTTACAAGGAAGATCCTACCAACTGGAAGCGTAATCTTACCACGTATCTTGATCAATACAAGAACTCTATCGACCCTAACACTGGGGTAATTAAGAGTAAGGCCATTGCTGAGTATGCAGACATTGGCACCTTCCAAAGCGATCCATGGGAGAATGCTAGCAAGCTTGCTGGATTTATTGATTCCATACCCCTTGGTAAGGCTCTGATTCCGTTTATTCGTACCCCTGCCAACATCATTAGCTATCAGTTTGAACACCTGCCGCTGACTGCTCGGTTCTCTAGGAACTACCAGTCTGCCATGAAATCTGGTGATCCGCTTTTGATTGCAGAATACGAAGGTCGCCAAGCTATGGGTGTAATGGCTGTGACCGCTGCTGGCATTATGGCTTCGGCTAACCTGATTACTGGCAACATGCCCAGTCATCTTACCGAACCAGAAGAGCATAAGCGGTGGAAAGAGCTTAAGATCAAACCACGTTCCCTAAAGTTTGGAGATAAATACGTCTCCTACAACATGGTCGAACCACTATCCAATATCATCGCTGCGGTTTCTGACACCATTCGTGTGTGGCAAACCTATGGCATGAAAGAGGAGTTTGTGGATCGGATGAGCACACAGCTTATCTTTAGTATTGGTGCTAGTCTTACTGAAAAGAGCTACTTCTCTGGTATTGCCGCAATGGCGGAACTCACCAATGGTGAGAACTGGACAAGCGAAAATGCCATCCGTGGTATGCTTGGGTTCATGAATAACCAGGCTATTGGTGCAGGCTTCCGCCGTGCTATGGCTAATACGTTTGATGA
>SXGQ01510984.1_pt1 | contig 15729 bp, 22 predicted proteins | sample 3178371 | NCBI WGS metagenome assembly SXGQ01 (sample SAMN11356859, study PRJNA531348) | freshwater metagenome | isolation source: freshwater sample F1-20 | place: China: Fuxian Lake, Yuxi | collected 2017-12-25
AAGGTGCATGGCACGGTGGCGCGGGTGGAGCAGGCGACTGCGAACCCGGGCGAGAAGCGGGCCGTCAAGAAGTGAGCCGCACCACACCGAAGAAGCCGAAGCCGGCTGACCCGGTGACCGTCGCCTACGTCCACGACATCGAGGTGGCCTACTCGTGGCACGCGTCGTTCGTGGACATGATCGGGCACGACATGACCAACCACGGGCGTGTGTTGCGTGGCGGGTACATGGGTGTCCGGTACGGCACGGGTGGCATCGTGGAGGCCCGCAACACGGTGGCGCGCCGGTTCCTTTCCCGGGATCGTGCGGACTGGTTGTTCTGGATCGATACGGACATGGGGTTCGCTGCCGACACCATTGACCGGCTCATCGCCAACGCTGACCCGGTGGAGCGTCCTGTCGTCGGCGGGTTGTGTTTCGCCAACCGCGAGGTGGCGTCGGATGGGATGGGCGGGTTTCGCACCACCGCCATTCCGACCATCTACATGTACGGCGAGAAGGACGACGTGTACGGGTTCAACGCTTTGGCGGAGGTTCCCGACAACAAGCTGATCCGCTGTTCTGCTACCGGGTCGGCGTGTCTACTGATTCACCGTTCCGCGCTCGAGGCGGTCGAGGCGAAGTTCGGGGACACCTGGTACAACCCGATCCCGAACCCGTCGCTTGGGCCTGGGTCCACCATCTCCGAGGACTTGGCGTTCTGTGTCCGGTTGGGTGCGTGTGACATTCCCGTTCACGTCCACACCGGGGTCAAGACAACCCACCTGAAGCCGATCTGGTTGTCACATGAACACTTTGGTTGACGTGATCGTGCCGGTACTGAACCGGCCACAGAACGCCGCACCATTCATGGAATCACTCGGGGACGAAACCCGGGTGCGGGTGTGGGTGGTGGGCGAGTTCAACGACCGCGACACCGTGGCCGCGTGGGAACAACTCGACTGCAACGTGATCGCAGACCCGTTCGCCCACACGTTCGCAGAGAAGGTGAACGTGGGCTACAGCTTCGGTGCTGCCCCGTGCGTGATGTTGGCCGGCGATGATTGCCGGTTCACGCCTGGTTGGTTGGATCAGGCGATGGGTACGGCGTCGCTGTCCCGTGCAGCGGTGATCGGCACCAACGACGAAGCGAACCGCAGGGTGGTGCGTGGCTCGCACTCGTGTCACCCGATCATCCGCAGGTCGTACGTGGAGCATGTCGGCGCATCATGGGATGGGCCTGGGATTGTCTGCCACGAGGGCTACCGCCACAACTACGTGGACGACGAGATCGTGACCGCAGCGAAACAGCGTGGCGTGTGGGTGTTCTCCCCCGGTTGCGTTGTCCGGCATCTCCACCCGGTGTGGGGGACTGCGGAGAACGACGCCACCTATCGGCACGGCAACGAGCATCGTGACGCCGACCGAGCCCTGTTCAACTCTCGACGGGAGCGTTATGCATCCTGAAGTGCAGCAGTTCATTCAGTCGTGCAAGGAAGTTCCTTACGACGGCGCGGTGGTGTACGAGGTCGGCGCGTTGAACGTCAACGGTCAGGCGCGCGACATGGTGCCGCAGACGTGGACGAAGTGGGTCGGGTTCGACCTCGTAGCTGGTGACGGCGTGGACTTCGTGGGTGATGCCGCCGAGTTCCTGCCGGGCATGTTGCCGTGTGACGTGATGGTGTCCACCGAAGTCCTCGAGCACGCCCCCGAATGGGAACGTCTGCTCGGTGCGATGTGTGACGTGATCCGCCCGGGCGGGTGGCTGGTGCTGACCTGTGCCGGCAAGGGCCGTCGCCCCCATGCGGCTGACGGTTCCCCCGGTGGCCCACACCCTGGTGAGTACTACATGAACGTGGAGCTGCCCGATGTGGCGGCGGTGTGTGCGGCGCACGGTGTGGCGCAGGTGTACGGCGAAGAAGGGTGGCCGGGCGATACCCGGTTCCTTGGGCGAAAGGCTGACTGATGGCGAACCTCATCACTGACAGTCAGGCGAAAGCGTGGCTCTCCATTGCCGACAACGAGGACGACGCGCTGATTGCTGCGCTGACTTCGGCGGTGTCGCGTCAGGTGCGCGCCCACTGCGGTCGGTCGTTCAACTCGGAAGCCAACCAGGTTGCCACGGCCCGCTATTACACCCCGCTCGATTACTGCACCGTCATCATTGACGACGCGTACGAGATCACGGCAGTGGCGACGGACAACGGCGACGACGGCACCTACTCGACGACGTGGAGTTCGTCGGATTGGTACGCGCTCCCGGCGAACGGGCAGAGCGCGTCGGGTGAAACCGGGTGGCCGTACACCGCTATCAAGGCGGTGGAGTCGCGCGAGTTCCCGTACGCTGCTCGTCCCTCGGTGAAGGTGACGGCGAAGTGGGGCTGGTCAGATTCCGACACGGCCGACATTCCCGCCGATGTGGAGCTCGCCTGCCGAATGCTGTTGGCCGAGTTCTACAAGGCGCGTGACGGTGGTTACGAAACCTTCACCACCGACAACGGGTTCACGGCGATTCGCCGCAACACGGTGGTGCGTGACCTGTTGCAGCCGTACAAGCGTGAGCGTGCCACCGAGATGCGTTTCGTGGTGATGTGATGGCGTCGATCTCCACGACGCGTCAAGCGATCAAGGATGCGCTGGTAGCGATGCCGCTGCGTGCGTTCGACTACGCACCACAGAACCTTCCGACGCCATGCGCCATTGTCGGGTTCCCGTCGCGGTACAACCCGAACGACACTTTCAGTGACACGGCCACGTTCGTGATCCCGGTGTCGCTGTATGTCGGCTACGGGTCGAACCGTGCCGCCGAGGATGCGCTCGAGGCGTATCTGTCTACGTCCGGTGACGCGTCGGTGGTTGCGACCATCGAGGCCATCGGTGCCAACTACGCCGTGAACGCAGTGCGTGACTTCGGTGTGTTGCAGAACGACGCCGGCCAACCCGTTGCTCTCGGGTGCGTGGTCGAAGTCGAAGTTCTCGCCTAACCGCGAGCATCAGCCCAGCACGGGTACGCCCGGCGACAAATCGAAGGAAGGTACGATGCGGGTTCTAGTGGTCCATCCTGGGCCCTGGTTTCAGCGTGGCAGACGTTCATCGCGGACTGCTGAAAGGGTTGAAGTCGTGCGGTGCAGATGCCCGCGAGTTCAACCTGCATGACCGGCTCAACTTCTACAGCGAGGCGTGCCTGTCGCGTGACGGCAAGTACGTCAAAGCGTTTAGCGAAGAAGCCGCGATCAGCATGGCAGCCAAAGGGCTAGAAGCTGTGCTGTACGAGTGGTGGCCCGACGTGGTGGTCATCGTGTCGGGGTTCTTTGTCCCGCCCGAAGTGTGGGGTGTGCTTGCCCGCCGCCCGCATCATGTGGTGCTGTGGTGCACGGAGTCCCCGTACGAGGACGCCAAGCAGGCGCAGCAGGCCCGCTACGCCGACACGGTGGTACTCAACGACCCGGCGAACCTGGACTCGTTCAGAGCGCACACGAACGAGCGGACGTTCTACTTCCCGCACTCGTACGACCCCGACGTGCACTACCCGCGCGACCCCGACCCCGACCTTGTGTGTGACTTCGCATTCGTCGGTACCGGGTTCCCGTCACGGATTGAGTTCCTCGAGCAAATCGACTGGACGGACCTCACCGTTTCTCTGGCGGGGAACTGGCAGGGCATCACCGGCAAGTCACCGTTGGCGCCGTTCCTGCTCCACGAACGCGACCACTGTCTCGACAACGCCGACGCAGCTAAGCTCTACACGTCCGCGAAAGTGAACGCGAACCTGTACCGCAAAGAGATCACCGAAGGCGGCACGGCTGACGGGTGGGCGATGGGTCCACGCGAAGTCGAACTGACGGCGTGTGGTGCGTTCTTCCTACGTGAACCGCGTGGCGAAGGGGACGAGCTGTTCCCGATGCTGCCCACGTTCACCGATCCTCAAGAGTTCTCAGACCTGCTCCGCTGGTGGCTTGCCCACGACGCAGAGCGCATGAACGCCGCTGCGTCAGCCCGGGCAGCGGTGGCCGACAGAACCTTCACGAACACTGCGGCGCGTCTGCTGCGGATCGTGGAGGGCGTCGGCAAACCCGTCACCCGCTGACGGTCCACCCACCAACCCCCTACTTCGGAGGTAACCCCAATGGCACGACTGGCCGGGCGTTCGGGTCGTTTGTACGTGAGCATCACGTCCGGCGGCACGGCTGAGCCCATCACCTATCTCAATCAGTGGTCGATCAACTTCGCCACTGACAACATCGACGTGACGGCGATGGGCGACACCCACAAGGTGTACGTGTCCGGTCTGCCTGACTGCTCGGGTTCGTTCGCCGGCTTCTACGACGATGCGACCGCGCAGACCTACACCGCCGCGACGGATGGTGTGGCGCGCAAGTTCTACCTGTACCCGGGTAGCTCCACGGCGCAGTATTGGTTCGGCACTGCGCTGTTCGACTTCAGTGTGTCGTCGGACGTGTCGGGTGCGGCGTCCATCTCGGGCGACTTCGCTGCCGCCACCGCCGTCGCCAAGATCGGCTGACCTTGCCTCCCGCCAAGGGGATTCGCTCTCTGTCAATGCTGGACCCGACGTTCCAGAAGATGGGCAGCGCAGCACAGAAGGCAGCAGCAGAAGCGGTGGCGAAGTCCACGCAGAAGCTGTCGTTCATCGTGAACGCGCACGGCTCAGCTCACCGGATTAAGGGCCGCAATGGCGAGTACGTGAACCTCAGCGCACGCTCAGACGTGCGCGGGTGGAACAACTACGCGAAGAACGCGGTGACGTGGACCGGAGCCGTACGAGGCATCCCCGAAGGCTTTTGGGTGATTGTTGAGTACGGCTCCGCGCGTCACTTGATGACGACTCGCGGTGAGCGCACCACCCGTTCGGGGCGCAAGGTGATGGGCAAGTACGCCAAGGGTAAGACCCTGCGTCTGTTCAGTGAAGGCCACTCGTTCTCGGACCTGAAACCGCTCGGCAATCAGGCTGGAGGGTTTGGTCCGTACCAGTGGGTCATGCATCCCGGCCACGGTCCACAAGGTCGCCCCTGGGAGTCCGCGATGGCCGAAGGCGCACCAGTGATCGCCAACGAAATGGCGTTCACCCAGCAACGGGAACTGGTCCGCGCGTTCGTGGAGAACATCTAACCGAAAGGCACACAGCCCATGCCGTTCTACTTCCAGCACGCTGATAAGCGCGTTGCCCTGGACGACCTCCCGTTGGATCGGTGGGTGACCATTCAGGAAGCCACCGGTAAGCAGTGGCACGAAATCCTGACGCGTGACGTGATTGGCGATGTGAAGGTCGCCCGCGCCGTGATCGCGGAAGCTGCCGCGTTCCTTGGTGTGGACACACCCGAACTGACGCTGAAAACCATGCTCGAGGTCATCACCTTTGAGTCGGCAGAGATCATCCCCGAACAGTTCAACGATGGCATCCCCGACCCAAAAGCGGGGGATTCCGAACCGGGGACGACCTGATCGTTTGGTGTGCCAAGCGGTTCAACTGGCCCCCTGATGTGGTGCGCCGCCAGTCCCCGCGTGACTTGATGTTGTTGCTCTACTCGTACCAGTGAGGTGAACCGTGGCAATCGGTAGCGAAGCACGTTCGACCTTCCTGGCGATTGTCAAGGGTGACGCGTCGCAGGCGGTGACCGAGTTCAAGAAGCTTGGCAACTCGGTGGAGAAGTCCACGAAGGGTGCTGAGGGTTCGGTCGGTAAGTTCAAGACGTTCACCAACGGAGCCTTCAAGGAACTGAAGGCCAACGCCGGCATGTTCGCAGCGGGCGCGGGAGCGGCCATTGGTGCGTTTGCCGCCAAGGCCGTGATGGACTTCGCCAAGCTCGGCGTGTCGGTCGGCAAGTTCGCTGACGCCACGGGCCTTGCCGCTGAGGACGCCTCGCGCTGGATTGAGGTGGCCGGCGACATCGGCGTGGAGGCCGGGACGGTTGAGAAGGCCATCGGCCGACTGAACCGCACCATCGACCCTGACAAGTTCCGTGAACTCGGCATCGCTATTGCCTACACCAAGGACGGCGCGACCGACGTCAACGGCACCTTCCTGAACGTCATCGACCGACTGAACGGGATGAAAGATCCCGCAGAGAAGGCGGCGTTGGCGCAGAAACTCTTGGGAAGGGGCTGGCAGGAAATGGCCGAGCTCATCAACCAGGGGTCGGGCACGCTGTCCAAGTCGCTGGCCGGGGTGTCGTCGTCCAAGGTGTTCGATGCCAAGGAAGTCGCTCGGGCGCGCGAGGTGCGCGCGGCAATGGACAAGTTGCAAGACGCCGTGGACGACCTCGTGTTGACGGTCGGCAAGGAACTGGCCCCGGCGTTCTCTGATGCCGCCAATACGGCGGGCGAACTGATCGGCCCCCTTTCCAAGCTGTTCACGCTCGCGCAAAAGATCTTCAACTACAGCCCGACCAACTTTGTCGCGTGGGGTCAACGGTTGTGGGACATCGTGGACGGTGCGACCGAGGGTGCGGACACGATCAACCTGATGACCGCTTCCCTCGAGGAAGTCAACGCGTTTCTTGAGAAGCACAACTTCAACGCCGCGGAGTCTGCCGACCTGTTGAAGTGGTATGCCCACTGGCAGGGTGTCGCCGCAGAGGCGAACCAGCGCACCGCCGACGAGGCTGGCACGCTGAACGATGCCAACAAGGAAAACGCGCAGCGCATGTGGGAGGCGCAGGAAGCCACCGACGCCGCCGCTGAGGCCACCATGCGGTTCAAGCAGTCCGCACAGGACGCACTCGGGCGACTGCAAGCGTTGAACGACGAACTGGCAGGCGACAAGGCGGCAGCAGAGTTCCGCACCCTGATCGGTGACGCAGCCGAGAAGCAGGCCGACCTCACCAAAGAGTTCGAGGACGGCAAGATCACGGCGCAGGAATACTTCGATCAGACGATCATCAACTCAGCCAACGCGAAGCAGGGCATCATTGACTACGGGTCAGAGATCGACTCGCTCGACCCTGACGTGCTGACGAAGATTGTCACAACGTACGACCCGAACAACCCACAGCAGACGGTTGACAAGATTCAGGCGGCGTTGGACAAGGAACGGTTGTACATCAAGATTCAGGGCGTACCGGTGTTGTCGTCTGAGGCAAAGAAGCTGATGGAGTACGGCATCCCGAAGGACGGGAAGTACGAGCCGAAGAAGGGCAAAGCCAACGGTGGCCCGATCAAGGCCGGCGTTCCCTACATGGTGGGCGAGCGCGGCCCGGAGATGATCGTCCCGAACACGAACGCGATGGTGTTGGACGCCGCGCGCACCTCCCGGGCGATGGGTGGCGGCACCTACAACACCACCATCGTCGTGCGTCAGGTGCCGACCGAACGTGAACTGATCGACCTCATCAACTCCACGCGTCGCAAGCAAGGGGCGGTGATCTAGTGGCGACTCCCACACTGAAGGTGGAGATTGCGTTCGACTCGGACCCGTTGACCGCTAGCCCGACGTGGACAGATGTCACCGAGTACGTGCGCGACAACAGTGTGCGTATCTCGCGTGGCCGGCCGACCGAGCTGGACACGTTCGCAGCTGGGCAGTGTTCGTTCACGCTCGACAACCGGGACGCGCGTTTCTCGCCGCTGAACTCCTCGTCCACGTACAACGGCAAGCTGTTGCCTGGTAAGCAGGTGCGGATCACCGGTTCGTACGGTGGGACGGACTACCGGTTGTTTCGGGGCTTCATCACGGGCTGGCCGCAACGGTACTCGCAGGGCAAGAAGGATGCCATCGTCCCCATCGTGGCGTACGACGCACTCTCAAAGCTGAACGAGATGTCGCTGTCTGACCCGGTGCGTGACTACATGGAAGCGTGTGGCACGCTGACGAACCTGTGGCGCAGCCTGGACGGAAAAACCTGGCAGGACGTGGTGGGTTCCAAGCCTGCCGTCTACCAAAAGGGGCAACTGTCCGCTGGGTCGTCGCTTGCGGATGGGCTTTCTGCCACTGGCGTGCAGGGCACTGCGCTACGGATGGCGTTTCCTCGCACCATTGAGTCGAGCGGGTATCAGCAGACGTTCTCAATGTGGGTGCAGACTTCCACGGCGGGTGCGTCGTCGTCGTCGTTCATGGCGATGCTGTCAGGGCCGGTCGGGTTGTTCACGTCGCGAATGGTGATCGGCGTGGACTCCGCTGGACTGGTGCGGTACATCAACAACGACGGCTGGGTGGGTGCGACCTACGCAACCGCTCGAACCGTGGACCCGATCAATGACGGCGCACCCCACCATGTTGTCGTGGTAGATGACGGGCTCACTGATCTTCGCATCTATGTTGACGGCGAGGACGCAACCAACCTGACCACCGGGTACGCCAAAGCGGACGCATACCTTGGATTCGAGCAATACATCGGGTCCGCTGACCCGAACGTGGATCAGGATTTCACCGGGACATTGCAGGACGTAGCCGTGTGGCAGAACACGGTGCTAACTGCCGGCCAGGTGCGGCGGTTGTACGACATGTCAGCGGCGGCGTATCAGCGCACCACCGCTGTTGCGATGGGTGAGGTGTTGGATTCTGCCGGCTGGCCTGCGTCGCTGCGTTCCTTGGCGTCAAACACCACTGGTGAAGCGGCGGCGTCGTGGTTGGAGGGTGCGTCTGCGTTGTCGGTCGCGCAGCAGGTGGCCTCCACTGAACAGGGCCGGTTCTTCGTGTCCGGTTCCGGCAACATCACGCTGCTGGCCCGTTACTCGCACCAGTTGGACGCCACCGGCAACACGGTGCAAGCAACGTTCTCCGACGACGGCACAGACGCCAAGTATCAGGATGTCGGGTTCAACTACGACGACGTGCAAGTGCGGAACGACATCACCGTCACCGGGGTGGGCGTGTCGTCCAACGCAACGGACGCCGCGTCCGTCACGGCGTATGGTCAGCAGGCAGCGACCGTGGCAACGTATCTGCCGACCCTGGGCAGCGTAGAGCAGATGGCAACCGGGTTGGTTGCGTGGCGCAAAGACCCGCAGGTCCGTTCGTTGCCGCTGACCGCCGCACTGACGGATACCGCACAGTACGCGTCGCTGCTCGGCCTTGAGTTGGGCGAACGGGTGAAGTTCGAGATCACCCCTCCCGGCACGGGTTCACAGTCCGCACAGGAGCTGATCCTCGAGCAGATGGATTGGGACATCTCCAATGCGTTGTGGGAACTCACCGTGCAGGGCTCACCGATCCCGCCTGACGTGTTCATTCTTGACTCGTCGCTGCTCGACGGCGCAGACGTACTCGGCTTCTAAGGAGCATCAATGACCCGTGGCATCTTCGTCGCGTCCAACGCGCTACCCGCGACCGAACTGAACGATTGTTTCGACCCGCCCCGGTGTCGCGTCTACAACAGCGCGAACATCTCGCTCACCTCGGGTGTGGCGACGGCGTTGACGTTCGACACTGAGGTGGAGGACACGGGCGCGATGCACTCCACGTCCGTGAACACGTCACGCATCACCATCCCTTCGGGTGGTGCGGGGTGGTATCGGATGGGTGCGTGTGTGCGCTTCGCAGCGAACACCACCGGGTATCGCGAGGTGAAGATTCAGGCGAACGGGTCGGTGGACCTGGTGATCCAGCGTATCCCGAACTCGGGTGCAACCGATGACTCTCGCGTGGCGTGCCACACGGAGTACCCGCTGGTGGCCGGTGACTACATCGAGCTTGTGGCGACGCAGAACTCTGGCGGCGCGCTGAACGCATTGGCCCTCGCGCCGTACTCCATTTCGCTGTACGCGATTTGGTCGGCCGTCTACTGATCCCCAACTACCAAGGCGGTTATCCCGATGATCAAGTGGCACACACTCGGCGCACGCAAAGCGGCCGACTTTCTGGTGCATGTTGACCCGGCACAGTTGAAGGCAGGCGGGTTCGAGCTCGTCGCGTTCTACCTCAAGTCGGCAACGAAGGAACAGGTTCGTGCGTATCAGAACGCCGGCCTGTCGGTGTTGATGATCCACCAGCGCGGCTACGAGGGCAAGCTGGGTGCGACGTACGGCGCGAAGCATGGTGCGGAGGCGAAGGCGCAGGCTCTTGCGCTCGGCTACCCGACCGATCTGCCGATCATCTTCGCGTCCATGGGTGACTACGACAACTCGGGTGCGCTCACGGACAAGTCGGTCGCGTACTGGCGTGCAGCGGCGGCGGCGTGCAAGCCGTACAAGGCAGGCGTGTACGGAGATTGGGAACTGCTCGAGCGCATCGGGAGGGAAAGCGCGTGCTCGGTTCAGGCGGCGGCGAAGGGGTGGAGTTGGAATTGGCTGACGAACAAGTGGCGCGGCCCGCACCCCACGGCCCACATGTTGCAGCGGCCCTCCACCGCCTATGCGCGTCCGGTGCCCGGTTGGGCTGGCGTCCGTATCGACCCGTTGGACATTCTGCGGTTGACGCCTGGTTGGGCGAAGAACCCGCCTGCCCCGGTCGTCCGCGTTGCAAAGCCGACGTTGAAGCTTCGTACGCCTCGGATGCGCGGTGCGGAAGTTGTGCTGTTGCAGCGGCAGTTGCGTTTCTGGAACTGGTCCACGGGCCCCGCTGACGGTGTGTTCGGGCCCGTCACGCAGCAGGGTGTGAAGCGGATGCAGCTTGCGCTCAAGGTGGCGGCTGACGGCATCTACGGCCCGGTGACGGCGGCGGCGTTCCAGAAGTTCGCGAACGACATGGCTGCGTTGGCGGTGGGGAAGTGACCTCGGTGACCCTGTGGACTGCGTTTGTTGCGTTGGTGAACGACACCGACGCGAAGGTGCTGATGGCGTTCTTCGTGGCGATCCCGTCCACGCTTGCGGCGTTCTCTGGCTATCAGTCTGCGATGGCTCGTCGGGATGCTGCACGACAGATGGCAGCCAATGGAGGCTCCACTTTGCGGGATGCGATTGACCGGATCGAGAAGCGGTTGACGTTGATCGAGGACTACGTGACGAATCCGAAAGAGGGCTAATGGCTACCTACTCCGCGCTCCCTGCAACGCTGAACCTTGTCGCGACGGTTGGTAACGACTTCACCCTGTCGCTGACGGTGACGGAGAACGGCTCCCCGTGGGTGGCGACCGGTGCGACGTTGGCGACCGACATCATCACCGACAGCGGCACCGTGGTCGCGACGGACTTCACCACCGCCGCGTCCACTGGCACTGTCTCGCTGAGTCTGACGGACACGAACACGACGACGCTCGGGGTAGGGGTGTACTCGTACCGCCTGTCGGTCACGAAGTCGTCCCTGACGCGCGATTGGATTGCCGGCACGCTCTCCATCGTGGAAGCCGGTCAGGGTGGGTCGTCCACGTCGTCGGCGTCGCTGTCCATCACGAACAGTGCAGTCACGTTGTCGCTCACGTCGCTGGTTGCACCGTTGGCGGAGAACATCTCCGTCGCGGATGCCGGCGGGTACTACACAGGGACGACGGTCGAGGCGGTGCTCGCGGAGCTCAAGACGGGTGACCGCCCGCGCCCGCTTTCCTCGTTTCCCGGCGTCACTGGCGATGGTGTCACCGACGACACCGCTGCCATTCAAGCAGCCATCGACACCGGCATTCCAATCCTGGTCGGACGAAGCACGCACCTCATCACGCAGCTTGTCCTCAACTCCAAGACGCGTATCGAGGGGTTTGGCTACGACTCATGGTTCAAGCAGAAAGCCGGCACGACGGGCGACATGATCGTGCTCGCCAACGGCAACGTGGAACAGACGGTGCTCCGCAACATTCGCCTCATGGGCAACAAGACGGTGCAATCAGCCGCGAACGCTGGCATCTCGTACGACAACACCGGTTTTACTGGCGGCACCTACTCCGACCCGCACCACGAGATCACCAACGTGATCGTGGAGCTGTGCAAGGGCAACGGCGTAGAGTTGATCGGCAAGGCGTCCGAATGCCACCTGACGAACGTGTTCGTCAACCTGTGCGACGTTCACGGCTTCTACCTCGATTGGGCCGACAACTACCTCACCGACTGCGTGGCATCCGACAGCGGGCAGGCCGGGTTCTACCTCACCTCCCTCGCGTCGAACACGCGTCTCGTCGGCTGCAAGGCGTTCTTCAACGGCTCACTCATGGCCGCGACCACCGACCGCGGCGAAGGTTTCTACCTGGCCTCGGCATCGGGTAACGAGTTGGTGGCGTGTGAGGCGCAGGACAACTACGGCCACGGGTTCAGCCTCAGCTCGGCGTTCGACAACGTGCTCACTGGCTGTGGCGCAGACTCGAATGGCCAGTACGCGAGCCTCACCACCTCAGCCGGGTTCCACCTGCTCAACGCATCGCGCAACAAGATTTCCGGCTACTCAAAGAACCGGTCGGGCAAGACGACGCAGGACTACGGCGTCTATCTCGACTTCGCGTCGGGCACCAACACCGCCAACGACGTAAACCTGCAAGTCACCGCCAACAACACCGGCGCGATCAACGTGTGGACCGTGAGCACGTCGGGCACGAACAACAGCATCGTGCTCGGCGCGTCGAACGGAGGTATGCAGCGGCTTGGCACCGGAGCAACACCGGACATCGTGAACGGGTCCGTTTGTTACTACGTGATGACCAGCGGCATGACGGTGAACAACGTGACGAACCGTTGGCCGGGAATGCGGATCACGTTCCTGCTTGAGCAGGACGGGACCGGCGGCCGTGTCGTGTCGTGGAACTCGGCCTACAAGCTCGACCCGGCGTGGGTACCCGACACCACTGCCAGCAAGGCCAACACCGCCGAGTTCATCTTTGACGGCTCGGAATACAAGATGATCGGTGGGGCCACCGGTCTGCCCGCCTAGGAGGCACCCCATGTTCACCAAGCGATTCTGGCTCGACGCAATCGAGCGGAGTGTAAAGACGTTCGCTCAAACTTTGGCAGCCGCGTTCCCCGTGGGCCAGGTTGTCGGGTTCGACTGGAAGGCCGCACTGGTCACCGCTGCACTCGCGGCAGGTGCGTCGGTGCTGACCTCCATCGCGTCGTCCGCGCAGAGCGATTCCATCTCCCCGGCGAGTCTCGTACCGCCGGTCTGAGAAACCCCCAAACACAACAGGAGGGCGTACCTGTGTCAATGCTGGAAGAAGCGCGCACCCTTAGCGCGTCCACACTCCCCGGCCCGAAGTGCGACGTGCGGAAAGCTCTCACACGTCACCCCGAGTTGGCCGAACAGATTGCCGACATGATCCGCGACCACTCCATCACCGGAGCAGTCGCGGCCACCGTGTTCGACAAGCACGGCATTGTGGTGTCTGGCCACACCATCGACCGGCACAGGCGTAACGACTGTGTGAACTGTCGGAAAGCAGGGTTGGAATGGTGAGCCTTGCCGACGAAGCGCGCGACACCGCAGAGCAGGACCGCGCCGAAGCCAAACTCGTGACCGAACTCCGTCGCCAGTTGGCCGAAGCAAAGAAGGACCGCGACGAGTACGACGAAGCGCGCGAGCGTGCCGAACGCGAACTCGCGCTCATGGTCAAACTGTCGGGTCCGTCCGAACCCCCGGCATGGACGCAGAAACCACCGAAGGCAGGCAAGCACGCCGGCACCCCGTGGCTGATGCTGTCCGACCTCCACTTGGACGAAGTGGTACGACCGGAAGAACTCGGCGGGGTCAACAAGTACGACCGACGCATCGCAGAGATGCGCCTCCGCGCCACGTTCGAGAACACCGTGGACGTGTGCCGCAACTACTGGAACGGCATCGCGTACGACGGCATTGTGTGTGCGCTGGGTGGCGACCTGTACTCCGGCGACATTCACGACGAGCTCACCCAAACGAACGAGGACACACTGCTCGGTTCCATCCTCCACTGGCAGGACCATCTCGCGGCGGGTATCTCGTTGCTGGCTGACGAGTTCGGCAAGGTCCACGTCCCGGTGGTGGTCGGGAACCATTCGCGTCGCACCCGCAAACCGCGCTCGAAGTTCCGTGCACGCGACAACTTCGACTGGTTCACCGGGCACATGCTGGCCCGCACGTTCGCGAACGACAAGCGGATCACGTTCGACGTGGCGGACTCTGCGGACACGTTCGTGCAGTCGTACGGCCATCGGGTGTGTATCACGCATGGCGACCAGGCGACGGGTGGCGGTGGCATCGGTGGTATCTGGCCGCCGTTGATGAGGTTGGACGCCCGCAAGCGTGCCCGTGCGAACGCGGTGAACCAGGGCTACGACCTGCTCGTGATGGGCCACTGGCATCAGCTCGTCTTCGGCCCGCAGTTCATCGTGAACGGTTCGCTGAAGGGGTATGACGAGTATGCGTACACGTCGAACTTCGGCTTCGAGCCGCCGCAGCAGGCGTTGTGGTTGATGACGCCGGAGCATGGCAAGACGTGGACTGCACCGATCCTCCCGCAGAACCGGAAGAAGGAGGGCTGGTGATCAAGCTCAAGCCCGGTGAAGCGATCACGCTGGCAACGCTCATGGCGAACGTGGCCCGTCCCCGCAACGCGCAAGAGGCCGCACAGGTAGAAGCGTGGATCAAACGGCTACAGGGTGGCAGGTCATGAGCCGGTCATTCGTATGCGACGCACCCGACTGCGGCAACGTGATCGAGGGTTCCCCGATGGAGCTGACGTACGAAATCGCAGACGACGTGGACGACGACGACCCCTCCTACACCGAAGCGCATTTCTGCTCGTGGACCTGCCTTGCCGCGTGGGCGACAGGGGTGGCACTGGACTTCCCGCCGGAGCCGGCATGAAGCGGGTAGAAGTCATGTGGTCGGACGCGGCACATCACTTATGTGGCGACTGGCATGACGGCAAGGTGGACCCACGCGCCTACGTGAAGTCGGTCGGCTACCTGCTGAACGAAACCAAGTCACACCTTGTCCTCGCGCAGTCCCGGCTGGAGGACTCCTACACGGGGGTGTTCTCCATCCCGAAGTCTGCGGTGCTGAAAGTAAAGCATCTCTAGGTCGCTGCGTACCGCCCTCCGCAGCCGAGCGCACGCCCCGGTTCCCTCGTGGAGCCGGGGCGATGCTGCATTTTTCTTTGGAAATCCCTTGACACTGTAACGCATCTATGGTTAGATAATGACATGACCAACACCAACACCACCGCCGCCGACATCCGCAACAACATCGCTGCCATCAAGGCCGCCGCCTTCGGGATGGGCCACGAGCTCAACGCCGGCCAGGCCGCTCGGGTCGCCGCCCTCGAGGCCAAGCTCGCAGAGATCGGGGAGTGATGGACAGGGCCAGCCACGCCGCCCAGCTCGAGGAAGCTCGGGCGGCTATCCGTGAACTGTTGACACTGATTGACAAGCAAGACGAAGAACTCAAGCGGCTCCGGAGTTACGTCGCGCCGTGGATTGACGCGCCGTGGATTGACTCGCCCCACCTGACCACGCACTATCACGGCAAGAGTGACTTGCCCGAGTTTGGTGGGGCCGACAACAGTTGGCCGTATGCCGTCTAACGCTGACCGCCAACGCCGCTACCGCGAACGCAAAGGTGCCCGGGTGGGACAACCACCCGGGCCTTTGCCGTCTGCGCCATGCGGAACCGTGAGCGCGTACAAGCGGCACCTACGCCACAAGGAACCACCCTGCCAAGCGTGCAAGGCGGCATGGGCGGAGTACCACCGCAACCGCTAGACTGACCGTACCGCGAGGCACGGCACGACCCCCGGCTACGGCTGGGGGTCGTTGCCGTTTTCAGGCGCAGTCGTCGTACATGGTGCCGACCACGCCGGCCGCTTCACCGCCACCCCACCCGACGTACGCCATCGTCGTGGTCGGGGACTCGTGACCCATCAACCGCTGCACCATCACCACGTTGCCGCGCGCGGCTTCGGCCAGCTC
>SXGQ01602063.1_pt1 | contig 15728 bp, 18 predicted proteins | sample 3178371 | NCBI WGS metagenome assembly SXGQ01 (sample SAMN11356859, study PRJNA531348) | freshwater metagenome | isolation source: freshwater sample F1-20 | place: China: Fuxian Lake, Yuxi | collected 2017-12-25
CCCGCCGGCGCCGCCCCCGCCGGCACCGCCCCGCCGGCGCGCGCCGCCGCCCCGCCGCCACGTGGACACTCGGTCAAGGGCGAAGTGAAGAACTACGTGCCGGTGACCGACGCCATGCTGAAGAACCCCGCCCCGGGCGACTGGCTCATGGCGCGGCGCAACTACCAGGCATGGAGCTACAGCCCGCTTGGCGAGATCAATACGAGAAACGTGAAGGACCTGAAGCTGGCCTGGAGCTGGGCCATGAACGAGGGCGGCTCCAACCAGCCGATGCCGCTCGTGCACAACGGCATCATGTACCTCACCCACACGCTGAACATGGTGCAGGCGCTCGATGCCGCGACCGGCGACCTGATCTGGGAAAACCAGGTCGGCCCCAACGCCGCCGTCGGCTCGTTCGCGTCGATGCGCAACATCGCGATCTACGAGGACAAGATCTTCCTGTCGACCACCGACGCCAAGCTCTACGCGCTCGACGCCCGCACCGGGGCCGTGGTGTGGACCGTGACGGTGGCCGACAACGCCGTGGGCTACTACCAGACCAGCGGCCCGCTGGTGGCGCGAGGCCGGGTGATCCAGGGTCTGCAGGGGTGCGACCGTTTCCGCGCCAACGAGCGCTGCTTCATCAGTGCCTACGACGCGAAGACCGGCCAGCTGTTGTGGAAGTTCCACACCGTGGCGCGCACCGGCGAGCCGGGTGGCGACACGTGGGGGGCGCTGCCCGACGGCATGCGCGCCGGCGGTGATACCTGGATTGTGGGGAGCTACGATCCCGAGCTCGATCTCGTCTATTACGGCGTGGCCCAGCCGAAACCGTGGATGCCCGCGAGCCGCGGCACCAAGGTCAGCGACGCGGCGCTCTACACCGGTTCGACGGTGGCGATCAGGGTGGCGGACGGCACCCTCGCCTGGCACTACCAGCACATCCCCGGCGAGACGCTGGACCAGGACGAGGTGTTCGAGCGCGTGCTCATCGACAACGGCCCCGAGCAGGCGCTCTTCACCATCGGCAAGGCCGGCATCCTGTGGAAGCTGGAGCGCAAGACCGGCAAGTTCCTGGGTTACCAGCAGACCGTGTTCCAGAACATGTTCGACCAGATCGATCCCGAGAAGGGCACGCCGACCTACCGGCGGGACATCATCGAGCAGAAGCTGGACGAGTGGTTGACGGTGTGCCCGAGCACCGAGGGCGGCCACAACTGGCAGGCCATGACGTATCACCCGCCGACGCGGCAGTTGATCATCCCGCTCAGCCAGTCGTGCATGGAAATCGTCGCGCGCAAGGTTGAGTTTGCCGAAGGCTCCGGCGGCACGGCCGCCGGCCGTCGGTTCTTCGAGATGCCGGGTAGCGACGGCAACGTCGGCAAGCTCCTCGCCATCGACGTGACGACGATGAAGGAGACGTGGAGCCGCCAGCAGCGTGCGGCCTACCTCACCGCCGCGTTGAGCACCGCGGGTGGCGTGATGTTCATTGGCGACCTCGACCGCCAGTTCCGGGCCCACGACGTGAAGACCGGCGAAGTGTTGTGGTCAGCGCGACTCGGCACGGCCGTACAGGGCTTCCCGGTCACGTTCTCGGCCAACGGCAAGCAGTACGTGGCCGTCACGACCGGTGTCGGCGGCGGCAGTCCGCGCGTTGTGCCGCGGACGATCACGCCGGAGATCAACCCGCCGGCCAACGGTCACACGCTCTACGTGTTCGAATTGCCGAGGAAGTAGCACGCATGACTCACCGTTTCGGATTGGCCCTGCTCCTCTTCGGCATTACTGCGGTGGCGGCGTCTGCGCAGGCACCGGCGCCGCCGCCGTGGGCGTACCCGGTGAATCCACCGCCGGTGCCAGGCGCCACGCCCGCGCCGCCAGACCCGGCGCCGAGGCAAGTGCCGGGCAGCGGCGCGTCGCTGACGATCGCGCAGACCCGCGATGCGTTCAATCCGCCCGACTGGCATCCGTCGGCGCATCCGCCCATGCCCGACTCGGTGGCGAAGGGCCGCCGCCCCGAACTGCGCGCGTGCGGCTTTTGCCACCTGGTCAACGGCCAGGGCCGCCCCGAAAACGCTTCGCTCGCGGGCCTGCCCGCCGCCTACATTGTCCAGCAGATGGCCGACTTCAAGAACGGCGATCGCAAGAGCGCCGAGCCGCGGATGGGCCCGCCCAACGCGATGATCCAGGATGCGAAGGCGGCCAACGACGAGGAGGTCCGGACGGCGGCGGCCTACTTCGCATCGTTCCCATTCAAGAAGTGGATCCGCGTCGTTGAAGCGGATGACGTGCCGAAGACCCGGATCGCGGGATCGATGCACGTACCCGCCGGCACCGGAACCGAACCACTCGGTCAACGCATCATCGAAATGCCCGAGGACCTGCGGCGAACAGAGTTGCGTGACGCATCGTCTGGTTTCGTCGCCTACGTGCCGAAGGGCAGCATCGCGAAGGGCGAGTCACTCGCGAGGACCTGCGGGACCTGTCACGGTTCCGACCTCAAGGGACTCGGTCCGGTGCCGCCGTTGGCCGGCCGGTCGCCGAGCTATATGGTGCGGCAGTTGTTTGATCTGCAGCAAGGCGTCCGCCAGGGACCGTGGTCGGCGTTGATGACGGCCTCGGTAGAGAAGCTCACGATCGACGAGATGATCGCGATCGCGGCCTATACGGCATCGCGGGAACCGTAATGGCCGTCAAGAAGATGCACCCGCTCGTCAAGGTGGCCATCGGCCTCGTGGTGATCGCGGTTGGCGGCTGGCTGTTTGTGCGTTCGGCGCAGAGCGTGAGGGCCGAGCCGTACCAGATGTCGGCGCGGCACCTGCAGGGCTGGACGCTCGGCGTCGATACCGCCGCCGATTCGCAGGGCTCGGTGGCCTCGCTGCGGCCTCCGCCTGAACTGCCCATGAACATGTTCCGGCAGCTGTTCAGCCGGCAGATGGAATCGATGGGGACGCCCAGCATGCCGGGGATCCCGCTAACGTTGCGCCAGGAGTTGCCGGCGGGCGTGACGCCGGAACGGGTCCTGGCCCTGGCGCGGGCCGCCGGGCTCGATCGCGCGGCGATTTCACCAAGCTGCGTGGGGTATCGGCGCGTGTCGGCCATGGGCGCGACGCGGCAGTTGTACTACCTGGTGTTTTCGGTGTCGGGCTTCGCGGCGTTTCGCGCCGAACTGGCGAAGGAGGCCGGCCCCGAGTTCAAGCCGGAGGCGCTGGCGCCCGTGTTGATGATGGCGGCCCAGCCCGACTTCACCGGCTGGATGCCAATGGGCGCCGACGCCAGCCGCGACTGCATCGCGCCTGTCGAGGTCGAGTAGGGCGCAGGCAACCCGGAAGGGTTGCCGCCACCTCATTTCTTCGTCTTCGCGAAGTACGCAGTCCTGAGCGCGTCGACCAGCCGCTGATCGACCAGTCCCGGCGGGTTGCCCTGGTAGTTCAGGCTCTGGTCGGCGCGGAACTTGTCCACGGCGGCAATGGCCTCGTCATCGAACGTCGCGTAGTCGCGCGTGAACGCCGCTGACGCCTCGCGCGCCTCGGCGACGGCCGTGTCGTAGGCGGCGGGGTTGGTCTTTCGCAACTCCTGCAGCCTGGGCGTGTTGGTGCCCGCAGGCGCGCTCGGGAAAGCGGCCAGTGCCGGCCGCCAGTAGCCGAGCGTGTGCAGCATGCGCTTCAACTCGACGACATCGGCGCCTTCGACCTTCGCGAATGCGCGATAGCCCAGCCGCCGGCCGGTAGTGTAGTAGATGCGTTTCAGTTCCGCGACCGGTTCGGCGTGTTCGCCCACTTCGATCGCGAGCGCGATGTGATCGCCGCCGCGCCCCGGATCGTTCGGGTCCGCGATCTTGATCGCGGCCGATTGCAGGTTGCCCCAGCGGCGGTCGCCGCCTTTGGCCTGGCCGGCCTCCATGGCCAGGATCATGCGCTCGGCGAGCGGCATGCCGGTGCCGGCGGTGGCCTCGAAGGTCGCCGCGATCGCCTCGACCACTTCGGGGCCGACCATGATGTTGGCCTGCACGGTGTAGTTCAACCCCTGCCGGCTGCCGGCCCAGTTGCCGTTGTTCTTGCCGGTGTGCGCGGCTGAGCGGCCGTTCATGTCGATCATGCCGAGCTGACGCGACTCGCGTTGCGGATCGTCCGCATGCAGCCGCGCGACCGCCACCGATGGCTCCACGCCCTGTGCCATCAGGTCCAGCCCGCGCGGCCCGTTCTCGACGACCGTCGAGGCCTGCGTGCAGACGGCGCCGACGCCGGCGCGCACGTGCGGCACGGCGCGGCCCACAAACGGGACCCGTGTCGTCACCCCCGCGCCCGCCTGGCCCGTGGCGGGATCGATCGCGCACAACGAGAAGGTCGCGTACTGCGGCAGTCCCTCGTCGTTGATGGTTACGCCATCAGCGGCGCGCGGCTGCGCGAAACTATCGACACGCAGAACGAGAACAATCGCAATGCTGAAGGCTGCTGCTCGAATCATGAGTAATCTCCCTGCCGGCCCCACCCGCCCTACCCGACCCACAATCCCTTGGTCGTGGTTGGCGAGCCGCAAGCCTCGAACCAGTCCACCCCTTCGCTCACCAAGTCGAACTTCAGCGCGTAGCGTCCCGGCGTCTCGGGAATGGGCACCTCGATCGGCACGGCCATCTCGGCGCCGGGCGCGAGGTCGGCGGGCCGGAAGGCGCGCGCGTAGTCGCGTTCGATCAGCGTGCCGTCTTCGCGCATCAGTTGCGCGCCGAGGCGCACCAGCCGCCGGCCGGTGCTGGTGGCCTTGCGGAACGGTTGTCCGGAAAGGTTGCGGACCGTTGGGGCCAGGGGCAGCGTGGTCGCGGCCCGCACCAGGTACGGCAGGCCGGGCAGCGGCGAGTGCAGGTGGATTTCGGCGCGTGGCGTCATGCCAGGAATGGCATTGCCGAGACCGCTGTTGTCCCAGATTTCGTGCTGGATCCGCGCGTTACCGTCAGAGCCGGGCTTGAAGCGTTGCGAGAACGAATCTTCGGGGTGATCGGTAATCTCCCAGCACAGGCGATCGACGCCGATCTCGGCGGCCATCTGGCGCGCGCGCGCCATTTCCTCGTCCTGGTCGTTCCAGTTGAAGAGGATGTACCGCCAGTTCACGAACGGCAGGTCGCGCCCGGACTGGTTGCGCTCGTCGACGAGCGCCCGCAGGTTGGCGATGGCCTTGTCGAAGTTGCCGCGCTGGCGGTAGCGGACGTAGGTCTCCTGCGACGCGCCGTCGATCGAAAAGGTCACCTCGTCGATGCCGGAGCGCGCGAGTTGCCGGACCTTCTCGTCCGTGAACGCCAGGCCGTTAGTGCTGGTGTAGAGGTAAATGTGCGGGAAGCGGGTCTTGATGTACTCGCACATCTCGACCGCGCGCTTGTGCAGGAACGCCTCGCCGTAGTTGAAGAAGTCGATGCGGCCGAGTGACGGCCCAGCTTCGTCGACGACCTTCGTGAACACGTCCCAGTCGAGCATCCCGGCCTGGCGGGTCTTCGTGATGCCGGTCTCCGGCGCGCAGCACGACTGGAAGCACGAGATGTTACAGGCCGCGGTCGTCTCGATGTAGAGGCGGCCGGGCAGCGGGGCGACGTTGAGATCGCGCTGCAGTGGTTCCTGGCCGGGGGCGAGCGGCAGCTTGAGCGGGCAGTCGCCGCAGAACTCCGAACCGCCGGCGTTCATGTCGAGGCGCAGCTGGCTGGCGGTGGCGCCGCGCCACACCTCTGACACCGTCGCGGTGCGGGTGTCGCCGAGCACGCGCTTGGCATACGGGTCGGCGCAGCCGCACACCATGCGGCCGTCACAGAGCAACACCCCGATGGACCACGGCCACGAGCACGTGTAGCGGTTCGCGAGATAGTGGAGTGACATGAAGTCCTAACGTCCTAACTCTTCCCGATCTTCTTCAGGTACGCCTCGAGCTTGTCGTTCTCGTACTTGACCTGGTTCAGGAACAGGCTCTCGGCCAGGTAGGCGCGCCGCTCCTCGTCGGTGAGCTGGTCGATCAGGTGGTTGATCTCGCGGTTCAGGTCCTCGAACGACCGCTCCAGTTCTTTCTTGGCGGTCACTTCGTGGAACAGCGCCTCGAGGACCGCGAGCAGGTCGCCGTCGAGCGCGACCGCGGTGCCCGATGTGGTCTTGATGCTCCGCATGATTAGCTCCCGAAGCTCTGAAGCGCGCCCGCCTCGTCCGGGAACAGCTTGAGGAAATTGTGGGCGCCGGTCATGGTCAGCATGGTCTCGACCCGCTTGTTGACGCCGGCCAGCCGCAATTCTCCGCCCGCCGCCGAGGTCTGGCGATAGAGGTCCATCAGGCAGCCGATGGTGGCCGAGTCGACGTAGGTGACCTTCGACAGGTCGATCATCACCTTCTTGTCGCCGGCGGTCAGCAGCGCCATGACCGCGCCCGAGAAGTCGGCCAGCAGCGGATACATCAGGCGCGTGTCGCCAACGCGGACGATGGCGACGCCTTGAGCGCGATCGGTCGTGAGATTCATCCCGTTACCCTTTCGTCTTCTTCCCGAATGCGTTGCACCTGGCGGGCCAGTTCCGTGCGGCCGCGGTTGATGCGCGATTTCACGGTGCCTTCAGGCAAGTTCAGTTGATCGGCGATTTCCTGGTACGACAGCTCCTGCAGGTCGCGCTTGACGACCGCTTCGCGCAGCGACGGCGCCAACTCGGCCATGGCCTTGCGCAGCAGCTCGACGCGGTCGGCCTGCTCGAGCGCCTGGAAGGCGCTCTGGCCAGGCGCCGCCGGCGTCAACGCGCCGGCATCGACGTCGCGGTCGATCGTCTCGCGCTCCTTGCGGACGCTGCGGTAGTGGTCGATGCACAGGTTGCGGCTCACGCTGACCAGCCACGTCTGGAAGTTCGCGCGGCGGTCGAAGGTGTGCAGCGACTTGAAGACCTTCAGGAAGATGTCCTGCGTCAGGTCTTCGGCTTCGTCGTGCCGGCCGGTGAACTTGTAGGCGATGTTGAAGACCTTGCGCCGGTGCTGGCGCACGATCTCCTCCCACGCGGTCTGATCGCCGCCCAGACAGCTCGCGATCAGCGGGTCGATGGCTTCCAGGGGCGCTGGCGAGGGATCAGGCATGTGGCAGTGGGCCGAGGACGAGCTGTCCCCGGCCCCGGATCATACCATTCCACCCCACCCCAATCGCCCAGCCGGCGCGATAGAATCTGGACAGTGGCTGTCACCGCCCCCGCGTCTTCTCCAAACCTGTCTACCGCCCGGCTCCAGGACATCGCCGCCGGCGTCGGCACGCCCTGTTACGTCTACGACGCCGACCTGATTCGCGCCGCCTACGCGGCGCTGGACGAGGCCTTCGACGGCTATCCCCATGCCATCCACTACGCGCTCAAGGCGAATTCCGTCCTGGCGGTGGTGCGGTTGCTGCACGCCCTCGGCAGCCACGGCGACGCCAACTCGCTGGGCGAAGTTGAGGTCGCGCTGCGCTGCGGCTTTCGTCCCGACCAGATCGTGTTCACCGGCGTGGGCAAGAGCGCGACCGAAATCGATCGCGCCGTGTCATTGGGGTTGCTGGCCATCAACGTCGAATCGCCAGGCGAGCTCGACCGCATCGATCAACGCGCCGTCGCACAAGGCACGGTAGCGCGGGTGGCATTGCGGGTCAACCCCGACATCGACGCGAAGAGCCATCCGCACATCTCCACGGGCCTGCGGTCCAACAAGTTCGGCGTGCCGATCGACGAAGCACCGGCCCTGTTTCGCGAGATGGCCAGCCGCCAGGGCCTCATGCCGATCGGCGCTCACGTCCACATCGGCTCACAGATCACGACCCTCGATCCGTTGCGCCGCGCCGCCGAGGCCGTGGCCGCGCTCGCGCACGCGTTACGGGACGAAGGCATTCACCTGCAGCACCTCGACCTGGGCGGCGGACTGGGCATTTCCTACGACGGCACGCCGGTGGTGAACCCGGCCGACTACGTCCGCGCCCTGGTCGCAGCCACCAGGGGCAGCGGCCTCACGATCGCGATCGAGCCCGGGCGCGTGCTGGTCGGGCCGGCCGGCCGGCTGCTGACGACGGTGGTTGACGTCAAGCAGTTTCCCGGCGCGAAGCGCTTTGTCGTGGTCGACGCGGGCATGACCGAGTTGATGCGGCCGGCGCTCTACAACGCCTTCCACCGCATTGACGCCGTGGTGCCGCGAGCCGGCGAACCAGGCCCGGTGGACATCGTCGGCCCGATTTGTGAAAGCACCGACTCGTATGCACGCGATCGGCAACTGACGCCGGTCGAGGTCGGTGACCTCCTGGCCGTCCACGACGTCGGCGCCTATGGCGCCGTGATGGCCCACACCTATTTACGCCGGCCGCTGTCGCCGGAAGTGATGGTCGAGAACGGCGAATGGCGCGTCATCCGCCGCCGGCAAACCCTCGACGAACTGCTGGCACTCGAGGAGTAACGTGACGACGCGCGGACATCTGATCGCCTTTGAAGGACTCGATCAAAGCGGCAAGCAGACCCAGGCCGAACGGCTGCTCGCGGCCTTTCGCGCCGCCGGCCATGGCGCCGAGTTTCTGACGTTTCCCGAGTACACGACGGCCATCGGCACCGAAATTGGCCGCGCGCTCCAGGGCGAGCGTCACTACGATCCCGACACCCTGCAGTTGCTGTACATCGCCAACCGCTTCGAGTTCAGGCCGCAGATTCGGCAATGGCTCGAACACGGCCGCATGGTGGTGTGCGACCGCTACCTGGCGTCGAGCATTGCCTACGGTGAAGCACAGGGCCTGGACGCACCCTGGCTGGCCGAGATCCAGCGGCGCCTGCCGCAGCCCTCGGTAACCCTGCTGCTCGACATTCCGCCCGAGGCCTCGCTCAACCGCAAGCAGGTGGCCCGCGACAAGTTCGAGCGCGACCTGCCGCTGCTTGGCCGCGTTCGCGAAAGTTACCTTCGCCAGGCGGGCCGCGACCCGGGCTGGGTGCACCTCGACGGCGCCCGTGACAAGGACGCGGTGTCGGCCGACGTCCTCAGCGCCGTCCGGTCACGACTCGGGCTGCTGTCAGCGCCCGCACCTCTCTGACCCCGCCACGTTTCAACACCCGGGCGCACGCATCGAGCGTCGCCCCCGTCGTCGAGACATCGTCCACCAATACGATCACTCCCGGGAGTGGGGAGTCGGCAGTCGGGAGTCGATCCAAACGGAACGCGTCACGGACGTTCTGGTGACGCGCGTCGGCTGGCAGCTCGATTTGCGACGTCGTGTAGCGAACCCGACGGAGCAGGGGCACCACGGGCAGGCCGAGCTGCCGCGCCAGGTCGTCGGCCTGGTTGAAGCCGCGATCGCGTTCGCGCCGGGGATGCAGCGGGACCGGGACCACCAGGTCCGCGCCGCCAAGCAGTGCCGCGCCACGTTCACGCATCAAGCTGCCGAGCGGCTTCGCGATCGAGCGCCGGCGTTCGTACTTCAGCGCATGAATGATGTCGCGGAGCCGTCCCTCGTAGTGATCGACCGCGCACGCCCACTGGATGGCATGACCGCGCGGGTATTCCGTCAGGGGCGCCGCGAGCCTGACCGATGCCCAGCACTGCTCGCACACCGCGCCGTCCAGGGGATGGGCAAGCACTCGCGCACACGCCGCGCAGGGCGGCTCGAAGAGGGATGAAAGGAGGACGTTGGCGACGGCGCGCAGGGTCACGCGCGCCTCATGGACAAACCTAAAGGTTTGTCCCCACGGTGGTGGCTAGTCCTGGTCGGGGAGTTCGTGGCGGACGGCGCTGCCCCAGAGGCGGTCGAGGGCGTAGAACTCGCGCGCGTGCTTCGAGAAGACGTGGACCACGAAGTCGAAATAGTCGAGCAGCACCCATTCGGCCCGCGCGTAGCCTTCCACGAGCGAGGGCCGTTGCTTCTGCCCCTTGAGCGCGCCCTCGATCGAATCGGCAATGGCCTGCACCTGCCGCGGATTGGCACCCGAACAGATCACGAAATAATCCGTGAACGCGCCCGCCTTCTTCAGGTCGAGCACCACCACGCCGGTCGCCTTCTTGTCCTGCGCCGCGTCAATCACCGCCTGGATCGACTTGGGCATCTTGGGCACACGCGGCATGGCAGCCGTCTTCGCGCTTGCCCCGCCGGAGCCCGACGAAGCCTTGGCGGCGTCGGGGCGAAGGCGGGTGCTGGTCTTGGGTTTCCGCGGACTCGTCGTTTTAACCATGCAAGGTGCTTTCCAGATACAGACGATGGGTCGAGATGTAGGACGCGACCGAATCGGGAACCAGGCCGCCGATGTCCTGGCCCGCGCGAACGCGACGGCGGATCTCAGTGGACGACACATCAGGGGTCGCGGTTTCGAGCAGGATCACGCGGGTGTTCTCGTCGGGCGTGAAGGCGTCCGGTGTCGTCATGCGGTCGGCAAGGTCTGGGACACGCGCCGTGAGTGAGTGTAGCGTGATTCCGGGCCGCGCGACGACGATGAAGTGCGCTAGGTCGAGGACGGCAGGGTAGCGCGACCAGGTGGCAATTTCTGCGAACGCATCGGCCCCAATGATGAAGAATTTCTGCCACCCAGGGGTGGCGTCCAGTGCAGTCAGCGTATCGAACGTGTACGACGGCCCCTCGCGCTGCAGCTCGATGTCCGACACGGTCCAGCCCGGGTGGTCTGCAGCGGCCAGCTTCGCCATGGCCAGCCGGTCGGCGGGTGAGGCGCCGGCGCTGCGGTGCGGTGGAATGTGCGATGGCACGAGCATCACGCGGTCGAGCTGCAAGGCTTCTTGGGCCCGCAGGCCCGCCGCGATGTGACCGATGTGAATGGGATCGAACGTGCCGCCGAGGACGCCGAGCGTCATCGTTTTTTCGGCGTGCCGCTGCGCAGGGGCGGCATCAGCGCCGGGTTGTAGTCGGCCGGTACTGCTCGCTCGTCATCTTCTTCCGTGTCGATCTCGATCGCTTTGGCTTCAAGCTCGCGCGCCTTGGCAATGATCGGCCACGCGGCCTCGATCAGTTCCTTGACGCCGGTGCCGGCGACGGCGGAAATCTGGAAGAACTTGAGCTTGAGCTTCTTCGCGCGCTTCTCGAGCGCGACCACGCGCTTGGGATCGTCAATCGCGTCGATCTTGTTGGCGGCCACCAGGTGCGGCTTCTTGAGCAACTCCGGGTTGTACAGCTTCAACTCCTGGCGGATGGTGTCGAAGTCGTCCACCGGGTCGCGGCCTGACGCGCTCGACACATCCACGAGGTGGATGATTACCTTGGTGCGCTCGATGTGGCGCAGGAACTGGTGCCCCAGGCCGTGACCCTCGTGCGCGCCTTCAATCAGCCCCGGCACGTCGGCGACCACGAAGTCGCGATCGCCGCTGAGCGCCACCACGCCGAGATTGGGCGTGAGGGTGGTGAACGGATACGCGGCAATCTTCGGCTTGGCCGCCGAGATCACCGAGATCAAGGTCGACTTGCCGGCGTTGGGGTAGCCGACCAGGCCGACGTCGGCCAGCAGCTTCAACTTGAGGTGGAGGTCGAACTCCTCCCCGGACTCGCCCGGCTGCACCTTGCGCGGCGCGCGATTGGTGGAGGTCGCGAAGTGCGCGTTGCCAAGCCCGCCGCGTCCGCCCTGCGCGAGCAGCACGCGCTGGCCCACCACCGTGAGGTCGGCGGCTTGCACCTGGTCGCCGGTTTCCGGATCGACCTTGAACACCAGCGTGCCCACTGGCACGGGGATCTCGAGGTCGCGTCCGCCGCGGCCGGTACGCAGGGCGCCGGCGCCGTTGCCGCCGCGCTGGGCCTTGTAATCAGGATTGAAGCGGAAGTGGACGAGCGTGTTGCGATGGGGGTCGGCGACCACGTAAACCGAACCGCCGGAGCCACCGTTGCCGCCGTCAGGGCCGCCCTTGGGGACGAACTTCTCGCGACGGAAGCTGAGGGAACCCCTGCCTCCGTCGCCGGCCTTGATGTGGATGTCGACTTCGTCGACGAACACTTACTTAGTTACTCGACCGGGTGGACCGAGATGAAGCGTCCGCGCTGACCGTGATCTTCGAACTTCACCTTGCCGGTGACCTTGGCAAAGAGGGTGTCATCCTTGCCGAGGCCGACGTTCAGCCCGGGTTGGTACTTGCGGCCACGCTGGCGCACGAGGATCGACCCGCCGGTGACGAGGTTGCCTTCGAAGCGCTTGACGCCGAGCCGCTGCGAGTTGCTGTCGCGGCCGTTACGAGACGATCCCTGACCTTTTTTAGTAGCCATTACAGCGCTCTATCTCTAAACCTGGATGTCGGTGATGCGGACGCGCGTCAGGAGGCTGCGATGGCCCTTGGTCCGACGGTACTGCTTGCGCCGCTTCTTCTTGAACACGCGGATCTTCTTGGTCTTGTCGAGCTCGCCGATGACACCCAGCACTTTCGCGCCGGTGACGAAGGGCGTGCCGGCGGTCACGTCGCCGGCGTCATTGCTGACGAGGAGGACCTGGTCGAACGAGACTTCGCCGCCGGCGTCGCCGGCGTTGTGTCCGTCGATGGCGATGATGGCGCCCGTCTCGACACGGAACTGGCGGCCCGAGGCCTGGATGATTGCAAACACGGTCAACTCTCCGATTCGGGCGGCGGAAGTGAATTTCCGCGCCACAGGAACTTCAAAGGATAGCACGGGGGCGGGTGCGGCTGGTAGGGCGGGTTGGGCTGGTAGGGTGATGGGACCCGCCCATCCCGCCCTGCCAGCCTAACCCGCCCCTATTTCAGGAGGGTGCGAGTGCCCTTTATCTTCTGTGCGCTCAACGTGTTAAGGAAGGCCGGGAGCAGCCGGTCCATGAGCTCGAAATAGGACGACAGGGCCGGGGTCTGCTGGTTGGCGTTGTAGAGAATCTCTTCCCGGAAGGTCTCGCTGTGCAGGGTTTCGCCGGTCCGCCCGTCGATAAAGATAAAAGTGGGCCGCAGCACGAAGCCCTTGCGCTCCATGTAGGTGCGAACCGGCACGACCTGCCGCCGGCCGAACGAGTCGTACACTTCCTGTTCGCGCTGGACGAATCCGGCGCGCTGTTGCGGTGCGAACAGCACGGCGCCGGTCACGATCAGGGGCTGCTGGAACTCTTCGCCAATCCGCTTCCAATACGCCACGTTCGCGAAGATGTGGTTGTAGGGCTCGAGGTCCCGCTCGTCGTTGAAGACCGGCGGCTTGTTCGGGTCCTGTTCCGGCGCCGGCGCGGCGGCCTGCTGGTCGGGCACCGGTGGGGGGCTGGCTTCGCCGCTTTGCTTGGCGACCTCCAGCAGCGGCAGCGTGTCAGCGTCGATCACGCGCATCACGCCCTTGTTGCGCAGCTGGCTGCGCAGCAGGCGCACCGTTTCCATGTTGGCGTCGACATCATCATTGGCACCGGCAATGAAGCCGGCAATGAAGATGCGTTGAAACGGGGTCACGTCCAGCTTGGGCTGGATCGGCGTTTCAATCGGGATCTCGGTATAGCTTGGCGAGCATGCCGCGAGAACCGCCACCAGCGCCAGGCACAGCAGTGCTCTTACCCGGCCCGTGGCCGGGAGACTAGCGACCGTCTTTCTGAGTCGCGCGGTCATTGATTTCCTTGAACAGGTCGTAGTTCTGCCGGACGAGCGCATTGTTGGGTTCGAGCGCGAGCGCTTTCTCGTACGCCTCTCGCGCCTTTGCCAACTGACCTTCGTGCTCGTAGGCGACGGCGAGGTTGTTGAACGCTGCGGCGTAGGTGGGATCCAGCTGGGTGGCGCGCTCCCAGCGATAGGTCGCCTCTTTCCACAGACCGCGCTGCGCCACCTGGATGCCGAACTCGACCTGTTCCTTGGCCGGACCCCGCTGCTCGGCCCACGCGAGTGGAACCGACGCCACGACCACGAACAACGCCAAAACCAGGGGACGAACAGACATGGGTTCCTACTTCGCACTATAGCGGCCCCCCCAGAGGGGGGCAAGCTAACAATAGGACGCGCGCGGTCACCCCGACGGTCCTGTCAAAGGCCGTGGACAACCCCCTCGGACGACGCCTGCCGCGCCGAAGCAAGGCTGTAGACACCGCTGCGGAGGCGGGGTATCGTCGTCGGCAGGTCAGGCGGCCGTCGGCCGAGGTTTCCGCATGGATACCATCCGGCTCGGCTCGTCGTGTTTTCCTCATCTCCTGACCGAGATCCCCGACCCGCCCGCCGTGCTGTGGTTCCGCGGCGATCTCTCGATTTGTAACAAGACCGTGATCGCCGTGGTCGGCGCGCGCGCCGCGTCGCGCGCCGGCACGGCGGCGGCCGAGGTGCTGGCCGGCGACCTGGCCCGGGCCGGGATTGTCGTCGCCAGCGGGCTGGCGCGCGGCATTGATACCGCGGCGCACGCCGGCGCGCTCGATGCCGGGGGCACGACCATTGCCGTGCTGGGTACGGGAATCGACTGCGTGTACCCCGAAGAGAATGCGGCCCTGTTCGATCGCATCGGCGCCGGCGGACTGCTGCTGACCGAGTTTCCGCCTGGCATGCGTCCGTTCCCGGGCAACTTCCCCAAGCGCAACCGCATCATCAGCGGCCTGTCGCGCGCGGTGGTGATAGTCGAGGCGGCCGAGAAAAGTGGGTCACTAATCACGGCGCGTTTGGCCGCCGACCAGGGGCGAGACGTTATGGCCATGCCCGGTTTGACGGCGGGCGGCCGTAACCGCGGCGCCCACGCCTTATTGAGGGACGGGGCAAAGCTGGTCGAGTCTGCGGTCGATATCCTGCAGGAGATGGGCATCGGCCACCCGCGAGGGTTTGCGCGCGAAACCCCTGAAACCGTTGAATTCACGGTAGATGACATCGCTGCTGAGCTGAAAATTCCGGCGGGGGATGCGCTCGCGCGGCTCCTCGAATGGGAGCTGACCGGCGAAATTCGAAGAATTGGATCAGGGCGGTTCGTCCGATCCCGGAGTAAGGTGTAAAGACTTTCGATGCCAATACCGCTAGTTATTGTCGAGTCGCCCGCCAAAGCCCGAACCTTGTCTCGTTTCCTGGGAAAGAAGTACCGGGTGGAGGCCAGCTACGGCCACATCAGGGACCTTCCGGAGTCGGCTGCCGAGGTTCCCGCCGAGATCAAGGGCAAGTCGTGGGGCCGCCTGGGCATCGATACCGACGGCGAGTTCACGCCGTACTACGTGGTGCCCGGCGACAAGAAGAAGAACGTGACGGCCCTCAAGGCCGCCATGAAGGACGCGTCGGAATTGATTCTCGCGACCGACCCCGACCGCGAAGGCGAAGCCATTAGCTGGCACCTGAAGGAGCTGCTCAAGCCCAAGGTCAAGGTTCGCCGCATCGTCTTTCACGAGATCACCGAGGAAGCCGTCACGGCGGCGCTGGCCGAACAGCACGACATTGACGAAAACCTCGTCCGTGCGCAAGAGAGCCGGCGCATTCTCGATCGCCTTTATGGCTACACGTTGTCGCCGGTGCTGTGGAAGAAGGTGCAGACCGGCCTCAGCGCGGGGCGCGTGCAAAGCGTCGCGGTGCGGGTGATCGTCGAGCGCGAAGAAGAACGCCTGGCATTCCGGACCGCGAGCTACTGGGACCTTGAGGCGCAGCTGCGCGGCGGCGCAATCGAGTTCGGCGCGACCCTGGCCAAAATCGGCGGCCAGCGCGTCGCGACCGGCAAGGACTTCGACAGCAAGGGCGTGCTCGAGTCAAACAGCGTCCGGCTGCTCGACGAGACGACCGCCACCGAGTTGCGCGAAACGCTGATGCGCAAGCTGCCGTGGTCGGTGACGAGCGTCGAAGAGAAGCCCTTCACGCAGCGCCCCTCGCCGCCGTTCACCACCTCCACGCTGCAGCAGG
>SXGQ01741397.1_pt1 | contig 15728 bp, 18 predicted proteins | sample 3178371 | NCBI WGS metagenome assembly SXGQ01 (sample SAMN11356859, study PRJNA531348) | freshwater metagenome | isolation source: freshwater sample F1-20 | place: China: Fuxian Lake, Yuxi | collected 2017-12-25
GGCATCGGCGGCGTCCTCGAGCCTCCCGGAGCGCGCCCCGTCATCATCGAGGACGGGGCCTTCGTCGGATCTCGTGCGATCGTCGTCGAGGGTGTGCACGTGGGCGCCGAGGCGGTCCTCGGTGCCGGCGTCGTACTCACCGCCTCCACGCGGATCATCGACGTCAGTGGTCCTGAGCCCGTCGAGACCATCGGGCGCATCCCCCCGCGCAAGGTCGTGATCCCCGGCACACGTCCCCGCAGCTTTCCCGCCGGGGAGTACGACGTGCCGTGCGCGCTGATCATCGGCGAGCGCACTGAGTCGACGGATCGAAAGACCTCCCTCAACGACGCCCTGCGTGAACTCGACGTCGATGTCTAGGCCCTTCCTCGGCGGTCCGGTCACCGACATCTGCCACGACCTCCTCTTGACGCCATCGCCGTACGGCGATGAGGGCGCCTTGGCCGACCTGATCGAGCGCCGCGTCGCGGAGCTCGCCGTCGAGCACGAGCGGATCGGGGACTCCGTCGTCGCACGCACAGGCACCGGGGGCGTGCCGATTGCGCTCGTCGGGCATTTCGACACCGTCCCGAACTGGCCCGAGGGTGGCATCGAGCGCACCGTGGATCGCATCACGGGCCGCGGAGCGGCTGACATGAAGGGCGGCGTGGCCGTGATGCTGGCGCTGCTGGAGCGCCTCGCCGTGACGCCGCGCGACGTCGTGATGATCTTCTACGACCACGAGGAGGGTCCGCACACCGACAACGGGATCCACCGCGTGCTCGGCGAATCGCGGCTGCTCGATCCGCGCCCGTCGCTGGCGATCGTCCTCGAGCCGACCGCTGGGACCATCCACGCGGGGGCCGTTGGCTCACTCAACGCCCAGGTCGCATTCTCCGGCCGCGCAGCCCATGCCGCACGTCCCTGGGAGGGCGAGAACGCGATCTCGGTCGAGCTGGCGGAGGCCCTCGCACGGTTCGCGCGCCGCGCACCTGTCGCCATCGAGGTCGACGGCCTCACCTATCACGACACCGTGACCGTGACGATGCTGAACGGGGGCGTCGCCCACAACGTCGTCCCCGACCTGGTCGAGCTCTGGATCAACGCCCGCGTCGCACCCGGCGGCTCCGTCGACCAGGCGAAGGCCGAGGTGGAGGAGCTCGCAGGGCCGGCGGCCGAGGTGACCTGGAGCGACGTCGCGCCTCCTGCGATGCCGAGCCTGCAGGAGGCCCCGGTTCGCGACTTCGTCGAGCGGACCGGCCTCCCGGTTCTGCCGAAGCAGGCCTGGACCGACGTGGCCACGATGCACGCGTGGGGCGTGCCCGCCTTCAACTACGGACCCGGCGAGTCGTCCCAGGCCCATCAGCCCGGTGAGTGGGTCGCCGTCGATCGGCTCGAGACCTGCGAGCGGGTCCTGGCTGCGGAACTGGACCTGCCGTGAGCGTGGCCGTGGAGCGCTGGGAGGCGTGCGGCAACGTCTATCTGCTCGTCGAGCGGGCTACACTCGGTCGCCTGCTGACGTCAGTGGACGCCATCGCGCTCTGCGACGCCACCACCGGCCTGGGAGCGGACGGGGTGCTCGAGCTCCTGCCCGGTGCCGGGCACGTCGACGTCGCGATGATCATCTGGAACCCCGATGGCTCCACCGCCGAGGGCTGCGGCAACGGCACGCGGATGGTCGCGCGCTGGGCCTCCGCGCGCAGCGGCGCGACGTCGGTCACCGTCGGCAGCGCGGCCGGTCCCTTGCTCTGCGAGGTTGTCGGCGACCAGGTGCGCGCCGTCCTCGCCCGGGCGACGCTGGAGGGCAATCAGTACGCGCCGAACGCCGTGGCGTTCCCCCATCCGCACCGTTTCGTCAGCGTCGGCAACCCGCACGTCGTGATCCCGGTCGCCGACGTCGAGAGCTTTCCCCTCGACCGCGAGGGGCCCGTCCTCGAGCACCATCCGTGGTTCCCGGAGCGGACCAACGTCGAGGTGATGGCGCCCGTGGACGAGCACCGCATCCGCGTGCGCGTCTGGGAGCGCGGGGTCGGCGAGACCGCCGCCTGCGGCACGGGGGCCTGCGCCGTCGCCGTCGCCGCGATCGCGGACGGGATCGCGGCGTCCCCGGTCACCATCGTGCTGCCCGGAGGCGAGCTCGTGGTGGAGGTGGGAGAGGGCAGCGAGGTCGCGCTGACGGGTCCCGCACGCCTTGTTGAGACGATCATGCTCGACGACGACCTGCGTCCGGAGCTCGCCGGCTGATGCGCGCATCGGAGCGGATGGGCCACGTCCCCGAGTACGTGACGGCCGAGATGAACCGCCGGATCGCCGCTGCCCGCGCCAGCGGGGAGGATCTGATCTCGCTCGGGATCGGCGACCCGGATCTGCCCCCCGACCCGCGGATCCGCGCGCGCCTCGCCGAGGAGGTGCAGCGCGACGACGCCGCCCGCTACCCCACGAACATCGGCATCCCCGAACTGCGCGAGGCCGTCGCCCTGCACTACCGCCACCGGTTCGGCGTCGAGGTGGACCCCCAGACCGAAGTGCTGCCCCTGCTCGGGGCGAAGGAGGGGATCGCCCATCTCGCGCTCGCCCTGCTCGACCCGGGGACGCTGTCGCTGATCGCCGATCCGGGCTACCCGGTCTATGCGGCCAGCCCCCTGGTGGCTGGCGCCGGCAGCCATCCGCTCGCGCTGCGCCCCGAACACGGCTTCCTGCCCGAGCTCGGCGCGGTGTCGGCAGACGTAGCGGCACGGGCCCGTCTGCTGGTCTGCGGCTATCCCAACAACCCCACAGGTGCCGTCGCGGACAGCGCGTTCTTCGAGCGACTCGGCGCGTTCGCCGCCACGCACGATCTCCTCGCCTGCCACGACCACGCCTACGCGGAGATCGCCTTCGACGATGATGTCGCCCCCAGCGCGCTCGCCTCACCCGCCTTCCGGGCCCACGGGATCGAGATCCTGTCCCTCTCGAAGAGCTTCTCGATTCCCGGCTGGAGGATCGCCTTCGCCGTCGGGAACGCCTCGGCGATCGGGCTCCTGCATCGTCTGAAGACGCAGGTCGACGCGGGCATGTTCATCGCGCTCCAGCGCACCGCGGCGTGGATGCTGACCGCCGACGGCCTCGATGGCCCCCCGCGCGAGGCGTATCGCGCACGGCGCGACGCGGCCTGCGCGGCCCTCGCCGCCGTCGGGCTTCCCGTCGACCCGCCACCGGGCGGGATGTACCTGTGGGTGCCGATCCCGAAGGGGGAGACCTCAACCGGCTTCGCGGAGCGCATCTTCGATCAGGCGCGGGTGATCGTGACTCCCGGCACCGCCTACGGCGCAGCGGGGGAGGGGTTCGTGCGGATGGCCCTGACAATCCCCGAGGAGCGGATCGGCGAGGCCGTCCAGCGGATCGGCGCCGTCCTCTGAGCACCGCTGCGGAGTAGACTCCGGCGACGTGGGCGACGGGTTCCATCACATCGTGATCGACGAGCCCGAGCGCGCCTTCGTCGCGGCGGTGGCGCGTCCGGGCCAGCGGATCGAATCCGACCTCGCCGAGCTGCGTGAGCTTCTGAGCACCGCCCAGTGCGCCATGGTCGGCGAGCTCGTCCAGCGTCGCGACCAGCCGGTCCAGCGCACCTACCTCGGATCGGGGAAGGTCGACGAGCTCGGCACCGCCCTCGGGGAGGCGAAGGCCGAAGTGCTCGTGATCGACGACGAGATCACGCCTGCGCAGCAGCGTTTCCTCGAGAACCGCTTCAAGATCCGCGTGATCGACCGGACCGCACTGATCCTCGACATCTTCGCCGCCCACGCGCACACCGCGGAGGGCAAGCTCCAGGTCGAGCTCGCGCAGCTGGACTACCAGCTGCCGCGCATGCGGGGCATGTGGCAGCACCTCGAACGGCTCGGTGGCGGCGTCGGCACCCGTGGTCCGGGCGAGTCCCAGCTCGAGACCGACCGCCGACTGGCCCGCGACCGCATCACCCTGCTGCGTCGCCGTCTGCGCGAGACCGGCAGACGGCGCCGTCTGCAGCGCAAGCGGCGCGTGGAGGGGATGGTGCCCACGGTCGCACTTGCGGGTTACACGAACGTCGGCAAGTCGAGCCTCCTCAACGCGCTCACCGGCGCCGAGGTGTCGAGCCGCAATCGCCTCTTCGAGACGCTCGACCCCACGACCCGTCGCTTCACGCACGTGGGGCGGGACTACACGGTCACGGACACGGTCGGCTTCATCCGCAAGCTGCCACACGGCCTCGTAGAGGCCTTCGCGTCGACTCTCGAGGAGACGCTCGCCGGGGAACTCGTGCTGCATGTCGTCGACGCCTCGCTCGCCGAGGAGGAGCGCGACGACCAGATGCGGAGCGTCGACGACGTCCTCGTGCAGATCGGGGCGATCGAGATACCGCGGATCGTCGTGCTCAACAAGATCGACCTTGTCAGCGCCGAGGACCGGGGGCGGCTGCGCAACCGTCTGCCGGACGCGATCCAGGCCTCGGCCCACACCCGGGAGGGCCTCGACGAGATCGAGATCGCCATCGCCGAGCACTTCGCCGGTCGCTTCGAGCCGATCGACCTCCTCGTGCCGTACAGCGAGGGCGGAGCCCTGTCCGCGCTGTACGCGCTCGGCGCGCCGATCTCGCACCGCGAGGACACCCCCGACGGCGTGCGGATCCGCGCTCGGCTCCCCGCCGGCGAGCGCGAGCGCTACGCGCGCTTCCGGATCGATGCGACGGTGGTCAGTAGCACGTGAGGGAGATCGCGTTCCAGCGCCTGCATCCGGCGGCCCGGTTGCCGGAGCGCGCCCATCCGGGGGACGCCGGCTTCGACCTGCACGCCGTCGCGCCGACTGAGGTGCCGGCGGGCGGGCGCGTGGCCGTGCCCTGCGGCTTCGCCATCGCCCTTCCGCAGGGGACCGCCGCCCTTGTGCTGCCGCGCTCGGGCCTCGCGCTCCGCGAGGGGGTCACCGTTCTCAACGCGCCCGGCCTGATCGACAGCGGCTACCGCGGCGAGATCATGGCCATCCTCGTCAACCATGACCCCGAGGCGGCCTTCGCGATCGCACCCGGGGACCGAATCGCGCAGCTCGTGGTCGTGGACCTGCCGTCCGCCGCCTTCCACGAGGTCGCGGAGCTGCCGCAGTCCCAGCGTGGGGCCGGCGGCTTCGGCTCGACCGGGGTAGCCGGATGAGCGTTGGGCCGCGCATTCGCGTCGCGGGCCTGCTCGTCAACGGCGGGCGCATCCTCCTCGTGCGCCAGGAGAAGGAGGGACGGACCTACTGGCTGCTGCCGGGCGGTGGCGTGGAGGAGGGGGAGGAGCTGGTCGATGCGCTGCGCCGCGAGCTCGCCGAGGAGTGTGGCTGGGAGCCGACCGCGATCACCGGTCCCGTGGCGCTGGTGGAGACGATCCCACCCTCGGATGCGCCCGGCGGACGCCACATCCTGCACATGATCTTCGCGGTGGAGGCGGAGAGGGGTTCCCTCGAGCGGCTTGAGTCCACCGACGACGCGGTGCTCGGCCACGCATTGGTCGATCAGGGATCGCTAGCCGAGATCGACCTGCGCCCCCCGATCCACGACTTCCTGCGCGCCTACCGCAGCGGCGACCCTTTCGTCGCCCTCGGGCGCATGTGGGTCTCCTAGCGTCGCTCGGCGAGCGCGATCGTCGCGGCGGCGTCAGCGGCGACGAGGTCGAAGCGATCATCCAGCGGCGTCAGCTCCCCGGACCGGCCGCGGTGGGCGCACGCCCAGCCGAGCAACAGATCGGCCAGCCACGGGTTCTTGGGCAGGAGGGGGCCATGCACGTACGTGCCGATCACCCGGTCGACCCTGCAGCCCTCGTGGCCACTGACGCCGTCGTTGCCCGCGCCTGTGATGACGCGGCCGAGCGGCTCGACACCCGGACCGAGCGTCGTGCGGCCCGCATGGTTCTCGAACCCCACCATGCGCTCCGTGCGGCCGTCGACCTCCGCCTCCACCAGCACGTTGCCGATCAATCGGTCGGGCCCGGCGTGCGTCTCCAGGTCGACGAGGCCCGTCCCCGGCGTGCGGTTGCCGCTCTGGTCCACGTAGGCGTGGCCGAGCAGCTGGTAGCCACCGCAGACGGCCAGCACGGGCACGCCGTCTGCGATCGCGGACCGCAGTGCCGGAACCTGGGCGACCAAGGCGTCCGCGACGAGGGCCTGATCGCGATCCTGGCCCCCGCCGATCAGGATCGCATCCACCGCGCCCGGATCGAGGTCGGAGCCGAGCGGGAGGGGGGAGACGTCGACGGGGATCCCCCGCCAGCGGGCACGCTGCTCGAGCACCCGCACGTTGCCCCGATCCGCGTAGATGGAGAGCAGCTCCGGGTAGAAAGGGACGATCCGCAGCGTCAACGGGTCCCCTCCCAGAAGCTGCGCGTCAGCCCACGCTCCGCGAGGGCGCGATGGAGGTCGAGCATCGCGGTGTACGTCGCCAGGACGTACACCCGACCACCCGGCTCCGCCTTCGCGACCGCCGCGTCGAATGCGGCCTCCGGTGGCGTGCGGATGTCGATTCGCTCGGCCGGCACGTCGGCGTACCGAAGCCGCACGGCGAGGTCCGCAGCCCGCGTGCCGGTGCACACGATGCCCGCGGCGCCGTCGAGTACGCCCTCGAGGTCGATGTCCCAGATCCAGCTGACGTCGCGTCCGTCCGCAATGCGGTCGTTGAGCGCGAGGACGACGCGACTGCCCACGAGGTCGCCGGCGATCGCACGCAGCGCCTCGTTCGCACCCGTCGGGTTCTTGAACAGCACGAGCACCGCCTCGCGACCGTCCACGGACAGGCGCTCGAAGCGCCCGAACGCCGCGGAGAACCCCGCCAGGCGCTCCACGGCCCGAGCGACGGGCACGCCGAGGACGTGGGCGACGGTGATCGCGGCGAGCGCGTTCTCGACGTTGTAGAGCCCGGGCAGCGGGAGTCGCATGGCATGGGAGCCGTCCGGCGCATCGAGCCTGAACGTGGTCCCGGCGATCCCGTCAATGTGGACCTCGCGCGCCGCGAAGTCGAGCGACCCGCGCGCATGATCGCCGTTCGGGCAGTCGTAGTCCCCGAGGTGGCCGAGGTAGACGGCCCGGTAGGCGTACGGTGCCCCACAGCGAACACAGTGCGTCGAATCGGCCGCTGCAGCGCGGGCCGCACGCGCCACCGCCGGGTCGTCGATCCCGTAGCGGAGAACGCGGGAGCGACCCTCGCCGAGCGCGTCGATCACCGGATCGTCCGCCCCGAGCACCAGCACCGTCGCCTCGGGGAGATCAGCGGCCAAAAGCCGCCAGCGATCGGCGACCATCTCCAACTCGCCATGCCGGTCGAGCTGGTCACGGAAGAGATTGCCGAGGGCGATGACGCGCGGTGAGACGGACTGCGCCACGGCGGTCAGCGCCGCCTCGTCGACCTCGAGCACCCCGACGGTGGCGTCGGCCGGACGGGCGATCAGCGCCGAGGCGACGCCCGTGATGAGGTTGGCCCCGGCGACGTTGCGGCAGACGCTCCGATCGGCGTCGAGAATCGTGGCCAGCATGGCCGCCGACGTCGTCTTGCCGTTCGTCGCGCTGATGAGCGCGACGCCGTCCGCCAAGCCGGCCGCCAGCTCAGGCAGGGCGTCGGGCGCCAGCCGCAGCAGGACGTGCCCCGGCAGTGTGGTGCCGCCGCCGCGCCCCGTGAGGCGCGAAAGCGCGCCGGCCGCCCTCGCGGCTTCCGCCGCTGCTCGCACGCGCGCTGTCACAGGCGGATCCTACCGTCTGCTCAGCCCACGGCCGCCATCCGACGCCGTGCGCCCGCGAGGAAGGCGGCGGTCAGGAGCGCCAGCAGCGCGACGAACACGTAGGCCACCCAGGAGACACCGCCCTCGGCCACGATGCCGCTGATCACGGGCGAGATCACCGCTCCGACCGCCCACACGGCGTTGAGCATCCCGAACGCCGAGCCCTCGCCGATGCCGTTCTCGCGCGCACCCTCGGCGCACACCGCGTAGCTGATGGTGAAGATGGGCGCGGCGATGCCGATCACGATCACGAGCGCCGCCGAGTACCACCAGAGGCCGAGCGGCAAGAGCAGCGCGGCGACGACGGCACTGCAAATGATCGGCATCACGACGAGGGTCCGGATTCCGTCGACGCGCGTGCCGAGGCGTCCCACGATCACGATCGCGACGACGCTCAGCACACTGCCGGCCGTGAATACCCAGCCGATCGCCGACGACGACCAGCCACCGTCGTCGAAGTAGAGCGGCGCGAGCAGCTGCAGCGCCGCCATCATCAAGGACACGAAGGCGATCGACACGAAGGCGACCTGCAGGGATCCGGGGCGCCGCGCGGCGACGAGCGCCGCGAACGGGCCCTGGTGCTGCTCGCGGGGCTGGGGACCGGCGGCGCCACCGGGTTCGATCAGCGCCCACCCGATCACCAGCAGGACGAGCAGGCCGAGTCCGAGGAAGGCCGCCTCGAGGCCGAAGAAGGCGACGACGGGTCCGCCGAAGAGCGGCCCCACGATCGTCGCGACGGTCGCCGATGCGTTCGCGATCGACAGGCCCCGGAGGCGGTAACCCGGGCCGACGGCGACGGCGAGCCAGGCGAGCCCCGCGGACCACGTCAAGGCGGAGCAGGCTCCCTGGAAAACGCGCACCGCGAGCAGCGTCTCGAAGCTGTCTGCGAAGGCGATCAGAGGCGACGCGACCACGAAGAGCGCGGCACCGATCAGGGTCAACCGGCGTGACCCGAGCCGGTCGGCGAGGTGGCCGGACGGAACGGCGAGAACCAGGACCGTGAGGCTGTAGATCGCGAGCACGACGCCGGCCTGGTCGTCCGACAGGCCGATCTCCCGCTGCCAGTACGGGATCAGCGGGATCGCCGCGAGCCACGTGATCATGTCCAGGAAGATCAAGGACGAAATCAGCGCCGTCAGCCGGCGCGGCGAGACAACGCGACGCGACACGGCGGCCTACCCGAGCAGCACGCGATCGAGGGCCATCGCGAAGAAGATCCCCGCGAGGTAGAGGAGCGAGTACTTGAACACCTCACGCGCCACCTCGAGGTCGCCATGGCGTTGATGCAGGCGCACCGCCAACTGCAGGAAACGCAGGCCGAGCACCAGCGCGATCACGCCGTAGAGCGGACCCAGCACCTCGCCGGTCGCACCCAGCCACGCGAGCGGTACGGGAATCAGCGAGAAGGCGAGCAGGATCACCGTGTACACGACGATCTGCACGGTCGTCGCGTGCACGCCGCGGACGTTGGGCAGCATCGGGACGCCGGCGTTGCCGTACTCGTCCTGTTTGATCAGCGCCAGCGCCCAGAAGTGGGGCGGTGTCCACAGGACGATGACGCCGAACAGGATCACCGGCGCCCAGGCGATGGAGCCCGTCACGGCCGCCCAGCCGACCAGCGGCGGCATCGCGCCCGCGGCACCCCCGATCGCGAGGTTCTGCGGAGTACGGCGCTTGAGCACCATCGTGTAGATGAGGACGTAGAAGAGCGCACCGCCGAGGCCGAAGACCGCCGCGAGCGGGGTCGTCAGCGCGTACAGGACGATGCCACCCAGCGCGATGAGCACGATCCCGAACCCGATCGCGGGGCGAGGGGCGACGCGTCCGGCGGCGACCGGGCGCTCCCGGGTGCGCTCCATCTGCGCATCGAGGTCACGGTCGAGGGCGTGATTGATCGCACTCGCCCCGCCCGAGCACAGCCCCATCCCGAGCAGGGCGGCGGCGATCAGCCACAGCGGCGGCAACCCGTCCGCCGCCCACACCATCGCCCCGACCATCGTGATCAGGAGCAGGATCATGATGCGCGGCTTCGTCAGCTCGAAGTAATCGAGCGCGACGGGTGGACGCCGGGGAGCGGCGATGGGCTCAGCGGCCATCGCGATGCCCCTTGGGATGCCACGCCTTCACGATCGGCATCGTATCCGAGCCCCGAGCCGCGGTCGGCCGCCGGTCGATACCATTGGCGTATGGACCGGGACGCAGAACACCGGGAGGCTGTACTCAGGGGCCAACTGCGGACCGCGCTCGACGGGCTGGACGCGCCGATCCTCGCCGGCATGGCGGCCGCGCTCGACCGCGACCGCGACCGCCTCGTCGGCGGCAGCTGGGGCATCGACGACCGTGACGGCTGCCTGCTCACCCTCACCGCCCGCGAGCTCGGTGAGGACAGCGGCGAGGCCCTGCTGCGATCGTCGGTCGACGCCGTGCGCGTGCCGGCGCTGTTCGACGAGCTGTGGGCCGCGATCCTCCTGCGCACGGGTGATCCCGGGGCCGCCCGTGCCCTCACCCACCGGCTGGTCGTCGAGGCCCTCGCGCGCCGTGATGATCAACTTGCGGAGCCGGCGGTCGCGGATTCCGACTCGGAACCCGCCGCCTTGAGCGCCCGCCCCAGGTAGCGGAACAGGTGCCACTGCACGATCAGGACCCACCAGACCCCGGTGATCACGTGCAGGTAGTCGACGGCCGTGAAGCCGCCGCCTGACGGCCGGAGCAGCATCAGGATGCCCGTCAGGGCGATCGGAACCCCGAGCAGGAGCATCGTGATCGATGCGATCGCGTCCTGCGGGCGCGTGGCCTGCACACGCGAGAGGATCTGCCGCCAGCCCAGCTCCGCGCTCTTGGCGCTCACCACGAGGAGGCCGAAAACTCCCGTCGCGACGTGGCTCCAGATCAGCCAGGCGGGGGAGGGGTCGCTGCGCAGGCTGAGCGTGTAGATCGCGAGCCCGGACAGAAACGAGAGCGCGAGCGGCCCCACCGCGATCAGGCCGAAGAGCGCCGTTCGGCGTCGCACCGGTTGGTTGCGGCGCAGGCGCTCGCCCTCGCGCGCCTGATTCCACTCCGCGATCTCGTCATCCGTGAAGTGGGACGGCGGCTGCGCAGCGGCCCAGACGGCCATCCGCGCCAGAAAGACCAGCGCGATGATCGGCGGGACGATGTGGGGGAGGTGGACAGCGATCCAGCGGGCCATCAAGCGCCCCCTAACCCCGGCTTACGCCGGCGCGGTGATCGTGCCCGGCAGGCAGTAGACGACCGTAAAGAGGATCACCCACACGATGTCCACAAAGTGCCAGTAGACGCTGATCGCGAGCAATCCGGTGTGCTTCTCTGGCGTCCACTTGTGCGTGCAGGTTCTGATCATCGCCAGGAGGAGCAGCACAAGCCCGACGAACACGTGCAGGCCGTGCAGGCCGGTCAGCGAGAAGAAGATCGAGCCGACCGCGGTGTCCTGCGGTGTGAAGCCGAGGATCATGTACTCGTGCACCTGGAGGCCGAGGAAGATCGAGCCGAGGATGAAGGTCGCGAGGAGCGAGAAGAAGACACCCGCGTTGTTACGGCGGAGCAGTGCGAGCAGCGCGAACTCCGCCGTGAACGAGGAGACCACGAGGATCAGCGTGTTGATCGACGTCTCGTTCGCCGGGATGTGGAACGCGCCCGGGTAGTCGACCTTGCCGATGAAGCGCATGTGGCCGTAGTACATGAAGAACGCGCCGAACAGCGCGAGTTCCGAGACCAGGAAGATGATCAGCCCCATCAGGTTGGGGTTGAGCCCGGTCCGGTACGGCTGGACCTCCGGGGCGTTGTGCTCGACGGCTGCGCTCATTCCGCTCGTTCTCCGTGACCGGCGCTACGCGCCGACCTTCTCCGTCTCGGCGGGTTGGGCCTCCGGGATGACCGCGTGCCGCGCGCCCTCCTCGCCGAAGCGATAGGGGCCGCCGATGACGCGCGGAGTGACCGGGAAGTTGAAGACCGGGGGCGGGGAGGAGAGCATCCACTCGAGGGTGAGGCCGCCCCACGGGTTCGCGCCCGCCGGCTTTCCGTGCCGCGCCGAGTGAATCATGTTGTAGACGAAGATCAGCGTGCTGGCCCCGAGCACAAACGAGGCGACGGAGATCAGCGTGTTGCTCCAGCCGAATTCCGGCGCGTAGTCGGCCACGCGACGCGGCATGCCCATCAGACCCTGGTAGTGCATCGGGAAGAACGTGACGTTGAGGGCGACGAAGACGATCCAGAAGTGCAGACGGCCGAGTCGCTCGTTGTACATCCGCCCGGTGACCTTCGGGTACCAGTGGTAGAAGCCCGCGAAGATGGTCAGGATCGAGCCGCCGAACAGCACGTAGTGGAAGTGGGCGACGATGAAGTACGAGTTCGTGATCGACACGTCGAACGGCACCACGGCGAGCATGACGCCCGAGAGGCCGCCGATCGTGAAGGCGATGATGAACCCGAAGGCGAACAGGTTCGCCGTGGTCATCCGCACGACGCCGTCCCAGATGGTGCCGAGCCACGAGAAGATCTTGATGCCGGTCGGGATCGCGATCAGGAGCGTCGAGATCATGATCGGCACGCGCAGCCAGCTGGCCATCCCGGATGCGAACATGTGGTGCGCCCAGACGGAGAAGCCGAGCACGGCGATGCCGGCGGAGGAGAAGGCTACCGCGCGGTAGCCGAACACCGGCTTGCGCGCATGGGTGGCGATCACCTCGCTGATGATCCCGAAGCCCGGCAGAACCAAGATGTAGACGGCCGGGTGCGAGGAGAACCAGAAGATGTGCTGGTAGGCGAGGGCGCTTCCGCCGCCGGCGATCGTGAAGAAGTTCGTGCCCATCTCGCGGTCGAACATCGCCATGAACATGGCACCCGCGACGAACGGCGTGGCGGCAACGACGAGGGCGGAGGTGGCGAGGTTCGCCCAGACCAGCAGCGGCATCCGAAACAGCGTCATCCCCGGCGCGCGCATCGCCACGATCGTGACCAGGAAGTTCACGGCGGTCGCGATCGAGGAGGAGCCCGCGATGATCACGCCGATCTGAAACAGGGTTCCGCCGAACGGGCTCTGCTCCGAGAGGGTGGGATAGCCCGTCCAGCCGGTGTCGAACGAGCCGAAGGCGAAGGACGACAGCAGCGTGAATGCGGCGACCGGCAGCAGCCAGAAGGACACGGCGTTGACGCGCGGGAAGGCCATGTCCGGCGCGCCGAGCATGAGCGGGATCACGTAGTTGCCGATGCCGGCGAAGACCGGCACCAGGAACACGAAGATCATGATCACGCCGTGCTGCGAGATCAGCGCGTTGTACTGCTCGTCGGAGAGGACCTGGTAGCCCGGGTTCGCGAGCTCCGCACGGAAGACCATGGCGAACATGCCGCCGACGAGAAACATGATGAACGTGAAGACGATGTACTGGATGCCGATCACCTTGTGATCGGTGTTGAACTTGAAGTAGTCGCGCCACGAATGCGCGCCGTGCTGAGAGTGGTCGTGGGGGTCGATGTCCTTGCCGATGATCCATGGCCACCAGTAGTCAAAGCCGCCGATGCCGACGATGAAGCCGACGGCGCCGAAGATGTAGGCGACGGTGACGAGAACGGACCACTCGACCACCGGGTCCATCCCGAAGATCTGGCGCACTACCGCGGTGACGAGCATCGCGATCACCGCGAACAACGCGGAGGTCCAGATGCAGCGTGCGAGATTGGGCTTGAGGGCGGTGGTCATCGGCTGTTCCCCCGGATGGTGCTGTTCATGGGAGCGGGGCCCATTAGGCGGACTCCGCCGTTGCGGCCTGCTCTGACTCTTCGGCCTGCTTGGCCGCTTCGGCCTTGCGCTCGGCCACCCACGTGTCGAAGTCGGCCTGCGAGACGACGCGGACCTGCGGGATGATCGACCCCTCGACGGCGCTGTTCATCCCCGTGTGGCCGACTCCGCAGAGGTAGGCGCAGACGACGTCGTAGGTGCCGATCTTGGACGGCGTGACCGAGGCGTAGTTCGTCTGTGTGGGCAGGGTCGACATCTGGAAGCGCCAGGCGGGCACCCAGAAGGCGTGCATGACGTCGTTGGAGGTCAGTTCGAAGGCGATCGGCTGACCCACGGGAACCACCAGCTCGCCCTCTTCCTTGAGGTCGATGCCGGCGTTCATGTAGTCGAACTTCCAGCCGAACTGGTAGCCGATGATGTGGATCTTCTGACCGCTCTTCTCACCGGCCGCGTAGACGTCGTCCTTGGCCAGCACGTACCAGCCGCCGATCGCGCAGGCGACGACGATCACGAACGGGATCACGGTCCAGAGGACCTCGAGCCAGGTGATGCCGTGGACGTTCTTGCCCTCGCGCGTGTCGTTAGGGCGCGCCCGGAAGCGGTAGACGCCGACCACGAGGAAGATGGTGACAATCCCGAAGATGATCCCGGAGAAGGCCAGAAAGAAGACGTAAAGGTAGTCGATGTTCGTCGCCTGCTCCGATGCCCGCTCCGGCAGCGTGCGAGTGACGATCATGATGACGCTGATGACGGCGCCGATGACGGTCCCGATGATCGCAAGCGGGAGGACCTTCAGGTTCTTCAACGTTCCGAGGCCTTTCGGAGGCGCGCACGCCAAACGGGCGAGCGAATCACGCTGGCATCGTATCCACGGCCCCGGACGCCCCGCAACATCGCATCAATCGGTACGTGCGGCGGGGAGGCCCGTGGTTCGCCACGCGGGGCCGGGGCGCTATGCTGACGACGCGCCGCTTGTGGCGCAACCTGACGGAGGTTCTCCGAGAGCGATGAGCGCAGATCAGACGACGGGCGGCGGCGAGATCGCCGAGCCGATGACCCAGCTGGACTACGCGCATGAACGGCTCGAGGAGCGCGACACGGGCGTCGCCTCGGCGGCGGCCCTCCTGAGCGGACTCGGTGCCGGGCTCGGCGTGCTCTCCATCTACTTCGCGCCCATGATCCTCGGCTTCGTGGCGATCGGCGCAGCGATCATCGGCCTCAGCATCGCCGGCGACCGCGACCGCTTCGCCAAGACCGCACTCCTGATCGCCGTCGTCGGCTGGCTGCTCGGCTCGATCATCGCCGTGTTCACGGGCTCCAGTCCGCTATCGCTGAAGATGGGCTGACGCGCGCGCCGGCGTCAGCTGGCGATGAGCGCGATCATCAGGAAGCCGACCATCCAGACGACGCCCGCACCCACCGCGATCGCGGCGAGGGGGAGGGAGGTCGCGATCACCAGCGCTCCGGCGATCGCCCCGAGGGCGACGGCCAGGACCACCGCGATCTCGTAGAGCGCCCGCCGATCCTGCTCGAGCGTCTCCGCCATCGGCGGTTAGGCGCGCTCGGCGGGCGGCTCGTCAGCGGCGGGCAGCGCCGCGGGCTCCTCGGCGGGCGCAGCGGCCTCCGGTGCGGGCTCGCCCTCGATGCCCGCGCGGAACTCCTGCGCAGTGTCGCCGAGCATCTCGACGCGGGCCGACGCGGCCTCCTTGGCGGACTGCGCCGCCTTGCCGATCTTCGTCTGGGGCTCGTAGCCCTCGCTGTCCTCGTCACCGGCGGCCACGCCCGCGCGCACGTCGCGCGCGGTGTCGCCGACGCTCTTGGCGGCGCGGCCGATCGCGGTCTGCGGCTCGGCGCCGCCGGCCGAGGCCTTGGCGTCGTCGGCGAGGCCCGCGATCTCCTCGCGCGCCTCCTTGGCCGCCTCAATCGCCGCCGTGGCGCCCTCCGTGGCCTTCTCGCGGCCCGTGCGGGCGGCCCGGTACGCGGCGGAGTTCTCGTCGGCGGGCGCGGTGTAGCTCGACTGGAGCTCCGCAGCCGCGCCCTTGACGGCGTCGCCGGTGTCCTTGACCCGGTTCGCGCCGCGGCGGAACAGCTTCTTGCTGCCGCCGACGCCGAACACGAGGAACCCGATCGCCACCACGATCAGGATCTGCCAGAGCGAGAGTCCGAACACCGAGCCTCCTGGGACGGGATATCCGCATCGTACAGGGGCGCGACCACCGGCGGGCGTGCGGCGTGTTCGGCCC